>Ga0181568_10002516_pt1 | contig 16682 bp, 4 predicted proteins | sample 101ome_20_FD_133758 | JGI IMG/M metagenome (GOLD analysis project Ga0181568, IMG submission 133758) | Coastal salt marsh microbial communities from the Groves Creek Marsh, Skidaway Island, Georgia - 101404AT metaG (megahit assembly) | ecosystem: Environmental > Aquatic > Marine > Intertidal zone... | reverse complement strand
TTCGCTCCGCAAGCTAAACACGGCGCAGTCGGCGACGGCGATTCGACTCGTTTCCATCGGGTCAAAGTCGTCGCCTGGTTTGATTTCCACCTGACGTCGTTCCGAGGACGTAGCTTTTAATAACGTATTCAAATCGTAGGACGTGTACGGTCCGTCTGTCAGTCTTCCCGGGCGAATGATTGTGTAATCGAAATCGTTCCCTCCGTTTTCTTTCTGCGTCTGTTCTAAATATTTCTCCGATTTTCGTTTGTACTTCAAAACGCCGAATAGGTTCAAGATGACGTACGGCATCTTATCCGTTCTCGTCACGCCAACCGAAGAGATCAACACGAACCTGTTTTTGTTCTTGATGTTCGCACTAGTATCATCATCGTTACCCCCGCTACTACTTTTATTATGAGTAAAACAAATATTCTTCGCCGCGCGAATGACGTTCGCCGTCGCGATATCGTCCGTCTGTTCCGGCCCGTTGTTCTCTTTCCACCGCGCGGACGGGAACGCCGTCGTCCCTAAACAGCACACAATGTCTACCTCTTTTCCTTCGTTTTCGGAGACGATCGCTCGCAACGCGTTCTCCACGTTCTTTTCCTCTCTCACGTCCACCTCAGTCACGCGTAACGACGACGACGAAGAAGAAGAAGAAGAAGAAGAAACCGTCAACTTTGCCTCTCCGGTCGTCTTATTTCGACACATGGCGTACACGACGTCGTGGTTTCTTCGTCCTCCCTCGTCGAGAAGTTTCGCGCAGACGAGCTGGCCGACGCCACCGGTCGCGCCAAACACGATTGCAACTCTCCCGTTTTCATTTTGCTGAGAAGACGAAGAAGACGATGACGAAGACGAAGACGAAGAAGACGAAGAAGACGCGCGGAGAACCCGTCGTCGTTGTTGTCGTTGTCGTTGTCCTCGGGTTTTCGCGACGCAAAAGTTCCTGCTGCTGCTGCTTTTCGTCGCACTGCTCGCGCCGGGGGCGCTTTGCATCGTTCTTCTTTGTTTTCGACTTTTTTTTTGTTGCTGTGTGTTGTAAACAAACAACGCGCGCTGAGTGATCTTTTTTTTTTAGAAACGCGCGATTTGCGAAACCCTAAAATTTACTTTTTTTCGAAAAGACCGCCAAAAGCGTCGAGAGAGAGAGAAGGTGACTCTCTCTCTCTCTCTCTCTCTCTCTCTCTCTCTCTCTCTCTCTCTCTCTCTCTCTCTCTTTCCGAGGATGATGACGACTTCAACAAACGACGACGTCGTCGTCGTCGTCGCGTCGTCGGGCGCCGCGTTAATTACGCAGCTGCAGAACGAAGAAGAAGAGGCGAAGAAAGGAACAGAATTCGCTTTGACCAAAAGGCGAGGAGGAGGAGGAGGAGGAAAAGGTTTGAAACGAAAACGGGACACCACGTCGTACTATCAGTTAATCAGCGAGAAAGGAAAAGAAGTGTTTGGAAAGTTCCAAGAGTACGTCAAGGGACGACAGGCGGGCAGCGTCGATCAGTACGTGCGCTACGTAGCGCGCTATCTGTACTTTTTAGAAGAGCAAACAACATCCGAGGAAGGCGGAGAAGACAACGGTTTCGTTCACCACATCAGCGAAGCGCTCTTCGAAGCGTTCGTCGTGTGGTACGGGAAGCGGGCCGAGGAGTTTGGATACGCCGATAACGATCAAAAAACGCCGTACGTTGCCTTGCAGCTTCTCCTCCGCATGTTTCTGGAGCAGGACGACGAGGAGGAGGAAAAGCTGACGAGCGATGGTGGTACTTTGGCACCAGAGAAGCGCCGGTTTCGAGAGAGCGAACATCTCTCCTTAGCGCAAGCCCGCGAAATCATCAAGAAGAAAGACAAAGGCATAACGATGGAGACGTTCTTCAATAGGCGAGGAAAAGATTCGGCGGTTATGAAGAAGCGCGCGGTAAAACGTTTGGAGAAAAAGGAGGCGAGATCGAACGGCACGGCGGCGATGAGGAGGAGGACGACGAAGTCGAAGTCGACGCTACGAGCGAGAAACGAGAGGAAGGTTGGTCGGAGAGATGGATTGTGGGACGTGATCGTCGACAACGACGATATATGTTTTAATCACATTTTGCCGAAATTGAAAGCGACTGATATCAAATTCTTGTTCGAAGTGAATAGTGAAACGAGAGCTTTGATAAAGAGATCGCCCGCGAAAGATGCGTTGAAAGTGAACTTTACGGTTGAAGAGATGTCGTCGATATCGACGTTGGAACTCGCGTTTTTTTTTCGATCGTTTTGGCGGGGATCCTTGGGAAGCGAAACAGATTTCTGCGGTAAAGTTGCCGCGACGAGTAAACTCGAGTTGCTCCAGTGGGCGCGAGAGGAGAAAAAGTGCCGATGGAATCAACAGACGTTTATAGTGGCCTGCATGGTAGGTAATCTGGAAATGATCAAGTATTGCTTTGCAAACGAGTGTCCTATTTGGGATGGTACGTGTAGTGCTGCTGCCGCAAATGGTCATCTCGAGGTACTCAAATACTTACGCGAAGAAATCAAAATTGAGTGGGATTGGGAAACTGCCTCGTGGGCAGCTTTAAAAGGTCATCTCCATATACTCGAATATCTTGTCGAGAGTAAGTTTTTTAATCAACTTCCCTCTCATCACCACGAATTTGCGTGTATCAATGCGGCCAAGGGCGGCCAGTTAGACTGTTTGAAGTACTTGCGCGAAACCGCCAAATGGCCGTGGGGCGCTTTGACCTTGCGAACCGCGCACGAGAACAACCGACCCGAATGTTTACAATACTGCCTCGACAACAACTGTCCTCTCCCAGAAGGCTGGTCGTACGCGCACGGAGAGTTGCACGCGGCGCCAGACGACTCAGACTCAGAATTGTCAGACTATTGGTGAGAATCAGACTAATCAGAATCGCAGAATCAGAATAAATGTTGACTTCTTTTTTGAACTTTTTTTTTTTTTAAAATAAACTTGTTGTAAAATATAGCACGCCGCCCGCCCGCGCGCGCGCACAAAGTAGTTGATTTTTTCAAAGACGCGTCTGGAGGGGTGAACCACGCGCAGTTAAACGCTCCCACACGTCAAAACTCTCTCGTCCGTCGATTTACACTGTCCCACAAATTTTTTAGGCGAATACTAAAAATTTTTAGGCGAGAAAACGTTTTCACATTTTCACTTTTTATTTAAAAAAAAATAAAAATCATCTGCCTGTCTGCTAAGACACGCCACTTTTTTGTTTGCCGCGTGTCGCGTCTTTACTCGCGATACAGTTAATATCCAACACAACACACACTCACGCATCGAACGACGCGAGTATTCAAAAGGGACAAACACAGCAAGCTCGAACAAAAAGTGCTTGGTATATAAACACCACACCTCGCGAGCGTAAACTTTGAAAAACTTTTCGGGAAAGGTGAGAACAAGAAGAAGAGCGCGCGAGATCGAAGAAGAGAGAAAGAAGAAAAATGTTTTGAGATTAAATTTCTCGCGCGAATAATGATCGACGACGATGAGGACGACGATGAAGCGCTCGCTCCGTGGTGCTCTCTTCCTCGTGCTGTTCTCGTCTCTGTTCTCAGGACTTTTGTTGTCCCACACCCGTTTCCGTTCATTCGGGCTTCGCGCGCTCTTTTTAGAAAACCTTAACCTTCTTATAGTGTTGGCTTTTTTCTTTTACTGCCTTCCGCAGACAGATATTTCTTTTGCGCGTGTGTGACTTACCTGTACTGACTTTGTTTTGTTAAAAAAAAAAAAGAAATAAAAAAAATATTTTTATTCTGCGACACAAACTGACTTTGATCTCTCTCTCTCTCTCTCTCTCTCTCTCTCTCTCTCTCTCTCTCTCTCTCTCGAAATTAGGTGATTTCCTTTGCTTTCTTCGCTTTCAAACGTCTTTTACTTCGAGCGAGAAGAAGATATCGTCGCGACGATGCGAAAGCGAATGGGCTTCGGCTCGCGCGCTCCATCATCAGCCGCGGCGGCGCGGGCGAAAAATGTCAGAGGATTTCTTTTCATGTTGGTCGTATCGTGGACGATTCTTGCTTCGTCGTCGTTTTTTATCGTTCCGGTGGTTGCAAGAACGGATGCAGAGGCTGAGACGTCCAAGACGACGATGACTTCGCCAACAAAGTCGACCGGTTCTTCAGCCGCTGCAAAAAAAACAGGAAGCAATATCTTGAAAGAAGCAGTAAAGAATTTTTCAAAAAATTCAAAGATCGATGACCGGTTGATTGATGACGGCGGGGAACATCGCGCGATCATGACCGCGGAAAATCCATCGGAAGATGTCCGAAAACAAAAGGTTACTCGGACGACGAAAGAATCAAAAGATCTCAATTTACCTGTTTCTGCTCTCGACAAAGATGAAACATCGCCAGACCGTTCCGCGCCTCGCGAAAACGTGACAGCTTCAGAGATGAAATCTTTGGTCTCTGATATGAATAGTAATGCGTCGAGGAATGTTTCCATTCGAGAAACAGAAGCTTTAACCGAAAAGAGTGGAAGTGATGATGAAAAAGCTTCTTCGCTTGGTGGTTGGAGAAGGAATGAGAGGCATTACATTCATGAAGAAAGAAGGCACGATGAAAATGTGGGAGGTTGCGATAAGAGTTGCGGTGGAGGTCGTCAAAAGCAACAAACCTTTGTTCGCACAATGCATGAATGGAGATGGGAAGATTGGGAGAAAAGAAGAGTATGTGATAACATTTTGGGTTGGTTTTGTGAAGATGTCGATCATCACAGAGGCGATGGATGGCGAACGAGTGCATGGAGTGGTTGGGAAGTGGAAAGCACGACGTATGTGCCTTGCAACACACAAAATTGTCCCCCACCACCAAGTCCACCTCCACCGCCACCAAGCCCGCCACCACCACCACCTCCAAGTCCGCCGCCGCCTGGTGGATGGCCTATAAGGCAACCTCGAGTCGAGATCACGAATGCGAACAACTTTGTGAGTGATTTCGAATTTGACTTTGGCATTAAAGTTATCGATCCAGACGGTTGCGAGAACGGCAACGACAATTGCTTCGGCAACGAAATATATTACCAAGAGAACACTAATCGCGGGTTATCGTGTGAAGTTTACGTTGGCGATTCCTCGTGCGTTTCGAAATCATCTCCCGCGCGACCCACGGTGTCGGTTGGTAATGACATCTCGTGCATGAAATGGGATAATTTTTACAACAGCAAGAAAAGTGGATCGTCAAAAAGCTATCTCGACGTCACGGATGCGAGCGGAAAGCTTAAGCTTGGAAAGCATTATATCATTTATAACTGCGGCTGGAAAAGCAAAAATGGAGCGATTGTACAGGGTTCATCTACCGGTTGGAAAATGTTGCACGAGTTCACCGTTGTTGATGGATGCTCGGAGATGCTTCCAGATACCTTGAATGTGGCCGGTGTCGGCATCGACGACGTGTCAATTGTTCGCATGTTCTTGCTATCCTCTCCAAAATTTTTGCGGGCAAGTTGCGACACAATCGATGTCACCAAGGAGAGCATATTTCGCCAATATGACGTTGATCCTTTTGATGGTAAGTTATCTCTCAAGGAACTCCGCGAGGCTTTCTTAAAGCACGACGTTGATACAACATTTCTCGAGAGTTTGCTTGAGAGTAAATACTTAGCAAGTAGAGGTGGGCTTCTTTTGAGCGAAATCATGAACTCAAAAGCTCAGCCTCTTGAATGCGTCGCTGTGAACGAAGCTTCGGACGTTTATATGACCCAAATAAACTATCCAACCCTCGAAACTGGCGAAAAAGAGTGTAAACTTCAGAAAGAGCGCGTCGATATGAGTTGGGACTACAAAAAACCACCTTCGAAGGACGATACAATGTGCCTCTACGCCGATGGAATCCTCTATCATACGGTCGTTGGAAAGAAGTTCTCCGACGAGAGACCATCAATTGGGATCGGCTCAACTTCTATGACATTGATCAATCATTTCACCTTTGACGACAAAACGTTGAAAAACTCAGCCCCTGCAGCAGAAAAAGTGGATTTGACGAGTGCCAGCGTGCCGGCTGGGATGTCACTCCAGGATTGCGGAGATGGCAAATTTTGCTTAAAGCGCACAGACTTCGCGAGCGATGTCGCTCATAAATTCATACTTCCAGGTAATAAAAATATGAAATCAAGCGCTGTGATGACTTGGTTTATGTGGGATGGAAAGTCTGCTAGTGGTGCTCTATGGGCTACTTCGGACAAAGATAGATCATTCTTCGTGGATGCAAGCGGATATCTTCACGGTCAATATTACGGACAAAAGTTACAAAGTTCGCAAAAAATAAAACCTTCAGCTTGGCATCACGTCGCGATGGTTTTGAACAAAGAGCATGGCTTCTCTCTTTTCATCAACGGTGTTTCAAACGGTGCAAACGTAGGGATTGTAGACAACACAAAAATGGATTTCCCGAACGTGCCAGAGAATTTATCTATTTGTGAAGCGAGTGGCTTATACGATGACTTTCGCGTTTACACTGGTGTTGTTACAAATAAACACGTGGAATCTATTTTCAGATGCGGTCGTAAAATATCGTGCGTGAAACTGGCTCACACAAGTCCACAATCGAGAAGAACATACTGTATCTTACCAAAGTATCGAGACGCGGCTGGGTCCGACCCTGATTTTATCGTACCATGTGCTACAGGTCTCTTTTACACCGGCGCGGCCATTGATATAAACTTAATCACCGATCAAAAGGGTCTTTTGTTCTCCTTTCGCGACACTGCTTTAGATGAAAGTGGGTTCGAGATTCTCAGAAGAAGCACGGATTCAAATTGGAATCCGATAGGCGATTACGAAGTTGTGGTATTAATCGATAGCGCTCTAGATCTTTGCGCGACAACGTTCAGCTCCATAACGTTTGTCGACGACGGAGTTATGAAAACGCCAGGTAAATATTGGGAGTACGCGGTACGAACGAAATTTCCAAAGAGTACCGATGGAAGTGGTAGTAAAGCGGCAATTATTTCAGACCCAGTCACGTTTAAAACGCCATGGCTTTCATCAGCTGAGGGTGTTGTTGAAGTTGGAGAAACTGGTGAAACTATTGCAAATGTTCGAGTTTGCGCGCAACTTCTCAAGAAAAAAGCTGAGAGCTTTTTTATTTCCGATCTCACCGGATCAAAGGATGCACCGAAAAATTTAGCGGCGTATATGTACGTGTGGCACTCCAATCAATTTGATATCAACAAGCGAAGCTCTGCATATCGCTTGACGGATATGGATTCAACGTCTTTTTCTATACTCGATGATAGCGAATACGCCAAAGTGGTTCTCAGTAAATTTTCTTCCATTCAGAAAGTGATCGTGTGTGCTATTGAAAAGATCACGTCGTTTGATGTGCGCGTGCTCGATTTCGACGATCCAGATGATCGAGGTAATAAGGGATCTAAGTGTATACTTCAAAAAAGCGATGTGGACAACTCAGTTGTCTACACTACTTTCGCCAGTTCGACGTGCCAAACTTTTATCTGTATGGGCACTTCGGTAAAAGCGTATCCGGGGAATATCGTTACTGTCAAGTATGATGCTTCAGCGTTTCCAAATTTACCTTCATCGGTTCGTGTAAGCGAAGTTGAGATATCTGGTACCGAAATGAATTGTCCGTACACCTCGTTCACGGATGCCGATGGTTCATACGATATTCCAATTTTGGAGCCGAGCGGAGCGTTGCCAAAAAAGATGCATCTCGGGGTAATCGCGACTACTACTGATGTGTTTGACCCAATCGATGAATTGATACTCGAAGCAGATTCAAGCACAGATCCAGAAACTTTATTGATATCTTTGCACATCGATTCTGTGGAATTCGATCGGTTTGCACCGCCTTCGCCGCCGCCGTTGCCACCTCCCTCGCCACCTCTGCCTCCGTCGCCACCTCCATTGCCTCCACCTCCCTCGCCGCCTCCCTCGCCGCCTCCCTCGCCACCTCTGCCTCCGTCGCCGCCTCCGTCGCCGCCGCCCTCAGAGTCACTTGTTCAATCCACAGAGGCAACTGCAGTTCCTGGGCTAGGGCATTTTTATTCCTATCAAAGTGGCCCCGGAGCAATTACGTATGGGACCACGTGTAAGAATACTTGGAACAGCGCCTATCAACAGTGCGAGGGTAATGAAAGTAACTTGTACCTATCTCCCGGTGACAAGGTTGCATTTGGGACGAATCCTAGCAAAATACAGGGTGGGGTTTGTAATGGTGACACGTGGATTGAGCTAGAAATTTATAGTGGTCAGAAAGGATGGGAAGACCTTATGTACAACGATGATAGCAATGGTAGCTTGTGTTCTTACTTAGAATTCACAGTTACGCAAACGACTTGGTATAGGATGCTTTTGAAGTGTTACTCAAATAGAAGTTGTGGTGGAACGATAGGTTGGAAAGTTACAAGAGCAGGAATTGCGTCGAGTCCACCGCCGCCGAGTCCACCGCCGCCGAGTCCGCCGCCACCGAGTCCGCCGCCACCGAGTCCGCCACCACCGAGTCCACCGCCACCACCGAGCCCACCGCCACCGAGTCCACCGCCACCGAGTCCACCGCCACCGAGTCCGCCCCCTCCCTCACCGCCGCCCCCCTCACCGCCACCCTCGCCGCCTCCCTCGCCGCCGCCTTCTCCACCACCTTCACCACCACCTCCACCATCGCCGCCACCCTCACCGCCTCCCTCGCCACCGCCTTCTCCACCACCACCCAATTTTGATTTCGCCAACACAAACTCCGATGGGTTCATCGATAAGACCGAGTTCATCGCATACGCTATGATGCGAACTAAGTATTCCGATGCGCGCATGATCATACCAGAGGAATTCTGGAGCATTCTCGATAAAGACGGTAACGGTGTTTTGAGTGATGGTGAATTTCATCGGGCGGTGCACGCTTTTGACCTTGGAATTATTTATGGTACCCCGTGGCTCATCTATGAGATCGAGGAGACTAAAAATTTGAAAGAGTTTCGCGTAACGTACGCGTCAGATGTCGATGCAAAGAAAGCTCTATTTGCAGTCGTTCCTATGCAGAGTTCAGTGATGCCGTATTCGCGGGAAGCGTGGCAAAAATGGTACGACGGAATGTCGAGAGACTACGGGTTATCTTTTGCCCCTGTCGTTGATGCGAGCGAAAAATCCTTAAAAAGTTCTCTCATATCTTTGCAAGTTGATAAACTTCCGGAGACTGCCAAGTTTGCCATGCCTCTGGCAACGCTCTCGAATGCAAAGATTGAGCTCAAGTCGCACATCAATTTATCCGAGCGCGTCCTTTTTTCTGATTCTACGCACGGCATCGCAAGGAAAATGTTTACAGACAGTGTCGAAATACGAGCCACCAAACAGCTCCCGGATGTTGTTCATGTATTCAACAACGATCAAGCAGCCGCTGCAACTCTCGATACTCCGGATCTATCGAGTAAATCCTCTGATACAACCGATACTTCGGAATCGGCATCTCTCGGCGCAAAAGGAAAGGTTTCCAGCGCTAGCAGCAATTACGCATGTTCCCCGACGCCAACAATTGCGCATGCCAGTGTTGGATCTTGTGCCATCACCGATGATACAGTGATGCCTGTTACAGTGATGATTAGATTTCCCGGTAGTAGAACGCAGGATTACGTTTGCGGCTTACCATTTGCAAACGTGTATACGACTGAATTGGACGCTAATGGTAACATAAAAGACAGTCAAGCCAAAGCGACAGCGTACATTGCCGATGATTTGGGCCGCATGTATCTCGCTTTTACACCAGGAACGTCTTGGAAAATTGAAGTTGATTACGAAACGCACATTTTATGTTACGGAGGCGACGATTTAAGTTCCGACTCGTGCCACCAAAATGGTAACGGCGAAACGAAGCCAAGTTTTAACTTAATGAAAGTCCAAGGCGGAGAGACCGTTATCTTCCTCGATCAAACCGAGCGCTGGGTCGATATTGGTCTTTATGCAGGCGCGTGCGATACGCCGTACGAAGGTTACGAGCTAATGATCACGCCTGCAAACGGTTGTGGAAGCTCAATTACCGTATCTGATACTAATATTAACACTGATGCGGCATGGTCTACTACTAAAGTCATTACGACGGTAGACGATCCTACGAAACCGAAAAAATTACGTAAATGGCCTTACGCCGCGATGGATTACTACATTCAGCTCGAGACTGCTCCAGATGTTAGTTCCTTGACGCAAGACAAAATAAAGTTGGATAAAACAGATAATACAGGTGTAACGTGCAAGCCACCTGGGTCGAGTATCATGGAATTCTTCAGAGAGAGAAACATGCTCGTGCAAACGCTCATGCTTCTGAAAACCACTGATACTTTGGAAGGTGTTGACGTGAAGTACTTATATCATGGTTGGTTTTGTGCTACTCCAAGCTTTTCAGATCAGGCAAGTTCATCATCATACGCTCCTTTTACTGAAATCGGACCAAATAATAAGTGCATTGGTGATGCTAGTGATACGCTGCCCTTAACGAAGAAGCATTTGATTGGAAAGTCGACTAATGATTTCACCATTAATTCAGAGGCAAAGTACGTCCGCATGAAAATTTTCGAAGCGCACTTGATACGTAAAGATACTATCGAATACTGTTCAGTTTTTCAATCAAGTGACAACAGTAGGTTGGGAGTTGAAGTGCAAATCAAACAAGATATCGGTCCCCAAGCGACAAATAAATGCCATTCAAAGAATGAGCCTTCGGATACATGTAAATTTACAAACGTTGATGCAGACGGTTTGTTGAAGTTCACGAGTACTGATTCCTATTACACAGTTTCATCGTTAGATGCGGAACCAAATCTCGTTCCTCCGTACCGACGCACTTTTTTGGCGAGAATCAATCGCAACGATGGATGGTCTGTGGCTAATCTAGAAGTCAAACGCGAGCTTGTCACTATTGCATCGAAAACGCGAGGTGGAGGTGATCTGACGCAAAGATATAACAGTGGAAGCAAATTTTACGCCACTGCTCCCATAAAAGGCTTGGTATACACCTGCGTACACGACCCGCCGGGCGGAAGTTCGTACGCTTCGATTGCACAGGGAACAAACATACAAATGGAGGTTGGATTGGCGTTAAGTCGCTCCTCTACCAGTAGTTTCTCTCAGAGTAACGGTGGTGGAGGTGGAAGTTCTATTTCTATTAATGTAAAACCAAATCTGGGAACCGCGTATGTAAACGCCGAGGTTGAAATTAACGTAGATGCTGCCGACTTGGGTGAAGCTCCATTTCATGAAGGCAAAGATGATTCCGCTTGGCAAAACTATGGCGAAAATCCAAATCGTCGTCGTCGTCGTCAGCTGATGGCAAAACCAATACCAGCAAAACCAATACATTCCACATTTTTGAAAAAGGGGACAGGGCAACACGGGAAACCGGGTAAGAAGTACAACCCTCGCGCCGAAATGGAAGGGAAAGGAAAAAGTACGCAAGTAAGTGGTGTTGGTGGTGGTGGTGGTAGTGGTGGTGGCGGCGGCGGCGGTGGTGGCGGCGGCGGCGGTGGTGGCGGCGGCGGAGGAGGTGATGGCGTTAAACCAAGCGTAGTCAAAAATGATGTTACGCACGTCAAAACACGCAGTCGTAACGCCTTAAGCGCCTTAAGCCGTCTTAAAGCAAGCGTAGACAAGAATGAAGGTTCAAACGACAAAAAGACCGGTGAGAATAATTTTCGAAGGACAAGAAGCCCTCTTTACGGCAAAGTTGGTGAGCTCGGAGATGAAGAAAAGGAAAAAGCAAGCGCAAACATTGGTGCCTTAAAGTTCAGCTATCACTACGGGACGAACACCGAAGTGGAGTCGCCTACAATCACGGCGTCATCGACCTCTGACAACGGCTGGGACTTTTCGATGACGCTCAATCGAAATTTAGAATCGAGTCAAGATCCCGGACTGCCTGGTCGCCCTGGCGACGTGATTTTAGGCGGAGGCTTTGAAATTGTCTACACTCAAGCAGATATGGTTGACATCCAAACAATAGACGTACAACCACAATGTCTCGAAGTTTTTACGACCATTGAATGGCAACCTCGAAAGCCAACATCGTACGCCGTCTCTGTATTTACGATCGAGGAAAAAATTATTAAAGAACTCGAAAGTTTGAAAACAGACATGGATAATCCTAATATTAAAGTTAAAGACATAAGCATAACAAGCATTTCTGGTACCTCGGGTTCCGCGACTGAGGATCACATCAAAAATGTGTGGAAGAGCAGACTCGAGTCTTCGATACAGGATTGGAAAAATACGATCGAATGGACGAGTCCGGATTTTCATCCCGTTCCTCCTTCTGACAATACTGAAGCTAAAATTCAAACCCGGCAAGGTACCACACAAACTGAGATAGATAAATACACCAAACCATTCGACGCAGATGAGTCCGTCTTTGGCGCGCTCGCAAAATCAAAAATCGACGATGCGTATGGAATATATGCTGAGGATAAATCAGATGATGATTTTGAATATATGAAAGATATCTGGGACGATATTCCAATGGGCACCGAAGTGCATGCAAACAGAGAAAAAGTTGACATCGGAATTGTCGCAGGCGGAACCGGACTTCACAAAGAAATGTACAACCTGGCAGAAGCCGATAACCTCAAGGACAATAAACATGGTATAGAGGAAGAAAATGAGGAAATGGTCACGGATATTTTTGATAAAGGGGATGATCGTTCAACTTCTTCATGGAAACCTTCGAAGGATAAATACATCGAGACGTACGCAAAAGATTCTAAGAAAAATGGTAAGAGTTTATTCGAATCTACCGAAAATTCAACTTTGTTCAGTCGTGGTATGAGTAAGGGCGCATACGATAAGCTGCCGACCGAATTAAAGAGTGATTTAGAGTCATCTAAGACGAACGCGTATGCGACCATGAATATGATTGACGCGTCCGTATATGGTAGCGAAACAACTTTTAAATTTGATGATCCAGTAAACTCAAAACCGAAGTGGGATGATGGAGGTACACCTGAAAAAGTTTATCTAACGTTCTCCGGTGGCGGCCACGTCTTACAGTTTTCAATGGTAGCTTCAGATAATATCGATGGTTACGGTTACGAGTGGTCGCTTGACACTGACGCCGCGATTACAATTTCTGATAGTTACGCATGGGGAGTATCTTTGATCAGTTTGGACAAAACAAACACATATTCAAGTTCAAAGTCAGGTTCGGTTCAACGCGCCACGGCGTGGTCAAAATACGGCAATTTGGAAACATCATACGTTTTAGGGGATCCCGATCCTAAGGACAAATTTGTCATTCAAGTATCGTCGGATGTACGGTTCGGCACTCCTTTTTTCACAACGATAGGAGGCGCTTCGAAATGTCCGGGAGAACCCGATACGATCTGGAGAGAGTCTGGTGTGATACTCGATCAAACGCCTTGGTCTGCGGGTGCAAATAATCTATTCATTCCACCCGATTCTTCGGCATTATTCGATATTATAATTACGAATGGATCGCCGTATCGCGAAGCCGTGGATTACGCGTTACTACTGACAACTGGTAGCAGTTACACGAAAGATTTTGGAGGCAACATGTTAGACCTTACCTTCAGTATTAATGGTGATCGTTTGCGACCTTTTGGCGAGCCAATATCACTTAGTAGCATCGAATCTGTCGATGAAACTACTGGGGCTTTAAAACATTCAATGCTCAGTCTTAAAATTTACAAGGGTGATTTTGAGCACTCGTACTCTAGCATCGGCGTGAAACTTGTTTCTGCGTGCGAATGGGGGTTAGCTTCGGACTGGCTGTACCGCGATCCGATTTCAGACGAGTCGTTCTTGGGTGATTTTAAATGGGAGCGAAAGTGCCCTCTCGTGACGTGGGATAAAGGCACGTACAATGATTTCTCCAGTTTTGTCGCGAGCAGAAAGGACCCGCCCTTCTTGAACATCACTTTGATGAATCCAGACCCGATGAATTTATGGACCTCGGACCGCTGGAAACCTTCTGGCCGTAGAAGAATGAAAGAGGGAACAACGCCAGTCGAAAGTGAAGATCAAGTTGTCGGCTGGGATGCAAAAAAGAACCACTTGGTTCACCCGAACGTCGAGTTTGTTCGCCTGCAATGGAGAAAAACCGGTGTTGGCGAGTGGATAAATGCCTGGGATGTCGACTGGAGCTCCTGGTCCTCTGCTGAAGCAGGAGTCACGAAAAATTTTGAAAACTTCTTCAAAAAGTACTCAAATGATGGAAGTGAAGAAAAGAGACGGAAACAAATGCAAGAGCTCTTCAAGCTCGACGTGATTACGGAACCTGATTTGCAATGTGCCACTTCTCGAGGTGCGGGTTGTTCTCTCAAATGGAACTTAGCGCGACAGTATTTCCTCAACGGTTTGAAAGATGGATCGTACGAGGTACGCGCAAAAGTCTTTTGTTCTGGATACGATTCATTCGCAACGAGCGATGTTCGCGGCAGCGTCACCGATGAGAATTTGAGTTTATCTGTTGATGTAACGCCTCCAAAAGCGGTGTCTACGTCTACCTTGGACCGCATCTTTTCTGTCGAGTACACTGAACCCATAATATGTCCCCAGCAAAAGGCGTCGGCAATGACCTACTCGATCGCTCGCGAAAAGGATTGCGCCGGCGTGGCTGTCCCCGACGATAAAAAAACGATAAGTGATGAGCACGTTTTCTTTAATTTCGGGTTTACTTGCATGACTGGATCTTCTTTATCCCCCAATTCCAAACTTGTCGTTGAGTTCCCAGAAACCATGAAGATGCACGATGGAAAATACTCGACTACGAGCGGTGTCTACAGTGTCACCGTAAATGCTAACGAGGGTGCTTCAAAGCTAACCGATACCGGAGAAAATCCGGCGCGCAAGCAAACGTTTACGGTTACTATTGGTGACTCGGAATGTGCTCAAAGTCTGAAAGGAACTCCGAATCTTGGGGATAGTTCTTCGAACGACACCATAGAGCGTGTTTTTACCGCACGGCTCGGGGAGCAAACGCGTCCAATGCTCGGTGCTTCCGCGGTGTCGTATTTGGAAGACAAAGTATCCATTCTCTTTGGTTTCTGCGCGACGATTTTGATCACCGCTGGCATCGTATTTGTCGCGATGTCACCGTCAAGAAGTAGCAAAGGAGATGAAGACCAGAATTGGTTGCGTAGTAGCGGACGACGCGGCCAAAGAAATCGTCCGGACGTGTCGTCGCGAGAGGTTGACAGGCTCGTCGATGCGTCACAAAAATTGTACGGTTCCGTTATTTGAGCGTCATCTAGTATTTTGTTATTGCTAAAATAAAGATTACACACTACTACTACAACAGGGTACTACTACTATTTTTATCATACTACTGTATTACTTGCCGAGCGTAATAAAAACTTTTCATGATAATACACTATTTTTTCAGCTTGCTTTTGCGTTGAAGTAACGTACACGCCGCACGGTTCCCGATTTCATCCTTTTTTCGTGCTCTTCTCGCCTTAAAAGAAAAAAGGAGAGCCAAACGTGCCATTTTAGGGTTTTATAAAAACCCTAAATTTTATCCAATCGCAAAACTAATCACGAAAGGAAAAACAAGAGGCAGAGATTGGAGAGATTTTTGAGCGCAAAAACTGGACTCACGTTTTTTGTGTCCAGTTTTTTCGCACAGAGAGCCCAAACCGGAGAAGAGGCGAAGACCGAAGAGAGCACGGGGATAAAAAAAAAGAGATTACTCCTCTCCCGCACAAAAAAAATCCTTTGCGTACGAGGGGGTTCCTTTTTCTCTTTTCAAACACACTTTCACCCAAACGCACGCGCGCGCGAGAGAGAAAGAAAGAAAGGATTAGGAGCGAGCGGCACTCTTTTACCACCACCACGTAATATATATAATACATGTCGCGAGTAGTGCGCACGAGTTCCACTTCCAGTGTCTTCGCATCCAGAGGTTCGTTTTTTTTTTCTTTTTTTTGTTGGTGTTGGTCTCTGTTTTCTCTTCCCCGCTGCTGCTGGTGCTCGGGAAAGAGAGAGAAATCAATCGTTCGTTAGCTCGAGAGCGATGAGATGCGTGCGATTGCGAGGAAGAAAGCGAGCGCGAAGAGAGAGAGAGAGAGTGAGAGTGTGAGTGAGTGAGTGAGAGAGAGCGAGAGATGCGTTGCTTTTTTACTCTCTCTCACGCACAAACAAGAGAGACGAGAGAGAGAGACGAGAGAAGAGAAAGAGATTACCCAGAAGAGAGAGAGAGATCTCTTGGTCTCTTCGGTCGCGTTATCTCTCTTTTTTCTAGATTTTTTTTTTTTGTGTGTTCTCTGTAGGAGAAGAAGAGAGCGCTTTCAACTTTTGCAAGAGAGAGAGACAGAGAAGAGAGAGTTTTTTTTTTTCCCCTCCAACTCTTCTTCTTCTTCTTCTTCTTCTTCTTCTCGTTCTTCTTGTTCTTCTTCTCGTTTGCTCCAGTCCGCGCTGCCGCTGCTGCTGGTCGTGGTCGTGGTGGAAAAAGAAGAAGAAGACGAAGAAGAAGACGAAGAAGAAGGAAGAGGTCTCTTCTCGCGAGATATTGAAGTTGATTTTGTCTCTTTTTGTTTTCTTCTTTTTCTTCTTCTTCTGACTTCCGAATTTTGATTTTTCTCTCTTCTCCGGTAACAACAACAAACAAACACAGGTCGCGCGGCGTTGAGAAACAACAACAACAACAACAACAACAGCGCGAAATACAGGACGACGACAATGACGACGACTAAAAGAATGAAACCATCTCCGGCGGCGAGAGCGGTGCTCCAAACCGAACAAAAAGGCGCCTTG
>Ga0181568_10002506_pt1 | contig 16706 bp, 6 predicted proteins | sample 101ome_20_FD_133758 | JGI IMG/M metagenome (GOLD analysis project Ga0181568, IMG submission 133758) | Coastal salt marsh microbial communities from the Groves Creek Marsh, Skidaway Island, Georgia - 101404AT metaG (megahit assembly) | ecosystem: Environmental > Aquatic > Marine > Intertidal zone... | reverse complement strand
GTTCGTCCAGGGGCACGCGAGGCTGCGGCACGCCGCTGGCATATTGGTAAAAGCTTCTGCTCCTACTGAACTCGGCGTTAATCTCAAAACCGCGCAGCACGCCGTATGCGTTGACGCTGTAAAGGTTGAGCCCCGTGGGCACGCCGCTCTTCACGCGCACGCGCCGCGGCACGCCGTCTTGTGGATTACCCTCTGCTCTTGCGACGGTCCGAAAGTACGAAGCATAGCGATAGCGATCGCGATAGTTTGATCGCGTGGGATTGGGTGCCGTTCCAGAAATATCGATCTCTGAAAGCTCGACGTGGTAATCATTGGCCAGAGATAAATCGACTTCAACGGACTCGATGTATTCGCCCAGCGGCTCCAGATCGACGTAGAGCATCGCATACTCCTCGCCGTCGAATGCCTGAGGTAAATCTGCTCTTGTAGCAAAGCCAAAGGCGCCAGACTCTTCGACCAGTTCGTGAGCAAATTCCTCGTCTACTACGATGGGCGATTCGCCTTCGCTATCGACGCGCCCCTGATTGATGACGTGCTCGGAACCATACAGCTTGTAGTCGCGATAGTACAAGTGATCAATCCAGAACGGAAACTCGTACCCTCGATAGTAGACGTCTACGTCAAAGGCCGCATAGTTGATATACGGATCATACGTGTTATAAGACGACCCCCGATTGATCGATTGATAGTCATTGGCCAAGGGAGGCAGTGGCTTTCGATCTCCGCTGCGCAACCGACCTGCTATGTAGCTCTGCCTATCGTCACCGCGCTTGTCCAAGCGCACGATAAACGGCTCCACGTCTGGCCTCAATACGCCGTTGACCCGTACGTCTACGGAATGAATGACGACGCCTCCCTTTCCATCCGTGGGAGAATCATCTGAGATGCGCAGGGCCAACATCGCCGGTGCGTTCTGCATCGCGCCCGGCACGCCCTTCGTAGACAGTGCTTTCTGCTCCATCATGGGTTCGTATTGGTGCGCATTCACAAACGTCGCACCGAAGTTCATAAAGCCCACATGCCGTTCGTAGTGGGCACCCCAAAGCAGAGCTTTCGCTTTTATATTCTGATCGTTCTCCCTACCAGAAGAGTAGATCGGCGCATGTAGGCGGGAAAAAATGGCCGAGAAGCTGTTGTTCTCTGAGCCGACGTCAACCCGCAGACCGTTTAGGTTGGACATCTTCAGCGTGAGCGGAGTAATGCGCGTGCGTATCTCGTTGGCGTATATAAACCGCGACTGCCAGTCGTCCGTTCCATCTGTCCCGACAACGACGTAGTTAAACAAGCGCGCAAAGCTGGAGCCGCTCTGACCGTGGGCCAAGCGCTCACTCAGCTGCGAACCAGACGAACCCGCATATCGCTGCACGCCCAACCCGCGTCTCTCCACCCATCGAACGGACTCCGACCCGTATACGAGTGGGTCTCCCATCAGGCTGTAGTAGTTCCTCAGGTTGCTCGTGATACCTATCTGGCGAGGATAGTCGACCTCGCCCCAGTTGGTGTACGACTCGGTAAACCGCCCGAGGAAAGCGCTGCTTTCCAGCACTCTCTGCGCACCGATTTCTTTCGTTTCCCCCGTCCGTTCGTCGGCCGAAGTCTGCGCAAAGCTGTCGCTGACCAGCAAAGCAAACGCGCATATGAGGCGCATAAATCGCTGAACGGATGATCTAGCTCGTTTATTTGATAGACTCTGTATCATGCTATCAGCTGTTAAAATAGCGGCCTAAGGCCCGCTATGACTCGTAGGAAAACGCGCGAGTAGTCCGTGTTTTGCTCTTCGCGGTCCCCGTCCAAAAACTCTCGAAACCTACGCTCGTACCCCAAATTCACATTGACTTGGTATCCCAGATACATCGACGTGTTATTTACCTGAGCCAAATAGACGCGACTGTCAAAGTCAACGCCATCGCTCACCCGGTTTCTATACAAACTGGGCAACAGAGGGCCCCCTTGGGCTCCTATCTTCACCGACGTGCGATCGGAAACCGGGTACTCCAGACGAAGAATCGGAAACAGGAAGTGCTCTTTAACCGAAGCGATCCGCTCCGCATCGTCCACAAGACGTCGATGCAACCATTTTATCTGCGATCGGACAAGCAGCTTCTTCCAGGGATTCCAGAGGTATTGAGACTTGTATACAATGGCCAAATCCGATATGACGTTGCTCGACTGCAGAGCAGTTTCCTGCTGGTAGTTGCGCTCGCTCTTTACGCTGATCTCTGCCGTGAAGTTTTCAAACCGCGTAAGGGTTCCCTTTGCATAGATCGTGTGCATCCAGCTGTTGCGCAAGAGCAGGGGATCGTCCTGTAAGACAGCCACTCCAAGTGGGTTGCGCAGCTGCTCGTCCGTAAGGGAGAACAGAGGGATCGGCTCCGGCTCGAGGTAGATGGGACTGCGACCCAAGCCAAATACCCGATCGGCAATATCATCGTGCACCCGCTTCGAGCGCCCAACTGCTCTGACCTTTGCCCAGAATGGAACGTCGCGATCGTACTCCAAGCGCACGTAGGCCGTACGCGCTTCGTCTCCGAGCGCAAAATCTCTCGCACGGTGATAGCCGGCTGTTAAAAGGCTATACGGCGTGGGACGATACTGGCTAAACACGTTCCATCCGCGCTGGCCCACCTCGTAGGGGTAGTCGGGCTCATCGTCGTCTTCCCGCTCGTCGATGACCCCGTTGTTGTTCATGTCCTCGCCAAAGTCATACGCGTCTGGGTTGACCCGATAGAGCAAGAAGGGTTCGTAGTAGTCTGGAATCCTGTTGTCATTCTCATTTATGTCGGGCCGACCGTTCATGTCCAAATCCAACCCGGGAAATACGCCGTCTGGATCTTCTATGAATCGACCACCCGTCACCAAGTTGGTCGTTTTACGCAGAAAGTAGCTGTCGGGAAACGGATCTTTATCGTCGTTGTCATCGACCGAGTTAAACTCAATCGTATTCGTCGGTGCAGGCCGCTCCCCTTCGATTGAGTCGGGCAAGCGCGGCTCGTTAAAGTTTGTCGGATATATAAAAGGACTCGTGAGAAATTGGAAGTAGCTCCGGTAGTCGTCGTCCTGCACGCTCAGATGCGTGGAGTAATTTTCGCCCACCGAAAAGTACTCTGCGCCAACGCTTACCTTTTGCCAGTCTCGCTTTAACGCCACAAAAAACGCATTGCTGTGAAGCGTCTTGTGCTTGAGCTTGGTCGTAATCAGCGAAGGATACGCTCTAAACGAAAGGTTGTGAACGTATTCCGAACGCAGCATGAACCCCTTTAGGTCCAAATTAAGGTGACCACCCAGCAGCGTGCGTCCCGTCTGCCGGCCGTAGCGCACGCGCACGCGCTGGAAGTACTGGTCGCTTGGGTTGCCGTCGGCATACGCTGCTCTATAGAAATAGGTAGCTGGGTTAGCCGAAGCCCCGTTAAAGACCTCCGCCAACTCGAGCGTGTAGTCTCCCGATACGTCAAAGTCGACCGACACCTGGTCAACGACGGCCGTGTCCCCCATGGTCGTCACATATCCGGGCACTCTGAACCAAAAAAGCGCGCTTTCCTCGCCCTGCAGCGAGTAGAGTCCTTCGGGGGACGGTTCCGCGTGGTTAAACTCAATGACCAAGTCGTTGCTATTGTCTCTACGCACGGGCGGAATCAGCAGATCGCCCACGTGCTCTGTAACCGTAAGCGTATACTGCTCGGGGTTGAGCTTGTCGTACGGTGCCAGCTGGTGTTCTACTGCCACGCCGTTTATGCGCATCTGCGCCCGCCGGACATGCACTCCATTCAGATCTTCCGGAGTCTGGTCTGCCACGCGCACGACAATCCACTCCGGAGCGCGACCGGTCGTTGGCAGCGTTCCTTTGTAGGTCGATTCGTCCAGCGACTTAAAGCTATCCGTCCTGTACTGGTTCACCCAGGTTATACCGGCATCCATTCCGCCCCGCTGCGTGCGGATATCACCGCCGAGCAAGTACGTGCTCCAACGCGGACGAAATTCGGATTTCTCGTCCCCGTGAATGCTATTGTCCGCGTTCTGAACGGCTTCAAAAATGGGTTTGTCGACCCTTGAAGCGAGCAGTACGACAGATCCGTTGCCAAAATCCGAATCCAACCTCAGCCCGTTCATCGCGGCCAAGTCCAAGGTGAGCGGCGTAAACTTAGCGCGTATGCGATCGCCGATAATCAGCTTGGTATTCACCCCAGAGTAATTATCGCCGGAAATTACGAGCCGGTTTAAGTAGCTTTCATACAGACTGGGTTTCGTTATGATACTGCCTGAAACGGGATCGATTGTTCTGTACTCGTTGAGTTCGTATACGCTTACCCCGTTCATAACAAACTGTCCCAGATTGTCGAACTGAGGCGAACGCGTGCGGCCGAAGATCAGCGACTCATATGCTCGATAGCCCTCAAACGCGTAGTTCGTGTAGGGCTCACCCTGACGGAATAGCAGCTGGGCATCGGTCTGTCCGACAGACCCTGCCAGCAGAAGAATTGCTATGAGTGGGTGTATAAAGCGCTCTTTCATGTCTTACCCTATGAGCACGCGGAAAAAGTATTCCGTGAAACCAATACCCGGCCGAGCCGTATTGGTATAGGTTCGCTCCGTCCGATACAGCCCCATCAAGATGGACAAGTCGTATCCCAAATAATTGCTGTTGTTCTGAGCAAAGACAGTATAAGTCGCTCGGTCAAAGTTTTGGTCTGAGGCCGCCAAGTCTCGCGACATTTCTGAGAAAAAGGGCAGCCCCTGCAAACCGGATCGGATTTTGGTCTTCGGGCCAATCTGCCAATCGGCGCGCAGTATGGGCATGATCCAGTGGCGCTGGCGATAGGGTTCAGACCTGTCTGGATATTTCACGTACTGGAAAATATGCTTGAGCTGTGGAAATACGGTGAGTCGCCCTCGATCATACGTCCAACCCACTTTGTTTACCAACGTAGCCTGCACGGTCGCGCCCGGCTTCGCCATAAGCGGATCTGCTAGGATATCACCGCGCAGATTGACGTGGTTAAATAGCGCTATGTGACGCGTGATAATCCTTCCCGCCGGCTGCATATTCGCTTCTACGTACGTCAGGTTATTTAGGCTGTTTCTGTTCTGTAGAGGATCGGGACGCAGAGAAGATGGGTTGGTGTTGTAAATCGTGTTTCCTATTTCATCTTCGACCCACCGGATCCGATGGTTTATCTGCACCGAGCCCCATCGACCTATTTCACGCGCGTAGCTGCCTTCTGCGTAGGTAGTCTCGTTTTTATCACCTAACGCGCTGCGCCGCACTCTGTAGGTACCCAAACGAACGTTCAAACCCGACGACCACGTTTTGCGCGCAAAGGCGTGTAGCCCCTTGTGATCTATTGGATAGGCGTAATCGGGCAGGTTGTCGTTTTCGCGAAAATCGGCCACTCCGTTATTGTTAAAATCATCTCCATAGACGAGCTCTGGAGGCTCGGCGTAATACGATATGAAAGGCTGGTACGCGTCCGTGCCGCCCGCTCGATCTACGTCGAAGTCTAGCACGCCGTCTGCGTCGGGGTCTAAGCCGGGATACACTCCGTTACCCTGCGCCAGCGAGCGCTGGTACGGTATGAGAGGATCCTCGTGCTCTATCCTATCCGGCCACTGGTCCAGGTCGTCATTGTCCTCGACCATGTTGAATGGAGAATAGAGTCGACCGCTGAGCGTTGGACCGCGACTAGATCGTTCAAAGATGGAGAAATCCGTGCGATAATCGTGGGGAACATCAAAGTACTCAAGCCCGATCAAGGCGCTGTTGCCAATCTCTCGTGAGACGTTGACGTACAGCGCGGACGCCTGTCTTTCAAAGCGTTTCCCATCTAGGGATGGCGCTTGGAAAAAACGCGTGCTGCGCGTGTATTCACCGCTGGCTGAAAACCCGCCAATCGACGACTCGAAGTTCACGCCAACGATTGAGATACCCGTTGGAAACCCATAGTCAAAGCGTATCCGGCGCGTGTTGCCAGAAGCCGTTGGATCGCCTATTGCCCGTGCGGCATTATACCAGTCGTAGTAGAAATCGTCTTCGCCTGATGCCAGCGTCGGAACGCGCATCGCGCCCACTACATCTATGCTATAGTCATTTGCAACAACCGCTTCGAACTGAATATTGGACGTCGTATCCGGCAGGTCGTACTCGTAAACTACGAGGTCTGTTCCGCTGATTGCTTCGGGACGTGAAACGGTGGGAATCTGGACGAGCGGTTCCGTAACGTCTTCAATGAGCGCTTTGAAAAAGGGCTGGTTGCTAGCCTCAATGACGCCGCGTATCCACGACCTATTCTTTCGGAGATAGTTTATCTCGTTCGGACTCAGTAGAACGGTGCTAGACACGTCTTTGGTGACGGGTAGCTGCTGAAGCAGATTGTCGACTCGGCTCACTCGGATGGGCGCGATTTCTCGCCCTGCCACCTCCAGCGTCAGCTCGTGAATCAGCGCGCCGTTGAGGTCATCCTCGGGCGAGTCGTCGGATATAAAAACGTAGACTTTGCGCAGTCCGTTTTCCATGACGCGCGGAATCACGCCCTTGAGATTATTTACTCGACCACTCGACTCAGCGTCGTAGCGGTGCGTGTTGACATACGTGCTGCCGATTTTCAGTATGCTGCCGATCTGGCTTTCCCAGTGGCCGGCAAAAATAGACGTGCCGAAGATGCGTCGATCTTCAAAACTCTGGTCGATATTCGTGTTTGAGGGAACAAAAATGGGGTCCGTAAGCTGCGAAGAGAGCAGGCTAAAGCGGTTCTTCTTTGATGCGCCATCCCATCGGATGCCATTAAATCTGGGCAGGTTGAGGGTCATCGGAGTGAAGAACGTCCGTATGTGATCCCCAATGATCAGGCGCGTCGACCAGGGACCGAAACCTTCATTAGAAATAATCAGCTTGTCAAAAAAGCGGTCATAGCGCGCATTGCGCGATTCATAACTACCGGGTATGCCGAGCTGGTCGCGGCGAATCTCACTGTAGCGCACGATGTCTACGCCATCGATAAGCAAGTTGCCGAAGTAGTCAAAGCGACGGTTCTCTTCGTCGTAGTCGTAGTCCCTGTAGCCGGCTGTCCCGTAGTTTTCGAAGACCTCATTAGACCAGAGATCGCGAAAGTCGCGCGAAATAAACTGCGCGTCAACGGACAGAGAGGCGCAGAGTAGCCCCAAGACCGCTAAGAAAAACGGCTGTAATCGCATTGACCTGTGACGATTATCCAATGTTCTCTACCAAGCTACACCGACCGATCCCATCGAGACGCTTTCCGTTGGATCTAGCGCAACGGCCAGTTTGTATATGTACATGCCGGGTTCCACCGTCTGACCCACATCGTCGCGTCCATCCCAATGCACCAGTGCAGACGACGACCCACCTCCATAGCGGCCTGCGTTTACGCCCTCATAGTGAGCCGTGCGCACGCGCTGTCCAGAAAGGGTGTACACTTCTAGCCGCAGAGTGGCTCCTTCCATGCGGCCGAGCGTAAATCGCAGCGATACGCGATCGTTAATGCCGTCTCCGTTGGGTGTGAAAACAGCGGGAACCGCCTCGACGTCTTGGAGAATGGGTATTTCGAAATCTTCCGTTGTTACTGTGACTGTAAACGGCTCGCCGCTTACTGCATCCACGCCCGTCCGTTCGTCCGTCTTAAGCGGGTTCTGCGATTCGGGCGCGTAGAGGAAAGAAGAGAAGCTGTGCTTGGCTGAGAGTAGGCGGCTAGTGAATGGCACCGTGAGCTCTGTAGTTTCGCCAACGGGCGGCGAAAAGTAGACGACTAGTGAATCGTCGGTAACATATGAGCGCACCGCGTCTACGCTAGCCTGACCAGTGGATGAAATCGCATTCCAGTCGACGTCGGCAGGCCATTGGGTCAGTATGGCGATCCGCTCTATGCCCCCACTATCGACTCCCTCCATCTCAACCTGCATGCGGTAGGTGAAATCCACATCCTCCCCTATGGGCACTTGGAGCGGCGCAATCCACGACTGCGCGTCGCGGACGGGAATTTGGTCTGCATCGTACGTGATGGACAGACTATCCAACTTGGGTGAGACCAGCACGTCACGCGAATCCATGGAGACCTGGAACTGTATGTGACTACGCGGCTCTGAGACGTTCAGCTCCGTATCCGCGACGGACTGCCACGCAGACCACTCTTCCCAGCTAGCTCCGTCATTACCCGATCGAAAACGCAGTTTCATATCTGTCTGGTCTGGCACGTCGCCGTACGCGTGCACGGTGCCGAAGTTCACTGGGGCACCCTCTGCCAGATTCATAGGTGGCGAAGTGTAATATCCACTTGCTCCAACGCCTTCCCCATACACTTCCATTTCGCCTACGCGCGGGGAAGCATCCCGCGTAGAAAAATCCGTTACAACCATACGAACATGTCGCGCAACAATGGTCGGGAATTCAACCGTTGTTTCCCGAAAGTTGACAATGTTATTGGCCGACCCGACCTCAATAAAGTCAACGCCGTCTTTGCTCAGAAAAATGCTGTACCCCCTGAGCGAAACATCTTCAAACGTGCCGCGAGAAGGAGGCTCCGTGAGCACGCGCACCCTGCTTATTGGCACCAGTCGTCCCAGGTCCGTCTGCGCGCTCTGCAGCAGGGCCGAAGCACCGCGACGAAAGTTAAAGGATGTGTTGATGTCGCCGTCGACTATGTTTGGATCGGCAGAGTAAGATCCCAGCGCTAGGTTAACGCCCTTGAACGAGCGCAGCTGCAGACCGTTTCTCCCCCCATCCGTGCCCCCCGGATAGCCTGCCAAACTCTTGACCGATTCCATGTCTATTCCAGGCACTTCAACAAACGAGTCGGTCGGTAGAGACCCCTCTTGGACCGGGTTCCAACTCACCGAATTACCATCTTCAGTATGCCGATCCAACCGATTCGCCTTCAGCTTCATCCAGCTGGCATCCGGCTCGTTTTCTAGCGGGTAATCAGACCAAAACCAAGAAGATGTGCGATCACTCGGAGATGCTACGATGAGCCCTTCTTCCGTTTCCAATGCGATGAGAAAACCAAACGTGTCAGGCGTTCCTTCATCTCCGACGACGAGGGCAACGTTATTGGTCCGTCGCGAAAACGACACTTCGTAGACGGACAGCCCTGCTTCGCTATCTCCCTCGCCAACCAAATCACCCCCCAAATAGAGGGCATACCGTCCCCCGGCCGATACGTAGATTCGACCGTCTACCGCCTGCTCAAAGTCAATGAATCCCAAATAGCTGGTCGTCGTCGGCCACGTGGTAACGACCTGTTGCTCTGCTTGTGCATGCACCGACCACACAAAAGTGAGCACAACGGCAAATCGAACCCAACGCAAGGTCAGTCCTCCTGTTAATAACAGTAAGCCACCGGCGTAACTTTACGCCGGTGGCTTACGTAGGCAAACAATCCGCTGTACTACTTCAACAGCGTGACTTTTCTCGTAACATTCAGGTTAGGTGCCTGGATGCGATAAATGTACATACCGCTTCCAACCTGCATGCCACTGTCATCCCGCCCGTCCCATGAAATACGGAACTCGCCCGCGTTCATGCGATCGTCGAGCAGGGTGCGCACTTTCTGACCTTGCGCATTGAAGATCTCGACCCGAATAGGAGCATCCCAAGGCAACGAAAAGTTGATTGAGGTCTCCGGGTTGAACGGGTTCGGCGCCGCATCGCTAACCGCGTAATCGGTGGGCAGTGCAGCACCCTCCAATTCGTGGACAGCCGTAGGCGCATCGCCCAGCATTGCGCGCTTCTGGTCATAGGGCATGTGGACAATCGGATAGCGAGAGAGGATCGCCAAGGCGCCCTCTTCCGGCACGGGGACAAAGTCGTTGGCTGAAGCGGCATCGCCGAATCCACCAATGCTCATGTACACACCGTCCCAATCACCATCCATTTCGTCGACCACGATATTGTACTGCGGCCAGCTCGTCGGGATGTTCTTGGGCTCGAAATGAAACAGACCCGAACCGTCCTCACCCAACATGAAACCGTTCTGCGTCGTGTTTGACCCAGCTTCAATGTTGGTTACCCAACCCCACTTGGTGGAGTAGAGCGAGTATTTGAACGCGGGAGCTTCCGTGTGTCCGTATTCGAAATCGCCGAACGTGCCTTCCGAAAAGGTCTTCGAATCGCCGAAACCATCACCGTTGCGGTTCATGTAAACGACGTTTCCGTCGTAGTCCAAGCGAACCGTCAGGGACGTGTGGTGTCCCGACATGGTCAAACCGGCCGGATCGGGCTCACCGTCGTAGAAACGAGCGAACGTACCGGGACCGCCAGAGCGATCACTTCCCTTGTTATCATACAGGAACACGTCTGTGAGATCCCACTCGTCCAAGAGCGCACCGCTCTCAACGGAGTAGGCAGCGATCTTACTAACCGTACCCGAAACACCAGCAGTCGCATAGATAACCGACTTGTCGGGGTTGGTCGCCGAAGCATACTGACGGCCAGGCAAGACATCCTGCATGTTCAAGATACCGAGCTCGGCGCCGGCGTCCTCACCCCAGTCTTCGTGCATGGTGATCTGGCGCGTATCCCAGTCGTACTGATAGCGGAAAAGCCAACCGAAGCCACCACCGCGGTTGTTGCCGATCCACTCCGTGCCGCTGGCGTTCAGCGGCGTCGCGCTCAGCATACCCGTCGGGCATCCTTCGCGGTCACCGCACGCGTCTACGACAGACTGATTGTCGACTAGGTCGAATGCGTCGATACCGGCGGCGATCCAGTCGTTCTCCATGTTGGACACTTCGCCCGTGAAGTTGACGAACTCGCCGCGGTCGGGATTGATATAAATCGTCTGACCGCTACCAAACTGACGGGCCGCAACACCTACGACGTGAGGCGTCGCCTCATCGTCGAATGCAGCCAGAAACATCTGGTACGATCCACGCTCGACTACGTTGCCGTCCATGTCGCGACCGTTCCAAACTATGGAGTTATCCCCTTCGTCGAAACGTTCACCGGCGGACTTGTATACCAACACGTCCGTGCCGTTGACGACGTGCCAGCCCGGGTTGGCGTGTTCCGGATCTTGATACGGGCCAGGACCTTCGCCTTTAATGGTAAAAGGCGCTTTGTAGCCCTCGGTGTAAATAATAAGCCAAACCGTTGCACCGCTTCCGTTTAGCTGGAAAGGTATTTCCACATCGGAACCGTCGAATGCGTAGTTGGTCATGTCGCTGACGCCGGAAATTTCCAGCGTCGTGGGTTTGCCTCCGCTCGTCATGTCTGGGAGCTGGAGATCAGGGTTCCCTATGTGCAGGAACTGCGCGTTAACGGAAACCGCAGCAGATAAACCCATTGCAAACACGAGGGAAAGTTTGGACTGTATTCTCATTTGCGAATACCCACCTTTCTTCAGTGTTGTGAGATGTATGTGTGAACAGCCTAAACAGCTTTAACGATCTTTTATGCGAGTGGCTCTCTTACTCGTCTTCTCCTTCCTCGGGGTCTTTAACAAAGGTTTGTTTCTACGTCATATTACTTGTCGAGAATATCTTGTTATCCTACAGTCTAAGCATTGGTATGACAGAGGTAAACCCATCATAGCTGACCACAATATCCTTACGTTATGCTCCGCGTTTAGTCAAGCAATTTCTGGCCTTCAACTACTTTTGTGTTAGTCAATCATGTATCTAACTGTGCGACACGCTAAGTCCGGACTGCACGTAACGCAATCTGAGCATGCGCTCTTGCGATATCACGACCCGTTCGCTATCTATTAGCTCGTCTACCGAAAGCGCGCGTCACAGCTGAACGGAGCCGGCGAGCCCCTGAATGCGCTATCTAATCCCCCTGCTCTCTTCACTGAACGTGCGCTGCGCCCCCTCTAACCGCACACTCCTTATCGGGTATCCCATGGAAATAAAACCCAGCCCTGAAGAATGCACCGACGAAGCACTCTCTCCAGCTCACCTAGCTCAAGCCGTAAAAGCGCTACAGACAGACGGCTACGTCGTCATAGAAGACATTGTGTCTCACGACCATCTGGACCTGATACGAGAGCGAATGGACGCAGACGCACAGCTGCTTTACGACGCCAAGCAGTGGAGCGGTGCGGGTGGTCTGCCTGGCCATCTCATGCTGGGTGCGCCGCCCTTTGCCCCTTTTGTCTTTCGCGATATCGTCGCCAACCCCTTTGCCGTTCAGGTAAGCCAGGCCATGCTCGGCGATCGCTTTTTCAATGGACTTTACAGCGGCAACAGCAACTGTCCCGGTAGCCAAACGCAGCCGCTGCACCGCGACGTGGACCACCTGTGGTCTAGCCTGACAGTGGCGCACCCGGCCGCTAGCCTCGTCGTCAACATCGCACCGCAAGACACCTCGGAAGAAAACGGCAGTATCGAGCTCTGGCCCGGCTCTCATTTAGATCCAACGTTTGGCTCGGTTATCAGCGCCGAGGCCGAAGCAGCGCGCCGTGCCACGTCACCCCCCATACGCGGCAATACGCGTAAGGGCAGCGTGCTGATACGCGATATGAGACTCTGGCATCGCGGCATGCCCAACCACGCCGACCAGACGCGACACATGATTGCCATGGTTCATAATATTGGCTGGCTCCAGCGGGGTCGCGTCCTCAAGTTCAGCACCGACTGTGAAGCGGTCTTTCCCGAAGGCCCGCTGGACCACAACGCCGCATTCACCGACGAACCCATTGACCACGTTGGCCTGAGAACGGGCTGAACCCAGATCCGGCACGGAGACGCACCATGCATACAAAGCCACATATTGGACGTGCGCTACTCTTATTGAGCGCACTCCTGTTGACCGCTGCGGCAAGCGCCGAGGAAGTGCCCGCAGAAGTCCCCTCATTTGCCGTCACGCGCATGCACCAAGCCCCCGTTATAGACGGCGCGATTGACGTGACCGAATGGCAAGAGGCGCTAGCCATCAGCGGCGTGGCCGACCAGTCAACGGATATGAGCAAACCCCTGCTGCCACGACCCACCACGTTCTACCTAGGCTGGGATCCAGAACACATCTACTTTGCTGCCCGCACCTATATCAAACCCGGGCACAAGCCGGCCGTCACGGCAGGCCGGTCGCAGGGACTGGCCTACGTTTGGGACGCCGGCCTTGAGCTCAACTGGCATCCCATGGGGTCCAACGTGCCGGCGGGCAACAAGGCCAATGCCTACAAGTGGTTTCTCAACGCCCTCGGCTTTATCGGCGATACGTCGCGCTTGGCGCTGGGTCAGCAGTTTAAAAGTTGGAATCCCCAGTTCGAGATCCAAGCGCGCCTAACCGATCCGGGCACGGCGCCCGACGGCGGGCGCTGGTGGGAAATGGAGATGCGCGCTACGCCGGAGGACTTCGAGCTGGAGGGCGCCCATCGGGCCGGCGACCAGTGGCGCATGATGCTCGGTATAAACCACTTCCCAGCGTGGATGCAGGCGCGCATTCCCTGTCGCGGCCCCTATCTCGATCCCTACGGCTTCAACTTGATGACGCTGGTAGACGAGACCCCTGCGGTACAAATGACGATGGATAGCATTCCGAACTTGGCTACCGACGGCACGGCCGCCATCGACCTATACGCCTTTAACCCGACCGACCGGCCCGTCGAACTAACGTTTTCGGTCAGCATCGCCGACGCGCTAGAGCGAGTAGAGATCTTGTCGATCCCACCCGGTCGCCGAGCCGGCTTCAACCTCAATAAAAAACTGCCCGAAAACGTCACGGAGGGACTGGCTTCCGTTGAGGTAACGCAGGGCGAGCGATCGCTATTCTCGTACTCCGTGCCTTTCAGCGTGGGCGCCTACGCCTCGATGCTCTCCCCCTCCGCGCCACCCGATACGACGAACTTCGCCTTTGAAACGCGCTTTAATCCCGTCCGCTCGTGGCTGCTCGTAAAGGGAGATACCTACTTCTTGGAAGACGCGACGCTGGCCAAAGCGCTGCACTACCGCGTGTTCTCAGAAGCCGTAGACAAGCCGATCGCAACGGGGAGTATCACCCAAGTGGCCGAGTACTACCTGCAGGACATCGTACAGCTGCCCACGCTCGAGCCGGGCACCTATCACATCGAAGCCACCATGGAGTTGACCAACGGACGCACCCTCGGTCCCATGAAGGGACAGTTTATCAAAAAGGACGAGGCGAAAGAGTACGCGCACTGGTGGAAAAACGAGTACGGCAACGTGGAGCGCGTCCTACCGCCCTACACCGCGCTCGTCCAGCAGGATGAAAGCGTGGCCAGCCTGGGCCGCACCTACCACCTCAACGCCTTGGGCCTGCCCAAGCGCATCGTCTCTAACGGCGCAGACGTCAGCGCGGCGCCAGCCCGCGTGGTGATCGTGCGCGACGGCGTCGAACACGTCGTCTCCTTGGGCGACCCGCGCTTTACGGAAACGACCGACTGGCGCGTGCGCTTTACCGGTAAAGCGCAGGGAGCCGGTCTCACCTTGGGCAGTGAGGGATGGGTCGAACAGGACGGCTTGGTCTACATCGACCTGACCTACGGTCCGTCTGGTAGCGACCCGGTCGAGATTGACGCCCTCCGGTTGGAGTATCCCCTCTCGGAAGAGGACGCCGACGCCCTGCTCTGCATCGGTCCTGGCAACAACTACTCGAGCCGCACGACGATGCTCCTGCCAAAGGATGCGACCGGATCGCTCTGGTCTACGCTCGACACGGGCATTAACGGCAGCGGCATGACAGTGGGATCGTTCTATCCGACCGTGTGGATTGGCAGCGAACGCCGCGGCTTTCTCTGGTGGGCCGACAACGACCGCGGGTGGATTCAGGACAACGCCGTCCCGGCCCACGAGGTCGTCCGACGCGACGAAGGGGTCGTGCTCATCAACCACATCGTCGCCCAGCCAACCTCGCTCAGCGCTGACCACACGCTGGCGCTGAGCTATATCGCCACGCCCTTCAAACCAATGGTGAAAGGGTGGCGCATGACGCAGTCAACCGAAGACGGCACCTTTCACCAGCCCTTCCGCAACGTGCGCACCGACTCGAAAACCGGCCTGAAAGTCTTCCAAAATCCCGGCGGCGGTCTCCTGCACGTCAACTGGATCCACCCCGAGTCGCGCTATCCAGAAGAGTGGGAAGACCTATGGCATCAGCAGCGCACGGAGGGCTTTGCCGGCTGGCCGGCCGCCGACTCGGTGGCCCACGCAATGCAGTGGCGCGACCCCTATGCCGCGCGCAAGTTCGGCTTTACGCACATGTCGTTTCAGGTGTATGGCTACGGGCGCAAAACCCTAGAAGATCACCTGTACGACTACTTTGGCTCCGAGTGGGAAGCCGCAGGGAACGGAGACACCTGGCACGACACCTATACCGACTACGCCATGTACCTGTTTGAGGCGGCGTTTAACCGCGGCGGCGTGCGGTCCACCTATTGGGACCTGACCTTTCCCCTGCTCTTTTCCGACCCGCTCAGCGGCCTGGCCTATCGCCTGCCCGACGGGCGCATGCAAAGCGGCTACCACGGCTGGAACCTGCGCCGTTTTTACAAACGCCTGTACGCGATGCAGTACGACGCCGGACTGGTCCCCGGCGCCAACGGCTTTCACTCCACCAACGCCTACCTACCCGTGGCCATGACCTGGACGGACGCCGTGCTCGACGGCGAGCGCAATTGGGATCTAGACTCCAGTCCGCTGGACTGGGTCGACAATATGCCCATTGAGCGCATGCGCAGCATGAGCATTCCGCAAAGCTGGGGCGTGGCCATCTGCTGGATGGCCAATATGGACGGCGCCGACCGCCCCGCGCGCGATCTGGCCAAGCAGATCCAGGCGCAGTGGGTGTGGATGCACGACTCCTGGCGCAACCCCTACATTCCCCAGCTGCCCGTCATGCCCGAACCCGTGCTCGACTGGGGCACGAACAACGCGAAGTACCACCCCTACTGGCGCAATGAATTTGTAACGGGCACCGATCCCGACCTATTGGTTTCGCTCTGGCGCACGCCCGAACGAATCGTGTTGGGGCTCTTTAATCACGGCAAGGACGGGGCAATAGACGACGAGCTCCGCATCGACTTGGCCGAACTCGGCCTGGACCCACAGCGCACGTACGCCCGCCCGCTGTGGGACACGTTCGGCGGCCAGGCGACCCTAGACGAGACGGGCAGCGTGCTGCAGGTGCGCGACCTGCCGAGCCACAGGCTGCTGCTAGTGGGGCTGGCCGAGGTAGACCCGAGCGCACTCGAGCAGGCGGGCGGACGCCTGCCCGCGCAGTATGGAGGTTCCGTGCCTCCCTCCGTAGTCGACTTTGGCCTCGTCCACGAGGAGACGCAGTATCACGCATCCGGGACGAGCCCTGCTCTGGGCTGGGACGACGACGCGCTGCGCGTGGGACTGTGGCAGCGCAGCGATCGCATTCTACTGTCCATTGAGAACACAGACGATAAGGCCGCGCGCGATGCGGCCATCCGCTTGGATCTCGACGCGCTCGGCCTGAGGCCCCAACTGCCCTGGCAAGAATTTGTCGGCGTGCGCGACTTAAATCCGACGGACGGGGAAGAGGCCACCGCATCGTTGGACTATCACAACCGCACGCTGCACGTAGAATCCATTGCGCCGCAGTCCGTGCGTCTAGTCGCGATACGGCGCTACTAGACGTGCACTAGTCCATCGATAGCGCATCCAAGTAATGCGCGGCAGACGCACCGAGTGCGTCTCGGTGCATGCGCCAACGGTCCGAGAAAAAGTCTTCCCCTATCTGCATATCGAACAGGTGCGTGCCCAAGCGATCCAACGCT
>Ga0181568_10002498_pt1 | contig 16731 bp, 8 predicted proteins | sample 101ome_20_FD_133758 | JGI IMG/M metagenome (GOLD analysis project Ga0181568, IMG submission 133758) | Coastal salt marsh microbial communities from the Groves Creek Marsh, Skidaway Island, Georgia - 101404AT metaG (megahit assembly) | ecosystem: Environmental > Aquatic > Marine > Intertidal zone... | reverse complement strand
CAAACGCGGCGACGCTCACCTTGGGCACTTTAGAAGCGCACAGGTCTCTCCTTTCACACAGTCGCATGCCAGTGCGTCCTGCACACTCGTCGTTCATAGCTTCCCAGGTGATCGCCCGAGCCTTCGTGGTTTCGCCATCCACAAATATATCCCAGGGTTCGGCGTTCGAGTTCGTTTTGAGTGGGAGCCCGGCCGAGACGTCGCGCGCGAGCGTCGTCAGCAGCAGTAGAATAGGTGCAAGCGTATCCACGAGCGTGGAACGACGTGAGCGTCGAGAATACAAACAACACGAGGTGCGCCGCCCTGGTCCTGTTCGCGCCGCGCCGTCGAGCGACGCGCTCAGTGGGCGACGACGGACACGTCGCGTCATCGCGCCCGACGACGATCGACGCGCGCACACCGTATAGGTTACGTTCGTTTCAGTCCGAGTCGTCCCACGGCGTCGTCGCGCGAGGCAACGGTGCCTTCGTGCGCCTCGTTCGGTCGTTCGGACGTGTTCGTCTCCGCGATCGACCCTGTCGCCCGCCTCGAGGACACGGGAGGGACGGTTGACTCGACGCACGAGCGACGCACGAGCGACGCACGTATCGGCGTCTCCGGACGACCGCAGAGTCAACGACTCACAACACCCAAGTTAACTTCTCCGCGTCGCGGCGACTTTTCGAATGGACGCGGCCGGCCGGTCGAATGTACGCGAGGTGGACCATGTAGTACGTACTTATGTACTATGTATCCCTCTGACGAAGTCGTCGTGGGAGAACAGTACATATAAAGTACCTATTGTACGGAAACTAAGCCAATACCAGCTGTCCGAATCCAGGGAGACTCTCCCTGGGAGAGTAGGGACCCGAACACACGATGAAAATTCGTGACGACTCGTGACGCGTCGTGAGTCATGACTCGCGAGGAGTCGTCGTGACGGGTCGTGACGGGATTTTGACCGTCCCGTGCGCGCATCGGCATCGTGTCGGCACACGGACGCGCGTCGTCGTCATGGCGGACGTGAGCGTGGATTACGGCGAGTATAGCGACGAGGAGGATGTGTACACGGATGAAGACGATTCCGGGTCGGAGTTTGACGAGAATTCGCCGCCGGTGAAGGCGGGGAAAGGGAAGAAAGCGGCGACGACGGTGCGTCCAACGGCGAGGGGAACGAGACGAATCGACGGCGGGGGGATGACGGACGAGGGGGCGGACGCGACGGAGACGGAGACGGAGACGACGAGAGAGTCGAGACTGACGGATCGAATCGAATCGATGGACGCGCGCAGAAGAAGAGTCCGTTGGGGAACGCGACGAACAAGGGCAAGGGGAGCAACAAGACGGTTGAGGAGATTTATCAGAAAAAGACGCAGCTCGAACACATTTTACTTCGACCGGACACGTACGTGGGGTCGTGCGAGCGCGCCGAGGAGAAGGCGTGGGTGTATGACGCGGCGACCAAGTCTTTGGTGCACAAGCAGGTGTCGTTCGTGCCGGGTTTGTACAAAATCTTTGATGAGATTCTCGTCAACGCGACGGATAACAAGGTGCGCGACCCAAAGATGAAAGAGTTGCGAGTGGATATCGACGTCGAGCAAGGGATGATTCGAGTGTTCAACGACGGTAACGGTATTCCGGTCGAGATGCACAAGGACGAGGGCGTATACGTGCCGGAACTCATCTTCGGTCACCTGTTGACGTCGAGCAACTACGACGACAACGAGAAGAAGGTTGTCGGAGGGCGAAACGGTTACGGCGCCAAGTTGGCCAACATTTTCTCCACGGAATTCATCGTCGAGACGTGCGATGGCTCGCGCGGGAAACGATACCGTCAAGTTTTCAAAAACAACATGAGCGTGAAGGGCGAGCCGGAGCTCTCGAAATGTAAAAAGAGCGAAAACTGGACGTGCATAACGTTCAAGCCAGATTTCGAGAAGTTTGGGATGGAATCTCTCGTGAATGAGGATGTGTCGGCGTTGATGTGCAAGCGCGTGTACGACGCGGCCGGGAACATCGGTAAGAACACGAACATCTTCTTGAACGGTGAAAAGCTCGAAGTCAAGGGCTTCAGCGATTACGTGAGCCTGTACTTGGACGGCCAAGCCAACGCACCGAAGATTTTTGAAAAGTCCATGGATCGATGGGAAGTGTGCGTCACCATCTCCGAGAGCGCGCAGTTCCAACAGTGCTCGTTCGTGAACGGTATTTGCACGATGAAGGGTGGTACGCACGTCAACTCTGTCGCCGATCAAATTTCTCAAAAGTTGTTGGAGAAGATTCAAAAGAAGGAGAAGAGCTGCAAAAACTTAAAGGCGTTCCAAGTCAAGAACCATCTCTGGGTGTTCGTGAACGCGCTCATCGAAAACCCCGCATTCGATTCTCAGACCAAAGAGACGCTCATCACGCGTCCGAACAAGTTTGGTAGCGCGTACGCGCCTTCCGACGCCATCATCAAGAAACTCATGGACTCGGGCGTCGTCGAGAACATCATGTCTTGGGCGCAGTTCAAGCAGAGCAAGGAACTCAAGAAGACTGACGGCGCCAAGAAGTCTCGCTTGACTGGTATTCCGAAGCTCGATGACGCGAACGACGCCGGTGGACGTAACTCTGAATCTTGTACGTTGATTCTCACCGAGGGTGATTCCGCCAAGGCGCTCGCGGTGAGCGGTCTCTCCGTTGTCGGTCGCGACAAGTACGGTGTCTTTCCGCTTCGCGGTAAGCTCTTGAACGTTCGAGATGCGTCGCACGATCAAATCAAGAACAACGCCGAGATCAATCACATCAAGCAAATCCTCGGTCTCCAACACGGCAAGGAGTACGATAGCGCCAAATCGTTGCGTTACGGCAAGTTGATGATCATGACGGATCAAGATCACGATGGTTCGCACATCAAGGGTTTGCTGATCAACTTCTTGCACGCTCACTTCCCCTCTCTTCTCAAGATCCCCGGATTTTTACTCGAGTTCATCACGCCCATCATCAAAGCGACGAAGGGCAAGCAAGCCAAGGTGTTCTACACCATGCCCGAGTACGAAGCGTGGAAGGAGGCTCAGGAAGGCACGTCTGGTTGGAGCATCAAGTACTATAAGGGTCTCGGTACCTCCACGGCGAACGAGGCGAAGGAGTATTTCGCGGCTCTTGATCATCACCGCAAGAGTTTCGTCTGGGAGAGCGACGGCGACGGAGATTTGATCGACATGTCCTTCAGCAAGAAGCGCGTCGACGATCGCAAAGCTTGGCTCACCGCTTATGAACCGGGTACCTTCTTGGACATGACTGGGGATTCCGTTCGATACGACGAATTCATCAACAAAGAGCTCATTTTGTTCTCCAGAGCTGACTTGATGCGTTCCATCCCGAGCATGGTCGACGGCTTCAAGCCGTCTCAGCGCAAGGTTCTCTTCTCTTGCTTCAAGCGTAAGCTCAAGTCTGACATCAAAGTCGCACAACTCAGCGGCTACGTCTCCGAGCACTCCGCGTATCATCACGGTGAAGCTTCTCTCGCCATGACCATCGTCAACTTGGCTCAAGATTTCGTCGGTTCCAACAACATCAACTTGCTCGTGCCGAGCGGCCAATTCGGTACGCGTCTGCAAGGCGGTAAGGATCACGCCAGCCCGCGTTACATCTTCACTCGTCTGCACGAAGTCTGCCGAGCGATGTTCCCCGAGTGTGATGACGCGCTGTTGAACTACTTGGACGAAGATGGACAGCGCATCGAACCGGATTACTACTACCCCGTGCTCCCTCTCGTGTTGGTGAACGGCGCCGAAGGCATCGGTACGGGTTGGTCGACGAGCATTCCCAACTTTAATCCGCGTGACCTCATCTCCAACATCAGACTCATGCTCGAAGGTGAATCTCCAGTGACGATGCATCCGTGGTACAGAAACTTCAACGGCACAATCACCGAAGAGCTCGTCAAGGGTGAGACTCGCTACTCCGTCACCGGCACATACAACATTCGCGACGAGTGCACCTTGGAAATCACTGAATTGCCGTTGCGATCTTGGACCTCTGATTACAAGGAATTCCTCGAAGACATGCTCGTGCCGAAGACGAAGAACGCCAAGCCGTTCATCACCGACTACAAGGAATACCACACGGACAGCACCGTGCACTTCGTCGTCACCATGCCGCCGGAAAACTTGGCCGCCGCGCAAGTCTCTGGCATCGAGAAAAAGTTCAAGCTCAGCACCAAGTTGAACATCACCAACATGCACTTGTTCAACCAAGACGGCGTCATCACCAAGTACTCCTCTCCGCTCGAGATCTTGGAAGCGTTCGTTCCGCTGCGTCTCAACGTCTATTCTCAACGCCGAGACATGCTCATTCGTCTCGCCGAGTCTCAGCTCAAGCGTTTGTCCAACAAGATGCGCTTCATTCTCGCCGTCGTCGACGGAAGTTTGGTTGTCAATCGCAAGAAGAAGCAAGAACTCATCGAGGAGCTCGATGCCTTGTGTTACGATCGACTCCCGAAGACGGACAAGGGATCCTTGGCTGAAATCGACGAAGACGGCGAGCTCGTCTCCGCCGAAGTCGCCGGCGCATCGTACGACTACCTCTTGGGTATGCCTCTTTGGAACTTGACACTCGAGAAGGTTGACGAATTGTGCGCTGAGAAGGAGGCCAAGGAGGCGGAAGTCGCGGCGCTTCACGAAACCACCGAGAAGGATCTTTGGATGAAGGATCTCGACACGCTCGAGCAAGCTCTCGAACTTCTCGAAGAGGAAGACGAAGAAGCACGACGAGTGCTTGAGAAGCAACAACGAGCCGCCGCACGCAATAACACGGCTGCCGGTAAGAAGGCTGCGAAGAAGAAGCTCGCGAAGCAACGTGCCGCGAACAGTGATGAAGAAGACGAGTGGGATGATGACGACTTCAGCGACGACGACTTTGAAATTGCCAAGCCGAAGAAGAAGGCTGCTCCAAAGAAGGCTGCGCCGAAGAAGGCTGCGCCTGCGCCCGCTCCGGTCGTCGCGAAGGCTGCTGCCAAGGCTGCGAGCGATGACGAAGAAGAGACCGAACCGATGTCTCTCGCTGAGCGTCTGGCTCTGCGCGGCGGCGCGGCTTTGAGTAAGCCCACCTCCAAGCCGGCGGCGAGCTCGTTCAACATGTCGTCCATGAACGCCGCCGTCGAGGACGTTGCGTCGAAGCCCGCTCCGCCGAAGAAGGCGCCCGCGCCGAAACGCGCGCCCGCGAAGAAGGTGGCTGTTCTGTCGGACTCTGAAGAAGATTTCGACGAAGACAGCGATTCCGAAGTCGTCGCTCCGGTTGCCCCGCGCTCCACGGCTCGTCCCGCGCGCGCGCGCGCCACGAAGACGTACGTCGAAGAAGACTCCGAAGATTCTGAAGATGGCTTTTCCGAGGAAGAGGACGATGAGAGCGACTTTTCCATGTCCGAATAAATGACGAACAAAACGAAAAAAAATTGGAATCCGTGTTCGTAAGCACGATTTGAACGATTTCCTCAAATTTGTAACAAAAACTAACATCAATTAATACAATAATCGTTTGTCCAACGAATGCATCCGTCTAATGCATCCAGAGTCGTAACATCTTATCCTTCCCACCACTCGCGGCTTTGTTACCGATCGGACTCCAATCCACCGCGTACACCTCGTCGGCGTGTCCCGGCAAATCCTCTTTGAGCTTTTTCAAACGCGGATCCCAAACTTTCATCGTGCTGTCCTTGCTCGCGCTCATCAACAACCGACTGTCGGCGGACCAGGCGAGCTGATAGACCGCGCCCACGTGTCCGCGGAACGAGTGAATGAATTTACCGCTGTGTCCGTCCCACAGCTTGACTCCCTTGTCGAAAGACGCGCTCGCGAAGTATCGGCCATCCGGCGAAAATAAGACGTGGTTGATCAGCTGCTGATGGCCAGTCAGACGCTGAAGTGGAATCTTCGACGTCGACGGTTCCCACATAAACATGGTGAAATCGTCGCTTCCACTGATCAAGCGCTCGGGTTTACCCCCGGTGGCAGCCTTGTATCTCTGCAGCGCCTGCGCCTTGGCCTGCGCGTCGCTCTCGGGCTTTTTCCCGGTGTGATCGTACGGTCCCGTGCGCAGCGCGTACTCCGTGGAGAGGGCCAAAGAATTCACCCAGTGCGCGTGACCTTTGAGTTGACGCACGACTTTGCCGTCGGTGGCGTCCCACACAAAGATCGTCGTGTCTCGAGACGCCGTGTAAATCAACCCCTCGCCGCCCCACTTGACTGAGGCGATGGCTTTGGTGTGCGCCGACATGGTGAACAGACACACGCGCCTCACGGCGTCCCACACCCGCACCGATCCGTCCGCGCTGGCCGAACAAAACCTCACGACCGGATACGCCACGTGCGCCGGTTCCCACGCGAGCGCGGTGACGTGCTTCTTGTGTCCCTTGAGCGGTCCGCCTCGCGCCTCTCCCGTCGTCGGATCCCACAGACGAACCGTGCTGTCCATGCCACCGCTCGCTAAGAAGACGTTATCCGAGCTCCACGCGATGCACAGCACCCAATTGGTGTGCCCCTTGAGCGTGAATTTAGGCGCCTGTGAGTCCAAATTCCACAGACGAATCGTCGAATCGCCGCTCCCGGATGCCAAATTTTTCCCGTCGCTCGAAAACGCCACGCTCAGCACCGCCTCGGCGTGTCCAGCGATCGCCGCCGAGCATCGAGTCACCGCTCGCACTCGAAACACGCTCTGTGGTTGAAACACAATCTTCAAAACCTGTTCCACGGATATCTTACGCTCCGCGATCGTCGTCGCCAGGTCCCCCGTCACCTCCTCGCCGTCGACGTAAAACGCGTACGGCAGCGTTGCCCGGTCATCGTCCTCATCTGTCGCCGACGCCCTGAGAAGTTCTCTCAGCAGCGACTGCAACTCCTTCACCCCCACGTCCGGCGGTAAATCCAGCTCGGGTCCCGCCGGCGTGCCCTCCACGTCGACCAACTGCGCGATGAGGTTCACATCGCTCGTCGTCGTCGTCGCATCCGTGCGCGCGCGTTTATTCGCCGCGGACATGACCACCGCACCGCGTCCACGCCCTCGACGTATCCGTCACTCTTCGCGTCGCCGTCTCTCCCGCTCGTCCGCGCTCGTCCGCTCTCGACGCGTCGACGAATAACGACGTGGGGGCGGCGGCGGCTGCGCACTTTTTCTCTTCGCTCAGATTATTATGAAGGATGTTCAATTCTATTCGATTCGATTCACGGCGGGACGACGGCGACGCGAGGACGGTCGGACGCTAAATCGAACACGACGGTGCAGCCGCGAAAGAGATCGGCGCAGACGGCGCCGTCGGCGTGCGGAGAGAGATCGGCGTCCGGAGGGTCGCCGTCGAGGTGGGCGACGGCGCGGACGTTGATAAACTCGAAATTCTTGAAGCGCACCGCGGCGACGCGTCCGGTGACGATCTCGCCGCCGACGCGCTGGAGACGACCGGTGTTTTCGCCGGGACCGCTCATGATGCCGCCGGGTTGGAGGGCTTTGGTTCGATTGGCGAGGTCGGAGGCGGCGGCGACTTTGGCGGAGAGCATCGCGCCGACGCCGCCGACGCCGAGCGCGAGTTTAAATAAACCTTCGCGCTCCATCGTCGTCGCGGCGATGCCAGCGAATCCATCGTCGGCGATGGTGTACGCAAGTCGGACGTACGGAACGCCGTCGATGAAGGTGACGGGTTGCCACGCGCGCTCTATCTCGGCGGCGGGCGCGTACTCATCTCGTTTCACGACGGTGACCTCGAGTTTGGGCGCGTCGCGACTTCCGGCGACGCGCATCGGCGCGCGAAGGCGCACGACGGCGTGTGCGAGCGCAGGCATCCCGAGAACGCCGCCCAAACGCTCACCGCCGGGCACTCGAATCGCTCCGTCTAAATTTTGTTCCATGAATAGCGGAGACGACAGAGTCAACGGTCCCAACGATAACGCGTGACCGCGTCGCATGGCGCCTTCGAGCGGCGCCGCCACGCCGGTAATCGACATCGTTCCGAACGCCGACATGGATACCGCGTCCGCGACGTCACCGGTCACGGCGAATCCCGTCGAGGCGGTGTCGAGAACGAACCAATCCGATGACGTCGTCGCGCCGTCGGCCGACTCGAGTTTCGGTTTCACGAGTATGTGTCCACCCTCGCCTCGACACGTCGACACCGCGCCGGCGGCGCTGCTCCACTCTCTCTTCGGCGACCAATCCGCGACGGATGATTCTGGCTTCGAAAAAGACATCGCGGAGGCGGCGAACGTCGTCTCTCGCGCGCGAAACATCGTCACCTGTCCCTCCGCCGACGTGCGATGCGCGAGCGCGGGCGTGAAAGCCTCTCTTCTATCTTCAGACACCATTCGTTCCCATCCTTCGAATAACCATCGTTCGACACCGCGTTGGTGGTAAAATTCTGCTCGCCACGCGAATCCCGTCGCCTCGTCGACGAAGACGCGTCCGCCGACTTTCCCCCCATCCAATATTGAGATTGCGTACACCGCGCACGCGCACTTCGGCGGTTTCGGCGCGTCGCTCCTTCTCTCTCGCCCACCTCGTCGCTTCTTCCCCTTGGCGCCTTTACTCTCGACGCGTGACGACGATTTCGGCGCTTCGACGCTAAACCGCCGAAGCGCCGCCTCCGCTGTCGCCCCCTCCGCGAGCTTCTTCACTCGCACTCGCCCTCTCGCACCGCCGTTCCACTGATTCGTCCGCACCCATGTCATCATCGACGACGTCTCCGCGCCGTCCAACGCGTTCGCTCGCGCGTCGCCGAACCAATCCGCGTCCCACGTCGCGCCGTCGTTGTCCCGACCGCTCGTCGTCGTCAGCGACTCGGCGAGTTCCACCCTCTCGACGAACGCCGCGCCGTCGACGTCGCGCGCGAGGACGAAATGACCGTCCACGCCGTGCGCGCGAACGGTTCCCGTCGTGATGGCCGTCGCGCGCGCGTCGGCGTCGTCCGCGGTCGCGCGCGTTCCCGGTTGACGATGACGATGCGAACGACGCCTCGGGGACACGGCGCGACGCGCGCGCGAGAGAGAGAGAGACGCGCGAGACGCGCGAGACGCGACGACGGCGGTCGCGTCGACGCGTCCGCGCGGCGTGGTCGCCATGTCGCGCGCGCCGACGACGTGTGTGGGGTCACTCTGTATTCACGCACTCACTCGTGAGCGCGTTCTCGTCGAGACGGTTATTTAATAAGAGCGTTACATTACACCTCGTCAATCGAGTTTGCAGTGACCGCGAAAGTACGGCGCGCTCGACGATTGACACGCGCGCCACCCGTCGTCGAAGGCGTCGAGCACGTCTCGAGGGAGCGGCTCGACGACGTCGGCGGAGGCGAGGTTCGCCTCAAGTTGTTTGACGCTCGACGCGCCGATGATGACGGCGTCACCCTTGGAACCGTCTAACGCGCTGTGGTTGTACATCCAACGCAGCGCGGCGTCAGCGGCGTCGATGTCGTGTTTTCGACACGCCTCGACGATGGCGTCGACGGCGTCGTGGTAACACTCCAAAAAAAATCGGCTCTTGTACATGTCGTTTCCGTCAAACCGTCCGCCGGCGAGTCGGTCGGCGTCTCGCTTGCCGACGTATTTCCCAGTCAATAAGCCGCCAGCGAGCGGATTATACGCGACGAAACGCATCCCACACGCTCTCAACGCCGGGACGAGTTCGCTCTCGACGTTTCTCGTCAACGCGTTGTACATGCCTTGGTACATCGTCGGTCGCTTCCATCCGTTCCTCTCGCAAATCTGGCACGCCATGACCGTCTCCCACGCGCTGAAATTACTTAAACCCAAATCCTCGAACGCATTCTCCTCCGTTCGCAATCGTTCGCACTCTCTGAGCGCGTCTTCCAATCGAGTTGTGGAATCCGGCGCGTGCAGGTACAGCGTGCGAATCTTCCTCCCATTCAACGATTCCACGCTCTGACGCACCTGCGCCCGCAGTTCGCTCGCGCTCAACCCACCCTTACCGGCATCTTGCGTCATCACGCCGCCCGGCCACGGATTCGCCTTGGTATCGATCGCTGCGTCGCTCGCTCGCAGCGCGGCATTCTCAGCAAACGCTCGCCCGAGAATTCTCTCCGTCTCCCCACCCGCGTACGCGATAGCCGTGTCCAACTCCGCGAGACCACCACGCTCGCACACAAACGTCGTCAACATCGCCGTCGACGCCTCATCGTCGCACGTCTCGCTCGCGTACCTCCACCCGAGCGTCATCGTGCCGAAGATGGTCCCCACCCTCTCATTCTGGTTCCCCGTCGCCATCGCCGCCGCCGTCGTCCTCGCGCGGGGCGTCCGCGACGTGCGCACCGTTACGCTCGTCGTCATCGCGCCCGTCGTCTTCGCGATCGGCGCGATCGCGGCGCGCATGCGTCCGCCCTCCTCGAAGTGACGTCGTTAGTGTGGCGCGCGCGAAAACTTTTCGAGCTCAGGCGTCTTTCTCTCGCGCGCGGCGTCGCGCGTCTCGTTTTCGCGCCCTCGAGCAAGCCTCGCGACACCGCGAGCGCGTCGTCTCGCGAGGCGCGCGTCTCGCGAGGCGCGCGCGGCGGCGGTGTCGCGAGACGCGCGAATGTACGCCGGAGACCGGCCCGGAGGGCATCATCACGGCGCGGGCCCGCGAGGCGCGTACGGCGGTAATGACGCCGTGACGCGTCGCGAGATGGACGCGCGCGCGTTTCACGCGGTCGGGGCGCCGCTCATGCCGCCCGTACCACCGATGGCGCCGCACGGTGGGGGGTGGTACGCGTCGCCGCCGCCGCCGCTCGGCGTCCCGACGACGCGCGCGCCTCCGCACGCGGGCGCGCCGATGGGTGGATGGCGCGATGGGTACGGGCACGACGCGATGTACGCACCGCGCGACGCTCGAGGGAGGTTCGGGACCGGACGAGGCGGTGGACGAGGTGGACGAGGTGGACGCGGCGGCGGTCGCGGCGGTCGAGGTCGCGGCGGACGAAACGGGTACGGGGCGCCCGCACCGAAGAAGGAACCGAGAATCGCGTACGCGTCGAAGATTAAGCGATGTGTGAACACAGGAGACGTGAGCGGGGCGTTTGCGTTCTTTTCGCACGCGATGAATCGGTACAGAACGGAGACGGCGGCGGGCGTGTTTACGAGGTTCCCGGGCGATCCGGCGACGACGTGTCCTATGGGAATCGACGAGGCGACGTACTATAAACTCATCATAGCGCTCGTGAAGGAGACGCACGCGGACCACGCAAGCGAGGTGGCGCGCGCGATGGCGTCGTTTGGGTTGAAAATGCCGGTGAAACGGTTCACGGAGATTATCGCCGCAGTGCCGTGCCGTACGAGGGCGAAAGAGGCGTTGGCGTTCGTGGACGCGTGTTGTCGAGGATCCGATTTCGGCGACAGCACGGCGTCGGCGTCCACCTCGGGAGGCGTGCTAGAGTTTGGCGATCGCGCGACGGCGGTGTATTACACGAAGAACGCGCGTTTGCTCGTCATGGAGTTTTGCGAAGAGTCGAATCAAATCATGGATCGCATCAAGAAACGTTCACCGAAATCTCTTGAACAGGCGGGCACGTGCTCGATCGATCTCGTGGCAAAACCGTCGAAACTGAAAGGTGGTCGTCTGTGTCTGTCCACGCGAACCGATCCCGAGAAACCAAACGTAATTCCGCGCATGGCGTGTTTGAAGATGCTCGACGAGGGCAAGCGAGGCGTGCAAGTCGGCGACAGCGTCTTGGTGCGAAGGTATCGCCCGCCCGCCGAGGCGGAGTCCGAATCCGAACCGGAGCCCGAATCCACGCAAACCATCGCCGCTGGATCGTCGCTGAACGTGTCGGCGGCCGCGTTCGTGCCGAAACCGAAGGCTCCCAAACCGCTCGCCGCGCCGGAGACGCCGATGGAGGAATACGAGGGCGTCGTCGAAATCGTCCCCTACACGTGTAACGAGTTGCACATCAAGCTCGACCACGGAGACGTTCAAGAGCTCAAGGGCGATGATTGGCGCATCGATCGTCTGGCGAATAGAATCACGTACACGCGTCAGATTGAGTCGCTGTATGAACTTCTCGAACCCGTCGATCCGACGAAGAAGGCGGTGTGCAAGACAAATCCCGTCTTTAGACAAATTCTCACCGCCGGGTTTCAACGCTCGGGGAAAGAGTTGGCGGATGAGCTCGCCAAGGCGATCGGCACTCTAAACATTCGAGGCAACGACGCGACCGGCGGCGACGCGGGCGACGACGGCGCAAAGAGTGACGTCGAAAAGGAGCATCGATTCAGCGTGTGCGAGACGCAGCCGTGGCAACCGGGTTGCGAGATGATCGACAAAGAGGCGATTCCGGCGCTGTGTCAGGGCACCATCAATCCCACCGGTGATCTCTCGCAACCGGGACCATACGACCGCGTTGTGGACAGCGTGACGAGAATTCATAACCTCAACACGTCTCAACGAGACGCGATGAAAGCCGCGCTCGAGAGACGTCTGACGCTCATCCAAGGTCCGCCGGGGACGGGGAAAACGCACACCTCGGTCGCCATCGTTCGAGGCATGCTCGAGATTGGGCACGGACCCGTGCTGTGTACGTCCGATTCCAACACTGCGGTGGATAACATGGTGGAAGGGTTAGCCAAGGCGGGCGTCAACGTCATTCGTCTGGGTCGTCCCGAGGCGGTGCGTCCCGACTTGGCGAAGTACCAGATCGAAAACGCCATTCCACCGGGAGCGACGAAACACGAGGCGTACGAGGCGCAGTTGAGGGCGGTGCGGTACGCGCAAGCCGTGTGCGCGACGTGTTCGGGCTCTGGGAGCGATTTCCTCGATCGAATCAGTTTCAGCGCGGTGATGTTGGACGAGGCGAGTCAGGTGACGGAACCGATGTCGCTCGTGCCTCTAGCGAACGGGTGTCAACAACTCGTGCTCGTGGGCGATCACAAGCAGCTTCCACCGACCGTCGTCTCACGCGAGGCCGAGCTCGCCGGGATGACGCTGTCGCTGTTTGATCGTCTCATTCGCTCGGGCGTGCAGCCGTACCTGCTCGACACGCAGTTTCGCATGCATCCCGCGTTGAGTCATTTCCCTTCGCTGTCGTTTTACAACGGTCTCGTGAAGAGCGGGACGCCCGCGGTCGAGCGTCCGGCGCCCAAAGGATTCGCGTGGCCAATTCCGAGCGTCCCCATCGCCTTCTGTCCCACACCAGAGGACGCCATGGAGACGAACGATAACCTGAGTTACTCAAACAAGGTTGAGGCGGAGCACGTCATGAAGGTGCTCCTCGGCGTGCTGAGCGCGGGCGAGCTTCGTCCGTGTCACGTGGGCATCGTCACTCCGTACGCCGCGCAGGTGAAGCTCATCCGCTCGTTCCTTCGCGCTCGAGGCGTGCGCACGGGAATCGACAAGGACACGGGCGAGGCGGGCGTCGAGGTGTCCTCCGTCGACGGATACCAAGGACGAGAGAAGGAACTCATGATCGTCTCCACGGTTCGAGCGAACAATCTGAACACGATCGGATTCGTCGCTGATGCGAGGAGGTGCAACGTGACGCTCACTCGGGCGAGACGCGGCGTCATCGTCATCGGACACGCGACGACGCTCCTTCGTGACAGACGCACGTGGGGACCGTGGGTGCGATGGGTACAAAAGTCAGGACTCACCGTCGGTCATAAGGGGAGACGCGAGGACATCGAGGCCGTCAAGGCGATTGATGCGGACGTCGAGAACGGACCGGCGAAGAGACTCGTCCCTCCGCCTCGAGGCATGCTTCCTCGCGGCGTGCGCTGACACTCGCGGTCGCGCAATTTTCATTTTTTCATTTTCCACCGCCGCGTAGTCTAGAGAAAGACAACTAGTTGCAGTGCTTTAGTGCTTTAGTGAATTGAATACATACTTGACACATACATCTACTAGTTCTGTACATCTACACGCGAAACTATCGCGTCACGACTCGCGCAACTCCTCGAGCGCGACGTGCGCGTACTCCCCATCGCCGAGCGCGTCGAAACGGTCGTTGAACCAAGTGTCGAATTCGTCTTCGCTTGCGCGCGCCACGAGAATCCCTCGAGACGCCGCGATGCGTAAGAGTCCGTGGTATACCGATGGATAAAGCATCGACGCGCCGTCGCCGAACGTGGCGAGGGTTTCTTTCATGCGCCGGTTGGATGCGCGCTTTTCGCCTCGCGCGCTTTCACCGCCCGCGTCGTCATCGCTGTCGTCGTCGTCGTCGCCTCTCTTTCGGTCCTCGTCCTCGACGCTCGAAACGTGTAGTATCTGTTCGGCAAAGGCCAGAGCGTCGCGTCTCGATATCGGACGGTCGTCCACGACGTTGTACACGTCGCTCGCGCGTCTACCCGCGTTTGCGGCGGCGATGACGAGACGCGCCGCGTCATCCACGTGCACGCGACTCGTGAACCGTCGAGTCGATCTCGCGCGCTGACTCGCGCTCTCTCTCGCACCGCTCTCGCGTCGCATCACCGTCTCGAGCGCGCAACGACCGGGTCCGTAGATACCACCCAATCGAAACGTCGTCGTCGCCAAGCGTCCGTTCGATTCCCTCGCCAACGCGCGCCATCGCTCTTCACCCTCAAATCTCGCCCTCGACACCGCCGACGTCGGTCGACACGCGGTCGTCTCATCCACCAACTCTCCTCCGTGATCGCCGTACACGGACGTCGAGCTTGCGTACCCGAAAAATCGCGTCCCCGTTCCGTCGGCGCCGCGTCCCGACGCCAACGCGCTCGCGAACGCGTCGTACACCGGATCTCTCCACCCATCCCCTCCGCTCGCGCGAACCGGCGGCACGAACGACACGACGTGCGTCGCCGCGCGCACCTCCCGTTCGATCTCCTCGCACGCGCGCTCGCCGTCCCACTCGTACGCGCGAGAGACGACGTCGAGCGTCGACGTCGTCGCCGCGTCGTCGCCGCGAAACGTTCCGCGCACGACGTACCCCTCGCTCGCGAATCGTCTCGCGACGGCGGCGCCGAGGTACCCGACTCCGAAGATGAACGCGCGTCGGTCGTCGGCGGACGCGTCGTCGGCGCGCGCGACGACGCGAGACGCGCGAATGCCGTCCGGGACACTTCGAGCGCGGCTTCTTCTCGGCGCCGTCATCGCGCGCAGACGCGCGTCATCGACGAACGCGCGCGACGACATGACGACGCACGACACGGTCTCTGATCACGGTCTCTCGTCTCTCTCGCGGTGACGTCGACGTCGACTCACGCGCGCGCGCACGAATTCGTCGTCATTCCTCGGCGGCACCCTCTGACGCGCGCATGTCGTCAACCACCGCGCGCGTCGCCGCGTCGGCGTCGTCGGTGTCGTCCGCGCGAAACGCCCGCGCGCGTCACCGTCTCGCCCGTCGCGCCGTCGCCCGTCGCGCGTCATCCTCGGCGTCGTCGTCGAGCTCGACGTCTCGCAGCGCTGAAACGACGCTGGTATCGCTCATCGAGAGGGGCGCGAGCGACGACGACGTCTCGCGCGCGATCGGTGCGCTCGTCGACGCGTTCGACGTCTCGGAGCGCTACGACGCGGTCGACGCTCTCGCCGACGCGCTCGACGGGACGTGGCGGTTGGTGTACTCGACCAAGTCCGCGTTCGACGCCGCGGCGCCGCTGGGACGGCGAACGGACGCGACGACGCCCGGTCTCGAGGCGTTGTTTTCGATCCTGTTCGACGGACCGGAGAGGAAACGTGCGTCGAACGGCGATGGTGGTTCCGGCGTCGAGGCGAGCTCGTCGCCCGTACAGCGCGCGGTGTTGCAAAAATTAAACGACGGCGGGTTCGCCGTGCGACAGGGCGTCGCGTTGAAAAATGGTCGAGGACGCGTCGATCAGGCGGTGTGCTTCGGACGAGGCGGGTGGTTTCGGCTGAGCGCGAATGCGACGTTGGAGTCGCCGCGCGCGACGGACGCGCTCGCGCGAGGGAGGATTAATTACGGGTTCGATTTGGCGTATTTGGACGTCAAGTCGCCATTCGAAGTACGATTGCCGTATCCGGTCCCTTTCAAGCTGCTCGGAAAGGAGGCGATGGGGTACTTGACGTGCGATTACGTGAGCGACGACGTGCGCGTGTCCACCGGAAATAAAGGAACGACGTTCGTGTTCGTCAAGGAGGAGAAGAACGCGTTGCCGTACGCCGACGAACTCTACGGCGAGCTCTAGTCATACACCTACATGCGCTATTTCATCATTCATCTACCCGCGCGTCCTCTGGCGCTTCGTCTCTTCGTCGCGTGTACCCTCGCGCTTCGCCTCGACGCGTTCCACGCCGCGTACATCACCGCCGCCGCGCCCGCCGCCGTCGCCGCGCCCGTCGCCGCGCGCACAAACGCCGCGTCGTTCACGTCCCCAACCGGCACCATCCACGCCTCACCGATCGGCCTCGTCCGCGCGCGCGTCCAGGAACCATCGCGCATCATCACGATCGCTCGAACGTCGTCCATCGTCTCCCCGCGCGCGCCTCCTCCCGGTATCGCGTCTCCGTATCTCGCGTGCGCGCGAACGCGCGCTCGAACGTCGGCGTCGCCTCTCTTTTCCTCCCTCGTCAACCGTCTCGCACACGTCGCGCGCGACTCGGACGCATCCTTCGCCATGCGTTCGACGTCCACGTCGCCGCTCGCGACGCACGTCCACGCGTTCGTCGTCGTCGTCGTCGTCTCGTCGGCGTCGAAATAAAATCTTCGGGACAGTCTCACATCCACCGCCACCGCCACCGCCTCGTCCACGCGCTCGACGCCCGCGACGCGCACATCGACGACGCGATGAAATCCCTCGCCCACGACGCGCGCTGTGGCCGCGAACGCTCGAACGTCGT
>Ga0181568_10002495_pt1 | contig 16737 bp, 15 predicted proteins | sample 101ome_20_FD_133758 | JGI IMG/M metagenome (GOLD analysis project Ga0181568, IMG submission 133758) | Coastal salt marsh microbial communities from the Groves Creek Marsh, Skidaway Island, Georgia - 101404AT metaG (megahit assembly) | ecosystem: Environmental > Aquatic > Marine > Intertidal... | reverse complement strand
TGCTCAATTTTTGTTTGGGCATCTCGCCCCATTACGACTAGGCCTGCAGCAGCGAGGACTCGACTCTTTTCAGTCCAAGACTCAGCCGTCATATGTCAAAGCACATACTGGACCGCTCATGATGATATCGATTGCTGCGGCTCGTAGAGCCGGATAATGAATTCTCATTCATCCCAATCTGTCAGCGATGCTAAATCTACCTTCTGAATCTCGTCGGCGACAGTATCTGTTTCCCAATCCGCCCAAGACAGGTTACCTTGCCATTGTTCTGATTTGGGATCCATGGATTCGGGTTGTTGTTCTTCAACGCCTTCAGAACGACTCTCGACGGCTGCGATTCGTTCTTCCTCCTCAACAACTCTATCCAGAAGTTCGAGAGAAAGTCTGAGGGCGAAAGACACGAAGGACTTTTTATTATCCAAACGATCATTTTCCCCAAAGTCCCTTCTACGGACAATGAATTGGTCTCCTGCTGTAACAGCGACATGAACAAGTCCTACTTCTTTGTTGGGCGTTGCCCCCCCTGGACCGGCGATACCGGTGATAGCAATCGACACCTCGGCATCGGAGCGATAACGAGCACCCCTGGCCATCTGAAGTGCTACCTGGTGGGATACAGCTCCCGCTTCCCCTTGGTCGAAGGCAGATTTCTCTACACCAAGTTCTCGCATCTTTCCTTCATTGTTGTATACTACCCAGCCTTGGTCAAACCAACTGGTTGCACCGGATATATCAGTGAAGGTTGAGGCCAATAAACCACCTGTGCAAGATTCGGCAGTAGCTATGCTCCAGCCCCTCTTGCGCAGTCTTCGGCTCAACCTCGAGGCGAGCGCAGCAGTCTCTTCGACCACGACCCCTCGCTCGCCTCGCCCTTCTTGACTCTTTCACAAGCGGAGATGACAGAATTTTGGTGGGCCCGACCGGAATTGAACCGGTGATCTTCGCTTTGTAAGAGCGACGTCATAACCCCTAGACCACGGGCCCTTAGTGAGATCGCGGACGCAATGTGTTCAAATGATTGGTGGTGCAATAATCTGCGTAAAGGTGAACCGATGAAGCCCATAGAAGACCTTTTGGAGAGGCTTCGCAGAAGCGGCCTACCTCTGGAAAATGAGGTCGCTGAAGCCATGAAACACGTTTTTATCGGGTCATTTACTGACTTCGAATTAGATGAATTCTGGCATGATAGACCAGTTCCATTCCTAATTACTCGGAATGATGCTGCCAAAACCATCTCAGCGCCACACATGATAGCAACTCTTCTTCATCATCTGGAACTGCGAGTTGGCCAACATGTTCTCTTGATAGGGTCGAAGGGCGGATACTTAGCAGCTCTAATTGATCATATTGTTGGAAAAGATGGAATGATTACTGTTCTAGAACCCCATCCCGAGGTTCTATACCATACGGAAGAAAGATTAGAATTTCACGATTCAAAAGGACTGATTCGAGTCTTGCCCGTTAACTCATTTGAAGGCGATGAAGAGATATCTAGAGGCGTTGACAGAGTCCTAATCACCGGGGCGGTGAGAGAAATTCCTCTGATCGTCGCGGGTGTGGTTGAAGAGGGAGGATTTGTATTGGGGCCATTTGGTGGACCCATTCAACAAACCTTACTGAAACGAGAAAGACAAGGTGATGATTGGTTAGATACCGAACTAGGAAATGTTGTTTTTGGGCCGATGGATCTTACTGAGGCAGAACGGGACCCACTTGACCCACAAGCATTAGCAGACCATATACAAGACGCTCTGAATATAATTATCGAATTGGTAGAAATCGATAATGAAACCGTTGAAAGAATCGAAGAATTAGTAGAATCTCTTCGGAGTATGCCTTCTGACATACCACCTTTGGATGAGGATGCGACCGAGGATGAATTAGTCGAGCATCCCGTGTTTGAATTACTCATGGCAGAAATGGAGTGGCTACAACCTATGTGGCCTCTATTTGGAGAATTGCTTGCAATTGATATCGACTCTCAAGCTAATTGGGACGACGATGAACCCCCCATGGTCGGTGGTCACGAAGATTTGATTCCTTGAGCCGTTGCATGAATATTTGCGATTCGTAATTGCGTAGTGTTCATGCCATACTTTCGATTCGCCGACAATATGAGCATTAGGCCCGCCTTGGCTAAGTTGAACCACAAAGATGTGAGACAGCGTCGAAGAGCGGTCAGACATCTTTTCGAGTTAGATGATCCCGAGGCGTTAGAGGGATTTGAAAAATTACTACAAGACCCTGACCCGTGGTTCAGAGACAAGGCCCTTGAAGCAATAGAGAAGTGGGCCGCGAGTAAAGATCTGGCGTTAATCGAAAAACTATCTAAATCCGGTGAGAATTCTAGAAGATTGTTAGCCGCAAGAATTGCGACTAGAGCAGATGGTGCTGGTCGAGCAATTCTTGAGACACTTTCTACCGATGATGAGGCAAGCATCAGATTAGCCGCTTGGACTGCAAGAATTAGCGTAGATGAAAACTCGATTCCACAAGCCTTGGTTGTGAAAGACAGAGCCGTAAGAAGAGCCGTTGCAGAGCGAGTGTCTAGATTGGAAAATGTAGATTCAAGCATTATTTTGAAACTTCTCGATGATGAGTCAGAAACAGTCAGAACTTCTGCGATTGGAATAATCGAAGCGGATTCATCAACTCTCAATGAGGAAATTGAAAGTCGACTGAATGAACTAATTAACACATCTAATGGCGAAGTGAAAGCTCGTATCGCCAGCATTTTACTATCATCATCTCCAATTCAAATAGATTCATGGATTGAAGATTCCAACACCTCTTTCGTGAATCGCTTCGCAAGAAGCCTTCGAGACACAGACTGGGCCGCTATAGAAGGAATGTCCGACTTACTAAAATCAAATGCCTCAGAGATGCTTTTGATTCGTCTATTACGTGGTGAAAGAAGTGAGACAGGAATGATTCTCAGAAATGAATTATTGATGGACGATTCACGATCCGAAGAAATGCGTTCACAATTAATTGAAGATCTGATAGGCAGACCTATTTCAGAATCAACGCTGTCTTTGGTAGAAGAACTAGCTAAATCCGATTTGGAGCTAATTTCATCTTCAGCAAGAAATCTTCTAGCTGAGCAATAATTGCAATCAATCTGCAATCGCAGGTTGTTTCAATCTAGACAGAGGAACTGCGATTGGAGGGAGATGATCGGATAGACGATGACGACTAGTCTTCGGTTGCATCAAATCGCCTGAAAGTGCTGCATCAATAACATCCTGCTTAGAAATAGAATCGCGTCCACAATTGGGCCAAACATCTAATTCGATAGTTTCATCCTCCAAATAATCGATAAGAACACATGGAACGCAAAGTAAGCCAATTCTCTGGGCAACGTGATACCGATGGTGTCCATCGAGGATTGTACCGGTCGATCGATCTAACAAAAGTGGCTTTGTGTAAGCGTTCCAACGATGGGTGATTCGCTCTAATTGATCAACTTTTTTTTGGATTATTTGTTCATGAGGGCGAAGCACCTCGAGTGGCACCAACTCTACCTCCATGGTCATCCAAAACGGCCATTACAGATAGGCATAATGCCCGAGAGGTTGATGTTGGGTCCTCAATGAGGCACATCATGGGCGGCCTATTGGACCAACTCACCCCTTCAGATAAGCAAGTCCTAGACACGCTATCTAAGCACGGTCAGGCCTGGATTGTTGGAGGTTGGGTTAGAGATCGGTTAAATGGCTCAAATACCACTGACATGGATGTCGCCACAAATTTGCACCCTGATGCCGTAAGCCAATTGTTCGAAAAAACGATTTCAGTAGGTGCAGTATATGGAACAATTCTGGTACTAGATGATGAATCCGACAAATCTTGGGAAATCACAACATTGCGCTGTGACGGCGCCTATGTAGATGGCCGAAGACCTGAGGATGTAGAATTTGGCGATGATATAATCGAAGATTTAGCACGGCGTGATTTCACAATTAATGCCATGGCTTTAGATCCTGTAACCGGTGAAATTATCGATGAATTTGGAGGGGTGAATGACTTGAATGACGGCATAATTCGTGCCGTCGGAAATTCCCATGATAGAATAAGGGAAGATGGTTTGAGAATAATGAGGGCATTTCGCTTTCTAGATTCTGGTGAACTAGGAACTAGGGATTTAGATGACGATTTACAAGTCGCAATATCAGAAAATCTACACATGCTTGAAAAGGTATCATCCGAACGTAAGTGGGCTGAACTTTCACGTATCCTACAAGGCGTGAATAAAATAGAAATCATAGGATTAATGCAGAAATTTGGAGTTCTAAGTAGAGTAATTCCTGAAACTAATTTTTCTAGTGTTGGTAGGTTGTCAAGTTCACCATTGGTCAATCTGGCAATTTTATGCTCAAAGGACAATCGAACGGGAATTGAGTTGGAAAATCATCTCAAGAAAACTCTGCGATTATCCAATGAAGAGGCATCTACGATTCGTTTTTTGCACGATTTACAAATCTCTGATCTTAGCCTTGAAATTAGCTCACTTAGGCGATTTAATGCGGCTTGTTCCGATTCAATGAGGGAAGAAGTGAAGCAATACTTTGGAGAACTCGGATCTGAATTCATCGAGGCATCTTCGAATATTGAGCCTCAAAAGGCAGGTAATAAGCCATTAATTGATGGGGAGAGATTGATGGATGTAACCGGCTTGGAAGCTGGTGTCAGACTAGGGCGTTTGAAGGGATGGCTTCACAGGAGACAGATTGAAGAAAATCTTTCTGAAGCTGATGAGGTTATATCGATGCTCGAGACGCTGGAATGGGAAACAGAAGACCCAGAATCATGGCCCGCTTTGGCTTGGCCATAATCACAGTTCGTTTAGGTATTCGATGTACTCATTCGCATCAAGGAACTGGTCCTCGTCGAATTCATGAGGTTTAACGATGAGGAACCACCCATCGCCATAGGCATCGTCATTTGCAAGATCTGCATTGTCTTCTACCTCCCCATTAAGTTCGAGAACTTTACATGGGAATGGCGAATTAATCAATACTCTATCTGACACGGTACGGAGAGTGACAAGCAGTTCTCCTATCCCTATTTCATCGCCTACAGAAGGAGTTGCCGGGGTTGAGCCTTCTTCACCATCGTCTCGAACACCTGCTGTTCCTTCATCGTCGAGGATAAATTCACTCGTATCCTGCGGGTGAGGAAGGATAACACGCACTACATCTCCGTAGTCTGCGCGTAGGAATTCAGACATCCCTATCTTTACTGTACCATCCTTTTCATCTAGCAACTGAAGCCAAAGATGTTCAAGGGTGTAACGGCGGTCGTGAGCGACTCCAAATTCGAAGTAGTCCGAGTCTGACATATTCATCTCCGATGGGCTCGCCCATAGTCTCCGATTTGAATGATTCGTTCTTCAAATAAGCGTGTTATCGTCGTTTACGATGCCTTAACAATGTGACCTTGCTCGGCAGGATTGGTAATCGATATGGACTTCGCGGAAACGGAAGAGCAAAGCATGATTCGAGAGATGGTTAGAGACTTTGCAGAGGAGGTTTTAGCGCCTACTTGTTTGGAGAGAGATCGTAATCAAAAACCACCTTTGGATGAATGGAAAGCATTCTGTGAATACGGATTACAAGGGATCACAATTCCCGAGAAATATGGAGGAAATCCAATAGACGATATTTCAGAAGCGATTATCGTAGAAGAGCTGGCAAGGGTAGACCCATCATTCTCTGTCATGTTCTGTGTACATGTCGGACTTTGTTCAATGACAATTTCCCTTCATGGAAACGATGACCAGAAACAACGTTTCCTTCCCCGATTAGCGGCTGGCGAGATTGGTGCTTACTCACTATCTGAGGCGGGCGCAGGTACCGATGCTGCTGCATTAGGCTGTAGGGCAAGGCTCAGTGACGATGGAAGTCACTACATCCTCAATGGCGAAAAAATGTGGGTCACAAATGGAGCTTCGGCCGACATCTATGTCCTCTTCGCAAAGGACGTTGATCATCCAGATTATGGTACGAAGAAACACGGTGGTACAACTGCATTCATTGTTGACTCAAGCATGGAAGGATTCAGTGTCGGAAAGAAAGAGGACAAATTGGGAATTCGTTCCTCTGACACCTGTACTCTTCTACTTGAAGACTGTAAAGTACCTGTCGAGAATGTACTCAAAGGAGCTGGAAATGGCTTCCCTATTGCAATGAATGCTCTCGACAACTCTAGAATTGGAATTGCTGCACAAGCGCTTGGAATTGCTCAAGGCGCATATGAATCTGCTCTCAATTACGCCCACCAAAGAGAAGCCTTTGGGAAGCCAATCGCCCACCATCAGAGTATCGGAAACTATCTCGCAGATATGGCAACACAGACTGAAGCCGCTCGACACATGGTCTACAAGGCAGCATGGACTAAACAACAACACTACGAAGAGGATGGACCTAGGCATTCAATGGAGGCTAGCATGGCGAAATTGTTTGCTGGAGATACCGCTATGTGGGTTTCAGAAAGAGCAGTCCAAGTTCTGGGCGGATACGGATTTACTACCGATTTCCCTGTTGAGAGATTCTTCCGTGATGCAAAAATAACCCAAATATACGAAGGTACCCAAGAAGTACAAAGAATTGTCATCAATCGCTCCATCGCTCCGGAGTGATGGTATGTCGAATTACCCAATAGAGGAAATTCGCTCTCGATTTCCTGGCCTAACTAGACGAGTTAATGGCCATCAAGCGATTTTCTTTGATGGCCCTGGGGGAAGTCAGTCTCCGGAATCTGTTGGAGAAGCCGTGAAACACTATCTTTTGCATCAAAATTCCAATGTTGGAATGTCATTTGCTACTTCAAAGGAAACTGATGAGTTAATTGAACAGACAATGGTTGCATGTGCTGATTTTCTTGGTTGTACTGACCATCGAGAGATTGTTTTTGGACAAAATATGACCAGCCTTACGATACAATTAGCAAGTGCACTGAGTAGAACTTGGGGGCCTGAGGATGAAGTTGTGGTCACTCGCTCTGATCATGACGCAAATGTCAGACCTTGGGTTTTAGCAGCTCAATGGTCTGGTGCTAAATTAAAATGGATTGACATTAATCCTACAGATTGTACTCATAGCATAGAAAGTATTGAAGAAAATATCAACGAAAATACTGTTATCGTTGCAATCGGTGCAGCATCAAACTTCTCTGGTACAATAAACGATGTCAAGGGAATATGCTCCAAGGCTCATTCATTTGGTGCTGAGGTATTCGTTGATGCAGTTCATTATGCACCTCATGCACTAATTGATATCCGGGAGATGGGTTGTGATTATCTCGCTTGTTCATCGTACAAATTCTTTGGAACTCATCAAGGCATCCTTTGGGGTAGATACAACCGACTTGCCGAACTCCCGGTAGCAAAGTTACGCGTGTCTTCTGAGGATGTCCCATTTCGTTGGATGACAGGGACCCAAAGTCACGAATCTATGGCAGGCACCCTAGCTGCAATAGAGCATTTAGCATGGCTAGGCAGAAATATTTCTAATGATGATTTGAGTAGAAGAGAGGCCCTTAGTGTAGCATTTTCAGCAATTGAAGACTATGAAAGTGAATTATGTTGGAGTATGATTCAAGGCCTACAAAATATAGATGGAGTCAAGATTTGGGGAGTGACTAATCCTTCTATGAAAAAACACAGAGCACCGACGGTGTCATTCACACATTCCTCGATGACGGCAGAACAAATAGGTGCGGCATTAGCTGAAGAGGGTATTTTCGCTTGGGCTGGTAATTTCTATGCTCTGGAATTATCTGAAACATTGGGGTTGGAGCCAGAAGGTGCTCTACGTGTTGGCTTATTGCACTACAACACGAAACAGGAAGTTGACAGATTCATAGAGGTTCTAAATGGAATACTTGGGTGAATTTATTCCACCCAACTATATTCTCGTTGACCTTCTAGGTTGCCTTCTCTACCAACTGCAACTAAGGCGAACTCCTTAGTTGGCGTAACCACGGAGTCTTTCTGGGAACCACGATGCAATCTTTCGTAAACATCCTTGTCTAGAGGAGTTCTTGCTGACAATCTTTCGAATAAGGAAAAACGACTGGCAATCTCTTTCCATTGAGGTTGCACTATACCCTCGAATACCTTGGCTTTGGCTCCTGAACCATATCCACAAAGACCAACTCTCTTTCCTTCCATTTCAGTTCCATCCAAGTAATCAGATTCTACCGTTGACATCAAAGCCAAAAATATGGAACCAGTGTATTGATTTCCAATTAGACTTGAAGCCCTCTGAGTCTTTTCGATTCTTGTATCGACGAATTCCTTGAATTCATCAGTCTTTGAAATTAAACGCCGATAAGAATCGTTTGCTTTCTCAAATTCCTCAAGACCTTCAGGCGAATCATCAAAATCTTCCGGGAAAGGTTCAGTACCAATCTCGGAGACTATCTCTTCCCACATCGGAAGATGACGCCTATCATGTCGGAATACGTCGGGGAACATTCGCTTGCCTTGGAATGCATATGGTAAATGAACGATAATTCGATTCCATTGCTCTGTCAGGATTTCGTCATTTTCTGGATCATATCTTCCCGAGTTGATTGCCTTCTGTCTGAAATCGACGAAAGCAGTCTTGACTGATTCAGAATAACATCGGTTTGAAAAAGCACCATCAAAAACAGGAGTGTCCTTGTGAATCTTCAAAGTGTGAGATTCAAACATGATGTCATCCTTTTTGGAAGACTTAGGTAGGATTGCTAGAATCTTATCTACCAATCCTTCCTTCTTAGGCTCGCCTGCTTCTTCCGCTAAGTCTAGGACATTTTCAACCACGGTCTTCATTTCAACCTCTCTTCGAGGTTTGAAGAAATCGTGGACCGGCATTGTGGATACCCCCCAATTATCAGGGATTTCGATAAGTCGTGGGTTGTGGCGAATTAGAATTGCACCTCCACCGGCTCCTTGAGTGTATTCGCCGGATGATCCGAGATCGTACTTTGCATTGTCAGCAAATACCACGATACCGATTCTATCCTGTTCTTCGCCGCCTCTGGCGACCCAATCAAGAGTGTTGTGCATTGCGTCTACCGCGCCAATACAAGCGAAAGTTAGGTCGACAACATCGCAATTACGGAAGCAGTCTTTGCCGTAGGTGTCATCATAGCGTTGTTCAAGCATATCCATGATGTAGGTTGCAGTAGGCTTAGCGCCGTCAAGAGCGGACTCGGTACCGAGATAAATTCGCCCTATTTTTCGAGGATCCAGTTGATTTCTATCAATTAGTCTAGCGCAAGCATTTGCACCCATGGTAGCGGTATCTTCGTGAGCGTCTGGAATTGCCATAGCAGTAAGACCCAATCCTTTGTTGAGTTTACCAAAATCAGCACCACGGAATTCTGCAAAGTCCTTCATATCGAAGTATAACTTTGGAAAGTAGATTGCAATATCATCGATTCCAACACCTGTCATGTTCTGGTCCCCTTCGCCCGCCCGCCGTAAGGGAGGGGTTATGATACCTGTGGCGTCAAAATAGGTTTGGAGGCCTAACTCTAATCGCATTACTGCGAGCCGGTCATCTGATTAACCGCCTCAAGGAGTGCATTATTTTCCTCAAAATGCTCAACAACGGGCGAAAGAACTTCTGTTAGCCCTCTAGCAACGGCCATTTTTGCGTCAAATGGATGGATTTCTCCGCCACTAACCGCGGAAACAAATGATTCTAGATCTTTCCAAATACTAGGTTGGCCAAATTCGGGCTTAGGTTCAACGTGCAATTGACCGATGTTGGGCAGGACGATATGTTCAGCGATTTCGAAAACAGGAGATGCTGGATTACCGATTTCTAGGAACGCTTTCTTGAACTTCTTCTCAATCTGCTTGGGTGTGTCGTGAACGAAGATTGCGTTACCTGGATCTGATTTCGACATCTTGTGATCAAAGGAGTCCATTCTACCTCCGCTTTGCCCCTTTAGACCAGATAACATTGGGGTGTGAATACAAGTCGCTTTAGTCCAGCCATTCCTATCTGCAACTTCACGCATATACATGTGCGCCTTTCTTTGATCCATACCACCGAAGGCAATATCGATATCTAATTCGAATATGTCTGCCGCTTGCATTGCGGGATAGAAGAAGGCGGCTAAATCGTCATCTGAGGAATCTTCACTTCGACCCATTATACTGAATGTTCGACGTGCCCGATTGAGACTCATTCCCTTGGAACATCGTAACACTCTTTCCCAATAAGCCCCGGAATCCATCACCTCGCTGGCACTCACAAATCTCAATTGCCCCGGGCCATCTCCTTCTTCAGGGAATCCAATTAATACCCGAAAAACTTCTGCCATATACTCTCCTGCAACTGAAATTTTCTCCATATTTCGACCAAACTTATCGTTGACCCAAGCATGCCAGTCTGCAAGTAGAATCAATACATTGACTCCCTCAGAAAGCATGTTTCGAATGGTTTGTGCCAAAATTACCCATCCCAGATGAGCTTTGCCACTAGGCTCCAAACCGATGTATGCTCTTACCGTAGAGTCGCCACCGTGGCTCTTAGAGCCTGATAATACCCCCGCAAGGTGATCTAATCCTACTACTTCCTCGACATTATGGAACATTCTATCAATAGACGCCTTAATCTCGGGGGCGAGTTCATCTGGCGTGTCTTGGGTTGACATCTATACCACTCAGGAGTCTAGTAGTTTGTTGAGTTTCTCGCCTCTTCCTGCCGCTCGCGTGTTATCGTTATCGTCAAGAGCGGCTTCGATCTCTGCAATCAAGTCCTCAGCCTGTGCCTTGACATCTTCAGATAGATTCTGTGACATACTCATGAAATGGCGAGCAGCGGAGACTGCTGATTTGGCCTTTGATGCCTTCTTTGCCCATTCCTTTGCCTTGTCGCCTCGTTGTTTAGAATTGTACCCTGTGGACTCGTCCAAGAATGTAGTCCAGCGCTTACGTGTATCTTGAGCGCGGGCCATTGCTTCTGGATCATCGAAATTTGGTGGGACATTTGTAACGTCAACGATTAATGCACCTTTGTCTGAATAATGACCAACAATTGAAGTCATGATATCATGAGAGCCGGAAAATGCGTTTTCTCCATCTGCCTCTACTATCTCAAAATGTTTGCTTGCTAAAGCCGCAAGACCTCCATCTGCTGTTACCTGTTTGACTAGTCCGCGCTTGACCTCGAATCTCTCCATGATGGCTCGCGTTACTGACCCATTCTTCAATACTGCCACAGACTACCCTACTCTCGCAGGCCATCCCACACTCCTAAACCAACTCCCACTCTGCGATTAGCATGGGAGTGGTTGCACGCGGTTTGTTGGTATCCCTGATTGTCATGATGTTGGCGTCTCAAAATGCCCTTGCAACCTCTGCTGTCGTGATAAAGGAGAATTTGTCAATTTCCGAAGAAGATCTAGGACTGAACGGCGTTGCCATCGACACTGATGGAACCACCGCTTTGGTCTATGGTTTGGAAGGATACGTCAGAGTCCTAGATGCAACAGACCCTTCTGAACAAGTGCAAATGGTATGGAATGGTGTTAGCGAATTGAACGATGCGGATTTTCACCCGGGGGGTCAAACTGCACTCATCGTCGGAGAACACGGAGTCGTACTGAGATATGCGAAACAAGACCAATCTCTAGAGAGAGCTGCATCAGATGTATCCCTCGACTATGCAAAAATCACAACAGTGGCGTGGAATACAGCAGGCTCCTGGGCTTATCTAGGCACAGAAGAAGGCCAGATATGGAGAATGAGAGCAGCAGAAGACGGAGGAGCGGAGATACACGCACTATCCGCTTCTGGAACAAGTGAGATAACCGCAATTGATTGCCATGATACAATCATGATGTGTGTCGTTAGTGCTACTGTAGAAGGCATTGGTATAATTGAGAGAGACCACACATTTACTTGGGTAGGAGCATCTGGATATCCCTGGACGGGTGTTGAATGCCCAAGTGGAGAAACCGCATACTGCATCGCAATAGCGGAGAATCAAATTATTGCACACATCGAGTTGAATCCGGAAGATATCTCTGCTTCAATTCCGAGTCTTAGTCGACTTCAAAATTTGGAATTGTACTTTGTAGGCATTGAGGCACAGGAAGGTGATCGGGCACTAATTGCAACGACTCCTACTAGTCTTGTAGAGCATGACATTAGTCTGAATGGCTCATACCCATGGCTTGAGCATTCAGATATTGATGATCTCAATCTATCCAGCGATAGAATTGTAGGAACTTGGGCTACCGGTGTAGACTCAGGTTGGATAGTTACAAGCCGTGGGTATCTGTTCCAATATGCCCCTACCGTATCAGATCAGGCTGGGCTTCTTGATATGTGGATTGTAATCGCTATTCCAGCAGCAACAGGACTCGTTGTTCTTTGCCTAGTATATCTGGTATCTCCACCAAGAGTGAAAGACCGGATAATAGAACGAATAGGCAATCAAGATGAAAGAAATGATTTGGCTCGTCGAAGGGCAAAACAGCAAAGAAAACGACGCTGAGATTTTAATTCGGATTTTTGTTTAAGTGCTCCGCGCCTACGGCGCGAATTACGACAGCAGGCAACCTTCATGAGGGGCGTACCTCGCGAGCGGGTTGAAATCCATGCCATACGAAGCCCTCGACTTCTACGATGTAGATTCACTATTGACCGATGAAGAGCGCATGGTCCGAGACATGGTTCGTGACTTTGTCGATGAAGAAGTGATTCCAAACATCGAACATGCATGCAGAGATGGAGTCTTCCCCGACAAATGGAGAGTTGCCCTTGGGGAAATGGGAGTTCTTGGTGCTCCGCTGGAGGGTTATGACTGTCCTGGTCTATCCTACACAGCCTATGGCGTAATCTGTAGGGAGCTAGAGAGGGGAGATAGCGGATTGCGCTCCTTTGCTAGTGTTCAAGGAAGCCTTGCTATGTATCCAATTTGGGATTTTGGAAGCGAAGAGCAAAAACAAAAGTACCTTCCAAAGATGGCAAGCGGTGAATGGATTGGATGCTTCGGCCTTACAGAACCGGATTACGGTTCAAATCCCGGAGACATGATTACTAAGGCCGAAGATATGGGTGACCACTACTTGCTCAATGGGGCAAAAATGTGGATAACTAACGGAACCATTGCTCAATTAGCGGTAGTTTGGGCTAAATTAGACGGAGTCATTCGTGGATTCATTGTCGAGAAAGATGATCCTGGATTTAGCGCACCTGAAATGAAAGGAAAACACTCACTCAAAGCCAGTGTTACAAGCGAATTAGTATTCCAAGATTGTAAAATCCCTAAGGATAGAATTTTACCGGGAGTTAAGGGATTAAGAGGTCCGTTTTCCTGTCTTAACAACGCCCGGTATGGAATTTCATGGGGAGCAGTTGGAGCCGCACAGGCCTGCTTTGATTCCGCAAAGGATTACGCCCTTAGCCGGATACAATTTACTCATCCAATCGCCAGCTATCAGTTGGTTCAAAACAAATTAGCATGGATGCTCAGGGAGATAACCAAGGCCCAGTTGCTTGCATATCATCTAGGACAGAAAAAGGATGCTGGGACTTGGATCCCCGAACACATCTCTCTAGCTAAGATGAACAACGTAGATATCGCTCTTGAAATTGCAAGAGAGGCTAGGGATATCCATGGAGCAAACGGAATACTAGACGAATATTGTATCATGCGCCACATGGCAAATCTGGAATCTGTGAAGACATACGAAGGAACTCATGACATTCACAATTTGATTCTCGGTCGACACATAACTGGAATACAGGCATTCACCAGAGAACTGTAAATGATATCGTAAACACCTACGGTGAGGTCGCTAATCTTCATAGATGTGGCACGGGTCGACGAGACGTCAAAGGGTAATCATATGACCATCGCTGTACTACTCAAGCAAGTTCCAGACACTACTGCAAAGATCACCGTGAACGGTGGTCGTGTAGATGAAAATGCCGTATCGAAATGGTCCTTCAGCCCTTACGACGAGTATGCATTGGAAGCCGCATTGCAGTTGAAAGAATCAGCAGGCGGAGAATTAGTTGCAATTACTGCTGGCCCAGCACGTTGTGAAAAGCTACTACGAGATGCTGCCGCAGTAGGTGCAGATAATTTGGTTCATGTATCCGTCGAGAACATTAACGATCTTGACTCCACACAGGTACAGAATCTTCTCGCAGCAGCAATCCAGAAATCAGGAGCTTCTGTGATTTTTTGTGGAAAACAAGCCGCAGATACTAATGCAGGTTCAACTGGACCTGGTGTAGCCGAAATAATCGGGGCTTCCTCGGTAACTCTAGTATCCGAAGTCTCATCTGACGGAGGAGAATTTACAGCAACTCGCCCCAGTTCTGCTGGGCATGAAAAGGTGGCTGTTTCTGCGCCTTGTATTTTTGCTTTCGATAAAGGTGTCACAGAAATGCGCAGACCTAATGTTAGAGGAATAATGATGGCAAAGAAAAAAACCATCGAAACATGGACCGTCGAGGACCTGGGTGTAGACATTAGTGGGACTGGAGTAAGCATAAATTCACATTCCCCACCAGCCGAAAAACCACCTGGTAAGAAATTTGAAGGTGCTGAATCTGTATATACAGTTGTTAGTAAACTTCGAGACGAGGCAAACGTAATTTGAGGAGGAGATAGCATGGAATGTACAATAATCGCAGAAAGTTCAGGAAACTCAATCCATCCAATAACCGCACAATTAGTCGGTGCAGCAAGTTCTCTTGGTGCTACAACAACGGTCGTAGTACCCGGCGGAGTAGGTGCTGACCATGCAGCAACAATAGATGGAGTATCAAAGGTCGTCTCAATTGTCGGAGATTGCTTCTCCACTTTCGATGGTGGCGCATGGGCTAGTGCAATCGCATCTCAGTGCTCGGGGGTAATTATTGCAGGAGCAACATCGATTGGTCGTGAAGTCGCTTCAAGAGTAGCAGCAAAGAAAGGGATTCCAGTTATACAAGATGCTACTGGTCTGGCCCCAGGAATTACCATCACCCGTCCAATTTACTCAGGTAAGGCGGTTGAAAACTCAACGGTTTCAGGTGATTGCGTGATCACACTGAGAGCAAATGCATTCGATGCTGCAGGTTCAGGTGGTAGTGCTGCGGTAAATGTCGTCGACCAAAGTGCGGATGTCTCGATTGCCGTCAAAGAGGCTATCTCCAAGGCCAGCGAAAGACTCGATGTATCAGAAGCAGACATAATTATCTCTGGCGGAAGAGGTATAGGTCAGAAAGAAAATTTCTCGGAACTTGAAGATGTAGCCGATTTAATCGGGGCTGCGGTTGGAGCGAGTAGAGCTGTTGTTGACGAATGGGGAATGCCTCACAGTATGCAAGTCGGACAAACAGGAAAGACTGTAACCCCATCCCTGTATATAGCAGTTGGAATTTCAGGCGCGATTCAACATCTCGCAGGAATGCGTTCATCAAAGTATATCGTAGCGATAAATAAGGACCCAGAAGCACCTATCTTCGGCGTTGCAGATTACGGGATCGTTGCTACTTGGGAAGAAGCGGTTCCTGCTCTAAAAACAGCCTTAGCATCGCTTTGAATGGATTTATTGAATCCTAATCGTAACTATAGCTTTTGTTGCCGCTCCCTTATCATCGATAACGGTTAGTTCAAACGGATGAGTTCCCAAAGGCAGGCGGACTCGAACTTGAGCTGAGTCGCCTATTACATTGCCATTTGAGTCCTGCCAAGCATAAGACTGAATTTTCCCATCTGGGTCGTATGATCTCGAGCCATCTAGGAGAATAGTTGCAGTGTTGTCGTCTTCAGATGGGATGGTCTTGTCTTCACCAGCATCTGCAATAGGTGGAAGATTAATCGCTTTTGCAGATGCGGATAAATCTGCCAATAAATCTGCCTCAGAAATCACTTTCTCATCTTCGATATGATCTAACTCCTCATCCAGAGCATCCAGCAATTCATTAGTTTCATTGGAGGGCATTGGAGGTGCTTCTGCTATGGCAATCTCTTCATCACTCAAGCCACCTGCAAACTCATTTGTAGCATCCTTGCTATACTCATAGACATATGACTCGTCCTCGGGTATCGTAGGTTCAGAATTCGGTTCAAGTAAAACAATCGAGGCGGGTTTTTGGCCCGTTGGTGACCGACCAATAACTGTGATTAAATCGGAACCAATATCCAAAATTTCAGTTACTAGACCCTCGTGCTCATAGGACCAAATTATATCACCACTAGATGAAATCCTCTTTGCATTGAACCAAGTGCCAATAATCAAATCTTGTTCCCACTGGATAATTGAAGAAACCGAATTATCAACAATTAGTAACTCCTCTACCTCCTTACCAATTCTAAATCGTAATATCGCCCCATTTTGGCAACCGACTATTGCACCATCCTCGGTTGCGAGAATGCTAGTTGCAATGGCTGGTAACTCAGTAGTATGCAGAATTCCTCTCTGAGGGTGCCAACACTCTAGACGATTTTCGGGTCGTTCGTCTAGTGTCATACCTAGAGAATCTCGACAGGCTAAAAGAATACCATCTGAACGGAAACAAACTTGCGAGATTGTTTCAACGTCTTCAGGATCAGCAATGGATTCTTGCAGAATTTCTCCGTTTTTACTTGATATGAGTAAAGTCCCATCTGTTTTTGCGATTGCTAAATAACGTCCATCAACAGAATGTGCTAGTTGATTTACATCTCCATGAGATTGGGTTTTGACCTCATCTCCTTTGAAATTAAGGAAAATAATTGATCCAGAGGT
>Ga0181568_10002493_pt1 | contig 16747 bp, 15 predicted proteins | sample 101ome_20_FD_133758 | JGI IMG/M metagenome (GOLD analysis project Ga0181568, IMG submission 133758) | Coastal salt marsh microbial communities from the Groves Creek Marsh, Skidaway Island, Georgia - 101404AT metaG (megahit assembly) | ecosystem: Environmental > Aquatic > Marine > Intertidal... | reverse complement strand
CTAACAAGAAAGGTTTTGAAAAAAGAAATGATCATACCACTCCATAAAAACTCTATAAACATCCAGGAACTATAAATGTTAAATAAATCTGAACAAGAAAAAAGAAATGAATTAATGCTCAGGAAACCCTATGTTGCCAGGAAACTAGCAAAAATAAATGAAATGGAAGAAAATGGAGAGATAAGTCCAATAATTAGATTAGAAAAAAGTTATCTGTGTAATTTCCAGTGCTCTCATTGTTCTGCTGAATACTATATGGATAGACATACAGATAAAGTTTTAAAAGTTCAAGACAAAAGAGAGAAAATAGATTTAAATGATATAAGAAATCTTTCAAAACAAGCTGATGAACTTGGTTTAGCAAGATTTGTAATTACTGGTGGTGAACCACTAGTTATGAAAGATTTTGATGCTGTTGTTGAAGCGATTAATCCAGAGAAGCATTATATAATAACCGATACAAATGGATGGTTTCTTGATTTAAATAGAGCTAAGCATATTAAGTCAATCGGAGTTGAAAAAGTTCAACTGTCTCTCGATAGTTTTATCGAAAAAGAACATGATGATTTTAGAAATAGACCTGGATCATACAAAAGAGTCATGAGGGCTATTGATGCGTCTCTTGATGCTGGATTAAACTTGATTCTTTCAACAGTATTAGTAAAAGGCAGAGGCAAAACAAAAGAATTTGAAGACTTATGTAGATTTTCAACTGAAAAAGGAATTGGTCTTTATGTATCTTATGCTAAACCTACCGGATCATGCACAGATCATCCAGAATTTGTAATTGACAAAGAAGATGCTGACATTGTCAGAGAACTTGAAAAAAAATATAACGTTTTTACCCACATGACCCCAAGCTATGGCTCATTTAAGGGATGTATCACTGTTAAAGGAATAATTACAGTAACATCCACAGCAGAAATCACACCCTGCCCTTACATTGATTTATCACTTGGCAATTTAAAGCAAAATAGCCTTAAAGAGATTTTAAATAGAGGGATGAAAAACCCATGGTTAGGACCTTATAGACCTGACTGTCTAATTGGTGAAGATCAACAATTCATTAAGTTTCATACTAAAGTTACTTCGAAATATAAATTACTTCCTGTACCTTATGGGGAGGGTTTTGCAGATGATAATTCTCTTGCTGATTCCTAAGGAGACTCACATTGGAAGACAATTTATTTAATTCCTCAGGAAGATTTGAATATAAAAGCCACTCTTACCCTCATCACAAAAAAGTAAGAAATTATTTCAAAATTATTTCACCAGATAAAACAAACGAATATTTTTACAACAAATTTAAAACTATTTGGGGTAATTTATTTACTTTATCCTTTGAGGAATTTAATAACGAAATTGAAAAAATAAATAAAAGAATTGATCATGATGGCTTTGATAATATAAAAAAAAGTATTTCGCCTCTTCCAGTTTATATTCCAAAAATTGAATTTGAGAATCACATAAACTTATTAACTGAAAATTATCTTCCAAAGCTCAAGGATTCATTTAAAAGTGAAAATCCTGAGTATGATTTTTCCGCTTATAATTTGCCAACCCAAAACACTAAAAATTCAATAGTTAAAATATCAAATTACGAGAAATTATTAGAAGCATCGAAATTTAAGTCATATGTCGGTTTATTTTTTCCATGTTTTAATGAATTTTCTAAAAAAGCTGCTCTAGAGTGTTTTAAACAATTACCTGATTATTTTGTTTTTAGTGGAGGAATTGATACCACTTCTGCATTAATATCTTATCCAAATTTATTAATTAGAAAAGAAGGATATGCCCCTCTTTTATGGATTGGCGCATTTGATAGTGAAAGAGAAGATGCTGCTTACCATTTTGAAGGTTATGGCTATAACCTTACATTTAATAGAAAAGTTCATTTTAATCAATGTGCAGAATCTTGGCTTTTTGGGATCACTGCTTTTAATTTCTAATTATAGTGAAAAAAAATTGCTGTAGAATTTGCGGTAAAAATAAAAAGTATTTAAAAAAAATTTTTACTTTAAACAGGCAACCAAAAAGCGCTCAAGGCTTTTTAAGTAAAAAGAATTTACATCTTGACCAGCCAATAAATATCGAACTTTATCAATGCATTAACTGTTTAGTCGTTCAAATATTAGATCGCCCTGTAAAATATTACAAAGATGTAATTAGAGCGACCTCTAATTCAACGGAAATGCAAAAGCTAAGGCATACTCAATTTAAATCATGGGTAAATAGAAATAAGTTGCATGACAAAAAAATCCTAGAAATTGGTTCTCATAAAGGTGAAAATCTTGAGATAGCTCAAAAGTTCTGTAAAAATGTATATGGATTAGAGAATAGCCTGGAATCGGTATACCATTCAAAAAATAAAAAATTAAAAGTTTTTCAAGGTTATCTTGAAAAAAAATTTAAATTCCCCAATAAAATTAAATTTGATGCTTTTTATGTTTTAAATTTCATGGAACACTGGCCTAACCCCGTTGAATCTTTTAATTGTTTAAAAAAAATGCTCAAAAATCAATTTACGGGAATAATTGAAGTGCCAAACTTTGATATGATTATGGAAAAGAAATTAGTTTCAGAAATCACTCTTGATCATTTACTATATTTTACAAAAAAAACATTTAACCACTGTCTTGAGAGAATTGGGTTTAGTGTTCTTAAAATAAACACAATTTGTGATGATTACATTCTAAGCGCTGAAGTTGCTAATAAATCTGTCCTAAATTTAAATGAATTCGCTTTTTCACTTGAAAATAAAATAAAAAAAATAAATAATTTACTGAGAAATTTCTCTAAGAATGAAGTAGTAATATGGGGAGCTGGACACCAAGCACTTTCGCTAATTAGTTCTGCTAAATTAGAAAAAAAAGTTTGCTGTATAATCGACTCAGCCAAATTCAAGCAAAATCTATTTGCACCAGTATCTCACTTAGAAATAAAATCTCCAGAAATATTAAATTTTTCGAAAATCAAATTAATAATTATAATTTCAGGTTCCTATAATTCGGAAATCGAAAGTTTTATTAAAAAAAATTACCATAATAAATTTAGAATTGAAAAAATTTAAATTGAAAAAATTTAAAAAGATAAATATTTTTTTTACTGGAGCCACTGGTTTTCTAGGTTCTAATCTCATCGAATATCTTTTACAAAATACTAACTTCAATTTTGATATCACTGCTTTAACTAGAGACAAAAAAAAGGCAAAAAAAATAGAAAATTTAGGTAGCCTTAAAATTAATTGGATTGAAAATAATATATTAGACTTAAAACACGAGGTTGGAAATTATGATATTTTTTTCCATTTAGCTTGTCCATCAGCAGAGGAAACTTATAATGGAATGGATTCTGTTCTTAAATTTAATACAATAGTTCATGGAACACAAAATGCACTTGAATTTGCAGTAAAGTCAAAGATTAAAAAATTTATTTTTACAAGCAGCGGAGCTGTTTATGGTGATTATTCAAAAAAATATAAGTGTGTTCCTGAAAGCTACATACCTGCCTTAGATTATACTGATTCAAATAACACCTTAGGCATATCTAAAAATATAGCTGAGATGCTATGTCTTAAATATTCTGATAAATATAATTTTGAAACATGTATTTTTAGATGTTTTTCTTTTATAGGTGAAAATTTACCACTTAATTTACACTATGCAATTGGTAATTTTATTTCACAAGCGCTTGAACATAATAAAATAGTTTTAAATGGACCTAAAAACACTTTTAGATCCTATCTAAACGTAAATGATTTTTGTGAATGGATAACAAAAGCTAGCTTGTCTAAAAATGAAAGTAAAATATACAATTTAGGGTCTGCAAAATCAATAAGTATGTTTGAATTAGCAAAAATTATTGCTAGTAAGTTTGATAAAAAAATTAAAATTGAAACTCTTAATAAAAAAGAAGCGGTCGGTAATCTTTATAGAAAGTATTACATGCCAGATATTTCAATTTTAAAAGAAGAATTTGGACTTTTAGAGAAAATAAGCCTCGATGAGTCTATTGATAAATTAATTAAAAGTCTTTGAAGTATTTTTTATAAATTTGATGCTGTTTTATCATATTTTTTGGAAAAGAATTATGCCATTTCCATGTCCCATTAATTTTAGTATTAGATTTATATCTTATTTTTTCGGGAGGATTTTTATCAATTGAACATTTATATAGTAAAGCAATAAAATGACCTCTAATATTTCTTTTTGGATTAAATTGTTCATTAAAATCTATAGGACTTTCAGAATAAGAGTTTAATTTTACAGACAATTCATTTCTAAGAGTTTTTTTTATCCTAACTTCAATTTTCTCTTTAAATCTTATAATTCCGCCTGGAATATGCCAACCTGGGCCATAAAATTTGTCTGAACGCCATGTCAAAAGGATACCATCATTAGTCTTAATTAAGAGGTCAATACAAACTAATGGAGTATGTGCACTCACAAAGTAAAAAATATCTTGTGGAAGACCAACCTTAGGGTTGTACGACATATTATTAGTAAAAGTTGGTATTGGTGATTTTTTTTTCATTTTTTTCTTATATTAACGATAAAATAAATAATCATATATAAAATATATCTTATCTTAAACTTGCATAATGCTACTTAAATTTTTATTAAAATTGTACAAATTACATGAAATTTAAACGTAATTCTGAACACTCAATAAATAGTTATTCAGACTTAAGAAACTTCTTTCAATTAATTAATTTTAACGAAAGAAATAAAGAAATCGGGGAAAAAAAAGTCGAATTATCCGACTTTGCTAAAGTCGGAATTGGCTGTGTATTGTTAAGTGGATCAATAAAAAATATCAATTATTTTTCTACTAATAGATACTTGCTAGATGCTGTAAATGCAAAACAAATCCCTGAATTTAGTGCGTTAAATTCTGATTATTTTGTAAATGAGATTATTGACTATTTTAAACTACCGAAAATAAATGACCTAAAATGCTTTGATTCTCAATGGTCAGAAACCGTAAAAAATCTAATAAAAAAAATAAATAAGAATGAAGCCTTTATTACTAAAAAATTTTGGAACAATAAACGAAAAGATTATTTTAATAAAAATGGATTTATCATAATACCTAATTTTATAGAAAAAGATAAAATTGAATTTTATAGAAAGAAAATCTATGAATTAGCCGAAATTGAAAAAAAAAAAGGCAAGGCTTATTTGTATGGTTTTGGAAACAAAGGTCAAAGAGTCTATAATCTAATTAACAAAACCAATGTTTTTGATAATCTCCTTAAGGACACTCGATTAAAAGAAATGCTTGATGATATCTTTTATCGGAACACTTATCATCAACTTTATACGATTTCAAGTATGCAAGCTAATATTCTTGAACCGGGTGCTTTAGCACAAAAATTACACTGTGATGCGTCTGTACCCAACCCTCTTCCTCCATGGATAGTTAGAGCAAATATAGGTTTTGCTGTTGAAGACTTTAATTTTAAAAATGGTGGGACCAGGTTTATTCCTGGTTCCCATTTAAAACTTAGACACCCTACCGAAACTGACTATGAAGAAAATAAGGATAAAATTATTTCTCTGGATGCTCCAAAGGGATCAATGATTTTATGGCATGGTCATGTATGGCATCAAAGTGGGGAAAATAATAGTCAAGAAAAAAGGGCAGGTATATTTGTAGCATATTGTGCAACATATTTATTAGAAGTTTCTTTAGAGGAGAACCATCCTCTCGTAATATCAAAAAAAAGAAAATTAAAACTATCTGACGAACTAATGGACTTATTTGCGTTGAACCACGGTATCAAAAAAAAATAATTTAGTCTCTACCTATAATATAAAAGATTATTATATTTAAGTTAATTCAACACCTGTTGATTCAGTTAAAAAAAATAAATATTCTTCTGACTTTCCAGGAGATAGATAATTAAGAAGTTTAAAAAAAATTTTGAATCTCTCCATGAAGTCTTTAGTAGAGATTAATTTATTTATAGAATTTATTTCTGTGGTATCGAATTTATCAAGTCTAATTGATCTAAAAAAATTATCAATATAGGAATTCATTACGGTAAGTGCCAAATTCATTTTTTCATTAAGACCTAAACCAGAATGCTTTCTTGCAATCAAAATAAAGGAATCAAAGCCTAAAAGTAAAAGCAAATAATTAGCTAATTTTGAATTTAAATTTTCTTTTACAAACAGATCAGTTACAGATGATTGTATTTTTTCATTAGTTGTCCAATTTGAATTGTCGTAAAAAATTACAGTTGATGGATCTGAAATAATTTTGCCTTCAGCTATTAAAGCTAGAACAACTGTCCAATCCCAATATCCTGAATTTTTGAATGGATGAAACTGTAAAATATCATATAACTCAATAAGTATATTTTTTTTAAAAAAACTATATAGAGTATTGTTATTACCATTACACTTTTTAAAGTATTCATTAATCCTTTTTATTGGGGAGTCTTCAATAATTGAAAAATTAGAATGATTCATAACACCAAATTCATTTGTATACACAATAAAACTTGGCCTTATACCCACAACATCACTTCCTATATTGTTTAAGTTAAGAGTGCCTAATCTCATTATTTTATCGTCATCACCCATATTGGAAATAAATTTACCTTTAGAACTTTTCAGGCTAAAAATCCAATTATCAGTAGTACCCTTATATTCTGAAATTAAATAATTAAATTGTTTACCCTTAAGTTTACTAAGGTAATCTTCTTTGTTTTTGTCATTAGAATTATCAGTTAAAACAAGTTCAATATCTGCACAAGAATTAATATAATTCAACGTTGAATCTATATTATCTTTAATCAAATTTAGCTTTCTATTAGATGGAATACAAAGTGATCTAAACATAAATTATCTTCAATTACTTACTCATAAAAGGTTTTAAAATCATAACAAGATTCTTTCAAAAGATTTATTTGGTCTATTAAAAAAGGTTTATAAATCTTCTGATTATCTTTATCAAATAAAAATTTAACACATAATCCCATTATAGTTTTAACCATAATAGAAATTTTTTTTTTCTGCGGTGGATCACTAATTATATTTACAAAATTCACAAGATTTAACCAATGAAAATCAATTTTTTTTAAAAACTCTTGACTGGTCTTAAATTCATTAGAATAATCATCTCTGATTGTTTCATTTATTAGATATATTAACCAGCGATCCCAAATATTAATATTTTGATATCTAAAAAAGGTATTGTTGGTACAAGATGGTAATAAGTTGTTTTTACTCATATTTATAAAGTCATTTATAACAAATAAATATCTTTCAGGAATATTTTCATTTTTCCATCTTTTAATTGATTGTTCTGTTTGTTTTAAGTCTTGAGGTTCAACCGAACCTGAATCAAAAAAAGCACAACTTTTTCCATACAATTCGTTATAAAAAAAATATGAATGTATAAAGGCAGAACAATCAGGCCATTGTTTTGTATATATTGATTGGGTGTTTTTTAATGCATTTATAAAAAGATTTTTTTTTATTACCACGCTTGAAATCCATCCAAAAAATTCAAGATAGCCAAGCCGATTTGAAAGATTTTCAGATTTTTCGATTAGTAATTGAAAGGTCTTAGCGGATCTTCTCGATTGACTAACATGAATAAAATCAATATCGTTATCAAGAATTACTTTTATAACATCGTTAATAGCGTTTTCACTAACAAAGAAATCATCATCACCTAAATACCAGACCCAGTCTGCATCTTGAGGAATGATACTCGCTAAACAGCCATTATTTAAATACTCACTCTCTAATTTATCATTAAAAATGATTATATTCTCATTCTTAGCAGTCAATACATTCAAATAAGAACCTGTTTCGTCAGATGATGCCGAATTTGATATGCAAACAGATAATTTAATGTTTGAATTAATTTTTTGCTTTTTTATAGAAAAAATATTTTTCTTTAAATATTCTAATCTATTGAAAGTTGGGATGGCAATTACAAAATGCATTAAGTATAAGATATATCCAAATAATTACTTATGCAAGAATAATTCCAAGTAGTTATATTTAAAAAAATAATTCTAATTAATCCTATTCCCTTTAAGAATTTTTAAGAACATTTTGAAAAAGCTAGTCCTGTAATAAATATCTTTTTTATATTTAAAATAAAGTAAAAATGATGCAAAAAACCATAACTTATGTTGAAGGAAAAAAGTTAAGGTCAAAGAACCATTAGCTTTTTTAAAATTGTAATGATAAAAAGATTTTTTTAAATTGAATCTTAAAAATAAGTCATTTAATATTTTTGGATAAGATAATAAACAATCAAGCAAACTTCGCCATCTATAACATTGTCTTACCAAGCTAATACATGTAAATGCGGCTGTCGAATGTAAAACTTTACTTTTTATTTTTCTTTCAATCTTTTTATCATCTTTAAAAAAGTGAATTAAAAACTTCTCAGTCTGGTCTAAACTATCCAAAAATCCAAAATAGGAAGATATGGATTTAGTTAATGAATAGGATAGTGTTTGAGTAGGTGGAGATATATTATATCTGTAAATTACAAGTGTTGAAAATTTTATTTTTTTACAAAACAAGAGGTAAGCAAAATTAAATTTTGCATCTTCAAAAGCAGATAAACTTTCATCAAAACTTATATTATTATTTTTAATAATATTAAAATCATAAATTTTTCCCCAACAATAAGATAGCATTGAAAACTCGTTAGGTTTAATTAAATAATTAATTGTGTATTTGACTATATCTTTTTTATTGATAATTCTATCTTCTTTAAAATAAAGACTTGTTTCTTTATATTCACCATTATAAAAATACCTTTCTTGGGCGACGCCAATACCTTCTTTACAAAAAAGCCTTTTAAAGTATTTAAATAAGTTTTCTGAAACCTCATCATCAGAATCCAAGAAAAATATAAAGTCTGAATGTTTTATTTTTTTGAGAGCTATATTTCTAGCATACGCAACTCCCATATTTTTTTTTAATTTGATAAGAATTAAATCACCCCCAAAATTAAAATTATTTATAATATCCTCAGACCCATCAGTTGATCCATCGTCCACAAAAATGAATTTAATTTTTAACTGGTCTTTATAATTACTATAATTTTTTAGACTATTTAAACAATTTGATAATGTTTTTTTAGAGTTATAAAATGGAATGATGATATGAAAAATAAATTTTTCATTCTTAATCATACTTTCTGAAATTTATAGGTTTTTTTGTTTGTATTGCTGGAGTAATCAATGGTGAATCAAAAGATCTTCCATTGCAATATTGGCATGCAGGAATGTAGTCAATATTTTCGAGATAATTTTTAATTTTTTTAGGAGTACTTTCAATTTCAATAAAGTTTTTTTCATCATGTGGAATAGATTTTAATCTATCAGAATTTGCCGCAAATGGGCATCTATAAATTTTTTCATCAGAAACTGTAATTAAATTTTTTCCACAACATTTGTCAAACAAATCTTTTGCGTAAGAAATACTATGTGGTTCAGATAATATCTTTCCACTATCGGTCCAATATTCAGGCTCGTGTCTTCTATAAATAATTGAATTTTTCTTTAAACTATCTTCAAGTTTGTCGATATTCCTGGATAAAAATCCATAATCAGTAATTGAGAAAACAACTTTGGGATTTTGCAAAAGAGGAATAAAATCGTCTTTTATATTGACCGTGCCATTTGTATAAACGACACATCTTTTAATTTTATCTTTATCAATTATATATTTAATTATATTGTATATGCTTTTATTGGCAAATGGCTCTCCACCAATTAATCTCACTTCATATAACAAGTCAAGTTTTTTTAATAGCTTATCTAAAATAAGCTGAACCTCACTCAAATCAATGTTGATTGGTGACTCATAAAATTGCATTAGATTGGCACAATCCTTACACTTTAATGTGCATTTTTCAGTAATCATTAAATCAACGCTTCTTATACATAAACTATTGTTATTGCTAAGAAAAGCATCATGCATTTCAAACATGGCTTCTAGAGAATAGTTAACAAATTCATTATTTTTTTTGTTAGAAATATTTTCTTGTAGTAATTTAGGATCAATAAAATGCGATAGCGATAGCCATTGATTATTAAAATCTTCATTAATTATTTTAATAACATCTTGTATATCAACAACAGAAATAACAATTAAGTCATCGGAATTGATTTTAGATTTAGCCTGGTTGATATCGATAACTTGTATGCCATTATATTGCATACCTCTTTTTTTAACATCGGTATCAATAAAGTTAATAGTTTTAACACCTTTTTGTTCAGAAAACCATTTTCCTGCAGTACCGAAGCCATAAATATAAATATTCTTTTTTATATCTTTTTTATCTATAAACATATATTCAAATTAATTTATTTTGATTAAATCTTTAAAACTACTTTTTATTATAAACTTAAATAATAACTCTAATTTAGTTAAGCAAAAATGATTCCACATTTAAAAATTATTATGGCAAAGAAATTGCTTATTAATATAAAAAAACGAATTTAAAACATGAAAAAAGTCTGTATTGGAATTGATCATAGTAAAGAAAAAAATTTAGTGCCACTTTTTAGACAGTTTCCAGGAAAAAACCCACTTTTTGATCATAAGATCAATAGTACTCAATTTACAATAACTGATACTGATGGAGTTTCGAGGGGAGATTGGTTAGTTTGTATTGATCAAAAACAAATTAAAACAGAAATACCTAAAAATAAAAGAATTTATTTTCAGGTTGAGACAAAAGACTTTACTATGCCACCTCAAAATTTTCTTGATTATTTTGAATATGTAATAACTCCATTTGAGATACCAAGTTTTAAAGGAAAACAGATTTTATCTGCCACAACTGGTCTTTTTTGGTGGTACGGGATCTCAATGAACGGACATAAACCTAGTGAAAATAAGTTTTTAACACATGATGAAATAAAAAATGAAGATTTTGATGATAAAAATGAATTAATATCTACTATAGTTTCAGCTAAAAATTTTTTACCAGGGCATCAAAAAAGATTGTTATTTACATCCAAATTGATGGAAGAAAAAGATATCGGTCTTCATGTATATGGTTATGGCTTTAATGAAATTGAAGATAAGAGAGATGCTCTTAAACCATACAAATATCATTTGGCAATAGAAAATGGTGTTCACCCACATTATTGGACTGAAAAACTTGCGGACCCTATTTTAGGAAAATGTGTTGTTTTTTACCATGGAGCAAAAAAAATTAACGAGTACTTTTCCAAAGAAACGGTAATCCCTATAGATATTAATGATGTAGAAAAATCAATAAATGTTATTAAAGAAACAATTGCCAAAAACAATATCAACGAAGATATCTTAAATAAAAATAAATCAGTTTTGATTAATAAATATAATTTTCCAATGTTTTGTGAAAAATTAATTAATGATATTGAAAGTGGAGCTTATGACAAATAAGATTCGATATCTTTTTTGCATAATTTAACTGGGTCTTCACCTGAATAAAATTTTTTATACCAGTTAAAGGTAGATTCAAGAGATCTATTTGTATCCCATTTTTGTTCATAAGATAAGTTTTTTTTTGCTAAATCAGAATTAAGAAATAAATTTTTAGTTTCATAAAATTTACTTGTTGTTTTCAAAATATAATTAAATTTTTTAAGCTTAGATTTAGCATATCTAACTAGTTCTAAAACCGTAAAATTTTTAGTTGTTTTTTTTGGTCCAAAATTATAAATGTAATTATTTTTCTTAATTGATACTTGCATCATTAAATTAATATATCCAAAAAGTGTATCCAAGACATGCATCCAAGGCCGATTAAAGTTGGGGTTTCTTACATTGAGACCTTTATTTTTTCTCCATGCATTAATAACATCTGGAATAATTCTATCTTTTGACCAGTCACCTCCACCAATTACATTGCCAGAGCGTACAGTAAAAACTTTTCTTTGACTATTTTCTTGTAATATTTTGTCTCTATAGAAATCTATTATGTGTTCAGTGGCAACTTTACTGACACTATATGCTTCACTACCTTGCAGAACATCATTTTCTTTGTACTTTTTATTGATCTGATCTTTATAAACTTTATCTGTTGTAGTAATAACAATGGATTGTATGGTTTTCACTTCCTGAAAAATATTAAGTATATTCAATGTTATTACATAATTATTTCTCAAAGTTTTTCTTGGATCTTGATGTGCAACAGACACTAGAGATTGGGCAGCGAAATGAAAAATATAATTTGGTTTTATAATTTCAATTTTTTTTTTTATTGAAGTAAAATTTTTTAGATCACAAAAAATTGAATCAACAAATTTATCTAATTTAGCAATTTTAAATAATGAGTTGTCCTCTGGTTTTAGTGACAAACCATAAACTTTTGCACCAAAAAATTTCATAATAATAACCAACCATGATCCTTTAAAACCAGTATGTCCAGTAATTAATACTTTTTTGTTTTTCCAAAATTTTTTATTTTTTTTGATAAATGTTACGTGACTCATTGCCATGGAGGATTACCACTATCCCAAAGCTCATTTAAATAATGTGTATCTCTTAAAGTATCCATAGGCCGCCAAAAAGAGTTATGCATAAAAGCTTGTAATTGTTTTTCTGTTGAGAGTTTTGGTAAAACATCAAACTCAAAACTAGTTTCATCACTTTGAATGTAATCCAAAATTTTTTTATTTAAAACAAAAAAACCTCCATTAATTCTACCTTCGCTATCCCCTTTCGGTTTTTCTTCAAAATCTTGAACTATATTATTATTGATTGTTAAAGCACCATATCTGCCAGGTGGAACTACAGCAGTAACTGTTGCGATTAAATTATTTTTTTTATGAAAAGCATTAAGTTTATTAATGTTAATATCAGCAAGGCCATCGCCATATGTAAAGAAAAAGTTTTCTTCGTCTTCTAATAAAGTAGAAACTCTTTTTAATCTACCTGCCGTGTTAGTATTTAATCCTGTATCTATAACGCTTACTTTCCAATTTTCAAGTTCAGGATTTGAATAAGTGGTTTTTTCTTCAGAGTAATCAAAATGAACGTCATGAGTATATAAAAGATAGTTATTGAAAAACTCTTTAATTAAATTAACTTTATAACCACCACAAATAATAAAATCATTAAATCCATGTTTTGCATAAATCTTCATGATGTGCCACAAAATTGGTCTATCCCCAATTTCAACCATGGGTTTTGGTTTAAGGTGTGTTTCCTCAGATAATCTTGTGCCGAGGCCTCCAGCTAAAATAACAACTTTCATTTTATATAATTTTAAAAATTATGGATTTATTATAACTGAGATTTCAATGAAAAAATTACTTACTATTTGACTGATATTCAAATGTTTGTTTAATTCTATCTCTAATTGCATTCATCTCAGTAACAGCAGATTCCATCACTGAAAATTGTCTGATGTATCTATCATAAACCGCAGATAATTGATCATCTAACTCTTTTAGTCTATCCTCTTTTTGGGCAATAGTATCTTCAGCAGAATCAAGCTGATCTTCAATCATGCCGCCAACTTTAGTAATATCGTAAATTACTGTAAGTACATCTCCTGACAGGCCTTTACTAGCAGTAGAGAAAACACTTTGATTGTTTGTATCCGCAGTAAACATGGTAACAACTTCATCGAAATCATTTAATAACGCATCATTGAGTTCAGCGTCATCAATTTGGAGTTTTCCATATCTATCAACCGCAATACCAACACTTCTCAAAGCCGTAATATCAGTTCCAGGAGTTGAAGAGGTTCCCGTTAATGCAGAGTAAACTTTATCTTTTACATTTCTAACTAGCTGCTCGTTAATTAGAGTACCACCAAATTCTTCATCATCTGAATCAGGATTCTGCACTAATTTAATTACATCAATAAATTCGTTGTATGCATTAACTACACCAGTAATATTTTCTTTAACAGCAGTTGTATCTCTTGATAAATCAATCGTAACAGCACTAGAAGTTACTTCATTAAGATTAAATGTTAAGCCAGTAACAACATCATCAACGGTATTACTTGATCTTTCAATTTGTAATCCATTAACTGTAAATTGAGAGTCTTGTGCAGACTGGAGAGTAGTTGAAAAAGCCAAATCCGATACTGTTGAATTATCACTTACATTTGTTACAGTGACTGAAAAATTGTTATCTGCTCCAGTCTCTCCTGACAATACAATCCTATATGGGCTAGATCCAATTCCTGTATTAATTAATTCAGCTGTAATTCCAGTTGTAGTAGTTTGTTGATTAATGGCATAAACGACCCCATTTGGAGAAGCAGCAGCTGCGCCAGAGGATGCTGTTTGAGTGTTTGTAAAAGTAAGACCTAGCGATGCTCCATCATCATTTCCTAGTGTATCTGGTTGGGTAACATCAATTGTAAATGCATTGCTTGAGCCTTGTGAGCCAGTTAATTGTATTTTATTTGAACCATCAAACGATGCAGTTACTCCAAGTCCTGCTCCATTAATTGCATCAATTATTCCCTGTGGTGTATCACTTCCTGCACTAACATCTATAGTGCTTTTAGAACCATTTATCGTAAGTTCAACTTGAATAGCTGAACCACTATTTAAAGCTTGGGTATTGGAAGAAAAGGCACTACTTTCAGTAATTTGAGCAGTATTATTTAATTGTACAGTTGTTGTCGTTCCGCCAACTGTAATATTTACATTAAATGCATTACCACTATTGATAGTGGATGTGCCAGCAGCGAAACCAGCAGAGGCCGATCTTTGAGCGTAAGCTAAACGACTAACTTCTACCTCATGTCTACCAGTTGTTGCATCAGAGTCAGCATCAACTGTAACCGCATCACTGTCACTACTAACGGATGTAATTACATTAAAATCATTTTTATCATTAACTGTATTTAATGCATCCTCAACTAAAGTTAATCCGTATTTTAGAGCAGAATACCCTGAAATTCTCGCATTAGCTGAGTCTAAATCTTTTTGAACTCGTTCTTTTTGTGGAAGGACTTTTGCATCTGCCAAAGCTTGCGCAATGGACTGAATGTCCATTCCAGTTCCAACGTTTAATGCTTTGGTTACTTCAGATGCGTTTATACTTGATGCCAATTTTTATCTCCCCAAACAAAAATGGTTACTTAAATTATCGGCAAAAGTTACTAAAACTTTATTTAAATAAGATAAAAAAAACATATACTTACAATTACCTTCCAATATAGTCAAACAGACTGAGTCGAGATATTTGAGCAAAACTACTTTGTGCGGCTTCCAAGGACAAAAGTTTTTTCTTCATATTTGTTACTGCCTCAGCATAATCTACATCTTCTACATCTGATAGAGCAGTTTTTAGTTGTAATTTTGTGTCCTCTAAAATTTCAGTTTCAACTTCCATAACACGCAAGGATGCACCTACTTTTGCTGTCACCTCCGTCATCTTCAACACCATTTGTTCTAAATCATTCATTCCTTGATTAATACCATCTCTATCAGATTCTTTTATAGCATTGGAAATATCATCCAATGCCTGAAAAAATCCAGTACTTGACATTGTCCCATCTTCCTCGGTTCTGTTTACATTCGTGTAAATATCACTTCCTGGCCGATTGATAAATATTTGTCTATTTTCATTGATATTAACAAGATTTCTCGTCTGATCACCATTATAAACGAGTTCATTACTCTCTGTTAGTTCAAATGGTGGTGTCTTCACTTTTGCACCTGAGAAAATATAATTTCCATTAATATCTTTTGAATTTCCAATAGATAGTAATTCTTTAATCATTTCATCAATTTCAATTGCAATTAATTTTCTGTCTTCATTAGTGTATGAATCGTTTGAGGCTTGAACGGACAACTCTTTGATTCTTATCAATACATCAGTACTCGAACTTAATACAGTCTCTTCGGTTGTAAGTCTAGTTCTAACAGCTGTGATTGTATCCATAAATTTATCTTGTCGACTTATAACAGACTTAATTCTTTGAATTGTGGTCGCTTCTTGTGGTTTATCACTTGGATTTACTACGGACTTTCCAGAAGATAATTCAGCTTGCAACTTTGAAAGCTTATTTTGAGAATCCCCCATTTGATCAAGAGCTCGCTGAAACATCAAATTTGTTGAAATTTTCATCTATATCCCTTATCTAATTTGCAGTATTGCATCAAACAGCTGATTGGCTGTACTCATTATTCGAGCAGAAGCTTGATACGCTTGTTGGAATCTAACTAAATCAGCTGCCTCTTGATCAAGAGAAACACCTGAGATTTTATCTCTTTGTTCCACCGCTTGGTTATAAACAATTGATAATGCCTCTTTTGAAACAGATGCTTGCCTTGCAGAGTCACCTACCTTTGTTACAGTATTATCATAATATTCACTAAGTGTGAGGCCATTTTCTCCACCAATTATTTTTGTTTTTTGTAAGTCAGCGACAGCTGCAATATTATGGTTGCTTCCAATTCCATCCTGATTACCGTCAATTACAAATGAGTCACCAGTTTGTGGGCTACTTGTTAACTTTAGACTAATACCAGCATAATCTATAGTCTCGTTGGCATTGAATTCTCTTTGTGCAATGATTGACCCGGTATTAATATCTGTAATTGTGTATTCATTCTCACTTAAAAACTGCACTTCAAAAGGATTTTGCCTTAAAGTTTCTGTATGATCATAATCATTAGATTCATAAGTTGCAGTTAAAGACGCCGTTGAGCTGCCTGATGAAAATAATAAAAGCGGTTCAACAATATTTCCTTCAATATAGACACCTGTTCTTAGTCCTAACCTTCCTAAATCATCTG
>Ga0181568_10002492_pt1 | contig 16749 bp, 10 predicted proteins | sample 101ome_20_FD_133758 | JGI IMG/M metagenome (GOLD analysis project Ga0181568, IMG submission 133758) | Coastal salt marsh microbial communities from the Groves Creek Marsh, Skidaway Island, Georgia - 101404AT metaG (megahit assembly) | ecosystem: Environmental > Aquatic > Marine > Intertidal... | reverse complement strand
TTCACTCGACGAAGAGAACCACGTCATCTCAGGGAATGAGACCATCACGTACACCAACAATTCACCGGACAACCTAAAATATCTTTGGGTTCAGCTAGACCAGCACGTACGTGCGAAAAACTCTCAAGGTCAGCTATCGTCTACCAATTCTATGAGTAACAGCATGACGTTTGGGTCTGTTAAACGGATGCACGATGTGGCAAACTTCGACGGCGGTTTTAAACTGGAAGCCGTGACAGATGATCACGGAGGAAAGCTGCCGTACACGGTGAATGGTACCATGATGCGTATTGATTTACCAAGTCCGTTGAAATCCGGAAAATCATACTCATTCAAAATCAAATATTGGTACAACATAAACGACCGGATGAAAATCGGTGGTAGAAGTGGTTACGAATATTTCGAGGAAGAAGGAAACTCCATTTATACCATAGCCCAGTTTTTCCCACGAATGGCCGTTTACAATGAAGTAGAAGGATGGCAAAACAAGCAATTCTTGGGAAGAGGTGAGTTTGCCCTGCCCTTTGGTGATTACAAAGTAAACATCACTGTACCGGCAGATCACGTTGTATCTGCAACCGGGGAACTAAAAAATGGCTCGAATGTGTTAACTCCGGCGCAAAACAAGCGCTGGGAGAAAGCGAAACAAAGCTTTGACGCACCAATCGAAATTGTGACGGCCGAGGAAGCAAAGGAAAGTGAAAAGGAGAAAAGCACCTCCACTAAAACGTGGAGCTTCGAAGCTAAAAACGTGCGAGATTTTGGCTGGGCCAGCTCCAGGAAGTTTATATGGGACGCTATGGCGGTTAAGATCTCGGATAAAACAGTTATGGCCTATAGCTTCTATCCAAATGAGGCAAATCCACTTTGGGGAAAGTATTCCACCCGAGTTGTAGCACACACCATCAAAACATACTCGAAGTACACCATCGATTACATCTACCCTCAAGCTACTTCGGTTAACGCGAAATCTATAGGAATGGAGTATCCAATGATATGCTTCAACTTTGGCCGCCCGGAGAAAGATGGCACCTATTCTAAGCGCACAAAATATGGAGTGATTGGGGTAATCATTCACGAGGTGGGACACAACTTTTTCCCGATGATTATCAATTCGGATGAACGTCAGTGGACTTGGATGGATGAAGGTTTAAACACGTTTGTACAATATCTCACCGAACAAGAATTTGAACGCGATTACCCATCGCGACGCGGACCGGCGCAAAACATTGTAGAATACATGAAGGGCGATAAGAGTGGTATTTCACCCATCATGACCAACTCTGAATCCATCCTACAATTTGGAAACAATGCCTACGGCAAACCTGCAACCGCACTGAATATTCTCAGAGAGACCGTTATGGGACGTGAGTTATTCGATTATGCGTTTAAGACATACTGTGAACGCTGGGCATTTAAACATCCAACTCCTGCCGACTTTTTCCGTACAATGGAAGATGCGAGCGCTGTTGACTTAGATTGGTTCTGGCGCGGGTGGTTCTACACCAACGATCACGTAGACATTTCGTTGGACGAGGTAAACTGGTACCAAGTGAGTACCGGAGTCCCGGAAATTGAAAAACCTCTGGCAAAGTCGCAAGCAGAGAAGAATGACAAGTTCATTGGAGCAGAACGAAATAAAACCTCCATCACCCAAACCGTCACGGAACGCGATCAAGAGGCCGTCGATTTTTACACGACTTATGACCCATATTTCACTACCGTGCTCGACAAAGAAGAGTATGCCAAATACATTGAAAATTTGAGTGACGAAGACAAAGCGCTACTCAATGCCGGGCACAACTATTACGAAATGCAATTCTCCAACCATGGTGGGCTTGTTATGCCGATACTTCTCGAATTTGAATATGTAGATGGATCAAAAGAAGTTGTGCGAATTCCCGCGGAAATTTGGAAACGAAACCACAAGCAAGTGAGTAAGGTATTCATTACCGAAAAGGAATTGGTTCGAGTGACCTTAGACCCTTTCTTGGAAACGGCAGATGTAGAACGAAACAATAACTACTGGCCGCCGCGAGTTGAGCCAACCCGATTCCAATTGTACAAGCAACGCGAGTACAACCGAGAAAACCTGATGCAACGTGCCAAACGTGCCGAAGAGAAAGAAAAGAAGTAAAACAGGTACGAACTATACAAAGAATACGTCATGAAAACCGCATTACTGTGTGTCCTTCTATCTGTGTTTTCCGTGCTGCACGAATTCCACATAACACATACGACCATACACTACAACAGTGAAAAAGAGTCGCTTGAAATTACCATAAAGCTTGCTGTGGAGGATTTGGAAAAAGCCTTAACCGATCAAGGTGTTCCGGAACTAAAGATTGGCACAACCAAAGAACATGAAAAGGCCGACCAATATATGCTAGACTACGTGCAGCAACGTCTTAAAATCCAACCGAATAGCACACCTACTGAGTATACATGGATTGGTAAAGAAGTGAGTAAAGACTTGCACGATGTATATATTTATACCGAGATTACTAATTGCAACAAGAACGGGGAACTGAAAAGCTTGGAAGTTGAAAACACCATTTTTACTGAAATATTCTCAGACCAAGCTAATGTGGTGCTAATTGAATTTCAGGACGCGAAACACAATCTTACGTTTACCAAGGATCAGAAAAAGCAATCCGTCTCTTTGTTGAAGGATTAATCGCAGCTGAAAGAACTTGGCCTCACTAATAGGCCAGAGGCCAGCATATTCGCTCCTAACCTTCGTAGTTCAAACACGAACAAAACACCATGAAAGGGACTGTAAAAGCCAACACAGTAGACAGGTACCTACGACCCATTCGGGCGCAAATAAAAGACCTCATACCAGAGAATTCTCTTGTTGTTGAATTCGGGTGCGGAAATGGGGATTTGCTCTTCCGGCTAGCAGACAAAATCAGACTCGGTCGTGGCTTCGATGTAGACAAGTCATTGGTAGCTTTTGCCAACAAACGTAAAGAAGCGTTAAAGGCAAATAACCTGCACTTTGAAGTGGCTGATGTAAGCACAAAGCATAACATTGGCGCGCAATACGATTTTGCCATATCAAGCTTGCTGCTGCACATCCTACCGCATTCTGAAGCTGTTCAAGTAGTAGAGACTTTATTTACCCACTCCAAATCACTCATGATCTGTGGATTCACTCGTCCCACAAACTGGAAGCAGAACTTCTTACTTTGGTTAGACCAAAGGTTTACAAACCATTATCTCAATTTCAAGAGACATCGCGAAAGCGGATATACTGAAGGTTTACTTGAGGCGATGAATATTGAGGATTACGACAGAATCGACACGTTTGACCCGGTCATAAAGATTTACCGGATTGTGTCTGCTAAATAGGTTGTATTTGGTATTGCAACAGTAAATTCCCTTACCCGATAAACTGACCAAGTGACGAAGGTGTCTGAAGCAACCAACCGGTTAAACTGTATCGTGATTTGTTGGATGCGACCACACGATGTGGGACTTCAGTGTCTTTGTACAGAATACTGAGTCAACTGTGATTAGATAGTTCTAGTACTGATAAAAATCACAATGCAATGGAATGGTGAATCAATGAGTTAATGATACAATAGCCAATAGCCAATAACCAAGCAAACGTCATTGACTCATTAATTCATTATCCTCATTAACCCATTGCATTTAACTTTGCGACATGCAATCCAACAAGGCAATGCTCCTGATTCTCGATGGCTGGGGAATAGGGAAACACGATACGACAGATGCCATTTACAAGGCGGACACACCCTTTATGGACAAACTGATGGCAACGGCGCCAAATTGTACGCTTAAAACGTATGGACCGAACGTAGGTTTACCTGAAGGCCAGATGGGCAACTCAGAGGTTGGACACCTGAATATTGGCGCGGGTAGAATCGTCTATCAAATGCTGATGCGTATCAATAAGTCTTTAGAAGATGGCGACATCGTTCAGAAGCCGGGTTTCCAAAAACTGTTGGATTTAGCTAAAGAATCGAACCGAAAAATCCACGTGATGGGCTTGGTGAGTAACGGCGGTGTTCACAGCAGCGATGAGCACTTGAAAGCCATTTGTGGAATCTTAAAAGAACATGGTCTAGATGATCGAACCTTCATCCATGCCTTTCTGGATGGAAGGGATTGCGATCCGCGAAGTGGGAAAAGTTTTGTATCCGATTTAGTAAATGATGATCGACTTGGCGATGCACGCATCGCCAGTATGGTAGGACGCTACTATGCTATGGATCGAGACAAACGCTGGGAACGCATAAAAAAAGCGTACGATGTTATGGTTCATGGCTTAGGAACTCAAACATCAAACCCGGTTGAGGCAATCCAAGCTTCGTATGACAATAACGTAACCGACGAGTTTGTGGAGCCCATCGTTGTAGCGGACGGTAACGAACCAATTGCGACCATCAACGAAGGTGATATCGTCTTATGTTTCAACTTCCGCACCGATCGCGGTCGTGAAATCTCCATGGCACTGACTCAACAACACTTTCACGAACAAAAAATGGCACCGTTGGACTTGGAGTATTTTACCATGACAGAATACGACAAGACCTTCAAGGATGTTAACATCATTTTCGAAAACAAGGATTTAACGCGCACCTTGGGAGAATATCTCGCCGAAAATGGAAAGACTCAAGTTAGAGGAGCCGAAACGGAGAAATATCCGCACGTTACATTCTTCTTTAGTGGAGGCCGAGAAACTGAATTCGAAGGAGAATCTCGCATCTTGGTCAATTCACCCAAAGTAGCCACCTACGATTTACAACCCGAAATGAGTGCCCCGGAACTCCGCGACAAGGTGAACGCAGTTTTAGAGAAAGGCAAAACGGATTTCTTGTGTATCAATTTCGCCAATCCTGACATGGTTGGGCACACCGGCGTGTTTAGCGCAATTAAGAAAGCGTGTGAAACGGTAGACTCATGCGTTGAGACTTTGGTAACTACAGGACTGGCAAGTGGATATAAGATTGTCATCATCGCCGATCATGGGAATGCCGACAACGCCGTAAATCCGGACGGTTCTCCGAATACAGCACACAGTGTAAACCCGGTGCCGTGCATCATACTTGGAGAAGAAAACATCGAGTTAAACGATGGTATTTTGGCTGATGTTGCACCAACCATCCTCAAACTCATGGGGCTTGAACAACCGGACGAGATGACGGGCAAAGCACTTTACTGAGGAAGAATTTCGAATATCGAACGCCGCATATTGAAAAAATCAAAATACATCAACATTCCTATCGACATTATCCAACTTGGTGATGAAGGGAATCATATTTTTTGTAACGCTAAACTGAACAAACGAAAGGTTCGCGTACTCATCGATACCGGAGCAAGCAAGAGTGTTATTTCTGAGTCGCTAGCAAGTGAATTAGATGGTCTAAAACCAATGGAGCTGGAAGACAATCAAACTTCTGGGATTGGACCCGAAAAAGTGGAAGCAAACTTTGTACGCGCTAAGTCACTTAGCTTCAAAAAGCTAATCATCAAAAAGTTAACTATAGGCATCATCGACTTGACACATGTAGTGCAGTTGTACGAACAACTGGGTATTCAACCGTTCGATGTGATACTGGGCGGAGAAGTTCTTACCGATTACAAGGCGGTTATCGATTACGGCAACAAAACCTTATCGCTGCGCAAAAAGCCTAAATCTTAACACCTCTTACTACATTTGTTCTATGGCTGATCACATCGTCGTTACCGGAGCTGCAGGTTTCATTGGAAGCTGTTTGGCACACCACCTCAATAAGACGCAAGATAAACCGTTACTCTTGGTTGATGATTTTTCATTCCCAGAGAAAAACAAAAATCTCGTTGGGTTAGATGCTCATGTTTGTATCGAACGTGAAGAGTTCTTAAATCAACTAAATGATTATTCAATCTCAGCCATCTTTCACATCGGTGCCCGCACGGATACAACAGAATTCGACACTTCTATTTTTGAGCACCTTAATGTCAACTACACCAAGACCTTGTGGGAGTATGCCACGGAGAAAAACATACCGTTTATCTACGCATCTTCCGCAGCGACTTATGGTGAAGGAGAACTGGGCTTTGATGACGACAATAGCGCCATCTATAAATTAAAACCGCTCAACCCATACGGTCGGAGTAAACAAGACATCGACCAGTGGATTCTAGAACAAACGAAAACTCCGGATTTCTGGGTTGGCCTTAAATTCTTTAACGTCTTCGGGCCAAACGAATACCATAAAGGACGTATGGCTTCTGTGGTGATGCACGCCTTTAACCAAATCAAACAAACCGGCAAAATGAAGTTATTCAAGTCTCATCGTCCGGATTATACCGATGGTGGGCAAACCCGCGACTTCATTTACGTAAAAGACTTAATCTCGGTGATGATGTTTTGGTACAGGTATCAAAAAAACAGTGGCATTTACAACTTGGGCACAGGTACTCCAAGAACGTTTAAGGACCTTGCTACAGCCGTGTTTTCGGCCTTAGACATGGAACCTCAAATTGAATACATCCCCACACCTGAAGACATTCGAGACAAGTACCAGTATTACACTAAAGCAGAAATGCAACGCACGTTAGATGCAGGTTATTCCGATGGATTTCACAGTCTTGAAGATGCCGTAAATGATTACGTAAACCGTTATCTTGCCAACGGGAATCATTACTCGGGTTGAAACTTCGATATGTCATAATTGTACTTTGGGCAATCGCTTTAGCTTTCGTGGCTACAGAGCGAGATGTTACATCGAATGCAGAATCGAAAGACACCCGCACTACACAATGGACTGAGGCTGCGAACTCATACCTAGCCTCACAAACGAATGCCATCAAGAATTGGGATCAACCCAACGCTCAAAACAATCAACTTCCGAAAAACTGGAATGTATTCATTGGCCAAAACAACGCGCTGACCAATTGGACATCCAATGAATGGCTACCCGATAGCACTGCGTTAAATGCAACGGATTTGGACATTGTGCAACATGCGGCAGGCTGGGATTTAGTTGTTCCACTGGAGAACCAATCCGGAATAGCATGTTTGCCAATTATGCGCAAGGAGTCAGGAATCTTTAGTGCCGAAGTTCTTATACCGGAACTGAAGAATGTCCAATTCGACTTAACAGAAGACATAGGCCCCCACCCCATCTTAGATGGGATTGTACACCTCAAGTTTTACGGTGACACGAAAGCCTCAAGTAGGAATCTACTATATGCATTTATCATCTTGCTTTTTGCGGCTTACCTGGCTTACAAAAGATGGCGACTGGGATTGTTAATTAGTGTTGTTGCCATTGCAGTGCTCAGATACTTGAGTGTTAAGCAAATCATTGGTGAAGGCTTACTGAGTCTGCCACTTTTTGATCCGCTGATATTCGCCAGTTCCGAAATTCTCCCATCGCTCGGAGATTTAGTCTTGCACGTAATCACAGGAGTTGCCACCACCTTAGTTTTCCTCCTCATTCTGCAATGGGTTGTTCAACAACACTTGTGGGCACGACGCATAGTTTTCTGGCTCGGTTTTACAACTACGTTCTTTTTAGCCGATATGACGCATTCGTTAGTCGGGAATTTGATAAGTAACTCAAACATCAACTTCGACGTTACCCACCTCTCGGCGTTATCCGGCTATAGCGTTTTGGCTACGTTGATTATTCTGACTTTAGGGTGGATGTTCTTTGCCATTCTGAATACCATAAACCGAGAACGCATTGAGAAGTCGAATAGCAACTATTTCATTACGGTTGTTCTCGCCTGCCTTGCCTTTGTTGTTTTCCAAATTATTGATGCCAATCGGACTGTGCTTGGCCTCCTTCCATCAATTGTTTTCACGTTAGCTGTTATTCTTTTCCTCTGGAAAGCTCATCAATATTCTCGTCGGCTTGGTGTTTACCGCTACATCGGTTTCTTGGTCTTATTCGCTGTGTTCTTTACCTCAGCAATTCAGAAGTATCAATCTGAAAAAGAAGCTGAGTATTTAAACCTATACGCCTCTAAACTTATCTCGAATAAAGACTTGCAAGCGGAATACCTCTTCAAAGACATGGAGAACAAATTGGCGCAGCAATTTCTTGTTCCCGAAGACTTTGAAGCTTTTGCCGCAAAGAAGGATCAGTTTGAAAGACGTCTTCGTAGATTATACTTCAGTGGATACTTGAGCAAATACAATTTGTTGGTTCTGAGCTTCGACCCAAACGGCAAGAACATCAATTCAAGCACGCTTTACAACTTCGAGGACCTTGATTATATATACAACTACAAGTCCTTCCCCACCTTAAGCAATCACTTCTACCAAGTAAAGAGCGATAGGATTTTTAATGGTTACCTAGCGAAGTTTGAAAACTGTGACTTGTATGGTCACTACGGTACCGTATTTATACTGCTGGAACCAAAATTCATCCAATCCTCGTATGAATATCCGCAGCTGGTAAGGCAGAAACAGGAGAATCGGATTTTCGATATTGACGATTATGCCTATGCGCTTTACAGCAACGACAAATTACTTAATCAAAAGGGCACGTATCCGTACAAGCTTCAGTTTGATTCATCAATCTTCTGCAGTGCATCGATTATCAGTCGGGACGATGAATATCAGCACTTTGTAAGTGACCAGGAAGACGCAATTGTCGTACTCAGTCATCCCTCAAAATCCATAAAACAATTCGTAAGTACTTTCAGCTTCTCATTCATCTTCTTCACCCTACTATTGGTGGTTTATGGATTGCTCTGGCTAGCCGGTTTATATATACGGAGATGGTACCATAAAACACAAGGTGATGAGGCGGAATACCAAGCTTTCGACTACTGGAGAAAACAACGTTTAAATCAACTGGGAATCGAACAAGTGTACCTCAGCACTAGAATTCGTTTTGCCATGATAATCATCGTATTCGTTGGTCTTTTGGTCTCGATTTATGTCACCATTCAGTTCATCCAGATTAACGATCAAAATCGTGCAGAAAATGAAATAATGTTTAAGTTGCGAGAAGTTGCCAACCAACTCCAAAATGAGGTCGACTTCCAAAAAAAGCTGGATGATACGGATTCAAGACAACTCATTGTAAATGAGATTGGAGACATCTATAAGGTTGATGTAAACCTATTTGACAAATCCGGCTATCTGCTCGCATCAAGCATCGAAAACGTGTATCAAAACGGATTAATCGCCCCGTTGATGCACCCTAAAGCATTTGAGACATTCACAAATAGAAGCACTTCTCAATTGTTGCAACAAGAATCGATTCGAGACCTCGCTTATACATCAGCCTATCTGCCTTTAGTAAACGACAAACGGAAGGTAATTGCATACCTTAACCTACCATATTACGCTCGTGTAAATGAGTTAGATAAAGAGATTTCATCATATACAGTAACGTTTGTAAACCTATACCTCTTCCTGATCTTGCTCGCCATTGCGCTAGCTTATTTTGTATCACAGCGCATTAGTAAGCCGCTGCAGCTCATCCGGGAAAAGATGTCCAAGACTCGCTTGGCGCAGAACGAGTTGATTGAGTGGAAACAGAACGATGAAATTGGGCGATTGGTGAAGCAATACAACAAAATGGTGCTGGAGCTGGCAGACAGTGCCGAGAAACTGAGCGCGAGTGAGCGTGAGGGAGCGTGGAAGGAAATGGCTCGACAGGTGGCACATGAAATCAAGAATCCACTCACCCCAATGAAGCTGAACATCCAGCACTTACAGCGTGCATGGGCTGATAAAAATGAACGCTTGGAAGACACATTTAAACGGGTGACCACTGTGTTGATTGAACAAATCGATAGTCTCTCAAAATTAGCTACGGAGTTTTCGTCATTTGCGCAAATGCCCACAGATAATGCCGAAGAAGTAGATCTAACACAAGTTCTACTAAACACCATTACGTTGTTTGAAAAGAGCGAAAACATATCGTTTCAGTACTCCGACTCCTGGCCGAGCTACCTGGTTATGGCAGATAAAGAACAACTAGGTCGGGTGTTCAACAACATCATCAAGAATGCAGTTCAAGCCATTCCAAAAGATCGAGATGGACTAATTCAGGTGATGCTTTCCGAGATGGACGGCAAAGTTGAAGTTTCGATAACCGACAACGGCAAAGGCATACCGAAAGAGATACAACCGAAAATATTTGTTCCAAATTTCTCAACAAAAAACAGCGGAATGGGTCTGGGTTTAGCCATTACAAAAAAGATGGTTCTTGCCGCAAACGGCTCTATTTCATTCACCACCCAACAGGATAAAGGCACCACTTTCAGCGTAGTATATCCTACGAAATAATTACTCACTACTTTTCTATATTTACCTCATGAAAAATTTGCTGTACTTATTCATTGCGATTGGATTGCTGTCTGGCTGTAAAGATGACCCGGATAGTATTGACGACCAACCGGTTGACAACATTCCAACCAACGTAGATACACTCGTAGAGGTAAACACCGATCATGGTTCGATGATTATGTACATGTACAAAGGAACCCCTCTCCACCGGGCCAACTTTCACAAATTGGTTGGGGAAGGTTTTTACAATGGAACCGAATTCCACCGCATTATTCCCAACTTTATGATTCAAGGTGGTGACCCGAATAGCAAAGATGATAATCGCGCCAACGATGGTCAAGGAGGTCCAGGATACACCATACCTGCAGAAATAGACACGAATAAATACATGCACGATTCCGGTGCTGTAGCAGCAGCGAGAATTGGAGATACTCAAAATCCTGAGCGACGATCCAGCGGGTCTCAATTTTACATTGTTGTCTCAGAACCCGGAACCAAACACTTGAACGGTGCCTATACCGTTTTTGGTAAGGTTATTCAAGGACTTGAAACTGCGCAAACCATAGTAACGCAGCGGCGACAAAGCTCAAACAATCTCCCAATTACCCGAATCCCAATGACTATGAAGTTCATCATCAAAACACCGGAGGAGATATTTACGGAATACGGATTCCAAGTAGAAGACTAACCTCCAGATTCAATCAGTCAATCATTCGGTCATTCAGTCATCCAGTCATTCAGTCATTGTCTCTCTCGGGGCTATAGCCACCCCTCCCCGATTGAAAGATACAATTAGACTCTAAAAATCAATGGTTCAAATCACCTAGTGCGATGAACTAGTCTCCTTCATTCCTATTCTATAAGTCCTAGTGAAAGCTGGCTAAAGTTTCAGTCTTGGTCTTTGTGGGACAATTCCATCCAAAACTTTCATCAACTTAGCTTGAACCGTTAACTTCGCGCCTGAAACAAAAACTCATGTCGGAAGCCCACTACAATCACCGTTTTATTGAACATAAATGGCAACAGAACTGGCGAGAAAACCAACTCTATAAAGTTGAGAACAACTCGTCAAAACCAGCATATTATGTGTTAGACATGTTCCCGTATCCATCGGGTGCAGGATTGCACGTTGGTCACCCACTTGGGTATATTGCTTCGGACATCATTGCTCGCCAACGCAGACAGCGAGGGTTCAACGTTTTGCATCCCATGGGATATGACGCATTTGGTCTTCCTGCAGAGCAATATGCTATCCAAACCGGTCAGCATCCGGCAAAAACTACTGAAGAAAACATCCAACGATACCGAAAACAATTAGACCGCATTGGGTTTTCATTTGATTGGAGTAGAGAAGTGCGCACATGTGATGAGGACTATTACAAATGGACGCAGTGGATATTCAAACAGCTATTCTCGCACTGGTACAACAACACGTCTAACCGCGCAGAGCACATAGACAATCTGGTTGCCATTTTTGAAAACGAGGGCAACGTAAATGTGAACCACGCCGGAGGCGAAATTGAAAAATTCACAGCTGAAGAGTGGTTAAATTACAATGCAAACGAGAAGGAAGATGTTCTCCAGAACTACCGACTGGCGTTTATCCAAGAAACTACCGTAAACTGGTGTGAAGAGTTAGGGACTGTACTAGCCAATGAGGAGGTTAAGGATGGCCTGTCTGAGCGAGGTGGATATCCTGTAATAAAGAAACCGATGAAGCAATGGTTTCTGCGAATTACAGGGTATGCCCAGCGATTATTGGACGGGTTAGACACCATAGACTGGACCGATTCTCTTAAAGAAATACAACGCAATTGGATTGGACGAAGCGAAGGAGCTTCTGTTCATTTTCAAATTTACGGACACGACAAAGCCTTAGAAATATTCACAACACGTCCGGACACCATCTTTGGCGCAACGTTCATGGTGATTGCCCCTGAACATGAATGGGCAGATGAACTGCTTACAGATTCACAGCGCGACGAAGCGACAGAATATATCAATTGGGCTAAAAACAGAAGCGAACGGGAGCGTATGTCGGAAGTTAAATCCGTAACGGGCGCATTTACCGGGAGCTACTGTACTCACCTATTTACCGGCAAACAAATACCAATTTGGGTTGCCGATTATGTTTTAGGCGGATACGGAACCGGTGCCATCATGGCTGTTCCCGCTCACGATTCACGAGATCACGCATTTGCCAAAAAATTTGGATTGGATATTATTCAAGTTATCGAAAATGATGAAGCCAATGTTCAAGAGGCTTCATTTGACACCAAGGTTGGAAAATGCATTAACTCCGGTTTCTTAGACGGATTGGACGTGGTGGATGCCATTTCTAAGTCAATCGAGATCATAGATCAAAAAGGAATTGGTAAAGGCACGATCAACTACAAATTGCGCGATGCTGGATTTGGGCGTCAGCGTTATTGGGGAGAACCCATTCCGGTTGTATTCAATGAAGGAATACCAAGTCTATTGTCAGACTCAGAACTTCCGTTAACCTTACCGGAAGTTACATCATACGAACCCTCAGGCACCGGAGAGTCTCCATTAGCCGCAATTGATGAATGGGTTAACACACCTCAAGGTAGAAGGGAAACAGACACTATGCCTGGTTGGGCGGGATCTAGTTGGTACTTCTTGCGATACATGGATTCTGAAAATGAGCAAGCTATTGCATCGCGCGATGCCATAAAATATTGGGGACAGGTAGACCTCTACATGGGTGGATCCGAGCACGCCACCGGTCACCTGTTATACAGTCGATTCTGGACCAAATTCTTGCACGACATAAACATTCTTCCGTTTGACGAACCATTCAAAAAGCTTGTCAACCAAGGAATGATTCAAGGTATTGTTGAATCGATATACCTAAAAAAGGAAAAAGACGGAGATAAAGCGGTTTTTGTATCTGCCGACAAGGTAGAGAACGAAGAAGACTATACGCAAATTCCCGTGCATGTCGACTTTGTAAGCGACCATAAGAAGACAGACGCACCTTCCTACTTAAATTCTGATGGCATCAAACAATTTATTGATTGGCGTCCTGAGTACTTTAAAGCAACGTTCATTTGTTCAAACGGAACTATTGAAGATGGGATTTTTGAGGGAGAAGGTGAAGTTCGATTTATCACAAAGTCCGAAATCGGAAAGATGTCTAAGTCGAAGTTCAACGTTGTAAACCCGGATGACATATGCGAGGAGTACGGTGCAGATACGCTTCGATTGTACGAGATGTTCCTCGGGCCACTCGAAGATGCAAAACCTTGGAGCACCAGTGGGATTGATGGCGTATCTCGATTCTTGAAAAAAACGTGGAAGTTATTCGTTGATCAAGATGGGAATTACCTACCTACAGACGATGAAGCAGACAAGAAATCGATGAAAACGCTTCATGCTACAATTAAAAAAGTAACTGAAGACATAAACCGATTCTCGTTAAACACATGTGTATCTACCTTCATGATTGCGGTAAATGAGTTTACGGAGCAGAAGTGTCGAAATAAATCTGTATTGGAGCAATTCTTAATCGTCCTGTCACCATTCGCACCACACATCACAGAAGAACTTTGGGAACGTGGCGGACACACGACTTCTATCGTTGATGCCAATTGGCCAAACTTTGATGAGAAGCATTTGGTAGAAGACACCAAAAATTACCCTATATCCATCAATGGTAAAACACGTCTTAATATGGAGCTTTCGTTAAGCCTGGACAAGCAAGCCGTTGAGGAGGCTGTATTGGCAAATCCAGACGTTCAACAGTGGTTGGATGGCAAAACGCCCAAGAAGGTAATCGTGGTTCCGGGTCGTATTGTTAACTTAGTGGTTTAGTCATGAGCGTAAAACAACACTTTGAAGAAGCTTATTCCGTATTGGAACAGTTTCTAAGCAACGAAGAAAACTTCACCAAGATTGAAGCCGCAGGTGCTCTGATGGTTAAAGCCATCGAAAATAGAGGCAAGATCATCTCATGCGGAAATGGCGGTAGCTTATGCGATGCCATGCACTTTGCAGAAGAATTAACCGGAAGATATCGAGACAATCGGCGAGCACTCCCTGCTGTTTCAATTGGCGATGGTTCTCACATGTCCTGTGTTGGAAATGACTATGGCTATGAATTTGTTTTCAGCAGATATGTTGAAGCCTTGGGTCAGGAAAACGATGTTCTTTTGGCCATAAGCACCAGTGGGAATTCTCAAAACGTAATCAATGCAATAGCTGCAGCCAGAGATAAAGGCATGAAAGTGGTTGGATTAACTGGTAAAGACGGTGGCAAAATGGTTGATCTGTGTGATGTAGAAATCCGAGCACCGAAATCCAATTATGCGGATCGCGCTCAGGAAATCCATATTAAAGTGATTCACAGCCTTATTGATTACATAGAGAACCATGTATCATGATGTTAGTTTATGCCATAATCGGTGTAAATGTGATCTTAAGTTTGAGAGGTTTTAGAGACTTCTCATTCTTTGAACGATATAAGTTTGAAGTTGATTCTATTCTGATTCGCAAAGAACAGATTCGGATGTTGAGCAGCGGATTTTTGCATGTTGATATGATGCATTTAATCTTCAACATGTATGCATTTTACACCTTTTCCGGTGTACTGGTAAGCTACTTTACCACGCTAGAATTTGCCATCATCTATTTTGGGAGTTTAATCGGTGGAAACCTGCTTTCTCTTTACATTCACAGAAATCACGGCAACTACAGCGCAGTAGGTGCTTCGGGTGCTGTTAGTGGTGCTATCTACGCATCAATCGCTCTTGTTCCCGATGGAGGAATTGGACTCGTGTTTCTACCCGGACTTTGGATTCCAAGTTGGATATTCGGTATCATCTATATTCTGTATACCATCTTCGGGATAAAATCTATTCGCGACAATATTGGACATGAAGCGCATCTCGGCGGAGCAATGGTTGGTTTGATTCTGACCGTTCTATTCTTCCTTAATGACCCAACAGTTCAATTTACTTGGTGGATTATTGGAGCAATGCTCGTCCCAACCTTAGCCTTCTTGTACCTTGTGGTCTATCATCCCGAGTGGTTGCTAACGGGAAAGATTGATTGGTCGAACAATCCTTTATCCCGATTCAAGGATAAACAAGACCAAGAACGAAATAAACGCCCCAAACCGGAGCTTAACGAATTGTTGGATAAGATTAATCGCGACGGTTATGAAAGTCTAACCATCGAAGAACGAAAACGGTTAGACGAATTGAGCCGATGATGAATTCGATAACTGAAATCACAAGTCTTGCCAACGGCACTATCAAGAAAATCCAATCGCTCAATAAGAAGAAAGGACGACAGGAACACGGCCTTTTCCTAGTTGAAGGAATTCGGGAAATTGAAAAAGCGCTCGCCTCAGGTTTGAAGCCTAATGAAGTATTAATCAATACCCACTGGTCGGATTCCGACCTGGATCAATTCATTGAGAAATGTGTCTCTAGTCCGGTATTTCGAGTAAGCGATGCCCCTTTCGAAAAAGTGAGTTACCGTAGCTCGGTGGCTAATGCAATCGCAACGTTTCCACTCTTTAATACCGAGCTTTCTAACCTGAGTTTACCGATAAATCCGCTAATTCTTGTTTTGGAAGGAATAGAAAAACCCGGAAACATGGGTGCGATTTTTCGCACCGCGGATGCAGCCGGAGTGGACGCGATAATAATATCCGACAGCCATACCGATTTCTATAACCCAAATGTGATTAGAGCAAGCCTAGGCACAGTATTTACCGTCCCATTTGCGATAACGGACAACGATAGCTGTTTAGATTTTCTGAAGTCAAAAAACTGTCGAATTTACTCTACCTATTTAGAGGGTGCCATTCCTCATTATGATGTTGACATGGGTGGAGGAACTGCAATTGTTATGGGGACTGAAGCTACAGGAATTACACAATTTTGGGTCAACAATGCAGATCAATGCATCAAAATTCCAATGCTCGGAGCAGCCGATAGTCTCAATGTCTCAACTGCAACCGCTGTCGCAAGCTACGAAGCCATCCGCCAACGCAGATCTTAGCTTTATACGCGAGCTTGGTAGCCATGAATGCCTGCATCCAGACACACGGGGACGTGTAGAAAGGTATTCTTAAGGAAAATGACATTTGACTAAAATAGGTCGAAATCCCCCAACGACAATAAGAGCGTCGGCCCGTCAGAAAGGCGGGGGTGGGTGGACTAGCGTGTTGGGAGCATCTTTCTGACTTGTCTTTTTGCCTACTTTTTTGACTAAGAAAAAAGTAGGGTCAGTCACTGTGGGGCATCACAACCTAAATTATTCTCTGCAGGAAATGAAGTAATTACAGATATTTAAAATGTCATCCCTCTCTCCATTTCTATCCATATTCGCGAAATCTCACTCAGAATCACACTTTTCCTACCTTTGGTTAGTTATTAATTTGATGTCGACCCAGTTTATATGGATATGGATGTTTATCGCCCTGTCTGCCCTTACGGCCGGTGCTCAAG
>Ga0181568_10002490_pt1 | contig 16756 bp, 19 predicted proteins | sample 101ome_20_FD_133758 | JGI IMG/M metagenome (GOLD analysis project Ga0181568, IMG submission 133758) | Coastal salt marsh microbial communities from the Groves Creek Marsh, Skidaway Island, Georgia - 101404AT metaG (megahit assembly) | ecosystem: Environmental > Aquatic > Marine > Intertidal... | reverse complement strand
TTATATCATAGAAAAGCTAAATTACCCGCTCCGTTAATTGACCACCTGCAAAAATCTTTTGAGATGACTGAAGGTGATAGTAACGTTGAGGGTTACAATCGTAATAAAGAATTACGTGAAACAGGTATTGTTGGTTATCCGGTTTTAAAACGAATTAAAAATTGGTTCGATAATTATGATGGTGACGGAAAAGACGCTCCATATATATTAAACGGTGGTGACAGAATGAATAAATGGTGTAATCATGTATTAAGTCAATGGAGAGATACTTTACATCACGGAAAACAAATAAGGTCTGACGCTGGTATGGAAAATCAGTTTATAGACACACATGAAAAAGGATTTATTACAAATCCATATGAAAGACATAGAAGAGATATTGAAAAGTTTGATACCTCTGTAAATGAAGAATTAAAAAGAATAAATAAATTATTTAAACTAATAAAATAATGGCTAAGCAAAACGACAGGTTAAATTTTGACCAACCAAACAATCAGTTAAGTGCTATCGCAGAGGCGGAAAGAGCTAAGTTATTCCCTAAGAACGACTTTTCACCTAAGTCTGATAAGTATTCACAAGTACACCCAGACGCAATCGCTGATGGGGATGAAATCGGAAGAGGTACTGGTAAGTTCTTAGATATTTATAATAACGAGGCGGGTACAGTAAATGATATCGTAGAAAGAAAAGAAGATATCAAAGTAAATAAATATAATTCAGATAAACCATACACAGTGGAAGGATGAATTTATTAGGCACATTTAAATCCCTTTTAATAGAATCGGCATCTTTAGCTGATGTGCAAAATTCTATTAAAAATAAAACTATAATGACAATTTACTATGATGGGGATAACCCTGGTGGTAAAGGGTATAGAAGAATTGAACCCGTATGTGTTGGTTATAGTAAGGCAAACAACCTAGTACTTAGGGCTTGGGATTTAGACGGTGCATCTCACACAAATACCATAGGTGAGAAACCATTACCAGGTTGGCGTATGTTTAGATTGGACAAAATCTTTACTTATCAACCAACAACCGATAATTTTGTAGATATGAGACCAGGGTTTAATCCTCAAGGAGACGAGAGTATGACTCAGGTTATATTAAACGCAGAATTTAATACCGAGACCGATGAATGATTTAATGCAGAAATTAGCAATATCTAAAAAAATAATGGACAAACATAATGAGGTACCGAGAGGACAGCAGTCCCCCGGATTATCTCAAGTAACTGAAAATGTAAACGCTAGTTATAACATACCTGAAGATATGTTAACATCAGAAAAACCGGTTACAAATAATAATTTGAATGAGGACGCAATAATGGGTTCTAAATTACCTGACGAGATAAAAAAATTAATGTTAGAGAATCCTATTGTCCAACCACAAATGACGGGGCCGACACTATCTGATGAATTAATAGAGGGGGCGTCCAGACTAATGAATAGCAAAACAACCAACGTAACTGAAACCGTAACAAATACTAATAACACTGATATGAGACAAATGATAAGAGATGTCGTCAGAGATACCGTTAGAGATGTTGTTAGAGAAGAACTTAATAATGCTGGTTTAGTTACTGAAAATAGTAAAAATACTTCAGAATCTTTATCGTTAAGAGTAGGTAAACATGTTTTTGAGGGTAAAGTCCTAAAGATTAAAAAAGTAAAATAATAACTTTTCTTATTGGTTTAAATTTGTTATAATTCAAGTAAAAGAATTATAATGTCCAAATTAAATTTACTTGTTTTGCCATCTGACAGAACAGGTGTCGGTAAATATCGATCTGTCGACCCACATAAATATTTAAGTGAAAAATTTTCAGACGAGTTTAACGTAACTATAGATTACGAACCAGATGTTAACAATGATGACTATTGGAAGAGTTATGATATGGTTCATTTCCACAGGGTAATCGGAAATAGTTATGAACAGACACCCGTAATATTAGAGAAATTAAAAGGTTGGGGTATTAAGACAATACTTGATATCGATGATTATTGGTTACCTGGTCGTGAGCACCCTGCTTATAATATGATTGTAGTACACGAAGTACACAAAAAAATTATAGAAAACATTAAACATTCACAATATGTTTGTACAACAACAGATTTATTTGCCGATGAAATAAGGAAAATAAATAAGAATGTATTTGTTGTTCCTAACGCAGTTAATGTTGAGGAAGAACAATTTAAAAAAGATACCATACCGTCTGACAAAGTTAGATTTGGTTGGTTAGGTGGTTCTTCACATCTACATGATATAATGTTACTTGATGGATGTAATTCTAAATTAACCGATTTAAAGGACAAGTTTGAGTTCTACTTATGTGGGTTTGACACGAGAGGAAGTATAACTGAGATAGACCCAAGAACAAGAGAAAGTAGAAAAAGAGACATATTACCAAAGGAAACTGTATGGTTTAAGTATGAACAGATATTAACCAACAATTATTACATGGTAGATAAAAACCATGTAAATAAATTAATGGAATTTAATGAATCCGATTATACTGAAGACAATTTCTATAAAAGAATATGGACTGCACCGATTAATGAATATGCAAAAAACTACGCCAATTTTGATGTTTCTTTAGCACCCCTAAAGGATACACTTTTCAATAGACTTAAGTCACAATTAAAAGTTATTGAAGCAGGATTTTACAAAAAAGCCTTAATTGCATCTAACATAGGTCCATATACAATAGACTTAAAACATTCATTGGATAAAGGTGAATTTACCGATGGTAACGCATTATTGGTTGACAAACATCGTAATAAGAGTGATTGGTCAAAGTACATGAAAAAATTAATTCAGAACCCTAACTTTGTTACTGATTTGGGTGAAAGGCTTTACGAAACAGTTAATGGTAAGTATGATTTAAAATCGGCAACAGAATTAAGAAGAGAAATATACAAAACACTATAATATGATTAATGTAAATTTAAATAAGTTATTATTCTTTGATTTAGAAACAGTTGGGATAGAAAAGGATTATACCACTCTATGTGAAAAAAATCCTGAAATGGGTAGATTGTTTGAAAGTTATAGAAATTGGTTTGAAAAAAGATACCCCGAAGATGAAGGTAAGACATTGGATGAGATTTTTGTAAATCACGCAGCCTTAGTGTCAGATTTTGCAAAAATAATTGTCGCTTCGTTTTCGTTTATAACACCAAAAGGGGATATTCACACAACAACAATAGCAGAAGATGACGAGAAGGAATTGTTAAAACAAGTTAGAGATTTGTTAAATAAAGTTAACAAATTAGATTTTCATTTATGTGGACATAATATAAAGGGGTTTGACATGCCGATGTTGTCAAAAAGGTTTGTCGTAAATGGGATGAAACCACCATCTATTTTACCAGGTTTGGGTGACAAACCATGGGATTTGAGAGCTGTAGATACAAAAGAATTTTGGCAATTTGGTTCGTTTAACTCTCCTGCGTCATTGGACCTAATGTGTGTTACGTTAGGAGTTGAAAGTCCTAAGACAGGTGAGGTCTCAGGTAATATGGTACACGACACTTATTGGAATGCCAATGGATTAACTCCTATAGCAGATTATTGTGAAAGAGACGTAAAAGTATTGGTGGAATTAATTAAAAAAATATATGATTTAAAATGATTAGTAAAATAAATGAATTTAGAAAAACAATGAAGAACTTAAACCAACTTCAAGATAAATTTGGAGATTTGGATTTAAGTTCTATTAACATTTCAGAATCCGAGGATATATTAAAAAATTTAGGTATTGATATTGACCAGGTCGAAGAGTCCTTTCAAAAAAGTTTTGTACAAAAAGTTCAGTTAAACTATGTGTTGGATTCAGAGAATAAAGAACCTGAATACGCTTACAGCACAGATTCAGGATTTGATTTAAGGTCCAATGAATCGTTTGAGTTAAAGTCTTTAGAACGTAGATTGGTTCCAACAGGACTATATTTAGACGTACCTGAAAGATGTGAAGTACAAGTAAGACCTAAAAGTGGTTTGGCAATAAATAAAGGTTTATCGGTAGTCAACACACCAGGTACTGTAGATTATGGTTATACAGGTGAGATAAAAGTAATACTTATCAACTTAAGTAACGAGACACAAACAATAAGTAAGGGAGATAAGATAGCTCAAGCGGTAGTTTGTCCCGTTGTTCAGGGAGGTGAAATACAACTCAATAGAGTTAAAGAAATAAAACAAAAAGACCGAAACAGTAATGGATTCGGGTCAACAGGAAATTAATATGAAAACAGATTTAGTATTTAACGAACAAACAGGTGACGATGGTCAACTAGTATCACCACAACTCAATAAAGGGGTAAAAAATTATCTTATTGATATTGATGGAACAATTACCGATGATGTTCCTAATGAAGAACCTGAGAGAATGAGTGTGGTGCTTCCTTATGATGGTGCGGTAGAAAGATTAAATAAGTGGTACGATAATGGTCACGTAATAACATTTTTTACATCAAGAACCGAAGACCATAGAAAAATAACCGAAGAGTGGTTAGATAAATTTGGGTTTAAGTATCATGGGTTACTAATGGGAAAACCAAGAGGGGGTAACTATCATTGGATAGATAATCATATTGTAAGGGCAACTAAATTTAACGGCAAGTGGACAGAGCTAGTCACTAAAAAAGTAGATGCTCAAGTTTTTGAGGATTAATGTTAACAATAGGTTTTAGTACTAGAAAGATAGATGAAGATTTTAAGAATCATTTAATTTCTAGTTGTGGTGTGCGTGATGTTGAAATAATTTTTATTGAGAATAACGGAGAGTATTCTTTAACTGAGGCCTATAACATTCTATTAGAAAAATCGAAAAATGACATCGTAGTATTGTGTCATGATGATATATATTTTGACACTAAGAACTGGGGTAAAAAGTTATTGTCCCATTTTAATAAAACCGACTATGGTATTTTAGGTGTTGCAGGAACAACAGATTTAAGTGAAAGTGGAATGTGGTGGGATAACTCAAGTAAAATGGTAGGGATTGTAAATCATGAGCACGAAGGTAAAAAATGGACATCTACGTACTCAAAAGACCTAAAAAATAAAGTTGCACATTGCTGTATTATTGATGGTCTTTTTATTGCGTTAGATAAAAATAGGATTAAAAATCACTTTAATGAGTCGGTTAAAGGTTTTCATTTTTATGATTTAGAATTTAGTTTTTCTAACAATATAGAAAATGTTAAAGTTGGTGTAATTTTTAATATAAGGATTACTCATAAATCTATTGGTATGACTAATGATGATTGGGAAGAAAACAGAAAGAAATTTGTAACTCGTTGGAATGAAATATTACCATACCGTCTAAACCCTGAAATTGTTTTTTCAACGGACCCAAAAATAACAAATGAAAAATATAAAGTATCGGTTATAATTCCAACAAAAAACAATTCAGAAGTTTTAATAAATTGTTTAGAATCTTATATAAAAAATACTAAATATAAAAATGTTAATTATTTAATTGCCGATACCGGATCTAAATTAGATGAGATAAAAAAAATAGAAAATTATATTAAAGACTACGATAACATAATATTGTTAAGGTACACCTATTTTAATTTTGCAAAAATTAATAATGACGTAGTTAAAAATCATGTTAGTGACGATACCGACCTGTTATTATTCTCTAATGATGATATCGAGTTGATAAATGATGTTATAACAAATATGGTCTTTTCTTATAATAAAAATAAGAATAAAGTAGGTACGTTAGGCGCTAGATTATATTATGAAAATAACACCATACAACATTCAGGAATTATGTTATTCATTGATAGTAATACTATGATTTTAGACCACTATGGTAAAGAAAGTCATTACAATTATCATAGAACTGAAACGGATGTTTTAGGTAATACAGCAGCGTTGATGATGATAAATAAAAATTTATTCGAATCATATGGTGGATATAACGAGGATTATATCGAATGTTTTGAAGACGTAGAATTAAACATTAGATGTATAATGTCGAATAGAAGAAATATATTCGTTTCGAACGCAGTCGCTTACCATAAAGAAAGTCTATCTAGGTCAAAGAATGAAAATAGGGTTAAGAACGAAAAAATAGATTTCATTGATAGAACAGAAAAACTAATAATTAGTAATTTTGAAAAATTAAAACCGTATAGTTATACAAGATATTGATTTGTTTATTTATGAAATAAATTTACTAAATTGATAATAATCATTATAAAAAAAATACATGAGCAATAGAACAAAAAAACCTTCTAATGATTTTAGAAACAAAAAAGATTTAATAAAAAGTATAATAAGTAAAACACCAAGAAAAAAATTTCTATCTGAAAGTCAAGAACATTATTATAATCATTTAATTGAAAATGAGATTACAATATGTTCCGGCCCTGCTGGTGTTGGTAAATCTTATATGGCTATGAAAGCGGCGATTGATTTATTAATTGAGAGTGATAATCCATATGAGAAAATTATTATAGTTAGACCTGCTGTCGAAGCTGAAGAGAAACTTGGTTCTCTACCAGGTAATCTTGAAGAAAAATTAGACCCTTATATTTTCCCTTCTTACTATCTTTTAAATAAGATTATTGGAAAAGAAACTAGAGAAAAGTTAAAAGACCACGAAATAATAGAAGTTTTCGCATTAGCATATATGAGAGGTATGAATATCGATAATTCAATACTAATCTTTGAGGAGGCTCAAAACTGTACTCCGTCACAAATGAAACTTCTTATGACAAGAATTGGATTTAATTCTAAATTTTTTATTTCAGGTGACATTGAACAAACTGACAGGTACAAAGATAAAACCCAATCAGGACTATATGACGCATTAAATAGATTTAACAATCTAAATGGTATAGGTGTATATATGTTTGAAAATAAAGATGTTATAAGAAATCCATTAATTAGTAAAATATTAGATAGATACGACAAATGAGAATTGCGTTCGACATTAATGATGTTTTAAGGGATACCTTTTTGAGGACTGAGCAAGTATACCGTAAATTCTATATGCAAGACATCGTAGAAGAACACAAAATTTCAAACTATAACGAGGAAACTGATGAGTGGGAAGAATCGATAGAATCAGACGAATTTAAGTATAGTGTAAATTTACCCATAACATCGTTAAATTTAATAGACCACTTCACATTTCCAAGTAATGAAGACTTGTTTGATTTTTTCTATATTGATTTTGCTATGGAAATTTTCGGTAATAGCCAATCAAAGACAAAAGATTCCTTTAAAATATTAAATGATTTATATAAAAATTTAAGAGACAAAAATGAAATTAGTATAATTTCTGATGAAATTGAAAAATCTAAGCCCGCCACTTTATTTTTCTTGTCTAAGAATAGTTGTTTAGTGGAAAGGATAAATTTTTTTTCAACAGTTACAATGGAAAAACTATGGGATGAGTACGATGTCATCATAACAGCTAATCCAAATATCATTGATAACTCAAAAAATAATACTATTATAGTAAAATACAACACCACTTACAATAGTGAAAATAAAAGTGACTACGATATAGACGATATTTCTGAAGTCAGCGATATCATAAATAATTTAAATTAAACAAACAATGATAAACATATTTGGAGATATGTACTATATCGACTTTTCTAAAATAGAAGAGTTAATTCATATTAGTACTCAACCTTCGGAAGATGATGAGGGTAAAGAAGACATGACTATCAATATAGTTACTTTCGACATTGTTAAAATGATGTTAGAAGTAATTCTAACCGAAAGAGATGAGGTTGACGAGAATTTAGGTATTAGATCCGCAGATAAGTTAAGTCTTCCTTTTAAGTTTGCTTTTAATACATTAATAAGGTATAATATAATAAAAAGTTTATAATATGAGTGAATTTGCAAAAAAATTAGAACAGTCTATCGATAGACTTAATAAAAAAGAAAATAAAATTTATTTTTTAGTTCAAAATACTAAAGGTAATATTAAAGGTGCAGTTAGATATACATATCAGATGAGTTTAGCACTCATTCAAAACGGTTTTAATGTTACTATATTACACGAGGACGAGGATTTTAAAAATTTGTCTGAAAGTTTAGGTGAAGAGTATAATGTAATACCTCATATGTGTATAACAAATCCTGACCTAAAAGTTTCTCCTGAAGACACAATAGTTATACCCGAAATTTTTGGTTACGTAATGGAACAAATATCTAATTTGCCGTGTGAAAAAATAGTATTGTGCCAAGCTTACGATAATATTTTTGAGACTTTAAAACCTGGCGCCACATGGACTGAGTTAGGGTTCAATAAAGTAATAACAACATCAGAAAAACAAAAAGAGTTAGTATCATCAATAATGAGAAATAATACTTATAGTGTTATAGAACCAACTCTAAGTGAATCATTTAGTAAAAAGAAATTACCGTCAAAACCTATAGTCTCAATATTAACTAGAGACCAAAGGGATACTATGAAAATAATTAAAACATTCTACATAAAATATCCTCAATTTAGATGGATTACCTTTAGAGATATGAGGGGATTAAACGAACATGAATTCTCAGAATATTTAAAAGATTCATTTGTTTCAGTATGGGTAGATGATATATCAGGTTTTGGAACATTCCCATTAGAATCAATGGCAACAGGAACACCTGTAATTGGTAAAGTACCAAACTTAAAACCTGAATGGTTAACAGAAGACAACGGTATTTGGACATACGAAAATAATGACATGGTTGATATCATATCAGAGTTCACTCAAAATTGGTTGGAAGATAATATTAGTGAAAACATATATGAAGAGGGGTACAAGACTTCTGAACAGTTTTTAGATTATGAAAAATTTAAGAATAGTGTCGTTAGTTATTTTGAAGATTTAAACGATAAGAAAATTAACCTGTTCACTGAAAAACTTTCAGAGGTCGAACTATAAAAAATTAATATAATTTATTTTATAAAAATGGATAACGTAACAATAATACTACCTATACATACTGTAAAACAAAAAGGGTTTGATACAATGTTCACATCTTGTATTGAATCAATTAACAGTCAGGTTTTACAAGTAAAAAACTTAATAATTGTACATAGTAACGAAGAAGAATTAATATCATACTTGAATGACTATGATTTTAAAGATTTAAAAGTTAACCTTTTACTTAACAAAGGAGATACAGGATTCATGTCCCAAGTAAACTTAGGGATAGAAAATACAAAAACAGAATGGTTTTCTATAATAGAAGTTGATGATGAATATGCGTCTATATGGTTTAAGAATGTTAATGACTATGTTAACGCATACCCTGACGTAGATGGATTCTTACCTTTAGTTGTTGACGTAGACAGTAAGGGAGTGTTCGCAGGATTTACTAATGAAGCGGTATTCGCAGCAAATATGAATACTGACATCGGATATCTATCTAATGAAGTCTTATTAAATTACCAAAATTTCCAATCGAGTGGAATAGTAATGAAAAAAGATTCTGTCGAAAAATACGGAGGGTTTAAAAGTAATATGAAATTAACTTTTGTTTATGAATTTTTACTTAGACAAACATATAATGGGGTAAAAATAATGACCATACCTAGAATCGGGTACAAACATACTAACATGAGAGACGGTTCAATATTTTGGGATTATAAGCATGGGGAAAATCAGCTTTCACAAGATGAGGTTTCTTTTTGGTTGGAGTCGGCCAAAAAAGAATATTTCTTTAGTGAAGATAGGGAAATAAACTTCGCTTAAGAAAACTTTTAATGTTCTTAGATTCTAACGAAAACGAAACTCCTAAAAAACCGAGAAAAAAAAAGTCAAATTATTTTGATGTTGAACAGGAAAACGCCGTAAGGTTATTTCTGACAGCGACAACTATGACCGAAAAAAACGAAATATACAATGAATATCTTAGGGGTCCGTTGGATAAAATGATAGAATCTATAATTCGTAGGTATAAACTATACAGAAAAAATATGGACTTCACAGAAATCCATAATGACACTCATTCTTTTCTTGTAACAAAAATAGATAAGTTTAAACCTGACAAAAATAAGAAGGCATATTCCTATTTTGGAACAATATGTAAGAACTATTTAATGGGTCAGATAATAAAAGACCAAAAGGAACAAAATAGGAAGATTTCATATGAAGACATATCGACAAAATTAGAAAATAGACCTGATTTAATTTATTACATCGAACATGAGCATATTTCACCTGAAAGAATAATTAAAGAGTTTGTTAAAAAAATGAACACTTATATTGATGAAACTGAACTTAATAATAATGAAATAAAATTAGGTTACGCATTAATAGAATTATTTGAAAATTATGAGGAAATATTCATAGGTACTGATAATAATAAATTTAACAAAAATATTATTTTACTTTCTTTAAGAGAAATGACAAATATGAGTACTAAAGAGATTAGAACTTCTATGAAAAAATTTAAAAAATTATACTTTGATTTGAATAAAAAACTTAATAACCTATAAAATAAATAAAAAAGTATTTATATGTTATGGGAAGACCAAAAAAGAAAGATATAGTTTTAAGTAAGGATTCTGTATTAAGTTTAATGCAGGAGATATACAATGAGTTGGTTGAGCAAAGATCGACCGCAATAAGAATTCAAAATAAGATGTTGTCATTATTAAAAGGTGCTGAAGACATGGCAGTCATTGGTCCCGTAATAAAAGAGCAACAGAAAATTATAAATGACACGATAGAGAAAAAACTATCGTTGTCTAAATTACAAGCAAGTATTTGGGAAAAACAGTCCAATTCGTCAGATGAAGATTTCAATCTGTCGGAGATTGATGATGACGTATTAAAAACTTTATTAGAAAAGGATACTGATGATAAAAATGATGGATACGAATTATAATGGCACTAGATAAAGACGCATCAAAAAAATCGATAAAATCACGTATTCAGGCATATAAAACAGTTTCTGAAGTATATCAAAATAGTAAATTAAAAGATAAGATAACATCTGCGGGAGATAGTTATGATGAGGCTAAAGACAAAGTAACTCAAAACTTAAACGACGCTAACGGATGGATTAACGATCAAAAAACTGAAGTCAAAAATCAATATGATGATATGATTGAATTTTTCAATGAATCATATACTGACAAAAAAACAAAATTTAACCAAAAAAAATCTAGTGTAAAAGAAAAAATCGACGAGAGTCCATTTACCGACAGTGTTAGTTTTTTACTTAGACAAGTATTAAAAGCTGCTCAGAATGCACAAGCGAGGATAGGTCAAATTGTAACTGATGAGATAATTAAAACCGCAGGTTGTTCAGAAGAACAACAATTTAATGGAAATACTACTGGTGGTAATAGAACTAATAAAATATATTTAAGATTAAATCAAATCGATTTATTCAAAATATTAAAACACGATCCTACAGAAAACTTTAATAGTTTATTGTATGAAAAAGAAGACCGTAATAACGGAATATTTCCTTATCCGATGGATAAGGAATTATACACAAGAATACAAAATGAAGGTAATTCATTTTACGATGAATTTAATCAAGACTATATAGGAGAATCTGGAGGTCAAATAATGGATTTTAAATACGTAACTTCATATCAAGAAGGTGGAGTTACATATAATGGAGATTTTTTAGAAGTCACATTAACAAACAGAGTCACAGGAAATAACCTAAGTGACTTCTTAGTAGATTATTATAAATCCATAAGTATATTGGATTTTGATTCATTAAGCGTAAAGTTAATGAACTCTTTCAATAACATAATAGATATTTCTGTAGGATTAACTACCTCTGAAAAAGAAGAACAAACTAAATTTGATAAAATCATACAAAGAATTCTAGGATTATGTTTTGATTCAAATAGAGAAATAGACGTTTCAGGTAACGCTAAAGTTTCTGTACTTGATAGTATAGACGATTCTTTTTTTGAAATGTCTGCAATAGACTTAAGAAATATTGAAAATGAGGTTAATGATTTTAGTAACGGTGTAATAGAATATAAAGATTGTGGAAATATAAAATTACCTGTTAATGTTAACAATATCGCCGAAAGTTTACAAAATCTTAGAAATTTACCGGACAGTCAAAAAGTAGATAAGTTTATGGAGTCCGTATATGATGACATAACTAATGATGAAGAAAATAAAAAGCTGTATCCTGATGGTATAAACATAGATATTGCAATAAAAAATGGGTTACTAAAAATTATACCTAGAGCAGTTGCAACTACAGTACTTTCACCTAAAGTTTTATTAGGTTTAGTTGTTGCTTTAAAATCTGTAGGTAGTATAAAAATAGATTTTGTTGAAGATTTGAAGACTTTCTCAGAAAATATGAGAGAATTCATGGTAGAATTAATTAGTAAAATAAGTGCAGTATTTGTTGAGGAACTATTCAAACTATTAAAAAAGAATATACGTAAATTAGTAGAAATATTGATGTTAGAAATAATAAGGGAATCTAAGGATTCAAGATTAAAAGCTATAACATCAGTAGTATTTGTTTTACTCCAATTAGCAAATGCGGCTTTAGATTGGAGAGAATGTAAAAGTGTTGTCGATGAAATAATAAATTTATTAAATTTAACATTAACCCTGTTATCAAATCGATTACCATCTTGGGTATTAGCAAGTAGTGGTTTATTGGGTGGGTTTTCTCCAACTAGAGCCTTTGCGGATGCAGTAGAAAGAGCACAAAAGTCAGGGTTAGAGACTGGAGACCAAGCAGACGGAAGCCCTAATGAATGGTTAGGAGGGGCAAAAGACATGATTGATTCTATGCATAGTGAGCAGGTTTCAAACGGAAAAACTGAAATATTCATACCACCTTTATCCGTTATCGCGTTAGGTGGTGGAACGACATTACCGGGAAGAGGAATTGGAAAAACATATTAAAAATGGAAAAAAGAATTCAAGACATAATAAATGATTACAAGTCACTACCAAACAAAGAACTTGAGTATGGTATGAACTATATTAATAATGACTTTAATAAAACTAAGGAATTAATTATTAAGTTAACAAGACATTTAGATGGGTTGGAAGTAAGTTATAATAATATTTTAAAGGAGTATAATCGTAGGAAATGAAAAGAAACCTAAACCAAGTAATTTTTAGAGGAGAATGTATTGATTCTAATGATCCTAAAAAATTAGGTAGAATTAGGGCTATTGATTTATCAATACATTCAGGTGAACAAGAAACCGGATCTTTGGATAACGGGAAATCTACTTATGTTCCATGGGGTAAGAAGGACCCGTTTTTATACAAACCATTATTACCTTGGTTTAATAACGTATCACCGAAAGGTAGAGACGAATTCAATGAGAGAGGTGAATACGTACATTTATTTTATTCTAATTTAGAAAGACAAGAAGGGTCTAACGATAGGTTTTATATTGGTCCTATTATTAGTTCACCGATATTGTCTTACTACGATCCAATAACTTCGTCAGAAATAGATTTAGATACAGGATACGATAATAAAGAAGTTCAACCATCATTAATTAATGAAGATGGTACTGATAAAAGTGAAGTTAATGGTGTATACTCAGGTTCTGAATATATGAGTTTTCATGGTAGAGGAACTGCGGATATAGTAATACAAGATAATACAGTATTATTAAGGGCAGGTAAATCTTTTCCACATGAAAATAAAGAGTTACCACTAAAAAATGACGAAAGGGCTTTCATACAATTAAGTAAATATGAATTTAAAACTGAAGAAGGGGTAGATGAAGAGTACTTAGAAATACAAACTAAACATAAAAATATAGTTAAGATTTTAGAGTACTCTATAAGTAATACTGATAATATGTTTGATGTATTTAATGGTAGTGTTAGGATTTATCATTTAGATGTGCCTGAAATTACAACAAGAAACATGGGTATAGATACTGTAATACCTGAAGGTAAAAAACAAATACAAACGGTTATTAGTTTTAATAAGTTGAGTCTTAGTAAAGTTTCTGACTTAGTTAATGATGTTTTATCAGAAATAAAAAAGACCTCCTCTATAAGAAAAATAGTATCAAATACGGATAAATACATAACTGAAGGAGATTCACAATCTAAAGTTACAATAGGTAACGAAGATTTACTTTATAACCAAGATAATTTTAGCACTACAGGAGGAACTCCACTATATTTTAAACCCACCGACCAAATGTGGGAAATTTATACTAAATCACCTGAGTTAAATCAATCATACTTAAATATAAGTGGTTTAATCTCTAAAATTAAAAAACCTGGTTCAACTGATGATAACCCCATAACAGGTTATGGTTTAATATACAGTAAAGAAAGAAATAGTGTTGATAGTGATTTAAAAAGAGGGTCAACATCTAAAAAAGAAATTAAAAAGTTTGACAATTCAGTGAGTATTATGGGGGCAAACAAATTATTTTTAATGTCTCACGATACTATAAATCCAGCAAAGGGAAAAATAGATATTTCAGATACTTTAATTGGTATTAATGAAAATAAGGTGGTAGATGAATTATTACCTAAGACATCATCATCTGTAAGGGGTGAAGAGTTATTAGAGTTTTTAAATTTAATAGTTAGATTTTTAGAAACTCACGAGCACCCCCATCACCAAAAACCACCAAATGAACAAGGTAGAAATGAAACTATAACAAAAACTAAAATAAGAGAAGCGTTAAATGAATTCTCAGAAAAGGTATTAAATAAGAATATTCGTATAAACTGAATATTTATAATAAAGCTTATTAAATGCCACTTCACAGATCTTATTTTAGTAAAAATAATACCTTAATGTCTCATACGTATACGAATACGGCAATGAGTCCATATGTTGAGTTATTTTTTGGTAATGTAGAAAATGTAATCATGCCAAATGGGTTTACTAGATTCATATTTGATTTGGATTTAGAACCCCTTATGGATAAAATTTCAAATAAAGAAATAACCTACACTTGTGTTAAAGATTTAAAACACATTTTAAGAATGAAAAATACTTCATTCTTTGATAAGGAATTATTAAATGATACATGGTCTAACGGAAGACGTAGAGCAACATCTTTTGATTTATTTATTTACAGGATACCACTAACTGAAGGTAATGAAGGGGAAATACAATCATGGGATGAAGGTGTTGGTTATGATTACTATTTAGGTAAATCGTATAATAGTAGTGGAGGTTCCGCAGTTAAAAACAAAGTAGAATCAGATAAGTCTTTTTCAGATAGACCTTCAAACTGGTTCCAAAGACAAACTGTAAATAATTGGTCTTTGAACGGAATTTATGATAATACAAATAGTCAAGAGGTTGAAGGTTTAAACTACTCAGGTTTAACTATTATAGACACTCAACATTTTGAAATGGGTAACGAAGATATCGAATTCGATATGACCGACGAAATTAACTCAATATTAAATGGTGAGGTTGATAGACCGTCAGGTTGGGGTATTTCTTTTGTCCCCAAAGTAGAAAATATATCGGGTATGACCGAAAACTATTCGGTAGGTTTCTTCTCAAGATATACACAGACTTTTTATGAACCATATTTAGAAACCGAGTATTTCAATTTAATCGACGACGATAGGTCTACATTCTTTGAGAAGAAAAACAACAAATTATATTTGTATAGTAATGTTTTTGGTAATAGTACAAGTTTGGATAATCCACCTACTGTAGATATATACGACATGAACGGAGACCCCGTCGAAGGGTTTACAGACTTAGAAAGTTGTGAAATATCAAAGGGAGTTTATGAAGTTAATATAAGTGGATTAACTAGTGATAATTTACCGTGTATGATGTATGACGTATGGAAAGGAATCTCTATAGACGGTATTGAAGTTGACGACATTGAAAATGATTTTGTATTAAATTCATTTAAAGACTACCTTAAAATTAATACTAAATCCGAGTCGTATGAGGCTTCCTTTTCAGTTAGTGGGATTAGAAATGACGAAAAAATTATAAACACCGATGTTAGAAAAGTCGAAGTGTTTATAAAAAAGGCATACACTTCAAAAGAAATATTACATAAGGTTGATGTTCAATACAGAATATATGTTAAGGAAGGAATGACTGAGGTTGAGGTCGAAAAATGGACAGACCTAAATAGAAATGAAGAAGGATATTACTTCTTTTTAGATACCAAAGATAAGATACCAAATGAGTATTTTATTGATTTTAAATTAAAAACAGACCTAAGTGTAAATACTTATAAAAAAGAAATAAAGTTTCAAATAGTCAATAAGAAATGAAAACAGTTAGATTAACCGAATCAGAATTAATAAATGTAATAAAAAAATCTATATTAAATGAAAATATAGAATTTATTTCACCAGTTGGAAAAGTTAGAGTTAATTCTAAGTATGGTCCAAGAAATATTGGTGGTAATGCATCTAGAAACCACAAGGGTGTCGACTTAAATACACCTGTAGGTACCCCAATCAGGAGTCCGTTTGACGGTGAAGTTATTGATGCAAAATTTAAAAATAATGCGTGTGGTGGGGTGATTTACGTAAAACACGATAATGGATATAGGTCTAGATATTGTCACTGTAGTAAGATTAATGTAACAAAAGGTCAAAGAGTAGAATCGGGAGATATTATTGGACTTACTGGTGGTAAAAAAGGAGCTTTTGGTTCGGGTAATTCTATGGGACCTCACTTACATTTTGAATTTTATAATGGTAGAAAGGTTGTAAATCCACAATTTTATTTTGACTTTTCATCAGGAGTCGCACTAAATAAAGTAGATACGACTTCTTTAGAGACTGATAATTTACCTCCTA
>Ga0181568_10002487_pt1 | contig 16766 bp, 13 predicted proteins | sample 101ome_20_FD_133758 | JGI IMG/M metagenome (GOLD analysis project Ga0181568, IMG submission 133758) | Coastal salt marsh microbial communities from the Groves Creek Marsh, Skidaway Island, Georgia - 101404AT metaG (megahit assembly) | ecosystem: Environmental > Aquatic > Marine > Intertidal... | reverse complement strand
TTCTTTATTTTTATTATTAAAAGTAGCAATATAGTATATATTTTTTAAATTATCTTTCCAGTCTTCATATGGATCTATGTATGAGGATAATACTTTTTTTGAAAAATTGTTAAATCTAGAAACAAAATCTAAATTTAATTTATTAACTTTTTTATCAAAATCATTTTTAATCATTTTATTTATTAAATAGCCAAAAAATTTTGTTAAAATAAATTTGTCATTAACACTATTTAAATATTTTGGTATATCTAATTTTTCTATAATTTTAGTATTTGTATTTTTTAAATTATTTATAATAGGATATATTTGACTGTAACCAATAAAATTTAAATAATTATTAATATCATTATTTATTTTACCTTGTAATTGAAAATAATTTAAATTAACATCTATATTACTATATAATTCTTTTTTTAATTCCCTTATAAAAGGAGATACATTTACATGTTTATAAGAATCTTGTTGTTCCGAATATGTAATAGTTAAATATTTTTTAGCTCTTGAACTTGCTACATAAAATAATCTTCGTTCTTCTTCCATTTGTTCAAATTGATCATTGTAATTTTTTCCTATAATCAAAGGGAAATCTCTGCTGTTCATATCTATTAGATAAACATACTTCCATTCGAGACCTTTTGCTCCATGAACAGTTGATAATAATATATTATCTTCTTCCTCTGCATCTATTTCTATGTTTAAATATAATTCTGAAATAAATTGTTCTAATGTTAGATCATTTAAAAAATTAAGTAATGTTCTAATATCTTCTGTTTTAGCATCTATATTTGATTCTTTTTTCTTTGTCCATAAATTTGATAAATATTCTAATATATATCTAGCTTGAAACATTGGATTAGTATTTTTATTAATTTCTATCATGAAAGTATGTAAATCTTCTAAACACCTTTTAAACAATTTCGATTTTTTCATAAAATATTCAATAGAATCAAAAATATTTTCTCCGTGTTCAATAATTTTATTTGCATCTCTAATATTTTTATGTAAAGCTATGACACGTTTCCAATGTAATACACTTTTTTTATTAATAAGAATAGTAATAAATGCAATAAAATCTTTAACATGATTTTTATTCAATAATGATAATCCTATTTGTTTAATACAAGGTATTCTATTTTTCATCATTACAAGTTCTATATCATCTATTAATTTATTTTTTCGAGCTAATATTACCATATCAGAGTATTTTTTTCCATTTTTTATATTTTTTTTTATATCATCTATTATCCATTGATATTGATTTTCCTTACAAATAATTTGTGGTTTAGATCCTAATTTTTCTTGCACTGCTTCAACATTTTTTTTAAATTGATTAACATTTTGTTCTATTATATTTTGACAAAAATTAACAATAGAAGGTGTAGATCTGTAATTTTTTTCTAATTTATATAATTTACTAGGTTTAAAAGTTTTATCAAAATTATTTATATATTTTATATTAGAACCTCTAAATGAGTAAATAGCTTGAGCATCATCGCCTACTGCCATTATATTTGATTTATTATAAAATTTATATAATATATGATTTTGTATAGGATTTACATCTTGATATTCATCAAAAAATACATAATCTATTTTATTAATAAATTCTTTACCATCATTTGTATCAAGAAATTTACTAAATTCTACCATTAGATCAGAAAAATCAGTTAATCCTTGTTCTTTTTTTTTAGTTTGATAAATTATATAAACTTGTTCAATAAAATCTTCATATTTAGTCATGTTATTTTTTCTAATAACAGTTTTTATATCAAATGGATAAGAACATGATGCACGCATAACAATATCAGATATTTTTTTTTTAATAAATTCTATTTCTTCAGGAGTCATATTTTTTGATTCATAAGGTTTTTCAACCATATCTAAAAGCATTGTTCTAGAATCATTTTCGTCTAATACAGTACTATTAATATATTGATAATCTTGTAATATTCTATATGATAATCCATGTAATGTTCCTACATATAATGGTAATTTGTTAGGAACAACATTATTAATTCTATTAGACATTTCTTGACCTGCTTTTTTTGTAAATGTAATAAGTATAATTCTTTCAGAATTAATTTTTTTTAAAGTAACTAAATTTACATATCTTGAAATAAGAGTGTGTGTTTTTCCTGAACCTGGACATGCAATTACTAATATATTTTTATCATTTGATTCTACTATTTCTTTTTGTTGTTCATTAAGAGGAATAGATTTTGCTACATCTTCAACATTAAAATTAGCCATTTTTTTTTCTAAATCTATTAATTCATTCTGTAATGAATTTACTTTTTTTTTATATTTTATAATTTTTAATTTTAGTTTTTTAGATTTTTTTATTAATTTATCCATCAATATTATATTAGATTTCAATTCTTTAATTTAAATTTTAAATATTTATCTATTATATATTAATATGAATATTATAGTTTTAGGAACTATTTTTTTTATTTTAAAAAATTTATTAAAAAAAAATGAAAATTTTTTAGGTGGAGGTGAAAATTTAAGATCAAAAGCTGCAATTATTCCACATGCTGGTATAGATTATGCAGGTGATTGTAGAAAAAATGCATTTATAAATTTAGATTCAAATGCTAAATATGTTATTTATATTGCAGCTATTCATAATTCCAGAGGATTAGATAATGATGGTTATTTGTTAAAGAAAGATATTGGTTTTCCTGATTTATTAAATATGCCATATTTACCTCATAGTGAACATTCTTTTGATTGGGTTGAAGATGAAATAAGAAGATATTTTAAAAATGCTAAAATTCTAGCTTTTAGTCCATTAAAAAGTAATTTAGAATATATAGAAAAAATTGTGGATTTTGTTAATAATAATGATTGTATTTTATTAGCAACAACTGATTTAGTACACTATGGTGAAAATTTTAATTTTACAAATTTTGGTTATCCTGAAAAATTACAAAAACAAATTTATGAAGAAGAATTTTTATATCAAATTACAAAAAAAAATGAAAATTTAGATTTGAATAAAATTAATCTATTAGTTAAAGATAATAATTTAATGTGTGGACCCTATGCTATGAATTTGTTTATGACTATAATTAAGAGATTAGGTTATAATGGAAAAATAGTTGATTATTATGATTCTTCATCTAGTGGAGAAAAAGACTTGTTAAATAAGTATACAATTAAACCAGAGAAAACAAGTAATTTTGTTTCATATGTTTCTGTAGTATATGGTACTAATATTGATAAAAAATATTTAACAAAATTTGATATAATGGCAGCAATAGGTATGGTTAAATCTAAAATTTATCAAGATGTTTATGATCAAAATGATAAATACACATTAAAATTTCCAAAATGGTCTATTTTTAATAAAAGAAAACATGGTATTTTTGTAGGAACTGAATTAAATAACAATACAAATTGTTCTTATGGAAGATTTGAAAATGGTGAATTGTCTTCAAAAAAAATTCTAGAAGCAGCTCATGATTGTAAATTAGATGCTAGTGGTAGATGGGGAGTACCATATTCTAAAGATAATCTAGAAATAATGAAATATAAAGTTGAATTATTAGATTTAAAAAAAAATTGGGTAAAAATAAAAGGTAATGAAGTATTAAAAAAATTTAAGTTAGATGGTAAACATGGTATGAAAATTATTTTTCCTGATGGAGCTGGATCAACTTATTTACCAGTAGTAGCAAAAGATATGTTAAAAGAATGGAGTATTATAGATTATATGAATAATTTAACTCGTAAAGCATATGGATATAATAGAAATGAGAACGTTTGGAATAATTCTAATGTTAAAATAGAAATATATAAAAGTGTAAGTTATACATGGAATCCTAAAAATAATAATTTAAAAATATTTTAAAAAATATAAGTTAATATATATGTCAGAAATTTTAATAGTACAACTTATTAATTTCTTATTACAAGTATCATTTGATTTAATTATAAAAATATCGAACAATGCTTGTATTGACGAGAGTGAAGGAGGAAATATAGTTATGACTTTTATTAAAACGGTTTTAGATGGTCCATATAAATTAATTTATTATTTTTTTTCTAGTGTAGTATTATTATCTATATTTAATAAAAAAAGTTTTATTGCGAATTTTATAATACAAATTTTAGGTTTTCTTCCTTATCTGTATATATTTCATATTATTCAATATTTAGGATGTTAAATTTTATAATACATTTTATCTTGATTTTTTTTATTTTTTCTTCCAAATATATTATTTTTGTATTTTTTAATAAATCTATCTAAACAACTCATATGATCTAATAATTTTAGATTATATGTTTTTATCAATTTTTATTTAATTTCTAAATTAATTATATGAATAATCAATTTAGAAAATATAGTAATGATATTAATAATTCTATTCGTAACAGTTATTTAAAATTAAGAACAAATCAAACATTAAAATATAATAAATTTATAAGAGAAAAGTATTTATTTTTTAAAAAAAAAATGAATATTTGGGAAGCTATAGAATCATTGGATAATTTTATAGACATTAGTGATCCAGATATTAATTTACCTAATTTACATCATTTATTGCAAACAGCAGAAGCTATTAGGAAGGATGGATATCCTGATTGGATGCAATTAGTAGGATTAATACATGATTTAGGTAAAGTAATTTATTTAAAAGGTTGTGATCAAGATGGAACATCTATAAAAGAACAATGGGGAATTGTAGGAGATACTTTTATAGTAGGTTGTAAAATTCCAGATTCATGTGTTTATTCAGAATTTAATAAATTTAATCCTGATAATTTTAATAAAAAATATAATACAAAATATGGAATTTATGAAAAAAATTGTGGATTATCTAATTGTTATTGTTCTTTTGGTCATGATGAGTATTTATATCAAGTTTTATTATTTAATAAGATTAAATTGCCAGATGAGGCTATGTATATGATTAGATATCATTCGCTGTATCCTTGGCATAAAGAAAATGAATATAAACATTTAATGGATGATAAAGATAGTAAAATGTTAAGATGGGTAAAATTATTTAATAAATATGATTTATATTCAAAAAATGATAATAAATTAAATATTATTGAATTAAAAAAATACTATTCCAAAATAGTAGATAAATATATTGGAAAAGAATTATTGTGGTAATTTATCTTTTAATTAAAATTGTAATTAAAATAGCTGATATTAAGCCAGTGGTAAGTAATATATAATATAATAAATAATCATTTCTTTTTTTCTTTATTATTTCTTTTTTATATTCTTTTATAATTATTTTTCCATTTTTATTTTCAACTAATATTCCTTCAGATTTAAAAAAGTCTTTTAACATATATTTTATTCTTTCTTTATCATTCAAATTAAGAAATATATCTTGTTTTGTAGGAGTTAAACTTTCGTAATAATTTTTTAATGTAATTATCAATTCAACAGCATTTTTATCTTGAATATTAGTTTTAATAACATCAATAGGTAAATTTAAAATATCATTGGAATATCCTAAAAGTTCGGAAACATCAACATCCGGATCTTCATTTATTCTATCAATAATTAAATTTATTTTATCATCACTTAGATTATCGACTGAATATTTTTTATTAGTATTTGTATTTGCAAATTTTTCAATTGAATTGTTATTATTAATAACATCATCATATATTAAACTAAAACCTACACTAATTGCTACTAGCGATAATATTCCTATCCCGAATTTACTTACTAATTCTTTTAATGTTTTGTTATTTTCTAAAATTGATAAAGATATATTTTTGGTAGTTTCTAAAGATTTTTTTTTTAAAGATTTAAAACTTGATTGGGAAACTGCAAATAGTATATCATCATCAGCTTCGTTTTTAAGATATTTAAGTAATGGCTCTCTAAAATCTTCATATTTTTCAGATAATGTTTTCCATTTATTAGAAGGTTTTTTTGCAGTATTGGATAATTTTCTTAGAATATTTTTATTATTTTTTTTAATTTTAATTTCATTTTCAATAAGTGTATTTAATCTTTTTCTATCAATATTGTCTATAGTACCTAATATTGTTTTTTTTCTTTGAATTAATGATTTTTTAATACTATTATTTTGTTTTATAAAATTATCTGAATTATTTTTTTTAATTACTAATTCTATTTCAGGTATTTGATCTGGTTTTATTACATAAGCTTTTCCACCTACAAAAAAATTTCTAGTTTTAGCACTAGCACCTGGATTTTCAAATTTTATATTTAATTTTTTCAAGTCTTTTGAAAAATCATTTATTTGTTTCTTAACATCCTTACTATTTTCAACTAAAACCAAATTAATTTTATTATCAATTAGTTCATTAGTAATATCATTATTTTTAATCATAGATTGTATAACATCTTCAGAATATTCAGGAGCTTTAAATCCAGGAGGAGGACTAGGTATTCCTAGTTTTTTTATTTCATTATCATTTAGTGGTCTTTTCATAGATTTTCCTAAACTATTTGTATCATTTGATAGAGGTGTTATAATTGTTTTAACACCTTGATTATTTTTAAGAGAACTTATATCAGGTTCAGTTACCTTTTGTGAATTAATTTTAAATAAATCACTTTTAGGTACATCAATTTTTGGTAAATTAGTTTTTGGTAAATTAGATTTTGGTAAATTAGCTTTTGGTAAATTTAGATTAGATGAATTAATTTTTAGATCATTAGAATATTTTAATTTAATATTTGATTTATTACTTTTTGATAATAATTTTTTAAAATTTTCTTTTTTTTTTAATAATTGAAGTAATATTAAAATAATAATTATTATATTATAAATTTTCATATATATAAAAATATAGATAATAAATTTTAATATTTTATTTAAACAATAATTAACATTATTTATTAAATGACAGATAAAAATATGAATGATCTAGAAAATAATGTTCATGATAATTGGAAAGAATATAGTGAAACATTTGATGATAAAATAAATGAAATGTGGAATTTTATAATGTATAGTGATTTTAATAATAAAGAATTAATAAAATTACATAGGGAAATAAGATTTTTAAGAAAAGATTTAAAAAAAGAAAAAAGAAAAGTTGATGATTTAGAATTTGATATTGAAAGATTAGAATGTCAAAATTCAAGATTAAAAAAGAAACAGAAAAAAGATAATAAAAAATATACAAAATTTGATAATGATAAAAATTGGTTTAATAAACAAAAAAGGTCTAAACCTAAAAATTATGTAGGAGTAAATGAAGATGATAAAGATAAATATCTAAAAAAAATTTTTTCTAATTTAAATAATATAAATGATATAATTGATTTACAGAATGAAATTCATAGATTTGATTATTTTAAAAATGACAAATTCAAACAATTGTATATGTTAATACCATCATTGGAAAGATTGAATAAAGTAATTGGAATGAAAAATGTAAAAGATAGTGTTTTTCAGATGATTTGTTATTTTATACATGGTTTAAGTGGTAAAGGGGAATTGAATCATTGTGTTATTACTGGACCACCTGGAGTAGGTAAAACTACATTAGCTTCTTTATTAGGAGATATTTATTTAAGATTAGGTTTTTTAAAAAATAATAATTTTGTTGTTGCTAGTAGAAGTGAATTAATTGGAAAATATTGTGGACATACAGCAGTTCAAACTCAAGAAAAAATAAATGAAGCGGAAGGTGGTGTATTATTTATAGATGAAGTATATTCCTTAGGAAATAAAAAGAAAAGTGATTCATTTACAAAAGAATGTATTGATACTATTAATCAAAATTTAACAGAGAAAGGGGATAAATTTTTGTGTATAGTAGCTGGATATGAAAAAGATGTTGAAGAATGTTTTTTTGCATATAATCGTGGATTAGAAAGAAGATTTCCAATAAGATTTAATATAGATAAATATGATTATACAGAGTTATATGAGATATTTATGAAATTTTTAACTGAAGAAAATTGGAATTTAGAAAGAGATGCTTTTAGTCCAGCTGATTTAAAAGATAATTTGGAGTTATTTAAGTTTTTTGGAGGTGATATGAAAACATTATTTCAGTCTGTAAAAAAGTATTATAGTTTAAGGTTAATGAAAGAGTCTGTTGACAATAATACAAAAAATAAAAAAATAAATAGAGATGATATAAAAAAAGCATTAGAATCTTTCAAAGAATTAAGAAAGAAGGAAGAGATTCCAGATTTTGTAAAAAATATGTTCTTATAAAATAAATTATATAAAGTTTATTAATGGAATGTAAAATTTTTTTAAAAAAATATAAAGAAATATTAGAAAAATTAAATAATAATATAGATAAAATAAAAGTTAATTCAGATGATCCTTTAATAACGAGTTATATATTAAGTGATTTAAATAAGGTAAAGATTAATATAAAATCAATTGAAAATTTTGATGAATTATTAAAAAAATGTATAGATTAATAAATTATATATAAAATTTTTATTAATAATAATTTTATAATGTAATATATATGAGTAATAATTTTAATACATATGTAATTAATTTAAAAAAAGATAAAGAAAAGTGGCAAAAAATTAATGATCATTTTAAAAATACTGGATTAAAATTAATAAGATTTGATGCTATTTATGGTAAAACTGTAGATAAAAAAACCAAAAATAAATATACAACTAAATTATGTAATATATTTTGTCCAAATGGAGTTGTAGGGTGCGGTATTTCTCATATAATGTTAAATGAAATTATTAGTAAAAAGGATAATAATGATTTTGCTTTAATTTTAGAAGATGATGTTATACCATCAAATAATATAAAAAAAGAAATTTTAAATTATGTAAAAAATATGAAATTTGAATGGGACATTATTAAATTATTTGACCAAGGATTTTGTAATAGTAAGTCTAAATTTAATTATAATAATAGTTTAATATCAAAATTATTTCCATGTGGATCAACAGCTGCTTATTTAGTTTCTAAAAATGGTTCAAAAAAAATAGCAAATATGAAGTTATATAATCACATAGATTTACAATATCAATTAAATTCAGAATTAAAAATTTATAAAATGAATAAAAAATTAATATATACTGATGAATTAGATAGTTCAATTTCAAGTAATGATGGTATTATAAATTCACTTAATATATTTAATCACAGAGATAAAAAATTGAATATGCCTATTAGTTTTTTTTTAAATCAAAAATTTATAAAAATATTTAATATAGAAATATCATATTTTAATTTTTTTATAATTGGTATTATAGCTATTTATAAATTTTATAATTTAGAAGTGGTTAAAACATATATTATATTAACATTTTTATATTTTATTATAGGATATCTGTTTTATACTTAATTAAAATTATAATTTTTTTATAATTTTAATTTATTTTAAAACTACACCTTCCCATGAACTTTTTACAGATTTTCCAAGTTTTTCATTTAGATAATTTTTAAGTTCTTTTTTTGAAGGTACATCTTCTCCATGATTATTAGAATACCATCCAGTAAAATGAGAATAAAATTCACTACTTTTTACAGTATTTGTTTTATCATCATTTTTCTCAACACACAATGAAAAATAATCATTAAATATAGTATTATGATTTGTTTCTAAATTATTTTTTTCATTATTAGAATCACTAATTTCATCTTCATTAATTAATTCATTATTGATTTTAAATAAATATTCAACTAATGGTAAAAAATTTTGATATTTTTTTACAAATAAATCTAAATTTTTTTTATTACTGTCATTATTCATAAAATATTTTAATCTCACTAAAACACTTTTTAGATAATTCTCATTAGTATCTTTAAGTAATGATGTTAATTCATTTTTAAATCCGGCTTCTTCCATTATTTCTAATAATTGTGGATCATTTTCATTGATTAGTAAATTTAAAGTTTCTAGATTAAAATAGAATAATTCAAGATCATTATTTGTCTCAACTTGCATATTTATATTAGTAATTAATAATCTTTTAAATAATAAAGTTGAAATATATATGTTAAAGAATAATTACTTATATTAATAAAAATGTGTGGAATTTGGGCATATATTCAAATGTATAAAGATGATAACAAATTAAAGAAAATTTTAAATGATTTTTGGAATTTAAAAAGGAGAGGTCCTGATAATTCAATATTACAAACATTTGGTAATGTATTAGTTGGTTTTCATAGATTATCTATAATGGATTTATCTTTTAACAGTAATCAACCTTATATTTTTCAAGATGGGGTAAAAACTATTGTTTTTATTTGTAATGGTGAAATATATAATTTTAAGGAATTAATACACAAACATAATTTAGATGTAGATGATAATAGTGATTGTATGGTTATTCCAAAATTATATTTAAAATATGATGATATATTAAAATTTAAAAATTTATTCATAGATGAAATAAAAGGAGAATTTTCTTTTTTATTATTTGAATTTGATAACTTAAAAAATATGAGAAAATTAATAGTTGGAAGAGATCAAATTGGAATAAGACCATTATATTGTAATAAAGATTTTGATAATAAAGAATTATTATTTTCATCAGAAATAAAATCAATGAAATCATATGAACAAGATGTTATGGAATTTCCTCCAGGAGAATTATATCATTTTGTATTTGATGAATTTGGAAATAAATCTTTACATAAAAAGGATTTTAAAACTATTTATGATGTAATACCTATTTCTCCTCGTGATGATTTGGAAATATATTTATTAAATAATCTAAGAAATGCTGTAATAAATTCTGTAAGAAGACGTTTATCAGCAGATAGACCTATTGCATTTTTATTAAGTGGTGGTGTTGATAGCAGTTTAGTTTGTGCAATAGCATCTAAAATTTTAAAAACACCAATTAAAACTTTTTGTTGTGGTATGAAAGGTGGTACTGATTTAAAATATGCTAAATTAGTAGCTGATCATATTAAAAGTAATCATACTGAAGTTTATTTTTCAGCAGATGATGGATTAGGATCTATTCCTCAAGTAATTAATGCAATTGAAAGTTGGGATACAACTACTGTACGAGCTTCAGTTGGACAATTCTTAGTTTCAAAATATATTGGAACTGAAACAGATTGTAAAGTTGTATTAGTAGGAGAGGGTCCTGATGAAGTTTGTTCATCATATATGTTTAATTGGAATGCTCCTGATGGCGATGAGTTACACGAGACTGCAAAAGAATATGTAAAAAAAATTCATTATTTTGATTGTAAAAGAAGTGATAGGTGTATATCTTATTGGGGTTTAGAAGGTCGAGTACCATTATTAGATCCAGAAGTAATAAAAGCATATTGGTTGATACCAAAAGAATGGAGACATCCTAAATATAAGGGAATTGAAAAATGGTGGTTAAGGCAAGCTTTTGCTGATATGAATATTTTACCAGATGAAGTTTTATGGCGTAAAAAAGAAGCTTTTTCAGATGGTGTTAGTAGTAAAGAAGATTCATGGTATAATATTATTCAAAATAGTTTGAATGAATATTCTGATGGAAAAGTGGATCTTAATAAATTAGATAGTCCATCTCTTGAAGCATTTTATTATAAAGAATTATTTATTGAATTGTTTGGTAAAAATAGATTAGATATTATTCCTCATTACTGGCAACCAAAGTGGTGTGGAAATGAAGATGAATATATAGATCCTTCTGCTAGAGTATTAGATGTTTATAATAATTTAGACAAAAATGTTGAAATAATAGTATAACATAAATAAATAAATATATTAATATATTTATTTTTTTATTTATTCATAAATTGTGGTATTAATAAAATTACAATTACAACTCCTAAACCTATTCCAGCAAAAACAGTATAATTAACTAAGAAATATACTATGAATGTTAGAACAACAGTTAGAATAAGTGAACCTAAAAAGCTGAATGTATCCCATAAAAATATAACAATACCTCCAAGTGCATTTACAATGGGTTTTAACAAATTCAATATTGGAAAATTTAAAACATTTGATGTTCCCTCTAATATTTCTTTTAATGGTGAAGCTATTAGTGATAAACCTATAAATAACATAAAAAATGTACCTATTCTAAATAACCATCTTTGTAATGTATTACTTGATTTTTTATCATTTATTATTTCTTTTTTAGTTTTAATACCTTTATAAAATAAACTAGATGTATCTCCATCTATTTTATCTAATCTATCATTTTTCGCAAAAACAGTTATTGTTTCATTTGTAGGTATTTTAAATAAATTAAATCTTTTGTCACCAATCATATAATTATATCTTCCATAATAAGGATAAATTGTATTTCCGTAAATACGAGTATTATTTTTAATTGATAAATCATTTTTATAAACAGGAACTTTTAAATTTTTTAAATCATTAAAAGATATCTTATTTCTATCAACTTCTAATATATTGCCATCATCTAATTTGATATTAAAACTTTTAAAATTATTTCGAATATTATAAGGTCTAGACCAATTATTGTAATATTCAGTTCTTATAGTTCTTCCTTTAGAATTTTTTATATTTCTTGAATATCTTCTATATTCATTTGTATTTATCGAACTACCTATAGCACTTTTTATTAAAATTTTATTGTTATTATAAATATTAGTAGTAAAATTATCATTAACTATTTTACCAGTTTTTAAAAGTGCAGTTTCCATATCTTTTTTAAGTTTTTTTATTTCTTTATTATTTCCTTTATTATTTATTTCTGACCAAAATATTGATGGTATCCAAAGTAAAACTAATATTAAACCTATTATCATTTTCATTGCAATTTCACCAGGTGAATTTCCTCCAAACATATATATATTATTTTAGATTAAAAATATTATTTAATATTTTTAAATTAATTATATAAAAAGTCCAATGATGAATCCTAAGAATAAAATCCCTATTGTTATCCAAAAAGGAAGTTTTTCATTAAAGCTATTAATTAAATTATCCATAAATCCTGTTTTTTCAATATCGCTTTTAGGTAATGTATATGTTCTATCTCCTATTTTGATACCATATGTATCATTATCCCATATAGTAGTTATTCTGACATTTTTGTTTAAATCTTCACTTTTCATAGTACCACTTATTTTTTTTATTTTTACTAATTCACGTAAAGTATAAGTTTTTTCAGCTGAAAATTTTTCTTTATTTGTTTTAACTGTATTTGTCATTAAAATAATTGCTACAGCAATTAATACAAATTTTTGAAGATCGTTCATGTATGTATACAAACATTTAGAAATTAATTTTTTTTAAATGTTTTTATATTATTTTACATTATTAATGCAATTATGAAGAAAAGAAATAAAACACCTATTGTAATCAAGTAAGGTAAATTAGTTGATCCTAAAATAGGTTCTATATATGTTAAATCATTTCCTGATAATGTTTCAAAAGTTCCTTCTGTAGCACCAGTTTTTGATATTTTATATTTATCATCACCTAAATTTTCTACAACTTTACCAGTATTTATAACTGTACCTACTTTCCATTCAACCATATCATCTTTTAAGAATCTTGTACCTACAAGTTTTGCAGTTGTACCTTGTGCAGTTGTACCTTGTGCAGTTGTACCTTGTGCAGTTGTACCTTGTGCTGTAGTTGTTGTACTTGGACCTTGTGCTGTATTTGTTGTACTTGGACCTTGTGCAGTTGTACCTTGTGCAGTTGTACCTTGTGCAGTTGTACTTGGACCTTGTGCAGTTGTACCTTGTGCAGTTGTACTTGGACCCTGTGCAGTTGTACCTTGTGCAGTTGTACTTGGACCCTGTGCAGTTGTACTTGGACCTTGTGCAGTTGTACCTTGTGCAGTTGTACTAGGACCTTGTGCTGTAGTTGTTGTACTTGGACCTTGTGCTGTAGTTGTTGTACTTGGACCTTGTGCAGTTGCACCTTGTGCAGTTCTACTTGGACCTTGTGCTGCAGTTGTTGTACTTGGACCTTGTGCTGCAGTTGTTGTACTTGGACCTTGTGCTGCACTTGTTGTACTTGGACCTTGTGCTGCAGTTGTTGTACTTGGACCTTGTGCTGCACTTGTTGTACTTGGACCTTGTGCTGCAGTTGTTGTACTTGGACCTTGTGCTGCAGTTGTTGTACTTGGACCTTGTGTTGCAGTTGTTGTACTTGGACCTTGTGCTGCAGTTGTACTTGGACCTTGTGCAGATGTACTAGGACCTCCTGGAGAATCTTTATATAATTCAACAGAACCAAAATATTCATACACAGCAAGATTACCAAAACTTTCTATATTTTCATAAAGTTTAGACATTAATATATATATATTTAGAAAAATAATTTTTTTATAATATTTTTTTTTACATAATCATAAAATTATTTATATTTTTATTCTTTTATCTATTTTTAATGATTTATATTTATTATATAAATCGAAATCTTTTTTATATATTTTTTTTAACCAATTAATGTTACTTTCAGAAATTTTTGATCTATTTATTTTTATTGTACTATTTGTTTTTTTTAGTGAACAATTGATTTTTAACTTTTTTAAAATATAAATAATATCATTATTAAAATTTTCAAATAAACATACATTTTCAGGATCTTTTATCCATTCACTTTGTGGACAAAATGTCCATTTAAATTTTGGTTTTTTTATTCCAATATTATGTGAATCATTTTTAATTAGATTCATTAAAATATTATGTTCAGAATGTTTTTCATTTTTTAAAATGTCTATCCATTTATTAGGAGTATCTATTCCCTTACTTATTAAATATTTATTAATAGGTTTGTTATTATATTTTTCTAATGAATAATAAACAGAAGATTCGAAACGATCAATTGGATCTCTAATAACAATAATTTGATTATTTATTGGTTGTGCAAATACATTTGTATTATGACCATTATATATTAAATTATCAAAATTCTTACAAATTAATTTTATAGAGCTTCCACCATTTTTTGGAATATGAATAAAATTATAACAATTTTTTGAATTATTAATGCAAATATTTTGGTGATTTTTTAAATAATTTATTCTTCTAAAACCCTCACCACATTTATTACAATAATTTTTTGACATTATATATGATATATTATAAAAAAAATTATAATGTATAATTTTTTACATAATATTACAATTTTGATCATTTTGATTTATAAAAGCTTTTTTTAATCTTTCATTTTCCAGAGTCAATTTTTTCATTTGTCTACTTAAACTTGTGATTGCTTCAATTTTAGCTTGATCTTGTTCAATTTTATTTTTTGCAATTAAATTAATTTCTTCTTCTTTTTTTAATAATCTTTGTTTTTCTTTTTCTAAATTTTCTAATAATTTTTTTTGTTGAAGTAATAATTTTTCTTTTTCTATTTGTTGTTTTCTTTCATTTTCTTCTTTTTCTTTTTTAAGTTTATTAAGTAATTTAATTTTTTCTTCATTTTCTTTTTTATTTTTTTCTTCAAGTAATTGTTTTTCTAATAGTATTTTTTTTCTTATTTCTTCTTGTTCTTTTAAAAATTTTTCTCTCTCTATTTGTAATTTTTTATTTTTTTCTTGTAAGAATTTCATACTTTTTCTTTCTTTTATTAATTTTCTTTTCTCATTTTTAGCTTTAATAATTAAAAATAAAGATGTTATTTTAATAGAAGCATTATTTATTTTGATCAAATATTTTTTAAATTTCCATCTATAGAACAATGTTAATATAAAACTTTTGGATTTTTCTACTTTTTTTATAAGTCTATATTTTTTTTGAATAACAGTAAATGAATTTATAACTGATAGATATTTTTTTCTTTGTCTAATCATTATCCACCAATTTTTTATTTTCTTTTGATTATATTCTTTTTTATAATATAATAATAATTTTTTAGCAATAAACATTCTAAAGTATGCTTGTAATTTAATAGTATTTGTTTTAATTTTATGATATAGTTTTTTAAATTTATAACATTTAAATAATGTTTGTAATTTAGTAGCAGAATCATGTGTTTTCTTAATTCTTCTTTTTTCTAATATATTAAAATTAATTTTTGTTAAAAAATATTTTGTTTTACCTAATACGATTAAATCATTAAAGTAAATAAAATGATATTGTTTTTTAAATTCTTCATGATCAAATCTAATAGGAAATCCACTTCTAGCAACACGAACTGCTTCAACAACACCATTATATCTTAGTTGTTCTAAAACTCTAGATTGAAAAAAGTTATTAGGAATATTTTCATCATTGGGTTTAATACATCTAATAAAATGTAAATCAGTAGTTTCAATATATTTTCTTAATTCTAGCAATTCCTTTTGAAATGTTTGTACAATTTTCTTTTTATTTCTTTTTATTTGTTTAATAAAAAATAATTCTTTTTGATTAATAAATTCTATAAGATCATCTGAAATTAAATTCTTATTTTTTGAAATAAAGTCATTAACTGAATATTCTACATAACCAGCATAATGATTAATACTAAATTTATTTTTAACTTTTTGTAAATTATCGCATTTAATGTATTCTGATTGATTAGAAATTATTTTATCAATAATTTGTTTATCTTTAGCATTTATAAAACTACTTACTTCATTAATGTAGGATAATAAACCATTTTTTCCTTGAATTAGATTAAGTATAGTATCATTATTTGAAAATTTAATTTGATCACAATTTAAACCTTCATTTAAATACAATTTTTGTTCTTTTTCAAAAATATAATCATTAAATAAATTTTGTAATGTTTCATTTGTATAATTAATACATAATTGTTCTAGACTATTATTTTCAAAAACTTCGAATCCGAATATATCAAGTATGTTTATTGTTTTTTCATATATATCATTAGTTAAAAAATTATTAATTTTACAAACTATAAAATCAAATAAATATTTGTATAAT
>Ga0181568_10002486_pt1 | contig 16767 bp, 16 predicted proteins | sample 101ome_20_FD_133758 | JGI IMG/M metagenome (GOLD analysis project Ga0181568, IMG submission 133758) | Coastal salt marsh microbial communities from the Groves Creek Marsh, Skidaway Island, Georgia - 101404AT metaG (megahit assembly) | ecosystem: Environmental > Aquatic > Marine > Intertidal... | reverse complement strand
TCCACACCGCTAATCAAAAACTTGCGGGACTTGAATCAAGAGATCAGGCTAAAACTTTCATCTATGCACTTATATACGGAGCAGGAAATGAAAAGCTTGGAACAGTGGTTGGAGGAAACAAAAATCACGGTAAACGACTTAGAGAATCTTTCCTTAATAATCTCCCAGCATTTGCTGCTCTTACAAGGCGAGTTGAAAGAGCGTCAGCAAAAGGCTACGTCCGGGGCATAGATGGGCGTAAGATATTTATCAGGTCATCACATGCTGCCTTGAACTCACTGCTTCAAGGTGCAGGTGCAATCGTGATGAAGAAAGCTTTGGTTCTATTTGATGACAAGTTAAAGTCAAACAATCTTAATGCCAAAATCGTAGCCAACATCCATGATGAGTGGCAGGTTGAGGCTCTTGCTCAAGATGCTGAACTGGTTGGTGAGCTTGGTATTGATGCTATTGTAGAAGCGGGTGTTGCGCTGGAACTAAACTGTCAGCTTGATGGGGAATACAATATAGGAGATGATTGGAGTGAAACACACTAGACGTAGGATGGGTTCGTTTGTACATCAAGAATATTTAGATGAGTATTTAAAAGAAAAAAACTATGAAGCGTTGGCTTCTTTATATGAGTATGCATGTAAAGATGAGAATATATGCGCTGAGGAGAACTGGCACAAAGATTATTATACTGAAACTTATAGTAAGCGTAGATACCTTATAGGCCAGCTATATGAATTTAGTTTGGCTGGTAAGGAGTTTGATATGTCATGTGAATTACAGTCTGGTTTAATTGTTATTAACGATAAATTTATTGTGGCTCCCCGTGCCGGTAAATGGAGAGTAAAAGGAAAAGGTAAATGGTACAGATATTCCACAGATAAACCTTGGGAATTTATAACAAAGTATGTTCTCAAAGAGAAAGAATAGTTATGCCTTATCTAGTTGAGTGCGAAAATTGTAACGAAGACTTGAAGATACAACATCTTCATTGGGAAGAACTTGTTTGTGTTGAATGTGGTGATACAGTTACCAACACTCTACCTGAAATGTATCGTGATTATATTAATCTACAGTACAAGGACGGCATCTGGTATTACATTGGTAATTCAGACGGGGGCAGACGTACCTTAGAAGCACATTTAAAAAAGAACAAAAAACGAATGTATGTGGGTGGTAAGTATATACCTGTAAGCCATGCTACCCATACCCCCGGCAGATTCAAAAACTACAATGACGTAGTATTTAAAGAGTACTACAAAAGCAAACACATAAAAGAAGGCAATGTCTATTTGATATCCAACCCTGCTTGGGACGGGTGGTTGAAAGTTGGTAGGGCTATGTCAGTCCCCGATAGATTAAATGCTTTTCAAATTGGCTCTCCATACAGAGACTACAAGGTTGAGTATGCAATAGCTGTTGAAGATGCTCCACAAATAGAAAAACTTTTACACAAAGAATTAAGAAACAAGTATCGTTCTAAGTATGAATGGTTTAAACTAGATGTTTCCGATGCACTAAACATCCTCAATAAGGTAATTGATAATGTCGAAAACAATTGATACGTTAATAGAAGATATATACACATCGCTAGAGCCACTAACAAATGGTGAGGCTATTGATGTATCTGATGATCTCATTGAGGAATTTGGCGAGGCAATGAAGCAAGCCTTTATAGGATGGGCTAGACCTACGCCAAGGGATTCCAACTTCAATCTTAGGATGTCTAATATCGGTAAGCCTTTGAGAAGACTTTGGTATGACTCCCGGGCCGAAGGTAAGGATGGTGATCTGTCACCAAGCCTTATGATTAAGTTCCTGTACGGGCATCTGCTTGAAGAACTAGCCCTACTACTGGTTAAGATTTCAGGGCATGAGGTAACAAGCCAACAGAAAGAAGTAGCCATTGATAGTATTGCCGGACACATGGACTGCAAGATAGATGGTGAAGTAGTTGACGTTAAGACTGCGTCCAGCTTTGCATTCAGCAAGTTTAAGTACGGTACACTGGCAGAGAACGATCCCTTTGGATACCTGAGTCAGCTTGCAGGCTACGAAGCTGCTGAAGGTACAAACTCTGGCGGGTTCTTGGTTATCAATAAAGAAAGTGGTGAACTTTGTTTGTTTATACCCGAGGACTTGGACAAGCCAAACATTAAAGACAGGATCAACGTAGTTAAAGATGTGATTGCTACAGACTCCCCGCCTGAAAGATGCTACCCCGTTGAAGCAGATGGCGCGAAGGGTAATGAAAAGATTTCTAAGAACTGCTCCTACTGTAGCTACAAGTACGACTGCTATGCAGATGCCAATGGCGGTCGGGGTCTACGCACATTTAAATATGCCAAGGGTTTGGTACACCTGACCAAGGTTGTTGTTCCCCCAAACGTAGAGGAAGTATTGTGAACGGCAAACAAGCTAAACGAATCAGAAGACAAGCCAAAGAAATGTTAGTTGATTGGCTGCGTGAACAGGTTGAAAAGAAAGACCAACATAAGATAACAGTTGATAATATTTTAAATAGATTATCAGACCAGACTCATTTCTTTCTGCAAGGGAAGATGACACTCGCACCCTACTCTTACAAGTGGGCAGTAAAGCAGATAAAGAAGAATGAGTTCAGAAGCAAATGAAGAGATAATTGAACTTCTTCTAGTTCTTGGATTGGAAATCTATAAGCACGAAAAGAATGTTTATCTCAGTGACGACACATTGATGCATTTATACGATCTCATTGAGTTGGAATTAATAAACAGGGAAGAGGCTGTAATACATTGATGAAGGCCAAGATACGGAAAGGAATTCGTAAGAAGCGGAGGCAGCGTCCGGTACAGAAGAACGTACCTGCTAACTATGATTCAATATGGGAAGCTAATTTGCATGGAGGTCTCCTGAAAAAATGGAAACACCATAGCAAGATTTTAGACTACACCATCAAGCACAAATATCACCCCGACTTTATCAGGAAGATAGGACGCACCACTTATCTGATTGAAGCTAAGGGTAGGTTCTGGGACTTTGCTGAGTACAGTAAATATATCTGGATCAACAAGTCACTGCCCCGGGACTATGAATTAATATTTTTATTTGCCGATCCTGCTGCACCGATGCCACAGGCTAAACGTAGAAAGGACGGCACAAAGCGGAGCCACGCAGAGTGGGCTGAAGCTAACGGATTCACATGGTACAGTGAGTATACTCTTCCCGATGAGTGGGTAGATATGGAATATCGTAAGAGTGAAGGGTTTATTAACGAGTATTTTGATGAAAATAAGGAGACTGAATAATGTCTATTGATGATGCAACACCAGAAGAATGGTATGAAGTCGGCAAGAAACTTAGAGAAGAATCTAGGATAGATGCTGTTAACTCCCCCTCACATTACAATCAGGGTGGGATTGAATGCATTGATGCTATTGAAGCCATGCTTACGCCCGAAGAGTTTATAGGCTACTGCCGGGGCAACAGCATGAAGTATCGTTGGAGATTCAGGCACAAGAATGGTGTTGAAGATTTACGCAAGGCAGAGTGGTACGAGAAACGTATGATGTCTGTGATTATAAAGAAAGGAATTAAATAATGACTGACAAACTAGGAGTGCAAGAGTATCTAGGTCTCAAGATTGATTACGATAAAGAGTCCGCACTGGATGCGTTTGCAATTGAAACATTAAAAGATAGATATTTTTGGGAGGGAGAAGATCATGCTCAAGAGGCTTTTGCTAGGGCTGCTGTATACGGGGCAACTTATAAAGGGGTTACTGATTTCGCTCTTGCACAGCGACTTTATACCTATGCTAGTAACCTGTGGTTTATGTTTAGCACTCCTATCCTTAGTAACGGGGGAACTAGCCGTGGCCTACCTATCAGCTGTTTTCTTAATTTTGTTCCTGACTCCCGCCACGGTCTTTCTTCTCATTACGATGAGAACATATGGTTGGCGAGCGCAGGTGGAGGGATCGGTGGTTACTGGGGTGACATTCGGAGTAATGGCGTGGATACATCTAACGGTAGTAAGTCTACTGGTTCTATCCCATTCATGCATGTCGTAGATAGTCAAATGCTTGCCTTTAACCAAGGGGTTACAAGGCGGGGTAGCTATGCTGCTTACATGGACATTACCCATCCAGAGATTGAAGAGTTCATCGCCATGCGTAAAACAACTGGCGGGGACATCAACAGGAAATGTTTGAACCTTCACAATGCAGTTAACGTAACTAATGAATTCTTGGATGCGGTAGAAGCTGACAGTGAGTGGAGACTGATAGACCCCAAGAGTAACACTGCGGTTAAGACAGTCTCAGCCCGTGACCTGTGGTTCCAGATCATCAACACCCGGGCAGAAACCGGGGAGCCTTACGTTGTTAACATTGACACCTGTAATGCTGCCCTGCCCAAGCAACAGCAAGACCTTGGGCTAAAGATAAATCAAAGTAATCTTTGCTCTGAGATTACACTGGCTACTAGCGAGGAGCGTACAGCTGTGTGCTGTTTATCCAGTGTAAACCTTGAACACTTTGATGAGTGGAGCAAGGACGACAACTTCATCCCCGACCTGATTACCATGCTTGACAATATCCTTGAGCATTTTATTTCAGATATTGTAGACACGAGTCATTTGGGCGGGTACACCGCTAACTTTAAACGGTTTAAAAGCTACGTCAAAGAGGGTAAGGAAGGCTACACTAAAGCGGCTTATTCAGCCTACAGGGAGCGTTCTGTGGGCCTAGGAGCGATGGGATTCCACTCCTATCTCCAGAGTCATGGTATCGCTTTTGAAAGCATGTACGCCACCTCCTTCAACCACAGGGCATTTAACTACATCAAGACCAAGGCGGTTGAGGCAACAGAACAACTGGCTGCTGACAGGGGTGAAGCCCCCGACATAAGTGGTAGTAACAGGCGAAATGCACACCTACTGGCGGTAGCACCTAACGCTTCTAGTTCAATTATATGTGGCGGTACAAGCCCATCTATTGAACCTTTCCGGGCAAATGTGTTCACACATAAGACGCTATCGGGAAGCTTTAAGGTTAAGAATAAATACTTAGACGATTTAATTTATGAAATGTTCCCCGGCAGCCAGAAAAAACGTGATGATCTTTGGAAGGATATTGCTGCCCATGAGGGATCAATACAGCATCTGGATGTATTCTCTGAGGAGCAGAAAGAAATATTCAAGACTGCCCCCGAGATAAACCAGATATGGATTATAGAACATGCGCATCAACGCCAAGACTATATTTGTCAGAGCCAGAGTGTTAACCTATTCTTTGTGCCTCCTAAAGCTACAGAGCCACAGGAAGTGCATGATGAATACTTACAGTATGTAAACGATGTACATTGGGCCGGGGCTAAGAAGCTGAAGTCTATGTATTACTTGCGGTCAGATGCTGCTAGATCAGCTGAGAATGTAAACATAAAGATACCCCGGATTGATTTAGGAACCTGCCTAAGTTGCGAGGGATAATATGTCAGATTGTAAATGTCAGCCCGGTTCTTGGGGATACATGGAAAAGCTAGATATCTGTGAGAACCCAGAGTTTGATGACCTTACTGGTACATGCTTCAACTGCTACCACGAGCGCAAGTGCCACAAAGAATATTGGGAAGAGTTTGGACAATTTTATTACAAAGAAGATGGGGAAACTACATGAGTCTGTTAAGCACTAGAGATTACTACAAACCTTTTGATCATCCTTGGATGTTTGATTACTACTTCCAACAGAACCAGATGCACTGGTTTCCAGAGGATGTACCCCTGCACAATGATGTTAAAGATTGGCAGGACATGACACAGGAAGAAAAGAATCTCCTTACACAGATATTCAGACTGTTCACTCAGTCAGATGTAGATGTAGGCAGCGGGTACGTTGACCGCTACATGCGCATCTTCAAGAAACCAGAAGCCCGGATGATGATGGGTGCATTCGCCAACATGGAATCCATACATCAGCATGCCTACAGCCTGTTGTTGGATACAGTTGGTATGCCTGAAGTAGAATACAAAGCCTTTGCTGAGTACGAGGAGATGTCTGACAAGCACGAGTATGTCAACAGCCTACGCATATCAGTAAAGGATAAGGGTTCAATTGCTAAGAACCTTGCTGTCTACAGTGCCTTTACCGAGGGACTACAGTTGTTCAGCAGCTTTGTTATCCTTCTAAACTTCCCCCGCTTTGGGCGCATGAAAGGCATGGGGCAGATAGTTAGTTACAGTATTAAAGATGAATCTCTTCATGTAGAAGCCATGACCCGCTTGTTCCGGGAGTTTATTCAGGAAAATCTGGATATCTGGACAGATGATTTCAAGAAAGAAATCTATCAGGCTTGCCGGGATATGGTTACGTTGGAGCAGAAGTTCTTGGATTTAGTGTTCGAGATGGGCGATATCCGAGGATTAAGTCGATCAGAGATGAGTGATTATGTTCATTATATAGCTGACCGCAGACTGCTACAACTGGGCTTGAAGCCTAACTACGAGGTTAAGGACAACCCGTTGCACTGGCTTGATGATGTTCTTGGTGTAGAACACCAGAATTTTTTTGAGGGCAGAGCAACAGCCTACATGAAAGCAGGACTGCGTGGTAAGCAGGAGAATGTTGTATGGAAGGGAATCTAATATCTTTTAAACTGTTAATTAACTTACAAGGTGACTTGATCACCGAGGTAAGTATGTTGCCTAAAGATAAGATATCAAAAGTATTTAAAAAAGATGATGCCCCGCTAATTTATAAAGCAATTAGCGAGGCTGAAGTAAAGTTGAAGGGATTACACAAATATCTCGAGGATGAGATATCTGCGTTTAATAACTCCAGACTGTAGGACGAATGCCGTAGTCCAGATCATCGATGTGGATAAAACGGGCCGAGCCTTTCTGGTTAATACCTATACCAGTAAAGCCGGAGTTGATAGCAGCCTGAATTAACCTGTAGGCGTTCTCGTGAGAGATACCTATATCAATTGCACGACCACTAGCATGTGCGCCCGGGGCAGACTTTTTAGCTTCTATTGGATGCTCCGGGCAGCGGTATGCACTGGTAACGGGAAAGGGAAACCCTAACTCCTCGCGTAGTTTTTCTACTTTCTGCATGAACTCAGCGTTCATACCCTGCTCCCCGCAGTGAGAGCATTTCAGTTCATCTTCTGTGAAGTACTTCATTTGCTGCACGCCTTCATGACCTTACCGCCTTTGTTATAACCATGTAACTCCTGACTTTGGGCGGGAGTCATATAAGAAGCATCACCTTTATCAATTAACTGCATGATTCGTTTCTCTGCTTCTGCTCTGTTGTCTGCCTCTAGTGCAAACCCCAAGTTGTTGTTCTTTTGATCCATTTCCCGTTCAGGTACGTTAGATAAAACTTCTCTTGCATTAATAAAGAACTTAGCAGTCTCAGGATGGTTAGACCTTTGAGCCAGCCAGCCGAGAGCAAGATGCCGAGCTGCATCTCCCCGTCCGTCCATTTCTTCTCTTTGTCCAAACTTTTTACCAAGAGAGTTAGCCCACTGTATATCGCTAGGTTCAATACCAATAAAGCTACCAACCTTAGTACCAACTGCATCCCCGCTTTTTTTAAGTTTGTTTACCATTGATTTTAATGCAGAGCCAAGGACTCTCCCGCCTTCAAAGAATTCTTCTCTGTCTTCTTCTTGGGCATACAACGGTAAAGTAACACCTCCCGCAGGTAGTGCAATAATTAACCATCCTTTCTTTTCAGAAACTTTAGCACCTATTTGTTTTGCTACACTTTTTGCAGTCTTAGCAATAAATGTTTCATAATTCTTTTGCACTTGTGATGATCTGAATAACGCTTCTACACCTTTAGGTTTTATTGCTATTTCTATTTTATTTAAATCTTGATCGTATGCGTTCTCTATTTCTCTGTAAAGTGCCTGTTTAACAAAAGGAAAGCTTTTATTTTTATCCTTAAAGTTTGTAGATTTTTTTAAATCATTAACATAATCAGACTGTATTTCTTGTATGCGTAATGAGTCCCCTTGGACATCTGTTCTCGTGTGAAAAGCTACGCCATCATCAGTCCAATGAAAACTAGAATAATCGTCTGGTACTCTGGGGTCTTTATACAGCCTTACTGCATAAGTATCTTGATTAGTATCTGGTAAAGTAATATCAGAAAAAGGAACACCTAAATAGTCTACTTCCCCGATATCTTCCCCGGGATCGTTAATGCCCCCCAAAGGATACATTGGATTGTTATCTCTTTCATTGCGTACAAATTGATTAATAGGGTCTCGTATGTTTTCAGTCTTCTCATCACCTAACTCTCTACGCATTGCCTCATAAAGCGCATTTATTATTACATATTCTTCATCTCCAAAAATTGAGTCAAGTAATTCTTTATCTGATTCTTCACTTTTAGAAACGTCATAAGCTTTTCTTAAAAAATTTATAAGCTTAGTATTTTCCTCAGTCATGCCTCCTGATGTTACATCTTCTACTATACGACCTAATAAATGCGACCTTACGGGGCTTTCTAAAAATTCGTCTAAAGTGTATTTATAATTATCTGGTATATTTTCACTTGCTCCAAAATATTTTTTATAAAAATCAAAAGCTTCATTTACACTTTGTTCGTAAGTAATATCCCAATCTCTAGCCTGTCTTTTTAAAAGAGAATTTTCAGCATTATATTCTATTACTTTTCGCATTTGTTCGATATCGTCTCTAAACGCACCGAATGCTGGTACATTTTCGGGGGTAACTCTACCTCTAGAGCCTACCTCTGACATAGGTATAGCACCACCTTTAGTATCCAGACCCCACGCTTCCCCTTCTCTAGCACCAAGTTTAAGAGTATCTATAGCTTCTTTAACTTTTGCTTGATTTACTTCAATATCTTTAACTCCTTTTCTTCTAAAGTAGTTAGTTAAAGATTTAACAGGGATAGGTTCTTTAATGTCTGCCAGTGCTTTGTTTAATTTAGACTCGACTGTTGCTTGGGGACTTCTTGCTTTTATTTCATCAAGTACATTAGTAATTAAATAATTAAAATCTGCTGATTGGAAAACTTCATCAGCAAGCTCATTAGACCTTTCAAAGACTTCTATTTCTTCAGGAGTGTATCCTCTCCATTTGCTGAACTCTTCTCCGCTGATATCTCCTATCCAACCTGCTGCACGAATATCTTCTAAGCTCATATCACGCTTTTCATCCAGTAAAGCACGAGTATTTGTTAAAAGAAATTCTTCTAAGCTTTCATCAACAGGAGTGTCAACATCATCTCCAAAATCAGGAAACGCTTCTTTACTAATTTTATTAGCAGCATACTGAGCCTGTTCATCTGAGATATTTCTTTTAGAGTAACTTTTTATTACGTCAAACAAACCTTTAGCTACAGGAGATATAAACCCGCCCAAAGCTTTACGTTTGCGAGGATCATTGATGTCAAATAACTTAGCCTTGTCGCTTTTAAATTGCTCGGGATCAAATAAAATATAAGAATATGCTGAGTTTTTACTATAATCTGTACGGTAGGCGTTCTCTCCGGTATTGCGATATTTAATAGAATCAAAGCCTAATGTTTTTAAAAGGCTGCGTAATTCTTTTCCCTGCTGTTGACGGGCTAAACCAAAAAACAAAGTAGTTCTTTTTGCGCTTTCATTCAAAGCTTCTTCTTCTGCAAGTATTCTTGATTTCATAGATAGTTCAACAAGCTTCTCAAGAATCTGCTCTTTTCTAGCAGAAGACATAGTTTGTAAAACATCAGATTGATTTGCTATATATTCTAATGTTCGGTCTAGTTTATCCGGGTCACCAATTATTCCATAAACAGACCAGTTTCCAAAGTCTTCATCAATTACTAAAGGAGAACGGACATTAATAAAGCCCCGTTCTACTCTGATAGGTAGTCCATCTGCACCTTGTATTTCCCCTGTATCTATTAATTTATTTAAATCAATACCTGCTCTTTTAAATTCATTATTAGCATCTTCTCGATTGTAAAAACCTCCTCCAAATGCATGCTTGTTAAATACGGAAACAGCGGGGCTTTCACTTTCATAAAAAATATTACGAGCAAGATTTTGTAAAGACTGACCCTCATTGCCTAAATGAAAGCCAAGTTCGTTAGCTGCGGGAAACGCTACATCATAATCTGTTTCAAACCCACCATAAGTAGAACGAAACATAGGATTCTTTTCTTGCGAGGATTCTAAAAATTTTAGGCGATTAATTTTTATTTCAGATTCAGACAGTTCTGGATCACCGTATAAATCTAAATCCCTACGTTGAGGTAATCCCGGATATACTTCATTAATATTTTGAAGTAGCTGCTCTGCTATTTCTCTATCTTCAGGCGCAGCCCCTTCTTTAAAACCTTCTTCTATTTGAATCCTAGCCCGATCTAAATCTACATTTAACTCATTACTTCTTGTAGTAGGAATAACAGGCTTAAATACTTCTTTAGCTTTTTCAATCTGACGTAATCCAGTTGATATTACAGGCTGGGCATTCATTAAGTCATAAAACAAATTTTCAACAAACTCTTCCGCTGGCAGCCAATCAGTGCTGTCCATGTCAGTTATTTGATCTGTTTTAAATTTAACTCTTGCTTCAGAAAGGGCTGTATTTACAGCATCAAGCTGATCTTCTGGCAGGTTTAAATATTTAGGATCAGCTGTTTTTTCAAAAGGCTGATTGCTTTTTAACGCCTTCCGCAAAAATTGAAGTGTTGGTTTAGCTACTAAGCTGCCTAGATTAAAACGCTGACGATCTTCTTCATCAATAAAAGCAGTACCCGCCTGTTGATTGTAAGGCAGTCCTGTCATTTTATCGATGCGCTCATCAGGCTCAACCGGAGCCTTTGGAACATCAAAAACTTCCCCGCCCTTTTTAAATCGAAGTACGGTTTTTGTCATTTATTTCGTCCCTAACATCTTTGTTAAATTCTAAAACAGCATCATCTCTATTACGCAGCCACTGCTGGTAATCGTCTCTAAACTCCTCGCCAAAGATAAGTTCCATTGCTCCGTATCCGGGGAGTTTAGTTCCTAGAGTTTCAATAGGCGCACTGTATCTATAAGCATTTATTGTGTCATGTACTACAGGGCCAAATGGTAGTGTGAAATAATCTTCTAAACCGCCTCTCCGTTTAGATAACCTATTCATCATATCTAAATATGCACCAGCCCCGCCAAATCTCATAATAGCTTTTAGTCTTGCCTGAGTTTCGCCATCTTCTTCTGATTTACCACGGCTTCTAAAGTAGTTTAATGCCCTTGCTGTTTCAGTCATAAGCAGTCCAGCAAACGCAACATTAGCTGTGTTACCTAATGGATTTTCTACAAGTTTTCTAGCAGTATTTTTAAGAATTGTATTTGTAAACGCAGCCGGATAACCCATCAACTGAAACAAAAAACTAGTTCTTGGGTTAGCATGTAATGTAGGTTTTAAGTTTGCAGAAGCAGACGGGTTTAAAATTACCTCATTAACATAACGACCAGCACCTTTATTTATTTCATCCATAAAGGAGGAGTTTTTATCTCGTCCAGAAACAAACCAGTTAACTGCATCGTCTACGTTAATTCCCATTTCAGAAAGAGTTCTACGTTTTTCTAAAATTCTTTTAGACTGTTTGACTCCTGCATGGGCAGCTATCTGTTCAATATTATCTAGTATTAAATTTCTACCTGTATGAAAAGAAGTAAGCTGTACAAACTTAGTCCACTGATCTAGCATGTTTAATCTAAAAAAAGCATTGTTAGCTTTTCTAAAGAATCCATTATTTATTTCGCTACCACCAAGCCTATCACTCACATCAGCTATAGACTGATCCATAGCAATACCCATTTCATTAAGTATGCGCCATGCTTCTGGTTCAGTTAAATTATGATCATCTTTAAGTTTATTAAAAGCTTTAACTGTAATAGTATTAAAGCCGTCTTTTAAGGCTGAACCTAAACCTTTAACTGAGTTAATAGTTCCCGCTTTAGATACATTAATAAATACCTCTGTTAAACTGCTTAGAGTAGCTAGAGGAAGAGTGGCTGTTCTAGTTAAAAAAGTCCAAGCATCAACGGTAGTCTGTGTTTTTCCTCCGGGCTTAAACCTAGCTACGTTTTCTCCGGTTGTTAAGTTATAAATTTCTTTAACATCTCTGTTAAAGTTTATGATATCTCGATCACTTAATCCGGCTTCCTTCAACTCTCTAGCAATAGGCTCTACCCATTTAGTTTTAAATTGGGCTTCATTAGCTACACCAAGCACTTCTTGTTTAGCAATTTTTCTAGCAGTCTGTGAGCCATACTCAACCATTACGGTTGTTAAATCATTTTCAAGGAAGTCAGCAAAGATTGAGTCATCTGTTATTTTGTCTAACACCCTTGGTCTTAAAAACAGTGTATCGTTAGCAGCATTGTTAGAAATCAAATACTCAGTATTTTTTGAAAGCATGCCATCAACAATATCGTTAGCTTGGTTTTCTGTGTAACCGGCTTCAGTTAATAGTTGTTTAAATCGGCCTTCATTATTTTCAATAACTGAGCGTTTCCACATACGGGGTACATAGTTCACCCCTTCTTCAACTTCTAAACCAAGTTCATCTGCTCTTGATTTTAGTAAGCTTCTTAGGTCAGTTACTATTGTCTGTATTGCAGGATTTAAATTTTCTGGTAACTCAACACCTCGTAATGCCTGTGTAATTAAAATATTTAAATCTTCTTTAAGTTTACCTTTAGCACTAGTAACCGGAACAAATATAGTATGAAAATCTGTTACAAACTTTCCAAACCTACTATTAAAAACTTCATTAAAATCTTGACCGATTGTTTCGTCAACATCTAACTTTGAACCTGTCCAGCCTAGTTCAGAATCATATCTAAATAAATTTTGAAGACGTTGGGCAGTAGGTGACTTATCAGCAAAGTCGTTTAAAATACCAGTTGCTCGACCTACACCTACGCTTGAGTTTAATTTGTTACCCAGCCTAGATACTTCAAAAAAAATACGTTGTCCTATTGATATACCATTTGTTGATTTAGTAGTGTTAGTTGAAGTAGGTACAGATACAACATCATCTACTTCCTCTACCCCGCCTTTACGGTACTGATTTATAATACCAGTAAGCAGATCAGTTATTTCTTCTTTTGTTGCATCCCCACCTTCTAAATCATTTGATAACTGAGCAGCAAAAGAATCAATGTCTACATCATCTGCTTCTAAATTATTTTTAATAGTTTGTCTGACTTGATCAAACTGTGGGAACATATTTAATTGCTCAGGTTCAATTAAATCTAGCTGCTCAGTAGGAATAGTAGGTTGTTCTTCAGGTACGTCTAACTCCAAGATAGACCGTTCTTTTGGAGTAATAGGAAACATGTCAATCTGATCTTCTAAAGGATCAGGAAAGTTACGTTCCTCGGGCATGTTTTCTATTTCTTTATTAAATAAGTTACTTTCTGTAATAGCATTAGCTTCTCTAGTAGCACCTTTACTAGTCCCGCTAGTAAAATAATTCATTAGATTTTTACCAGCCCAAGGTACGAAAGCACCTAAAGCACCACCCACACCAGCACCTATTCCTGTAGAAAACGCAAATTCACCCCGACTAAATTCATCTCTCATATCAGCTGCAATTTCTGCATTCTGATTATAATAGTTATCCATGCCCGACCAAGCTGCGCCTTCTAACGCAGTTATTCCAGCAGGGCTTTTAGCAGCAGAGCCTACTTTTGCTAATGTATTTTGTATGGCTTTTCGTAATGTTACTTTACCAGCTTCTTTAGCAGCCTGTACTCCTACTGCGCTACCCCCACTTGTAAACGGAATAGCTAACAATGCTGCAAGTTCAACAGGGTCTGTAAATATATCAACTAGTCCATCTCGTGTTGCAGATAACCAATTTGCTGCACCGTCTAATTTAGAATCTGTCCAACGAGTCTTAACATGTTTGTAAGCTTGTAAAACTTCTTCAGGAGCATTTTCTAATGCCTTTGATCTTTCAATTAAACTACTAAGAGAAAATGTTTCATCCCTCATTACCTCGGCAATATCTGGATTATAAACATTACCCGCAACAAGTTTATTTGTAGCAGCTTCATCAGTAGCTAACCAGTTCATATAAATTTCTGCGTTAGCTTGAAACTCTTCATCTTTTAAAAGATCACTGACTGTTTCTTGCACAGGAGGTGCAGTAAATTCTAAATTTCTAGAATAGTCAGCGTAACTTTTTGTTATAGACTGTGCGGATTCGCCTAGCTGTTTATTACGATCACCTATAGGCATTATGATTCACCAACAATAGTATTTAAAGATCGGGACAAAGCATTTACAAAAGTACCAAAGTTTTGTCCTTGCTGAGAGGCTGCATCTAAAACATTATACAATCGAGTATTTAACTGCATTAAATATCTACGTTCTGCTACAGTTCCTTGACGATACATAAAGTCTAAATCTCTAGCTGGAGGCATATTACTTATAATTTTGTCCATTAATTCTGGAGGTATAAGTGAAGGCTGAGTTTTTTCTAACTCAAGATATGATGTAAGCAATTCAAAATTAATTAATTTAGTCTTTCCTTCATATTGAGTACTAATAGGTGCGGGAGTTTGGCCTTGATAAACAGTTTCTGCAAGCAATGAATTTAAATCCCAACCATTTTCTAAATCAAAAACTCTTCCTTTATCTGTTGTCTGAGACAAGGCAGACTGAACATGAGAGTTTGCAAGAAGTTCTGCAATAGGTTCAGCATATTTTTGTTCTATTTTATCTTCAGGAAAAAAAGAGTCGGAAATATCTAAAGCAGTAGAAAACAAAAATTGAAATTCTTGTTCACGCCTTGGCTTTAAAGTACTTTCTGATAAATCATCCCCAGATGAAAAATATCTAAAATATGTTTCTTGCGACTCTTCTCCAAGGCGACTTGCCACATTTCTAGCTCTTCTTTCTATCTGATCAACTATTCCTTGATTTTGTTCTGCGGTAGCTAATAATGCATTGTTAGTAGCTTTAGTGGGATCAAGTGTAAAAGGCCCGGTCTGGGTAGTCTTAGTTCCATCACTAGCAGTAACAGTCACTACTTTTCTTTGATACCCATTCCCATAAGTAGATGTTGCTTCTTCAATTTCAGTTTCAGAAACAGATGTTGGGCCTTTTTCTCCACCTTCTAGTACTTCATAAGTAGAACCGTCTGCTCTTTCCTTAGTTATTTTTTTAATTTGATCAGTACCAACTCTTACTCCATTTATATAAGTAGGAACCTCTTCAAACTTTTCAGATACTATTTTATCTTGTTTCATAGAAATTCTTTTAGCATCTAAAGCTTCTTGTAACAGGTCAGCAGTGTTAATGTCATAACCTTTATTAATAGCAGCTTGATATGTTTCAACTTGTCTACCCGCTTCCATCATTGCGTCTGCTCTGTTTCTAGCAGCAGTAGCTTTACTACTAGCAGGAGTTTGCCCCATAAAAGTACTAGCAATACCTCTAGTTATTAACTGCGCTACATTTTCTGGGCCTTCATAACCATTTGCCCGGGCTTCTTGAAACTCAGCAAGCGTACCCATTTGCAATCCAGACTCATAAGCTTTTTTGTAAAGATCAATATTCTGCTTTGTCCATTTTTCAGCTTCTTGATCAAAGAATATATTTAAACTTTTTTCATCAAATTCTTTATACTGATCGCCCCATGTTTTCTGTGCATCAGCAATTAAATAATTTTTTCTTTGTTCTTTAATATATGCGTCAGGGCCACCTTCGGCTAATAATGCTTTGCCGTAAATATCTACAGCGTTTACACCATTAGCTATTTTTTCTTTATACTTAATTTTTAAAGCATTGTTAGCTTCACTATTAAGAAACTCATCTTTTTTATTTTTTAAAAACTGATTAGTAATAGCACCCCCAAGCGCACCAAGAGTAGCTTCTCTTTGCAGTCTCCGTTGCTGTTTAGCCACCCTGCGCTGTCTCTGACGCTGACCTGCAAGGAGCGACTGTCCAAACTGTTCAATAGCCATCTATATAATCCTCTTACTGTTGTGCCATTAAACTGGCGGGGGCTTCTTCTGGTACTTCTGCTGGTTTTGCTAATATGCTATCTACAGGCATCTCTTCAATTGCTTGTGTAATTTCTTCAGGTAAGGCTCCGCTAGGTACACCTTTAGCACTTTTAATTTTATCTAGCATAGCTTCTGTACTTTTAAGACCTAATGCTTGCTCTTCAGCTTCGTCTTCTAAATCTTCACCACGATATATAACATAATCAATATCTATACGTTCAGCCAAAGCCATAATCATATAAGTCATAGGTTCAGCAAGCAGCATCATTAAGTCGGGATTCCACTTGCCGTTATTAAACCCTTCAAACAAAAACACTTGTACAAAATCCATAATAGGATAGCCATTAGCAACTTCCTGCATTATCTGTACATAAGTCTCTTCTTCTGTTAAAGCTACAAAGATATACTCAAGTGCATCACGCAACTCAGTAAACTCAGGAGATGTTTCAAAAGGCTGCGGGTTTTGCGGATCGTTAGTCAAAGACTGCCCGGGTATAGCACGGCCCGCCCTAGTTATATAATCTGCCATATCTTGATTCATGTTATGCTACTCCCATTGATCTTTTCCAAGAACTCAGTGGTCTGTAATACGCATCTCCCGGCTGTGCTATATCAAACTGATACATGGGGAAACCAAACTGAGGCAGTGGTGCTGCTTCTTCTACTTCGTACTGACCAAGCAACATAGGTGATGCACCGTAAGCTGACTGCCCGCCAAAGCCTGTTTCAGCGGGGGCGGTGAAAGCTTCTAGTGCCTGTG
>Ga0181568_10002481_pt1 | contig 16783 bp, 15 predicted proteins | sample 101ome_20_FD_133758 | JGI IMG/M metagenome (GOLD analysis project Ga0181568, IMG submission 133758) | Coastal salt marsh microbial communities from the Groves Creek Marsh, Skidaway Island, Georgia - 101404AT metaG (megahit assembly) | ecosystem: Environmental > Aquatic > Marine > Intertidal... | reverse complement strand
GCCATCGCCGCCGATCATCGCGTCGTCGGGCACCCGCACGTTGTCGAAGAAAAAGTCGCAGTTCGGGGTCGCGCCGTTGTAGCCCATCTTCCGGTTCTTCGGCCCCCGCGTGACCCCCGGCAAGGACGTATCGACAATGAAGGCCGAGACCCCTTTCGCCCGCGGTGCGTCATTCGTTCGCGCAAACACCAGGACATAGTCCGCGACGGGCCCGCAGGTGACGAAGATCTTGTTGCCGCTGATCAGCCAGTCGTCGCCGTCGCGCACCGCGCGCGTCCGCAAGGACGCGGCATCGGAGCCGGCCTCCGGCTCCGAAAGGGCGAAGGCGACCAGCGTCTTCCCTGCAGCGAGCATCGGAAAATACTTCTTCTTCTGCGTTTCGGTGCCGGCGAACAACAGCGGCAGCGCCATACCGTTTCCGTTCTCGCCGGCCATGACCGACAGCGAGAGGGAGTATCGCGCCAGCTCCTCGCGCGCGATGCAGAGCTTGGTGAGGGACCCCTCAGGGCCGCCGTAGACCTCGGGCACGCTCCACTGTATCAGGCCCATGTCCCCGAACTTCGCAATGACCTCTTCGGGAAAGCGGTCTTCATGGTCGATCGCGTCGGCAATGGGCGCGACCTCGCGTTCGGCGAAACGCCGAATCTGCGCCTGAAAGATACGGTCGTCCTCGGTGAAATGGATCGGTGTGTACGCCATCCCGCGTCCCCTGCCGTGCCCCTGTCGCACCCGGGGAAACTGGAACCGGCACCCGATTCGCCCCGACATAAATTTCGTCCGTGCGCGACCTTACGAACCCGGCCTCGCCGCCTTATGCTGCCCGCCCGCGCAAATCCCGCAGAAAGGCGACCCCGCCATGACCGCCGTTCCTACCATCGAAGCCCATGGCGCCGCGATCCCCGCGGTCGGCTACGGCACCATGCTGTTTCCCGACCCGGACCGTGCCGTCGAGCTCATCGGCCACGCACTGGCTTGCGGCTATCGCCATATCGACACCGCGCGCAAGTACGGCACCGAGCAATGGGTCGGCGAGGCGATACGGGCATCGGGCGTGCCGCGCGAGGAGATCTGGGTCACGACGAAGGTGACCGAGGAGAACGCCAAGGCCGATGACTTCGCCCGCTCGGTGGAAACCAGCCTCGAGACCCTCGGCCTCGATCATGTGGACCTGCTGCTGATCCACTGGCCGCAGCCCGCCGTGCCGCTCGAAGAGACGCTCGGCGCGCTGGCACGGGCGAAGCGCGACGGGCTGGCGCGCCACATCGGCGTCTCCAACTTCACGATCGCACTGCTCGACGAAGCGGTCGCCAAATGTCCGGAACCGCTGGTGACCAACCAGATCGAGTATCACAGCTACATCAACCAGGACCGGCTGCTCGCGGCCTGCCGGAAGCACGATCTCCTCGTCACCTGCCACGCGCCGCTTGCGCGCGGCGCGATGCTGGACGATCCCGTGATCCTCGAGATCGCCGCCGCGCACGGAAAGTCGGCGGCGCAGGTCGCGTTACGCTGGACCGTGCAGCAGCCCGGAATCGGTGTCGTCCCCCGTGCCCTCGAGATCTCCGAGATCGAGGAGAACATCGCGCTCTTCGACTTCATCCTGAGCGATGCGGAGATGGACCGCATCGGACGGCTGAAGGAACGGCATCTGCGGGTCATCGATCCGGAGGTGCGTCGACCGGCCTGGGACGAACCCTGATCGGCTTGCCGAACGGCCGCCGCGATACCAGATAGAGGCGCACGGCACGCGCGAAACGGACTGAACCATGAAGAAAATCGGATTTCTTTCCTTCGGACACTGGTCGCCCGGCCAGGGCTCGCAGACCCGCACCGCGTCCGACGCCCTTCTCCAGGCGATCGACCTTGCGGTCGCCGGCGAGGAACTCGGCGCCGACGGCGCCTATTTCCGCGTCCATCACTTTGCGCGCCAGCTCGCCTCGCCCTTCCCGCTCCTGGCGGCGGTCGGCGCGAAGACCCGGCACATCGAGATCGGCACGGGCGTCATCGACATGCGCTACGAAAACCCGCTCTACATGGTGGAGGACGCCGGGGCGGCCGACCTGATCTCCGGCGGCCGGCTGCAGCTCGGCATCAGCCGCGGGTCGGGTGAGCAGGTCATCGACGGCTGGCGCTACTTCGGCTACCAGCCGGCCGAGGACGAGACCCACGCCGACATGGCGCGGCGGCACACCGCGGCCTTCCTTGAGGTTCTCAAGGGCGAGGGCTTCGCCCAGCCCAACCCGCAGCCGATGTTTCCCAACCCGCCCGGCGCACTGCGCCTCGAGCCCCATTCCGAGGGGCTGCGCGACCGCATCTGGTGGGGCGCGGCGTCGAACGCGACGGCGGAATGGGCCGCGAAGATGGGCATGAACCTCCAGAGCTCGACCCTCAAGACCGACGAGACCGGCGAGCCGCTGCACGTCCAGCAGGCCGCCCAGATCCGCGCCTTCCGCGCGGCCTGGAAGGAGGCAGGCCATGCCCGCACGCCGCGCGCGTCTGTCAGCCGCTCGATCTTCGCGCTGGTGAACGACATGGACCGCGCCTACTTCGGGCGCGCCGGCGAGACCGAGGACCATATCGGCTATCTCGACGCGAACACCCGCTCGATCTTCGGGCGGAGCTACGCCGCCGAGCCGGACGTGCTGATCGAGCAACTGGCCAAGGACGAGGCGATCGCCGAGGCCGACACGCTGCTCCTCACCGTGCCGAACCAGCTCGGCGTCGACTACAACGCCCATGTGATTGAATCGATCCTGACCCATGTGGCCCCGGCGCTCGGCTGGCGCCTGGCGGCCGCGTAGCGGGGCTCCTATTCGGCCTCCGCCTTCCGGCGCTCGATCTCGGCCACCTCGGCGGCGGTCTTACCCCACAGGGGCGGGTCTTCCAGATAGACTTCTTCCTCGGGCGTGTTGACCCGCCCGAGCGCCGAATTGCGGTGGGGGAAGCGCCCGAAGCGGCGGATCGCGTCGCGATGGCCGTACGCGGCCGCGAGCGCGCGTTCGTCACCCACATCCTCGTAGAGCGCGCAGGCACGATCCTGGTCCGCCAGATGCTCGCTGTGCTCGAAGGGCAGATAGAAGAAGAGGCGATGCCAGCGGCCCATGCCCCGGTCGTGGCCATGGTCGAGGGCCATCCGCGCGACCTCCCGCGCCTTCGCGTCCGTCGCGAATGCGCGCGGGCTGCCGCGGAAGAGGTTGCGCGGGAACTGGTCGAGCATCAGGACCAGCGCGAGGCAGTCGCCCGGGTCTCCGATGAAATGGTCGAACGCGCCGCCGCCAGCACGCTCCTGGATGGCGCGGTAGCGCCGGTCGATGTCACCATCGAACTCGGGCGTTGACCGAAACCACACGTCACGCCGTTCCATGTCGCGGGCCGTGTCCGTATCACCGAACCAGAATTCGAGAATGTCTTCGCTGAGGGGATCCATCTAGACCGTAATCCAAGGTGCAGCTCGCTGCCGCGCAGTGTAGCACCCCGGATCCGGGTTCAGCCGTCCGCCGCAAATTCGAATCGCTCAATCAGATCGAACGCTGCGCCCGGCGCGGGTTCGCAATAAAGCGCGATCCCGCCGGCCGGCATCGGCGCATTCGCGATTCCGGCAGTCGCGGCCTCGAGCACCGACCGCACCCGCTCCAGCGTGTCGGCCTCCAGCCGTCCGGTGAGCGTCATGTGAAACCGGAATTCGTCGAGGACATAGGGATAGCCCCAGCGGGCAAGGTTCTCCCGTTGCGCGGGCGTGAGGTGTTCAGGCCGGCGACGGGCCGTCTCTTCGTCAGTGAGTTGCGCGCGGAAACTGTCGAACTCCGTCACACATTCCCGTGCCAGATCAGCAAGCAGCGCGCATGGGTCAGCCGGGACGAGAGCGAGGAATCCGTCGAGCACCACGAGCGAGAGTCGCGGCACCACGAACGTCGAGCGGCCGCGCGCAAACGCAGTGAGCGCGGCGCGCAGATCGTCGGCACCGACACCATCAGCCAGCCGGAAGGGCGGCTTCAGGGTGGCGTGGAACCCGTATCGCGCGGGCGCGGCGGTGACGTCCCGGTGCAGCTTCTCCGGCAAACCATAACGCGCGGGCACCTGCACGCCCGCCTCCGGATCGCGGCCGAGCCAGCCCGTGCCGAACCGCCAAAGCGCGCTGCCGCGCGCGGGCGCGAAATAGATTGCATATCGCTCGGTCATGAGCGCGGCCCGAAGAAGCGCTCAGGCGACACGCTGCCCTTCGCGCCAGACCTCTCGCACCACTGGCACGTGCTGGGCAACGTACACCCGCACCAGATCGGCGCACTTTCCGGTGGCGATTTCTCCGCGATCATCAAGTCCCACCACGTCGGCCACATTGGCCGACACCATGGCGACCGCGTCGGGCAATGTCACGCCGATCTCGCTGTCCAGCTGGAACACCGCCTGGAGCAGGCTGGACGGCACATAATCCGAGGAGAGACCGTCGAGCAAACCGTCTTCGGCCAGGTCGATGGCCGAGACGTTGCCCGAGTGGGATCCACCGCGCACGACGTTGGGCGCGCCCATGATGATCGTCATGCCCTTCTCGCGCGCCAGCCGCGCAGCGGGCGATCCCGGTTTCCACGGCAACGCCCTCATCTCGCGGCTGGCGATGTCGGAGCCGATGCTGGTGCGTCTCGGCGACGCGCATCGCTGGGAGACCGGCCGCACACGCCGTATCGGCAACCGCATCGCATTGGCGACAAGGGTCATACTCGATGACGCGCCGATCGTGCTTGTGGCCACCCATCTGGAGAGTCATGCGGGGCCCGACGTTCGGGCCAACCAGATGCGCATGCTTCTGGACGCGGTGGAAGACTATGCCGACGGCGCGCCGGTCCTGATCGGAGGCGATTTCAACACCCGCACCGCCGCCAAGGACGACATGCGTGACCCGTCTGCGCGGATGAGATTGCGTGCGGCCGACCCCACGCTCCTGACCAGGCCGGCGCCGCGCGAGCCGCTGTTCGCGCTGGCCGAGGTGGCGGGCTATGACTGGCGGATGTGCAACTCCGATACACCGACCGAACGCCGCGCAGAACATGGCGACCCGAGCTTCAGATTGGACTGGTTCTTCGCTCGCGGGCTGGTCTGCGATAATCCGGCGACTGTTCCGGCTGTGCACACGAACAGCGAAGCCCTGTCCGACCATCATGCGATCACGCTGGACGTGCGACTCGCGTGATACCGGGACGCGAATGCCGACGGTGCCGAAAGGCCCCGAATTCGCAGTGACATATGCTGGTATGTGGGAAAGCCTGGCGCGCCCGGGAAGATTCGAACTCCCAACCTCCTGATCCGTAGTCAGACGCTCTATCCAGTTGAGCTACGGGCGCTTGGCCAAGGCGCGCGGAAGCTAATCAAATGCCTCACCGAATGCAAGTATGCGGACACCACATTGCGGCATCTCGAAATGCCGCGAAAATCCGGTCCAAAAGCCGCTTGCCCGGAGTCAGGGCAATCGGTAACATCCGGCGCAACCATTTGGCTAATCAGCAATTTTTGCGCGTTCGCCGCAGCCGCGGCATTTTCTGGGGATCGCGCTGGGGCACTTGAGGGACAAGGGAGCGGATGACAACTAAACGCACCTGGTCGGCACTGGCCGGCGCAGCGCTGCTATTGGCGGCCTGCGATTTCACAGACGACGCGCTCATTCCGTCCCTGACGGGCGAGTCCCCCTCCGGCGGCGACCGGCAGGTGATTCCCGCCAGCGCGGCCGAACGCAACCCGCAGCCGACCATCTCCGGCGCCCCGCCGCAGCTCGGCCAGAGCAACTTCCAGCCCGACGGCGTGACCGCCGGCCAGTCCACCGGAACCGAGGTGGGCCGCCGTGTCGAACGCCTGCGCGGCGATCTCGGCCGCCTGCAGACGAGCATCGGCTCCGGCAACGAAGTCCTGCAGACCCTCCGTCAGCAGACCATTGCCAACGCCAACGCCTACCAGAGCCTCGTCGCCGATATCCAGGCGCGCCTCCAGGTGGGCACGACGCCGGGGAACCCGAACCTCGTCGCGGCCTGGACCCAGGCCCAGGCGACGCTGGACCAGATCTCCGACGGCGTCGGACAGATGAACAGCCTGTCGAACAGCGTCGCCGACAGCAGCTCGCTCGCCGCGTTCATTCTCGAATCCGTCCGCGCCACCTACGGCCTGTCGGGCGCGATCGACGAAGACCACCGCCAGCTCTCCGTCCTCGAGGACGAGGTCAATCGCACGGTCGTCCTGATCGACCGCCTGCTCAACGAGCTGAGTGAGGATGTCGCGCGCCAGACCAACTATGTCGGCCGCGAGCGCAGCAACCTGACCGTGCTCTCCCTCGCCGTGAAGAACGGCGAGCTGTTCGGCACCAGCCTCGCGAACCGGGCGTTCGCGACCGCCGCGCCGGCGCGCGCGCAGAGCCAGGTCTCGAACCTGGCGAACCGCCGCCCGCTCGTGGTGATCCGCTTCGACCGTCCGAACGTGCCCTACCAGGAGCCGCTCTTCACCGCGGCCACCGAGGCGCTCAACCGGCGTCCGGGTGCGGTATTCGACATCGTCTCGATCGTGCCGCAGCAGGGCACGCCGGCGCAGGTCGCGCTGGCCGCGAACCAGTCGCGGCGCAACGCCGAGCAGGTCATGCAGACCCTGATCCAGATGGGCCTGCCGAGCGACCGGCTGTCGCTGAGCTCAACCTCGAGCGCGAATGTGGGCAGCAACGAGGTGCATATCTACGTTCGGTAGCGTGCACCCGTGAGCCCGGCTCCGGCCGGGCCGCACCCCCATCGTCTAAATACCGTCTCGTAACTAGCGGTCACGTGCATCCAGCGCCTGGTCGAACGCGGCCAGCCGCGCGGCGACCCGCCCGTAGACGCTGCCGTCAGGGTACTTGCCGTCTCCGTCTGGGATGCCGGCCTCGACCCCGGTGAACAGTTCGACCGCCTCGTCCACGTGGGCGGCGGAATAAACGTGGAACCGCCCCGCCGCGACATCCGCCGCAACATTGTCGTCAAGAATAAGCGCCGGCTCGTTCGACCGGGGAAAGACGACGCCCTGTTCGCCGGTGAGCGGACCCGCCGCGACGCAGGTGCGGTAGAAGCCCTCGGCTTTCTCGATCAGCCCGCCGATCGCCTGCACCTCGCCGCGCTGGTTGACCGAGCCGGTGACGGCCAGGTCCTGGCGCAGCGGCACGTCGGCGAGATCGGACAGGATCGCGAGGACCTCGGCCAGTGACGCGCTGTCCCCCTCGACCCCGCCATAGCTTTGCTCGAAGGTGATCGAAGCGTTGAAGGACAGGGGCGCGCGGCGTGCGAACATGCCGGCGAGGAACCCCTGGATCACCAGCGCACCCTTCTGCTGGATCGGCCCGCCGAGCGCCGTCTCGCGCTCGATGTTGGTGACCCCGCGCCGGCCGACCGAGGCGCGCGCCGTCACCCGCGCAGGCGTGCCGAACGCGTGGTCGCCCATATCGCGCACCGTGAGGCCGTTGATCTGCCCGACCGCGCTGCCGGTCGTGGAGATCATCACCGTGCCCCGCTCGATTGCCTCCTGGCTCCGGTCCTCGATTCGCCCGTTGCGGTTGCGGCGGCTGTGGCGCGCCGACCGCACGGCATCGGCATCCACCGGCGCGCCCTTCCCGGCGGCGTAGATTGCCTCGTTCACGATATCCTCGACCAGCTCGAAGCGCGCGGATAGCTTTGACCGGTCCGCGGCGATGCGTGACGCATAGCCAAGCAGGTAATCGATCGCGTCCGGCGTGCAGCGGGTGGCGCCAAGCTTGTTCGCGAACCCCTGTAGCAGCCCGGCATAGCAGCCGAGATTCTCCGGGCTCGCCGCCATGTCGGCATCGATCTCCGCCTTCACCTTGAAATAGGCCTGGAACTCCGGATCGACGGAAAAGAAGGTGTAGTACCACTGCGGCGCGCCGACGATGATCACCTTGACGTCGAGCGCAACCGGCGCGGGCTTCGGCGCCCCGGCGACGGGAACTCCGCCGGCGCGGTACTGCTCCTCCATCCGGATAACCCCGTCGCGCAACGCACCTTTGAGCTGCGCCCAGCTGTCCGGATGCGCGGCGATCGCCTCGGCCCGCAGCACGAGCACGCCGCCGTTGGCACGATGCAGCGCACCCGGCTGGATCAGCGTGTAGTCCGTCGCCAGAACGCCGCCCGCCTGGCGATACTCGATCTGGCCGAACAGGTTGGCGTAGGTCGGATTACCCTCGAGCACGATGGGCGCCCCCGCGACCTCGCCGTTGTCGACCAGCAGATTGACGGCATAGCGCGCCTCGGCTGTCGGCTGCGGAGCGGCGGGCACGGCCGAGGCATCGCCTGCGCCGTCCGGCTGCGGCCGGAAGAGCGCCAGGTTGTCGAGCAGGTCCACCCGGAAGGCGACCAGCCAGCGGTTCAGGCCCGGAATGTCCGAGAAGTCCGCGGTGAGCGTATCGACGAGCCCGCCCACCGCGTTCTCGGCGACCGCGCGGTTGAGCTCCTGCACGCGTCCGGCGAGATCAGCCTGCCGGCGGGCGGCATCCCGGTTGATCTCGGCGAGCATCTGTCTGACCTTCTGTCCCGCCGCTTCCATCCCCTCGCGTTCCGCCGCGGGCAGGTCCGACAGGTCACGCGGCTTCCCGTCCGAATCCATCGCCCCGACCATCAGGCCCTGGGGCGACTGCACCAGCGACAGGCCGGCCGCCTCGGCCTCGGCGCGCGCGGCCTCGATCGCCTTGCCGATTGCGGCCCGCATGGACGCCTCCTCGTCATGCAGGCGCTGCTGATACTCCTCGCGCGCGAAGGCCTGGTGCAGCGCCTCGCGCAGCCGGGGCACGAGCGCCGACATCGCATCGCGGAATCGCCGCCCCTGGCCCGCGGGCAGTCGAACCGCGAGCGGCTCGTTGCCCCGCCGGAAATTGTTCAGATAGATCCAGTCATCGGGTTTCGGGCCGCCGGCAAGGGCATCCTCGAGATAGGCGAGAGTGGCCGTCATCCGGCCGCTGCGATTCTCGCCGACGACGAAGATATTGAAGCCCGGGTCACGCGCATTCAGCCCGAACGCAAGCGCCTCGCGCGCGCGCGCGTGGCTCGATAGCGCGAACACCTGCACATCCGCACCAGCCTCGGCCGGCGCAAAGACCGGCAGCCCCGCTCCTTCAGCATCGATTTTACGGATTGCCATCGCACTCTCCCTTGCCGGCAAACTATACAATCCCGCACACGCACCGTCCCACTCGCTTCGGTGCGTGGCGCGGGACATAATCTTCACATGTCCGTCACCAAGCGCCGATTCCTCGTCATCCTCCTGCTCGGCCTGTTCTGCGCCTTGCCTGCGAACGCACAGACCGACCGGCTGGACGGGGCGGCCTTTGCCGAGGTCATCACCCGCCAGATCACCGCCTTCGCACGCGACGACGCCGCGGCGGCGTTCGCGGTCGCGAGTCCTGACATCCGTCGGCAGTTCGCGACTCCCGAACGCTTCATGGCGATGGTGCGCACGAGCTTCCGTCCGGTGTACCGGCCCCGTTCCTACAGCTTCGGCGCGCCCGCACTCCTCGACGGAGTACCGGTCCAGCCTGTCCGCGTGATCGGGCCCAACGGGCACGGCACCGTCGCCCTCTACCAGATGGAACGTCAGCCCGACGGCAGCTGGCGGATCGCCGGTGTAACGCTGCATCCGACCGGCGAACGCGGCATCTAGAATTGCCCGGACTTTGTTCCACAAGCTTCGCGGCGGAGACGATTGCACCACCCCGGCACCGCCGCTTTAATACGCGCTCGATTCTCATCCAAAATCAGCAACGGTATCGCCATGGCCAGCCCACAGCATGATTTTCCCGTCTCCTGGGAACAACTCCACCGCGACGCCAAAGCGCTCGCCTGGCGACTCACCGAGAAGGGCCCGTGGGAGCAGATCGTCGCCATCACCCGCGGCGGCCTCGTTCCCGCTGCGATCGTCGCACGCGAACTCGAGGTGCGCCTCGTCGACACCGTGTGTGTCTCCTCCTACGATCACCAGTCCCAGGGCGAAATTTCCGTCCTCAAGGGCATCGACGGTGATGGCGAGGCGACCCTGATCGTCGACGACCTGGTGGACACCGGCAACACGGCAAAGATCGTTCGCGAGCTCCTGCCCAAGGCCCATCTTGCGACGGTTTATGCGAAACCCGCCGGGCGGCCGCTGGTCGATACCTTCGTCACCGAGGTCAGCCAGGACACGTGGATTCACTTCCCCTGGGATCTCGAACTCAAGTTCGTCCAGCCGATCGCCGCGGGCGGCGGCGACTAGCCCTCGGCCCCACCCTCATCCGACCCGCTCGGCCCGCAATCGCGGATCGAGCAGGTCCCGCAACCCGTCACCGAGCAGGTTGAGTCCCAGTACGGCCAGCGCGATCGCGAGCCCCGGCAGGATCGCCAGCTTCGGGTCGAGTGCCATGAAGGTCTGTGCATCGAACAGCATCCGGCCCCAGCTGGGTGCGGGCGGCTGGGTGCCGAGTCCCAGATAGGCAAGCGCAGCCTCCGCGAGAATCGCGACGGCAAACTGGATCGTCGCCTGGACGATCAGGATCGGTGCAATGTTCGGCAGGATATGGTCGCGGGTCACCGCCGCTCGGGACTTGCCGATGGCAAGGCCGGCACGCGCATATTCATGGCCCCAGACCTGCCGCGCCGCACCACGGGCGACACGCGCAAAGACCGGCACGTTGAAGATGCCGATGGCGATGATCGCGTTGACCGCGCCGGGCCCGAAGACCGCCGTGATCAGGATCGCCGACACGATCGCGGGAAAGGCGAAGACGATATCCGCGCCGCGGGCCACGAGATCATCGACCCAGCCGCCGCGTGCCGCCGCCACGAGGCCGAGCGCCGTGCCCGCCACGAGCCCGATCCCGACCGCCACGACGCCGACCATGATCGAGTTCCGCGCACCGATCATGAGCCGGGTCGCAATGTCCCGACCAAAGTGATCCGTGCCCAGCCAGTGCGCGGCGCTCGGGCCCTGCATGCGCTGGGTGATCGCGACCGCATCGAAGGCGTGGGGTGTCCAGACGAGCGAGACCAGCGCCACCAGCAGCAGCAAGCCGGTCAGGATGGCGCCGGCCCAGAAACTCGGATGCCCGCGCCATCGCCGGGCGCCGCCATTGTCGTGGATATCGTCCGCACGTGTGCTCATGCGGCGTGCCGGACCCGTGGATCGATCACGGCATACGCGACATCGACCAGGAAGTTCACCACCACGACGAGGCCCACGAGCAGAAGGATCACGTCGCGGAGCACGACGAGGTCGCGCTGGCTGACCGCCTGGAAGATCAGCCGACCCAATCCGGGGAGCGCAAACACCGCCTCGACCACGATCGAGCCGGCGAGCAGGAAGGCGAACTGCAGGCCGAGAATCGTGGTCATGGGAATGAGCGCATTGCGCAGGACGTGCGCCCACATGATCCGGCTTGGTGCCAGCCCCTTGGCTCGTGCCGTGCGGACATAGTCCGCGCCGAGCGTGTCGAGCACCGCGGTACGCGTCACCCGCGCGAGGATCGCCGCCTCCGGCAATGCCAGGGACATGGCCGGGAGAACGAGCGCCCAAAGCGCCACGACGATCCCTGCGTCCCAGCCCGGAAAGCCGGACGCCGGAAACCAGCCGAGCGCAACGGCGAACACCAGGATCGAGAGAATCGCGAACCAGAAGTTCGGGATCGCCATCCCGATCTGGCTGAACCCCATCACGCCATAGTCGCCGGAGCGTCCGCGCCGGGTCGCGGCAAACATGCCAAGCGGAACGGCGATGAGCGTGGAGACAAGGAGTGCAATCAGCGCCAGCGGGGCCGTGACCGAAAGCCGCTCCCCGATCAGCCGGGAGACCGGGACATCGTAGGTGTGGCTGACACCGGTCTGGCCCGTAAGCAGGCTGCCGACCCAGTCGAGATAGCGTGCGGGCGCCGGACGGTCGAGCCCCAGCTCGGCGCGCAGCGCCGCGAGCGTGTCGGCCTGGGCCTCGACACCGAGGATCAGGAGCGCGGCGTCGCCCGGCAGGATCTCCAGGACCACAAAGATCGCGAGGCTCGCGACCAGCAGGGTGACGAGCAGGACGAGCGCCCGGCGGACGAGAAAGGTCAGCATGGCCGCCGCCCGGGCCCGGCACCTACTCCCAGCGCACGCCGGTGACGTCGGTCGCCTGCACGGGTGCGTTCCGCCACATGCCGACGAGACCCTTGCGCCAGACGCCGAGTTTGGCGAGCTGGAACATGTAGGCATTGACCGCGTCGTCCGCGATCAGGCGCTGCGCCTCGCCCAGAATCTCGTTGCGCGCGGCAGGATCGCTGGTCTGCGCGAGCGTTCGCATCAGCGCCTTGAAGTCGGGGGAGTCGTAATTGAAATAGTAGCCGTCCCGTCCGTAGATGCCGATGTCGAGCGGCTCGGTGTGAGAGACGATCGTCAGGTCGTAGTCCTTGCCGCGGAACACCTGTTCGAGCCACTGGGCCCATTCGACGGGAATGATCTCGACCGTGATCCCGGCCTCCTTGAGCTGGGCCGCAACGATCTCGCCGCCACGTCGCGCATAGGTCGGCGGCGGCAGCTTCAGGGTCAGCTTCAGGTCCGACTGCCCCGCTTCGGCAAGCAGCGCGCGCGCCTTGGCCGTGTCGTGGGCCGAGACCGCGCGCAGGTCGACATAGGCCTCGTGATGGGGCGCGAAATGGGTGCCGATCGGCGTCCCGAAGCCGAACATCGCGCCACCAATAACCGTCAGCCGGTCAATGGCATGGGCGATGGCGCGGCGCACACGGACGTCGTTCAGCGGCGGCCGGGCGTTGTTCATGGCGAGTATGGTTTCGCCCTCGGTGGAGCCAACCCACACCTCGAAGTTCGGATCCGACTGGAATGCGATCACCGCCTCTGGCGCCTGCAGGTTCGCGACCGCGTCGATGTCGCCGGCGCGAAGCGCGGCGACCTGGGCCGACGGGTCGGGCACGAAGCGGAAGGTCACCGTCCGGATCGGCCGGTCATCCGACACGGCCTGGAGCCGAACTTGGGAACCGCGCACCCAGCGATCGAACTTGTAGGGCCCGGTGCCGATCGGCGCGGCCTTGTTGTTGTCCGCCGATTCCGGCGCGACGATCACGGCATCGCCCCAGCCCAGGTTGAACAGCAGGCGTCCTTCCGGGCGCGACAGGGTGATGCGGACCGTCCGGGGATCGACCGCCTCGACCCGTTCGATCGCGGAGAACAGCGGCTTCTGGGCGTTGACGGAATCCTCGGCGCGGGCACGATCAAGGGAGAACACCACATCATCGGCATCGAAGGACGTGCCGTCGTGGAACGCGACGCCGTCACGCAGCCTGAACGTGTAGACGAGACCGTCGTTCGAGACGGTCCAGCTCTCGGCCAGCTGCGGCTGGACGGCACCGTTCTGGTCGATCCGGGTCAGACCCTCGAAAACATTGGCGTAGACGATTTCGTCAATCGCCGCGGCCGCACCGGCCGTCGGGTCGAGATGCGGCGGCTCGAGGGTCAGGCCAATCGTGAGCGTGTCCTTCGACTGGGCCAGCGCCGGTCCGGCGACGGGCAACGCCAACGTCGCCGCAATCACCACCGCGATACGAAACGTCTTGCACATCGTCATTCCCCCGTGAATTCCGAGCGGCGCACGGTAGCAAAACCGGGCCAAAAGCGTCCAATAAACGGCTCAGCCATGCGACGGATAAATATCCCGGTAGCCCGGCCAATCGTCGAGCGTATCGGCCGCATGGACCCCGCGCGCAATCGCCCTGGACAGGCAATCCGCCGCCGCCATGCCGATGCGTGCGACGTCACGCACCGGGTCGGCAAGCGCGACCCGCCCCGTCGAAAGAGCGAAGACGACATCGCCGTCCATGGGCGTAAAGACCGGCCGAATGGCGCGCGCCATCCCCGCCTGGGCCATTTTCGCGACCCGCGCGGCCTGCACCTTCGTCAGCACGACATCGGTCGCGACGACGGCCAGGGTCGTGTTCGGTGCCGCGTCGCGCACGCCATACTTGTCGAGCGGATGATCCGGTATCTCGAGCGTCGCGGCGCCCCCGCGCCCGCCAAACTCACCGCCGCGCTCGAGCGGACCGGCGAGGAACTGCCCCGCGCTGTTCGCGACAACACTTCCCAACGCGTTTACGGCGGCCAAGGCCCCGACGGTCACACCGCCGTCGAGAACGAGCGATGCGCTCCCCTGGCCGCCCTTCAGGCGACGTCCGTCATGGCCGGTCGTGGTCGTACCAAATCCCGCGCCGGCATTGCCGAGCACGACATTGCCGCCCGCGTCCGCAACCGCTGCCCGGGCCAGGGCGCGGTAGGGCAGGCCGTTGTCGGATGTCTCACGGAACGCGGTCTTGTCGCCGCCGTTCAGGAGATCGAAAAGAATCGCGGCCGGCACAATCGGCACATGCAGATCGCCAACTGCGAAACCCCGTCCCCGGTCGGCCAGCCACCCCATCACGCCGTCCGCCGCGCTGAGCCCGAAGGCCGAGCCGCCTGCGAGCACGATCGCATCGACCGCATCGACGGTGCCCTCGGGGCGGAGAAGCTCGAGCTCACGGGTGCCGGTGCCGCCGCCCTGCACATCGACCGCGGCAACGGCGCGCACATCCGGCAGCACGACGGTGACCCCTGTCCGCACCACCGCGTCCTCGGCCGAACCAACGGCCAGCCCCGGCACATCCGTGATCGCGTTCCGCGCACCCGGCTCCATCATGTCTCGCCCCGCAGAAGTTCCAGTGCCGTCGCCGCCATCACCTTGGCGGAAACGACCATGTCGTCGATATCGATATACTCGTCAGGTTGGTGCGCCAGCTCGAGGATTCCCGGCCCGTAGGCAACGCAATCCCTTAGCTTGCCGACCCGCCAGACATGCTTCTGGTCATAGGTGCCGGGCGATGCAACATGGCGCGACGGCGCGCCCAGCACGCGTTCGATGTTGCGGTCGAGCGCACATACCAGAGGCGATTCGGGTGGCGTCAGGGTCGGCGGCACCGACCAGAGCTCGCGCAGCTCGTACGCAAAGCCCTCGCGCTCCGCCGTCAGCCGGTCGAGAATCTCAACGACCTCGGCACGCACCTCGGCCTCGTCCTCTTCCATCAGGTAACGCCGGTCGAGCACCACGCGGCACCGGTCGGCGACCAGGGCCGACGGGAATCCGTTTGCCATGTCCTGTTCGTCGAGACCGCCATGAATCGAGTTGAAGTTAAGGGTCGACCGACGCGCCGCGTCGGGGATCACCGGCATCGCCGTATGGCGCTGGGCAAGCCGGGGATACAGCTCGTGTTCGACCAGCTCCAGGAACGCTGCCATACCGCGAATGGCCGAGATGCCGAGGAACGGCATCGAACCGTGGGCGATCCGCCCGCGCACCTCGATTTCTGCCCACCAGACCCCGCGATGGCCGAGGCAGACACTGTCCTTGTAGAGCGGCTCTGGAATGATGACATGGTCCACCCGCGGTCGCGAGAAATGGCCGCGTTCGGCCAGCCAGGCGACGCCGGCATAGCCACCCGATTCCTCATCCACGGTCCCGGATATCTCGATCGCACCGGGGAACGGTGCACCCGCTTCCAGCAGCGACTCGACGGCAATCACGCTGGTCGCGAGGCCGCCCTTCATGTCGCAGGTGCCGCGGCCCCAGACACGGCCGTCGCGGACGTCGCCGCCGAACGGGTCGACGGTCCAGCCCTCGCCAGGTTCGACCACGTCGATATGGCTGTTGAAATGCACGCAAGGGCCATCCCCATCGCCCTCGATACGCGCGACGACGTTGGTCCGGGGATACGCATCGCTGTCGCCGAGCGCACCCTCTGCGCGCAGATACTCGACAGTGAAACCCCGTGCGGCGAGACGCTCGCCGAGAAAACGTGCGCAGGCCTCGTAGGCGTCACCCGGGGGGTTGATCGTCGGAATCCGCACGAGGTCCGACGTCAGGGACGCGAGTGCGTCGCCCTGCGCGTCGATGCGGTGAAACAGATCGTCGATTTCCTGCCCGGACATAAAGGCAAGCTAGAGTGGTTCATTCTCTCCAGACAAGGCTTTAGAGTGCCGCCGATGATCGCCCTGGCCGAAAGCATCTCCGCGCTGCCGCAAGTTCGCCTGCAGGCCGGACGCCACAAGCGCGCCCGCCAGGGCCATCCGTGGGTGTTCTCGAACGAGATCGAGATGGACGCCGGCGCCAAGGCGCTGCCACCCGGCGGGCTGGTCCAGCTCATCGACGCGAGCGACCGCAGTCTCGGGGTCGCCACCTTCAATCCGCACCCGCTGATCGCAGCGCGCATCCTGAGCCGGGACCCCGCGGCAGTCGTCGACGGCGACTTTATCGCCGCACGGCTGCGTGCCGCGCTCGCCGTCCGCGAGGGTCTCTACAGCGTTCCCTACTATCGGCTGATCCATGCCGAAGCCGACGGCCTTCCGGGGCTGATCGTCGACCGGTTTGGCGATGTCTGCGTTGCGCAGGTGAACACGGCCGGCATGGAGATGCTTAGCGATGCGCTGACTGCAGCCCTGCAGGACGTGCTCGCGCCGAAGACAATCCTCTTCCGCAATGACAGCGCGGTGCGGAACCTGGAGGGGCTAAGCCAGGAAGTGCGCTTCGTCGGCGCCGAACTCGATGGGCCGATCAAGGTACTCGAGAATGGCGGGGTCTTTCATGCCGACCCGCGTGCCGGCCAGAAGACAGGCTGGTTCTACGACCAGCGCGACAACCGCGCCTTCGTCGCCGCACTCGCCAAGGGCAAGCGGGTCGCCGACTTCTATTCCTACACGGGCGGCTTCGCCGTCTCGGCCGCACTCGCGGGCGCGGCGGAGGT
>Ga0181568_10002480_pt1 | contig 16784 bp, 28 predicted proteins | sample 101ome_20_FD_133758 | JGI IMG/M metagenome (GOLD analysis project Ga0181568, IMG submission 133758) | Coastal salt marsh microbial communities from the Groves Creek Marsh, Skidaway Island, Georgia - 101404AT metaG (megahit assembly) | ecosystem: Environmental > Aquatic > Marine > Intertidal... | reverse complement strand
GCATTGACCAGTGAAGAAATTGATGCACATACTGAAAAATTAAAAGTAGCTCGAGATGCAGCTAAAAAACTTGATCAGCAAGAATTTAAAAAGGCTGACCTTAAAGCAAAAAAGATACCTAAAGTTGATGATGAAACGTTACATCGTAAAGGTGACAAAAAGATGAAAACCGCTAAACACATGAATGGTGCGAATACTAAGCAATATAACTATAAAGGTGAAAAGATTATTCATGATCGAGTGCCTAAAGAGGTTGCAGATCTTTCTAAAAAAGCACCGTCCAACGTAGATCCCGAAAAGCATGAGAGATGCGTTAAAGATGTCAAAAAGAAGGGACATGACGTAGGCTCAGCACATGCGATATGTACTAGTTCTATGAAGAAAAGTGAAGCTGATATCCCTAAAACATGCACTTCTTGCAAGAATTTTGACGAGCATAAAGATAATCCTGGTAAACCTCAGATAAAAGCAAAAGATGAATTAGGTACTTGGTGGGATTGTCCGACATGTAAAACAACGGGTTTAGTCATGAGTAAAGAAATGAGAACTAGAATAGATAAGCGAAAAGCTCTTAAAAAATCATTATTAAAAGAGATCAGGTCTTTGTTCAAATCTGATGATGAAGAAGATGAGAGAAAGGTCGCGCTTGGATGGTCTCCAAAAGGTAAACTAACATCGGCAAAGAGAAAAGATCAAGGTGAATCACCTGTGCCTAGTGAGCCAACGAGTGGCGTTGGTGCTCAACCACGTAAAAAGCAGAAGATGAGCGGAACCTTCACCCAAAAGAAAAACCAGCTATTAGATGAAGGTTCAGCAGTCGAAAGACCCAATAAGCGTCAGCAGAATGTTAAAGACGCTAACAAGATTCTAGCAGTAAAAATGAAAGATCAGAAAAACGTAAGGGATAGAGATCAACTTAAGTCACTGCACGACAGAGCTAGACGTATCAAGCAAGCGCAGGGCAAATCTAAGTACTTTGAATCACTTGAGCAGAGAAAGAGAAAAGAAGAGGCTGCAAATCCAAAAGTTATACGCCGTAAAAGAGAAGATATGAAAAAATCTTTACAAGGCATGTACGAGACACTTGTTGCTCTTAAGAAGTCACTTATTAAAGATGAGTGGACTGATAAAAAGGTTGAAGAAAAGAAAAATCAATATGTCAATATAGATAACAAGATGCCAGATCCAATGAAGACTAATTTAGGTATTGCATCTAAAGAGTTTAAGCGCAAGAAGAAAAATATGAATAAGGAAGAGCAGAGAGATGAGAATTCTCAACCCATCGAGATGGAAACTCCTGCAGGTCTAAAAGATAAGAGAAAGCCGGTTACACATGATGAGTGTGGCAGGCCGTTTGCTAAAGATGAGCTAGATGAAAAGATCAAAGCTAAGCTCAAGGCAGAGATGGATAGGCGCAAGTTTGGGGATGCAGATACAATACGTCACAAGATCGATCGCGATCTAGGTGAAAAAAACGCTCAGCAACCTAAGCCAGACAAGCTATTGCAGAGTGAGCGTGTGCCGCTGAAGAAATCTGAAATAGAGATATCATATTGGGATGACGACACTGTAGAAATTGACTTCTTTGAAGGTAACTCTCAAGAAGCTGAGCTTATGGCTAAAAAGCTAAAGGCTAACGGTTACGAAGAGTTAGAGAAGAAAGACTGGTCACCTAAGGCAAAACATAAATCTGATAAAGGTGGACTTACAGCTGCTGGTCGCAAGTCTTACAATAAGGCAACTGGTGGTAATCTTAAAGCTCCTCAGCCAGGTGGTGGACCCAGAAAGCGATCCTTTTGTGCAAGGAATAAGGGTCAGATTGATAAACATAACATAAACTGTAAGAAGACACCTGATAAAAGAGCATGTAAAGCTCGCAGACGATGGAAGTGCTAATATGATTAAGTTTAACAAGAACGGTCAGTGGTCATTAGAAAAACGTTGCTGGGATGGGTATGAACCTACTCCCGGCAAAAAAGCTTATGAGAAAGGTTCTTGTAGACCTGAGACTAAAAAAGGCGAGATGTTTGATATTGAGGTTGGTGGTTCTGAAGATAGTAAGAACACCGAGACCTACGAAAAAGAGTTTGAGAAAGAAAAGAAACTGAAAAAGGGAATTGATGCTATTGAAGATCAGTTCTCTAACATAGGTTTTCAAACTAAGATTGATGGAAATGGCAATAAACTTCAACCTTCTGATAAGGAACTTTTTGGTCACTTAGTGGTAAGTGAGGAAGAACTACAGAAGAGAGAAGATCATTGGAATAATACTTTTAATCGACATTTATCAGGTATAAATAAGCCGATAGATGAGCTTAATAAGAATGATAAGTTAGATTTTAATTGGGAGGACGGCAAATCTTTTAACGACTATCTTTCTGAAGAAGAGGTTGATAAGAGAAATAAGTCCATAAGTTAACGTTTTAGGTTCGTTAACTCGACTCACAAAGGGTTGTGGGTCTAAATGGTTTGGTTGGGAAAATGTCAAGAATCACCGAGAAACGGATCTATCGGGTAGAACCGATAGCTATCACCTCGGACGGCACCAATGTCGGGCGTATAACTATACCTGATACCAGTATTTTTATGGTAGGGCAGATAGTCATACTACGCTCTAACGTTGCCGGTCCGCAGATGTTTAAGATTAATAGGATTGATCCTGTTGATCATATAAATATGTGGCTCGGACCAGTCAAAGAACATATCAGCAAAAGATCAGATCTATCTAGTTACTTGGTTGCAGATAACGCAGTTATCGAAGCTAATGAACAAGAACGTCCGTCTGTACCAGAACAGGAAATAGAGCGCCACACCTACGAAGAAGAGCCAACAGTAGCTCGAAGAGTGGTCATAGTAGATAAGTGGGGCTGTAGAATTGACTCAGACAATCCCCTCCCTGTTAATGCTACTATTAGTACGTCTAGTTCTGGAACACCTACTATATTCAATGTTCAAGCATCATTGAAGAACACACAGTACTCTCAGACGTTACCCAATAATACTACTCAGTTTTCCGTAAAGGCCAGAAATGCAGCAAAATTACAGCTATCATATGTTTCTGGCACTACGAATAGCAATTTTTTAACTATCACGCCTGGTACTATATATGAAGTGGAGGCTATTAAGCTAACAGGGACAACCATATATTTTCAGGCAAGCAAAGACAACACTGTCATTGAGATAGTGACCTGGAACTAAAAAGGGGATTTTTATGATAGATCATTTAATTTTTGACACCACAGATGCAGAGAGTATCCGCGACACTCATAGTGTTGGGGCATATGTGCGATCAGGCGACGCAGGTGCGCTTGTTACCAATCACGGGTATGCCGAAGCCAGTGCATTAACTTTTGACTTTGTTGATGGTGATGTGACTGTTGGTTCTGACAGTATCGCTGAAACAGCTCACGGATTAAACACTGGTGATGTTGTTCAGTTATCGACTACTGGAACACTACCTTCACCTTTAGCAGCTGCAACTGATTACTATGTAATCCGTGTAGATGCAGATAACTTCCAACTTGCAGCAAGTGCTATTGATGCTGAAGAAGGAACTCCGATCGATATTACGACTGCTGCTGGCGGTGGTACTCACACGGTAACTAAGCAAGAAAAAGACGGTCGTGCTCTTGATGTTTACGTCGTAAACGATGTGACTGCGACAATCTCAGGCAACGTAAACGTAACTCAAGGAACTGATCCTTGGATTATCGGAGACGGCGGTAACTCAATCACAGTTGACGCTGTTGATCTAGATATCCGCGATCTTACACACGTTTCTGATTCCATCAAGATTGGTGACGGCACTGATTTCTTAGAAGTTAATGCTGACGGATCTATCAACGTTGTAACTGGTTCTGAGTATGCTGAAGATTCAGCTCATACTTCTGGCGACACTGGTAACTTCATGTTGGCAGTTGCTAACCACACTGAAGGTGCTCTCCATGATGCCGACGGCGATTATGCTGCACTTCAAGTTGACTCACAAGGTCGCTTAAGAGTTGCAGCTGACATTGACGTTGTTAACGGCCATGAGAAAGCAGAAGATTCAGCTCATACTTCTGGCGACATTGGTAGCTACGTATTAGCTGTAAGACAAGATACTTTAGCGGCATCAACTGATGCTGATGGTGACTATGCTTCACTTAAAGTTAACGCAGCTGGTGCACTATACGTTACTTCAGAAGGTTCTGATAACGCTCTTGCTAATACGGCAATTGCAGCTACTGCAAACGCACTTGACGCAGCTAACACTGCAGAAGATCTTGTTGCTTCACCTTTAACTAACAGGAAGTATTTGTTCGTCAAGAATAACGACAATAAGACTATGTATGTTGGTGCTACTGGCGTTACATCAGCTACAGGCTTCCCTCTTGCTCCTGGATCTATCCTTGAGATGAGAGCTGGTGCTGCAGTCGACATTGAGTGGGTTGCTTCCACTACAGGTCATGATGTTAGAACTCTAGAGCTTTCATAATAGCTTATAATTTTTAGTATTGAGCCGCTAGGGTCTAAAGACTTAGCGGCTTTTTGTATTCTTGTAGTATAATAATAGAGTATAAAAGCATCCAAAATAGGAGAGTTCTGTGGACCCTAAACGAAACTTTACAGATGACGATAAAGCAAAGGTTGTCAAATTCTTAAATTTGGTGGCAAAACATGCGAAGTTCGAGGTAGACACGTCTGAACTTATTGATTATTTTAAGAGCTTATCGTACATGCAACAGGTGTTACTACATAAGATAGATACTAATATCCTGGAAGTTAAGCGGGTGATCGAGAGTCAAGAGGCTGAGGCCGAGACCGAAAGCTCTCCAGAATCAGAGGGTGAGGCTAAATAATGCTTTTACCCTTAGATGGACCTTCCAAACATGGGCTTCTTACGGTCAGCAACACTGTACCTACAGAGGTTAAGGTTGACGCTTCTGCTTTAGAAGAACGTAAAGTTATCACTATGCAGAGTCATAAGGTGGATGATCCAGATTTCGGTGATTTCTACGTGTACTTCGCAGATACAGGTGAAACTCCTACTAACACAGATCTATCTACAAAAGGGATAATACAACCTAAAAACAACTTACACTCTTATGAGGCCTCTGATTCACAGGTTATGTGGGTCATGGCTGTAAGTGTTGTAAGTATAAAGATAAGAATAATAGAGAGAGCTTAATGTCTGGTAGCGGAAGAGACGAATATCAAGAAGACTTAACCGACGTCATACAGGACCAGATTGATGCGTCGGCTTCACCAGGTTTTACATGGGGTGATTCAGGTAACTTGACTTCTGGAGCATGGCTGCTCAACGATACTGTTCCTTCCAATAAGGCTGGACGAAGGATATTTCTTCAAAACGCTACTTTAGAAGCTATTTTTGCAGCTAATGAGAATACTGCCACGTATGATCTGTCTATATATGAACATGATGGAACTACATATACATTGATAACAACTGTTAGTATTGTAGCAGCTCGCGGTGGAGAATTTAGCGTAGCTTCCCTACCCCTCACAACAGGTAAAGAGTTGGCGGTGCAGGTTACTAGCGGCTCTTGTAAAAATATCACAGTAGGCTGCGTACTTAAGGGGACATTTACATAATGGCTGCTTTTAAAAAGATCATTAAAAACACCACTGGTGCCGATATAGAGATAAGAGAAGCAGGTAGACTTATACCAGCACTTGGACAAATCGAAGTAGATCCTATTAGATATCTATACTGGTCTACACCGGAAACAATAACAGAGCTTACCCCTCTTCTCAATGCTGGTGATATCGTAATAAACGATGGAACCAACGATTTAACTGCTGCAGAGGCACTTAGATTTTTAGAGTATCCCGATAGAGTCACTATTAAAGATAGTGGAACTAAAGTAGCAGGTATTGTAAAAACCATTAATATTGCCGGTGGTCTTTCTGCAGTAGATGATGGCGACGGACAAGTAACATTGCAAACTGGCGGCGGTGCTATTGAGGGTAGAACTTTTCAAGTGTTGTTTTTTAGCAACGGTAACACAGCTAACAAGTGGTTGTTTCATCTCCCAACAAGTGACGCAACAGACCAACTGCCCTATTATAACTGGTGGAACGTAGAAGTCTTCGGAATAAGTTTTTCTAATAAAAACGCAAACATTAATTGTGATATTGAGTTTTATATAAATGGAACAAATAACCCCGCTAAGATTTATACACTTCAGGTGCGAGATAGTAAGTTCGCCCATCAAACAACATTGACGAGCCTATTCACAGCGGATATCGGAGATCTTATATCTTGTTATATAAGAAAAGTAGGGAATTCAACCCCTTCATCTGTTGAGGTGGACATGGGTTTAAGAATTAGAGACAATACTGTAGGATCAGGGAGCAGTAACTAATGGCTAAGTGGATTAAAAACAATTCAGGGGTAACTAAGACGTACGTTGGTCAACAGATAGCTGATCAAGCCTACTATGAAATTCAATATGATGAGGTGGGGAAGTGGTCACATCATTCTCCATTGATAACTGATATTAGTAATGGGGATGCTATAGTAGCTAAAGATGACTCTGGTACTACAGACATAGCAGATGTGTCAGAAGCTATAGATCATTTAAGAGACGAAGCCCCCACTGTTATAGACACAAATTCGCCGGTTCATCTTTTTGCACTAACAGAGGCAGCAAATCTTAGGGCTAGGCTCGTAGGTATCTTTAACAAGACTATTGCTAAGAATAGTACTACAGATCATGACTGGGTGGTTCCACATACGGCGTACAACGGAACCAACAAGCAGAGTTATATGGATGGCATCGAGTACTATGCTAAAGATGCCGAGGTTGGCGATAAGATGACTTTTCAGGTTATCGATAAAGATGGTGTAGGTGTTGCACTTGGTTGGTACGATCAAGCCACTTTTGATGCTATAGGCAACCTATATGTTGCTGATGAGTTTGGTACAAATTGGGGTGTAATGCCTAACCAGAATACAATCAGGTTATATAAAGCAAAACTCGTTCCTGGTTTATATATTAGGATCAAATATACATCGGTCGGCACTGTTAATGACATCACCATGATTTGCAATTTATTTAGACACATGGATACTGGAGTCGATATATAATGAGCTACGTAGATGACCAGCCAATTAAAGATATAAAATTAGTGTTTACAAAGTCTAAGAAAAAATTACCAATCTTTTCTTGGTTGATAATGTGGTGGACTAAGAAAGCATACTCACATGTTGCCAGAGCAGTTCAGATAAGAACATGGGGACATCGCTTCTTTCATGCTGCTGAAGGTTCGGTGAAGTACGAGTATGAGGATTTCTTCTATAAGAAGAATGAGGTAGTAAAAGAATATATTATCGCTGTCTGTGAAACCACCGATAAGCGAATCAAGCAGGCATGCTATAAGCAGTCGGGTAACAAATACGGCATGATGCAGAACATAGGCATCTTCCTTATAGATCTGGGCATACTAAAGAAAAATCCTTGGAAAAATGGGTTTAATTGTTCAGAGCTTATGTACCTAGAGTTTCTTAAGGTAATACTACCCGAATTAGATTATAATCCCGATACGATAAAACCGCACCATATAGAAGAGATTATCTTAAAATATTTTGAAGAAAAAGACAGTAAGTGGTACTTAAAATAGTTATTTAACTATGATAAGACTCAGGGCCATTAATAAGGCCCTGACAAAATTGATTGGAGTTCGCGGGGATATAAGGAAGGGTTATTTAGAGACAAGGTCTTCCAATAAGGAAAACTCTTGAGCGGAAAGTCGCACTTCTTCTAATTCTTTTACACTGATTTTTTCAAGTTTCACTCCTTTATTCATCAGTTTTACAAGTCCCTCATTAACTGCGACTTGCTTATCTTTCTCAATGATAAAGTTTTCTTGATCGTCTAACTTGACTTCACCTTTATCGTCTTTTTCAGAGTTGTCAGTTAACAATTTGATTCTTTCTTTATGATATTTTTCTGTAATATCTTTGACCTTCCTAAGAGTGAGCAAAATCTTTTTAGCTGCCTCAATAGGCATGTCTTGATTACTTAATTTCATTAGTGCTTTGTGAAACTCTGGGTTAACTATCTTGCCTACCTTCATTATCCTCTCCTTTTAGGTTGTTTAGTTCAGTTATAGCTCCGACTATCTGTGTTAGTCTAGTCTCTATATTGTTGATTTCATTGATCAAACGTTGCCTTCTGTTGACTAAAGACTCAGTTTCTTTATGTAACTCATTGATTCTTTTATCTATAATATCCATAACTAACCAATATTTTTTTTACACCCTAGTTATACCTAATTAGCACGTATGATATGATATTAATATGGTTTATGTTTAGAATAGTTGACAGTTCATCATGGTAGTTATAGGGGGGAAATTGTGTCTGATCAATTCTCGAAATTAGAAGAGCTCACCGAAAAGCTAGCTAAAGCTGAATCCATTATACATTCAATTTCTAGAATACAATCAATGTACATTACCAATCGCCCTAAAAAAGAGGTGTTTGACGCACTACTTGTAATATTGCTAAGAGAGACTGAAAGTGAGTATGGCTTTATAGGCGAAATCAAGAACGATGCCGATACTGGCGCACCATACTTAAAGACATTTGCTATCACTAATATAGCATGGAACGAAGAAACTCAAAAGTTCTATGAGGAGAATATTGTAAATGGTTTGGAGTTTAGAAATTTAGAGACATTGTTTGGTAAAACCATTAAAACTGGAGAGATAGTCATAGCCAATGACCCTAAAAATCATCCAGACTCCGCTGGTATTCCTAAAGGACACCCACCTCTGAACTGTTACCTTGGTGTCCCTTTAATTGCGAACAATGATATGGTGGGGATGTTTGGGGTCGCCAATAAAGGTGCAGAGTATGATACCGCACTTATCGATCGACTTGCACCAGTAATCAATGCAATCTCACAGTTAGTATATGCCCAGAGGCAGAAAGAGATGGGGGCGCAATGAGCGATATAAGAGAAGAGTGGTTTAAACTAGTTCTTGATGAGCTTCGTAAAAACAACGATAAAGTTGATCGCACCAGGGGAGATATGAGTGCTAAAATTGACGATGTAGAGGCAAAGATCGAAGAGGTTCGTATCGATAGCGCACTTTTGAGAGAATCTATAGCGAAACATGAGGCGTTAGATAAAGAGATCCATGACTCAATTAAGGGGATGGCTGACGATACGCATGCTAGTATTAATAAGATAAATAACTCTCTAAGTGACTATAATACGTTATTGAAAGAGCATATTAGGCGCACTGAGATAGCAGAGGGCAATATCGCCACGATAAAATCTGCCATACAGCCAGTTATAAAAGAGCATCAAGAGAGGCAAATAGTGCGCCAACACTCAATGAAAACTTGGAAGAAGGTTACACTTATATTAGGTGGAGTATCAACAGCACTTGGTGTCGTTGCATATGTATTAAAGTTATTAGAAATTGTTTAGTTGACACGGATTTGAGGCCGTGAACTTTACTACGAAAGGACAACACAATGAGTCAACACAAGGCAACCCGCAGACAATCACTACGATCTGCACTCGCACACCGCCGCATGGCAGACGAGATCCTGGACAGCATTGCTGATTCTCAAGCAAAATGGAATGCAACCATGGATAAACTAGACGCTGACACTGCTGCAGCACTAGACACTGACTATGAAGCATCTGGCGCAATTACAGATCTATTTGAAGCAGATGAGTCTGTAGTTGGACAGCACAAAGTAACTCTAAGAGAGACACTTAGATCTGCTCTAGCTCACAAGAGACTAGCTGATGAGATCGCTGACGCGATGGAAGAAGCGCAGACAGCTTACAATGCTATGTTGATTAAGTTAGATACACAAGCTGGCACTCTAACTGATACTGACTGGGTAGACACACTTGGTCTTGAAGCACTAGGCGCAGACGGCGAAGGCATAGAGGCGCAACACAAAGCTTCTCTAAGAAAATCTTTAAGATCAGCTCTAGCTCACAAGAGACTCGCTGATGAGATCATGGGTGCACTGGTTGCATTACAAGTAAGCATCAATGATTCTCTAGCTGCACTAGATGCCGGTAGCGTAAACGGTGCACACGCCGGTTTCAAAGTATCTGAACTAGATCCTGACGCATAAGAGGTAAATAATGAAAAGACAAGATAATGTAAAGAGAATGAAGGAGTTGATGGAAGAGTTGCGTAAAGGCAAGAAACCAGCTCCTAAGAAAAAAGAAGAACCTAAACTGGAATCAGAAGAAGAGCCCAAGAAGAAGTCTTCAAGAAAAAAGAAAGTCGTCAAGAAAGACGACTAGATCTTAAATAATTTTCTCGATATTAGTACTGATATAAACATCAGTACGATTCTAAAGAAAGCGCGAGCCCATGTGTTATATAAAATCATAGAGCTGGCGCTTTCATTTTTCCCATTTATCTGCTCGTTCTTAAGCTTAATGAGTTCCTCAACTAAAGCCTGCTTCTCTTTCTCCTGCTTGGCTGCGTTAATACCCCAACCCTTATTGATGTAGAACTCTACAAGCTTCTCTTTCTTTTCGATCTGCTCTTCTAAAAGCTCTATTTTCTGATCAATTACGCTAATCTCGTTTATCTGGTTAAAGCCTTTCTGTGTAACTTCAGACGATATCACAAAGAGCATTAAGGCAAATATACCAGCTCTTGCGAACGTCACCATAGATGTCTGTAGCTTACCTTCTGCCCTGTAGGAGCTGACGAATATAAAGCACACTTCTGTAAGTATTGCCTTTATCCATACTTTTGCAGTGATAATCCCATCTACTGCGTAAAAGCCAACAGCTTCGCTAACTAGAAAACCAGTGATAGTTATGAGTAGTAGAAACATCCAGATTTTAGTAATGGGTAAATTGCGCCACCACTGTTTCTGCTTTCGCTCATGCCACTCCTTTAATCGTTCATCGGATAGAGCAGTGTAAACATCAATCGGGTCGTCCTTAAATATCTTTTGTATCAGATGATTCACTTCACCGATAAAGGACATCTCTGTTGCGTTCTCGTCATCCTGGAACTCTGTCTTATATCGTTTTCTTATCTTATCGACCTGGTTCAGTATATCTTTATCTTTCATATTACCACCTAAAATTTACTCAATGGTAGCTTACTCCGTGAGTTATAGCAATTTAAACCATATCTAATTATATTATATCTTATAATCTTTTGATATGGAGATGGCATAACTTCTTTAATTTCAACTATATGGAGGAATTTTTAGACTTGCCGCTTTATTAATGGAGTTCAGTGAAAATGTATATTTTACTAAAAGGCTTGATCCAATTACGAGAACATCCATTGTATAATCTATCCATAATCTCAATAATGTTTATGGTTGTGGTTACTTTATCACCCATAACTAGATAATCAGATACTCTAGTGGGTTTCGACCTGTATCCCGCACTCATCAAATATCTCCTCAGCTATATCGCTCTTATAATACTCAGATAAAACGTTCACCTTTGTTATCCCTGAAGCAGCTATGTATTTACAGCAATCTTTGCATGGCCAGAATGGCAAATATATACTACACCCTTTAAGTGAGTGGTGGCTATTTAACATCGCATTCACTTCTGCGTGAACTACATAATTATACTTAGTTGGTCGTTGCCATCTACTTTCAGTATCTTTAAAACCGGCTGGAAACCCGTTGTAGCCAAGACCCACTATCTGCTTATTTTCATTGACTATTACAGCACCTACTTTAGTGTTGGGATCTTTAGAACGAAGAGACGTGGACTCCATAATCTTAAAGAAGTACGAGTCCCAGTCTATGGAGGATCTAATTTCTTTATCACTCATTGTCTTTCCCATAGCAAGGGTTATTCTCTCTCATTCTTTTGTACTCGATTCGTGGATCATACTTAAAACCCAACATCTCTGCTTCAAATCGTAGTGGATCGATCTCGAATCTATATCGCATCGGTGAGATCTCAATAAGCGGCTTAATACTCTTACCAAGTCCCCCGCGTACACTGACTTGCTTTACCCATGGTATTCCAAGTTCGTCTATGTGTACAATCTTATGTTTTCTAGGTACAGGGCAGTTCTTAGATACTTGGACAATCTCGTCTTCTTGCCTTGTATCTATTTGTATTAGCACATCACCCACAGCAAAACCGTTCCAACTAATAAATTCACGTATAGTAGCCGCTGTATCGCTATATGTAAGGTAGCTTTCTATCTCTTTCAGATCTGATGATTTGACAAGCCTATTCATATCAATCTCCTAATATCTGATAGAATTCTACTAAGTAAACATTGAAAATAGTTTAAAGAGGTTGTAAAATGAAAAAGATAATGAGTTGTAGAAGGTCCAGTCTAGCTCTATTTGCTATAGTGTGTTTGACTGGTATAGGTGTACATATAGGTGAAGATATCTCAGGTATAGCAGTTGCTATCTCTGGTATAGTAGCTAGCGTAGCAGGCGCAAATGCTTATGAGAAGAGTAAAGCACAGGGATCTAACTAATGTCTTTCACAGATAAAACTCGTAGGGTTGTTGAAGTTGCACTTGCCAGCACTAAGGCGATGGAAGAAGTGCTAAGTACGGCATTTCAGCAAGACGTTTTAGATATTGTTGGTAAAGGTCATGGTGTCAACAAGACAGAAACTGGTTTATATGGTATTGTAGTAACTGAAGATTTTGGTATAAATGACGAACTGTTTTTACATTGGCAAGTGCCGCAAAGAATGGATAAGACAGTAGATTTTAATATTCACACAGAGTGGGCACCATTAGCAGCAGAATCTGGCAAAACTATGTCTTTAGAGGTTCGCATATCTCAACAAGGCGAAGGGACACTTATTAATGATATGGGAGAAGTTTTCTTAATTGAAGATATTAGTGTGCCAGATACTGCATTTGAATCATTTTCAATCACTCTTACAGTGCCCAAAAGAATTGTGGTAAATGGTTTTGATGATTTATATATTCGCATTAGGAGAATCACTAGCAGCAACGATTCAGCTTCAGATGCAGCACTTCACCATGCTTCTATAGAATATCAAATACATCAAGTTTAATCTTCTTCGTCTAAGATCTTAGATACGTCTACTACATCTTCTGGTAGGCGTTTCTCTTGATATCTCTTAACGGTAACCTCTTCTTCTACCCAACCTCTATTTGGACATTTATACTTGATTTTTGTAGTGTATGTATTCAATATTTCAACCTTTTCTTTCTTTTTTCTTGCCATTAATTTCATCCCTAAAAATGTTCCAATCGGCTAGTAGTATTTGTCGTATCGCTTCGCAGTATGCCTTAACGGGCACTGGGAAATCTTCACGATTAATATAACTGATCCAATCGCTTAAACTCCCCGTAGCTATAAACGTAGTATAGGCACTGACAGGCACAATACATTGAGCAATGTGAGCGTCGCAGCCATCCATGGCAAATGACTTAGGATTCATCATTAAGGCTTCCGTGGTCTGTTCTATGGCTTGCTGTATGTCTTTAGAAGTCTGGAGATCTCTAGCATTGATGTCGTTGATGGATGGGATAAAGCACTCGAAAGAGTTGTCGCGTGTCTTATGCCATGTACAGTAATTGGCTGTTGAGGTTTGGACAAATATAGGGCATTTAATAACGAGATGAACTCGTGGCAGGTCGAGAATCGATTCATTAGCTGTGCCTCTTGGTAGTAGACTTTTAAGCATTACTATGTCTTTGCCCTTCAGCGAAGAAGATAGTAAGCCTACGTAGCCTTTATCTAACACGGGTATCTTGTTCATTACTCACCTAACTGAGTCAATCTTGCCGTAACAGTTTCTAAAGATTCTTTGACAACTTTAGCTTTAGCCGGATTATAGTCGTCGTCTTCTTTATTCGTTAGTCTAGCTAAATGACACTCAGCTGCATATTTCATCTTGCCAAGTGTTTCTAGACATGTGCACGTGTCAATCTGTAGCACTTTGCTCATCTTCTTGCTCCTCTGGTATAAAGCTTGCCTTACATGTGTACTCTTTTCGTTCCATCAAATCACCGCCGAGCATACCGTCCATGACGATTTCGTCTCCGCGTGCTTCGATAAAGTCGATTGTGTTTTCGTCTAAGATCTTGGGTGCAATACCAAGCTCTTTGCTACAGATCATCACCTTAGCGTGGATTTGATGCTCTTGATATATACGTGTCGCTTGCTCAATCATCTCGTAGAAGTTGAAAGGTCCAGTTAAGGACGCGCACAAATATCTATACTTATTCCTAGGTCCTGTGTTGATTGCTACCATAAAAATCTTGTCTTTTAACTCTGACAGATCCATCTCTTCAAATTCACCTAGCGTGTACTCGTTAGATTCTTGCGTCATGTTCGCTCCTTGATTATTAAGCTGAAATTACTTGTCGCTCTTTTTAATATTGTCTACTGCCCAAAGTGGTTGTAAATTAGTATAATTACATGCCTTTTGTAATTCAATCAAATCGGTCAAATCGAACTTAGATAGAGGTTTGATATGATCTATATGCCATTCTCCATAATTCTCCCAAGACATTCCTGGTTGGAATTGAGATTCTAAGTGTCGTTTTAGATCTTCAATAGAGCAACCTAAATCTTTAACAGCAGAACCTCTCTTATATTTACCTTCCAACATACGCCTTAAACGTCTTCGCAAATTTGTTTTTAGTTTATATTGAATGTTTGTAGCATATTGCTGTCTATGCCAAGCATTTATTCTTTCCCTAAAACGGTGTTTGTTTTTCTGATAGTAAGTTTTTCTTTTTATGTCAAGTTCTTTTTTATTTTTTTCGTAATACTTACGACTAGCTTTTTTCAGTCTTTCTTTATTTTGTTGATAGTGATCTTTGATTTTATGCTTATTGTGCTTACGATAGTTTATATTTTTCTTTTGATGGTATTCAAGATTTTGTCTATAGCTATATTTTTCGTGGCAGCTTTTGCTACACCACTTGCTCATAGGTCTTAAATTTTCTTGTCCACAGAAATCACATTTTCGCATCTTGAATCTCTTTTTTGCCCACCTTTGCTAGTTTATCTACGTATTCATTATATTCATTGCCGTTATGACCACGAACCCACTCAATTCTTAAATCCCAAAACTGCTTGGCCAGCGGCCCTAGCGTCTGCCATTGATCCCAGTTCTTGACTTTCTTAAGGCCCAGTCTCATTTTGATCACCCAGCCGTCGTACCAGTCATTGATGCCGTTCACTACATACTGAGAATCACTGTACAAAGTAGCACAGTGATCAAATCTATAGTTATCGTCCATCCAGCGCAGCGCTTCAATAACGGCTTGTATTTCCATGCGGTTGTTGGTGGTATTGTCTTCACCGCCGTATGCTTCGTGTACCTTTATGCCGCTATCTATAACCACGTAACCCCAACCACCTGGACCAACCTTACCTGTTGAACTTCCATCGGTGAAGATCTTAATCAATTCGACTCTCGATAACTTGAATTCTTTGTTTAATATCTTCTACTACCTGTTTCACATCTTCAAGTTCAAATTTTAGCTCTTCGTCTTCAGGGTACTTGCGCACCTGCTTTCTTAAGAAGAAGTATTCTGCTTGTGCTTCTCTCAATTGATCTTTTAGTTCAAGTAGCTCTACATCTTTAACTATGCCCTGTACAGCTTTTGCTTTAGCATAACGATTATCTATGCTAGTTACACCACCAACGCCTGCTGTCAATAGAGACACTGCTACGGCTGCAACTCCTAGTTTTGCTTTTAAAGATTCCATTATTGCTCCGGTATAGAATATAGATCGCCGTTTAATATCTGCCTACATTTCTTATAAAACCTTGGCAGGAACTCTTGTGTGCAATCGGGCAGATTGTTGACTTTTCTATAATGTCTTTCTAAATCTGTTAACCAACAATAGCTGTGAGGATCAGCAACGTGGTTAGCACCCCAAACAAAAGCGCAAAAAGTCAACCCAAGCAATAATGCTGATAACAAGAAACCACCATCTAAAGCAAAAATTTGATTTAGTGCTGCAATCGCCATTAGTGGAGCCAATATATGACCTGATAATGTTACACAGAAATGCAGCCAGAATATGACTTTTACGCTTTTTGACATCTTACAACTCCACTATGTCGTCTTTTGTGATTTTACGTGTAAAGAACACGGTGCTGTGATTGCTTGTGTGCTTACGCTCTGGTGCTCGCAAGAAAACGTTAGCCTTTACAAAGAACTTGGTGTAGACACCGTTGTCTCCGTAAGTGTTTACTGCAACAACAGAATTTTCACCTTGCTTGTGAACGATGGATAGAAGTAGGTTTTTCTCTTCTTCTTCCCACGTCAGCACACTCATACCGTATCTATTATACGGATCTAGATTGCTGTTACTAGTAATCGTGATCGTTCCTACAATGTGTAAGTTTGTCATCGTACTTCCTTTCTTGAGTAATTAGATAGTAATTCTATGATTCTCTCGCCTCTAGGTGAGGCTAGAACATCTCTAGCGTAAGATTTATCACCGGTGAGTTGAATGCCTTTAAGAACTTTCTCTGCTCTCCACGGCTCAGATAGATCTGCGAAATATGTTTGTATTGTAAATACAAAGCCTTTTTGCTCTGGCATACCCATGATACCCTGTCTCTCGAAGCGAAGGAATATGTCTCCGCTTTCGTAAGTCTCTGGAATCCAGTCGTCTGGGTGTCTATCCAAATTGTTATCCTCACGAAACGATATAGCACCTATTCTCTCCATACCGTCTACTGCCTTGATGCAGCGATCAACGATGATCTCTGGCTTTGGCATAACTAACTCGTTACTAGCGTTTAATACGTGTGAGTGTATCTCACCGAAGCTTTTACCAATT
>Ga0181568_10002475_pt1 | contig 16817 bp, 25 predicted proteins | sample 101ome_20_FD_133758 | JGI IMG/M metagenome (GOLD analysis project Ga0181568, IMG submission 133758) | Coastal salt marsh microbial communities from the Groves Creek Marsh, Skidaway Island, Georgia - 101404AT metaG (megahit assembly) | ecosystem: Environmental > Aquatic > Marine > Intertidal... | reverse complement strand
CCTCTATCCATAAATCCACTATCTGTCCCCCATCCTGTACTTAATGGATGTGAATACGCCAATATATTTGTATCACTCGGATAGTCAGGATTTACTTGTAGTTGAACTAAAATACTGTATTCTTGTATTAAGTGATAAGGTATTTTATATTCATTGGTTAAAATGTTTATTACATCATTATGACAATTCTTAACAACCTCTTGAACATATTCGTCATTTACATATGTATAATATTGTACGACACCCGGTCCAATTGGTGACAGACCAGCGTAACGTAATACATCATTTATTTTATGTTCTATTTCGTAAACCGTTTTTTGATATTCTTCATCGTATGTTGGTGACCCATTATACTGTTTATCAATATCAATATAAAATTGTAGTAGAATATATGGTATAGTTGAGTTCTCGGCGACATGAAATTCATGTTTAACATCAACACCTTTAAATATGAGTGACTCTATTACTCTTTCAAGTATAGGTAAAGTCTTTTTAAATTCTTCTATTTTTTTTTCTTTATCCATTACCCTATTTCTTGTCTAAAATATTCATGGAATGAATCCTCGATTAATCTGTGGTCAGGATAATAATAATCTAAAGAACGTGTTTCTATTTTAGTATAATGATTATGGTAATCTATCATATGTTCTATAAAACATACGAAATTACTACACTCATATAAAATGTCTACATCTTCATGTATTCCGTCTTTGAAATAATCATAAATAATGTTTTCTAAAAAGTTTTTAACATTAATAGATAATATAGGTTCTCCTTTACTTGTGTGGTCAAAAATAATATCTTCAGTTTTAAAATACTCTTTAAGACTTTTCATCAAACTGTCAGTCATTTCATCTTCTCCTGACTGCTTTATTGCCCATCCATAGATATTTTCAAGTTGGTCAATGATGTCACTTTCTTTTAAGTCGTTAAAATCAAAAGTTTCTTTATTCATTAACTTTGCTAATATCGATTTTTCTTCTTCGTTTAATGCCTCTTCAATATCATCTATTAATACATCAGGGTACCAGTTATCAAAAATTCCATCTTCACTTAACATAGACGCATAATAACTATTATCAAAAAGATTAGACAAGTCATCCTTATCTAATATAAGTCTACTATCATCTACAATGTCATATTTAAACATATCTTTAATTTCATTTACTATATATTCCGAATCTTTTTCATACAGTAACTTCATACACGTAGACTCACAACCAATAGACTCAGATAAACTCCAAAGTTCATCATGATTTTCTGTTAAATTATTTTTAATGATATGTCTTAGATATAATTCACAATCCTCGTTAAAATAGTTTTGAAAAAACTCTAAATCGAAAACCTCATTACTGTAGCCCTCCTTTAAAGTTTTCCTATCGGTAAGTAGTACTTTAATTAGTCCTATGTTCTTTTTTACTTTCACCTATCTTTTAATTATACTTTATAAATATTTATAGTTAAGTAATTATTACTAATATGGGTAAACCTAGAGAAAATTTAAATAGATTACTAAAACAATTATCTAAGTATAATTTAAATCCTTACGAATACGTTGTTTATGGATCTGCACCTTTAGCAGTATCAGGTTATATTAATGACGTTAATGATTTAGATGTTGTGATACTTCCTGAAGCTTGGCCGTTTGGTCCTGGAGGTAGTTTTAATGATGGTGATATTGAATTCTTTATGGAGTGGAAAAATGGTGATGGCTCTACTGACTCAGCGGAAAAATTAATAAAGTTTCACACTATGAATAAACCATATGAAGGACATTACTTTGTTAAACCTGAAAAAGTTTTAGAATATAAAAGGAATATGATGAGGGATAAAGACGAGTCTGTTTGGAAAAAAATATATGAATAATGTTGACGACACTTTGGATTTATTTGTTTGTTGGTACGATTATTGGTTTTTTTATTGAATACACAATACGTTGGAGTGGTTCAGATGTAAACTGGTATGAGCGATTTTGGTTGATTTCTGTTTGGCCAATTATGGTTTTAATATTTGTATATTATTTTTTGAGAAGTTTATTTGGAATTGATGATTAGATTTTATTTAATAATATCGTTATTGTTTTTATCAAGTTGTTACGTCACTAACGATACAACAGGGTTTCAGTGCGATGAACTTTATATGCTAGATTATAATTGTAATTTAAATACAAGTTATAATTTCATTCAGTTCACTCCAAGAGTACCGAGGTCACCTTATTGGGATGCTTGGGGTTATCCGACTCCATACTACTACCAAATGGGTTGTCCTCCACATGTGATATTTCCTGAACCTACTTATGTGTTTCCTAGTCAGTCAAATCAAATAACAAACAGACCAAGACCAACAATTTTTAACAATACAGATTACAATTGGAATAACAGTACTCAAAATAGTAATAGTCAGAAACCCAAACCTCAGTTGGATAGGAAACCAGAACGTAATCCTGTGGAAAGGACTTCAAGACCTGTTAAGAGAAGTGATAATTAAATATCTTACAGTTAGGATTAAGTTTATGTAAATTTGGGAAAGTGACATTACCTATATCGTTATTATCTATGTGTGATATATGTAGTTCGGTAAAAACGTCACAAAATTTTTCGTAAGTTTTTTTTCCTCCTATACACCATTCACATTCATAGTAATGTGTCGGTGAGTACTCTCTTTTATCAAAAATTATCAATGTTCTATTTCTTAAGGGTGGTAAGGATTGTGCCGTTCTATATCCCACAAGTAGTGTATGTCCGTAGGTCATTTTTTTAAAATGATTTAAGTCTTCTTTACAGTGCCAAAGAAGTTTGTCATCTAAACCTATAAAACCTAAATTGTTAACCGCAACTATTGCCTTCATAATTCCTCTATTCTCTTAGCCTTATCATCAATAACAAGGTCAAAGTGAGGTTTTGGATTCGGGCTTGTTCCTGTTATTAAATCATGGAATTTACATCCCCATCCTTTAAGTTGTTCTCTAGTGTAATCGGTGTAGTCTTTTTTAGAAACTGAACCTCTTGCGGTCCAATAAACTATTTTCCAACCTTCATCATATAATTTGTTAATCTTATCAATATTTTCCTGTATCGGTATTGATATATCGTATCTTCTGTTATTATTGTCTTCGTAATAACATATAGTCTCGTCTATATCTACGAGCGCCACTTTTTGTTGACCTTCTTCCGTTAGTCTTTTTGCTGAGTGAAATTCCATTTATTTCAACTTATTTTTAAAATTTATATTTCATAAGGAGATTCACTGAAAGTGACTTCTCTAAGTGTTGGACAATCTTTTAATAGACTTTCTATGATGAAACCTTTGAACTTACCTTTATCATTGAAGGTGTTTAAATATCCCTCTTCTATCAAACTAAATGTCTTAACTTCTTCCAATACATCTACCTTATTTATAATTAGTTTGTTTACTCCATTAATCTTAATACTCTTTCTAATATCATCAAGATTTAACCATCCTATTTGTCTGGGTCTTCCTGTAGTTGCACCATATTCTTTTCCGACTTGTCTAATTAAATCAAAGGTTCTAGACGGTTCTTCAAATTTTTTATTACCCACGTAAGTTTTATAAGCTTTTATTACACCATAGACATCTCTAATCGCTTGGTGTGGTAATCCGTTCTGTAACGCACCTGCTACTGTACAATGTGAGGATGTTACAAATGGGTAATCACCCCAATCTATATCTAATTCAAAACCTTGTGCGCCTTCAAATAGAATCTTAACGTTTTCTTTTCCGTGAAGTTCATCGTATATATCAATTACATAATCAAATACTTCTTCACAATCTTCAGCACGTAATCCTGTTCTGTTGTATTTTTCTCTATACGTTTGACCGTTACCTGTTTTTGTTGTTCCAATCTTTTCGTCTTTTGAATCTTCTTCTACATATTCAGGTTTTGTTATGTGTGCTCTCCTGTCTATCATTAGATTTTCTTTGACTTTGAATCCTCCCTTTTCCAACTCAACAATTTCTTCTTCTAATTTAATAGGGTTTACCACACAACCAGGACCTATAACCGATTTTAATCCATATATTACACCAACAGGGATGTAATGTGTTACATATTTTTCACCATTATGGTATATTGTGTGCCCTGCGTTTCCACCTCCATTATATCTTATAACATGAGTATATTCGTTTTCTGTTTTAGCTAAACTGTGTGCGACTTTTCCTTTTCCTGTATCACCAGCTTGTAAGTCTACTATAATATCTGCGTATTCAATCATTTAATTAAAAGTTGTATAATTTAAAATGACTAATCAAACCGTCTTTACAAAGTAAATGTTTTAATGAAACATTATTTTTTATTTCACCACAGTAAGGTAAAATTACTATTTTATTTTCTTCTAACAAATTAATAAAATATTCTAATTTATCATTTAATCCATTAACTTTTTGAATGTCCATTCCTGGTTTCGATCCAAGGTATAAATTAATTTCTTTACCAAAATCATTTTTTAAAATGTCTTCGATTAAGTCTAATTCTGAACCTTCTATATTAAATCTTAATATATTATATGAGTCTTTATAATCTTCGACGTTATCTCTTACCCATTTAACAAAAGAAATACCTTTTGTAAGTACATATTCATTTTTATCGATATCTCTTTTTGTATCATAAACTGAATTTCCTTGCCCATTATAATGACCATTTTCGATAAATAATTTTATATCTTTACCATAATTCTCTTCCGTAGTTATTGCACCATTAATAATATTTATTTTATCATTATTTAAATATTTTTGAGACAATTTTTCACAATATTCAGGATGTGCTTCAAAACCGTATATTTTATAATCTACTAAGTCACCCACTTCAGATAAAAACATATCTATTTCTTCTCCTTTATATAAACCTAAATCAAAATAATTGACTTTTTTCTTTTTTTTTATGCTTATGTTTAATTTTTTTTCCCAAAATTTTACAAAATTTTGAACCTTAAACCTGTTCATCTCATCTAAATTGGTGATGTGCTCTCTTACCATGTGTATTGTTTTATTAGCCCATTCTATGTCTTCGATACCATAAGCAACCCCAAACATGTTTTCCGGATTTTGCAACTTGTAGTCAACAGGTTTTATATTATACTTAAACTCATCACTATCTGTATATGCATTGTCAACAACATCATTTACTAAAATAGAAGTTTGTTTGGTCCTGTTTTTTTGATTTAATATTATTGATTTACATCCACATAAAGCGGCAGCTACTGTTAAATACGTTTTTTGGTCAAAAGTTATAAAGTATTCATATTTATTAAATTGTTCTCTTAATAAATTTAAATCTGTTTGATCTTTATAATATGTTATATTTGTAGGATTGTATTCTTTAATAATTTCTTCGTAATTTTCAGGTGTTTCTTTACCTAAAATAAAACAATAACCTTCTCTATTTTTATTTTCATTGTAAAAAATATCTAAATTATAATCTATGACTCTTAAAACTCCATCGTTTCTATTAGTGTAGGTTTTAAAATTACCAAAATTAAAAATATAATCGTTTTCATTAAAGTTTAATTCATCTTCTTTTGTTGTATGATACATAATCCATCTTACATTATTAGTAGTATTGAATTTATTCCCTCTTGAGTGTTCAGGATAAATCCCTACTGTTTTATTAAAAATGAAACTAAATGGTTCCCATTCTCCCTCAAATTTGTGACCTGATATAATTCTAATGTCCGATTTTATAACATGTATATTTTCGTGTTCATAGGCTGGTTTACAAAAAACATAAACATTATGACCTGAATCAGCCAAATAATATGCTAATTTATGTAAAGCAATTAAGCCACCTGATATATAATCGTCTAAATTTAAAAATAAATCTATTACAAAATTTATTTTTTCTTCATTTTTTAATTTCATTACCATTATTTCTCTATTTAACTATTTTGTTCTATTTAAGTGTGGTACATTTTTATTATTAAATTCGGTATCTAAAAAATTTTCAATTTTTTCTATTAAATCCTCATCTTTAAGATTAACCACTAGTAAATTATCTTTATCTTTAAAATATTCTTTAACATCTGATATGTGATTTAAATAAGATTTTTTTAATATTTTTGAATTATACGGGTCTTCTTTTGGTGCTCCATATACCTTAGTTAGAATTTTAAATATTATTCCTTCATAAACATATCCACCTATATTTTTTGGATTATGAAAATTTAAGAACATTTTTTTATAAAATCTAATCAGTGAATCATACCATTCATCCTCAGTATCTCTAACTGTAAGAATAAATTTAGCATTTTCAAACTCTTTATCTAAAAATTTATAAAATTTTGGTAAAGAAAACGGTACATCTTGAAAAAAACTATAATAATAGTAATCATCTTTTATCATATTTGTAAAAGTGTTATAATTTTCGTAAAAATATGACTCTAAATTAAATTCAAATGGTGTCTGTGGTGCCGTTTTTATATTATTTTCGTTCATTAATTTAGTTAATGAAGTGGTACCTGTTTTATTATATCCTATACAAAATATTTTCATTATCTTATTTTTTTAACAGGGACACCTACATATACACCACTTTCATTTATGTTTTTTACCACACATCCATTCATACCTATTATTACGTCATCACAAACTTTAGTCTTTTCTCTTATTGACGAGTTATTACCCATATATAATCTGTCACCGATATTAACATTACCTGAGATAATTGAGCCCGGCATCATACTTAAATAATCACCTATAATACTATCATGTCCTATATGACATCCTCTGTTAAGTAATGAATGTTTTCCTATTTTAACATTAGTAGTTATTATAGAATTTGCACCTATAAAACTACCCTCACCAATTTCTATATTTTCATCCATAATTTGTGCAGTAGGATGAATAAATGTAAAGTACTTAGTATGTAATGGTAACTTATCTACTATTTTTTTTCTAATTAAAGAATCTCCAATTACCACCATTACTTCACATTTTTCAAAATTTAATTTACTTATCGGTAAAGTATTTTCGTCAACAAACTCGTCATCAACATAACAAGTTAAAGTCATATTCATCTGAGCCATAATCTCACGAGCATGACCTCCATACCCAATTAAAACTTTTAACATTGTTGGTAAACTTTAAATTCTGATAAATCAGGATAAGGTAATTCCAAATCCTGATTATGTTTCTTAGAACCGTCAATATTATAAAATTGTCCCATTAATAAAGAACCTCTCGCCGCTAATTCAGGCATCATATAAAAATTCCAACCTATCATATCCAAGTTATCATCATGATAAGAACACTCTCTTCTTCCACTATATCTCGCCCTTTTAAACCAATGATAAGCTTCCAAACTATCCGTTAATATTGCACCACCTTTACTTAATTTAAAGTGTTTATACGGTCCTGTAAATGAAACACAGATGTGTTGACCTTTCTTATACATATCCGCAGTAAAAGTCAATGCTGAGTCCCATACATTACTACCTTTGAGTTGATACATACCTTTTATCGTTTTACCCTCAACAGGTTCAAACTCTACTTTAAGTCCTGCGTGAATAATTTCACAAGGAACTGATGGGTAAGTCCTGCATGGGATACTTACTTTACCATCAATAGTTTTTTTAACATGATTTTCATAATACAATGCCAAAAATAATGCATTTGACATGTTATCTAAAGTCACAACATATGGTGCTCCTGTGTAATCTGAAAGTTGTTTTTCAAATTCTTCAGTTATTCTATATACTCCGTTAGCCATTTATTTTATATTTTACTTAAGTATAATACAATAAAATAAACAATCAATAATGGCACATCCTTTATTACACGCAAAATCCTCAGTTAAAAAGTTTGGAGGTAAGGTAGAAGATTATATCGATATTCATAATTGGTTTGATGAGACGAAGTCATGGATTGCACATAGTTATCACAGAGTATTTAGACACCATTCTGAGGGTATATTTGAGTGTGAAAAGGTATTTGGTGAGTCATTTATCAACTCGGACGGAAAAGTTGTTTATACAAGATATGTGGGAGAGCAACACGTAAAGGAAGATTGTTACAATAATATTCCATCCGCTAAGGACTGGATAGATGCTTTTAACAAAAAAGAAAAACCTCCATGGATGACCCGTACTGTGAACTTAAAATTTGATGATTGATATTTATTGTTATGGAAAAAGAAATTAAAGACATAAAAGTAATCTTAAATATATTCCAAAAGTACTTGGAACTAAACAAGTGTAGTGTTGCAACTTTTGAATTAGATTCTTACAGTTTAAACGTAAACTCAGGAAATAAATTCTACTGTAATAGTCAGTGGTTAAATTCACCTATACCTATCGATAAATTTATAGAGGATTTTATGGATGTTTTAAAGGGTAATGATGAATTAGATACTTGGATTGACACTCCTGATGGTGGTGACACCGAGATATATAATTATACTTTTGAAATTAACCCTGAGGAACGTATGGTAAGAATATACGGAGATTATAGTTACTATACCGAGGGCGAACAAGAAAATAATTTATATGATACTGATGAATTACCTGAAGAAATTATTCAATTTTTAAATACGCTCAGTGAAGAGGGTCATGGTGAATTGGAGGTGGACTTCCAAGGTTCAGGTGATAGTGGTTGGGTAGAAGAAGATGGTAGAACAAGAAGAAGTGACAATTATAAAATACCTGATGTTGTAGAAAACTATTGTTACGAACTTTTAAATAAGTATCCAGGTTGGGAAATAAATGAAGGTTCTCAAGGTAAATTTTATTTTGACTCTTCAAAAATGATGGTGTCTTTTGAATTCCAATATAATGAAGAGGTTAACGATAGAGAATTATCGTATCAATTTCAATATTAATTACTTAAAGGAGCCTTAATAGTTGGATGGGATTCGTAATTGGTTATCTTATAATCAAACTCTCCATTTAAAACATCTTGACTTATCAAGTGTATTTTTGGTAAATTGTAAGGTTCTCTTTCAATTTGTTCTTTAGCCTGTTCAATATGATTGTTGTATAAGTGTACGTCACCTAAATTACCAATCAAATCACCTGGTACCATATTAACCTCATCTGCAATTATTGTTAACAACATTGCATAAGACGCGATATTGAAAGGTAATCCTAAAAAGGTATCTACACTCCTTTGGTTCCACATTAATGAAATCTCACGTCTCGGAACACCATACATATCCATGTGTTCATGGAAGTAATCATTAGAACGACTCATAGGATTAACACTTTCATTGTAGATGTCAATTCTTTCATCTAGATTTAACTCTCTCGTATAAACTTGGAACCCATAATGACATGGTGGTAAAACCATCTTATCAATATCACCAGGATTCCATGCGCTAACCATTAATCTCCTTGAGTCCGGATTTTCTTTTAATTCTTCTATTAAGTTTTTAATTTGGTCTACTGATGATTTTACATTTGGGAATTTATCCTGACTTATTAATTCGTGTCCATATTTATCCCATTTCTTCCACTGTTTACCATATACAGGACCTAACTCACCATATAATTTAGCGAACTTATCATCTGTTTTTATTTTCTCAATAAACTCATCCATTGAAATATAATCAACATCAGTGGCGAACAAGTTTTTAAGTTTATAGTTTTTATAAGCGTCTCCATTCCATATGTTACAGTTATTTTCAATCAAATAACGTATGTTAGTGTCTCCTTTTAAAAACCATCTAAGTTCTGTCATTAGTGACTTGATAGCCATTTTTTTAGTTGTAAGAAGAGGGAACCCTTCTTTCATATTGTGACGTATGGTGTATCCAAAAATAGACTTTGTACCAGTCCCTGTTCTATCTTTTTTATCTACACCATATTCTAATATGGTCTTTAATAGTTCTTGATATTGTCTATCCAAATTATTCACAGTCTCTTGTTCTAATATATTAACCATATGATTTAAAACCATATCCAAAGCATGTTCTTCGTCCCAAACTTCGTTTTTTTTATCTACTGACATTTAATGTATTATAAAATGTGTTACTGTCATAATCATAGATGACAGAAACCGAATAGTAAATAAACTCAGGGTTTTCAATCATATTTTTATGTTTTTCACTTCTCATATACTGTTCGAAAAACAAACTGATACCATCAGTTTCCCATCTTTGGTGTGACGCTACATTTTCTGAAACTTTTCTAAACCCACAAAAATCTACTTTTGGACATCTTTCTTTAAGTCCATTTCCTGTGTCATCATTATGTGAAGCAAAATTAACCTCAGTTTGGTGAATATTATGTGGTAATGTTATCTCATTATATAGTCTATCGCTATATTTTAGTTCATTCATACCTAATTTACGTCTGTGATTATTCACAGTGTAAATTAATTTTTGTTCCATATTTCTTTCTAAAGAATCTATGTCCCAATTTTTTGTATAACTAGGTCTTGTCGGTGGTACAAAATCTTCGCAAGATACTACCACTCTCTTGCCGTTAATCATCTTCCAACACACAACACCTGGTTGTGCATATGTCTTAAATGTTAAACCTAAAAATAAAATAAAAATTATATTAATTACTATTCTTTTGTTATTCATACAACAAATATAGTAAAAATATTATGAAATAAAAAATATTTCTTACTCGTGCGTATATTTTATAACTGTACTAGACAACGGTACTCTGAATAAGGGTGCGTTCTTCCCATTACTTTGTTTTTGTAAAACTTCGTAAAACCCCTCAAAATACTTTATAGTCATTACATTGTCATAGTACTGCGTACTATCGTCAAAAAATGTAGCATCTAAAGTATGTTCTCTTGTGTTAAATTCTAATATTATCATTTTTTAAAATATTACTTTCCGATAATTAAATCGTCTAAATTTATGTCTTTACCCTTATTTTCTTTGTAATCATTATACATGTAGGACTTTACAACTGATGTTATATTTAATTCTGTTTGTGCAATTTTACTTTCCATCCAATCTTCTAACTGTTCTCCTTCTTCCATTAACTCCCACATTTTAAAGGCTAACGTACCGATAGTAAATAGTTGTTGCTTAGCCATGTAAGAGCCATTTTTGTTTTCGTTTACATTTTTTTTGAGGGTTTTAAGTTGTTCCTCAGTTATTATAATTCTATTCATGTTAGTATTAAATATATTATATAAATATCTAAAGATTTGTATTTTACTTTTTATTTTATATTAAAGTAACAAATATCATCTTATTAGATTAATCCTACTTGTTTAACTTTTTATAGTAAATATTAAACAAAATCTTAAACGAAATATTATTGTTTTTGGTTACATTTAACTATTCTCACAGTCATCGTATATATATTGTCCATCTCTACTCTTCACGATTACGTGAATTCCGTAGTCTCTTTCATTTGATTTAGTAGGTTCTCCAAAATATTTTAAAACGTCAACAGGTATTATGTCAGCTTCCCACCAAGCGGCATCAACATTGTAATCATGCCACAAATCATCACAACTAAGAAATGACTCATCAGAATTTAAATACATATATACGTATAATGTGTGGTCACCAATATGAACCCACTTATTAAGACGCATCTTTTCTTCTTCAGGTTTTTCTGTAAAATCAACTTCAAACCTATTTATCATCGGCTCTCCATTGTCTTTTTTACCCAAACGAAATAAAAAAGTATTTGTGTTTAGTAACTTTTCTATATATGATAGTTTTTCTCTATCCATATCACCAAATACTTTCTACCGCAAACCTTTTCCATGTATTGTCTGAAACACATATATAAACATGTGTGTTGTCATAACGTATTTCACCTTTCCTACCTGGATCACTAAAAGTTACGGGTACTGGTGTATCATTAACTTTAGTAGTATTTAATACGTCTTGTTCACTTAAGTTAGTTTCTCCTAAGTAAAGACTATTATCACTTAAATAAAGATGTCTTATCTTATATTCTGCAGAACCTAAATCGTACTGTGCATTTTGTGTTGGTATAATACTTCCTGTTAGATTATGTTGTGTGCCATCAGATTCTATAGATGTGGATCCTGAAAATACTTTATTTGATATCTCTCCAAAGGTGACTTTTTTTGCGTCGACACCGTCATGTACGATGAAATAATTATTGGTTGCTAAACTTCCTGTAAAGCTATCTAAGTTTGGAATTGTTACTTGTGACATTTTATTTTATAAATATTAATATTTTATTCAGTTGGTGGTGTGTTTTTATATGGGTGAGAACTTGGGAGGCTATTTGTTAGTCCCCATTTATGTGCTAAATAACCTTCTGCCTTTTCTAAGTGTGTCATATCAGTTCCTCTTGTACCTGGCATAGACGCATAAGCAATAAATTCTCCCAACTTACCATCTAATTCTTGTGATGACCTGTTTCTCATCAATCTTAATTCTTGACTTGATTGTAATGAATTGTCATAGTCATTAACTGGTGTGAATGCATTTGATCCATCTACTCTTACACCGATTTGATTTCCTGTCTTATTAAACCAACAAGCAACTATGTGCCATTGGTTTCTTGTTAAACTCTTTAGGTTCCATTGTTGTAAATTACCGATTGTAGTACTGATTCTGTTCGAGGACAACGCATCTAAATCTAACTCTCCTGGCCATGTATTATTTGATGCTCCTGAACTTATAGCATAATCTCTTTTATTGTTACTTGAGCTATATTCATAACTCCAAAGAGAATCTTGGTTACTATCAGTCCCTTCAAATCTAAATACACCTAACGCAAAATGGTTACCTGATGATACTTGTGTTCTGTAAGCAGTACTTTGTAGGTAGTCTGCGCCACCATCAAAATCAAATACATTCAACCCGTTTTGTGTTGACGAATTAGTAACAGGATTACCACCGTATGTCATTGTATAAGTTCCTGCTTTATCAGTAACACCAAGTAGACTTGTTCCACTTCTTTGGTAACTTGAACTGTCAGAAGCGTCAATCCACGCAACAGGTGAAATTACAGAAGTAGGTGTCCATGGTACTTGTGCGCTAGTGCTCGGTGTTATTGATGGTGTTGGTGTTGTAGTACTTGTTGGTGTCGTGGTTGGTGTTGTCGTATTAGTTGGTGTTGTGGTTGGTGTTGGTGTAACAAGTGGTGGTATTATGTTTATAGTTCCACTCATATTTGGGTGAAACTGACATACATAATATAGAGTATTTGGTGCATCATTAGGTACTGTAAAAGTAATACGATTAAAATCTGTCCCATTGTTTGTTACTCCATTATTATATGAATTACCAGTACCTGTGGTATTTAAATCTTTTATCCAAAATGGATGACCAGACGCTATTACATCAAAAATATATGTTTCACCTCTTTCTAATGTAAGTTCTGTGTTGGACGTAATATCTCCGTTATTATCAAAAACATATTCAATTGAACCATTATTTGTTATTTGATAATAATTTGGATTAATTGGTGTAGGAGTTGGTGTAGGAGTTGGTGTAAGTCCAGGGTTAATTACCATACTTATGTAAACTGGGTCACCTACCACCCATGGAGTTGGTGCTGCTTGTATTAATGTTACATTATTTTCTGTGTATGCGGTACCAGCGTCTCTGAACCAAAAACCGGTACCACTATTAGTGTTTGGGTCTGGGTCTGTGTCTGTCCAAACATCAACTACAAACCCCGGAAATGTTCCTGATGGACCCACACCTACGGGTCCTGAATATATTGCAGTACTTCCGTTCTGTGTCATTGTTATTGTAACACTTTGACCCGTAAACCCTGAGAAGTAATCGGTTCTATCGACACCATTGGCGTCAATTGCATTCCAATAAATTCCCTCTGGGTTTGAAGCACCCTCTAATATATTAGGGTCGGTGGCTCCTTCTGTATCTCCTCCAGTGTTATTACTAATTATAGTAGTACCCGAATATGGTACCTTATAAGGTAAAACTACTAAATTAAATGGATAACCCGTTACAGGTATTGGTGAAGATGTTACTGAAGGTGTAATCGATGGTGTTACTGTGTTAGTTGGAGTTACAGAGGGAGTAACTGAAGATGTTGGAGTAATTGTAGTTGTCTGCGTTGGTGTATTAGTTTGTGTTGTTGTAGGTGTCGGACTAACGCACAACTCTCTTAATACTATATAGTTACCGTTTTCGTCTGTAATATAATTTCCGTTTTCATCTGTTAAATATTCAAAACACGATGTCTCGGTTGGTGTCGGTGTTGTTGTCTGTGTTGGTGTTGGTTGTAGTGTTATACCTGGCTGAGGTATTGGTGATGCAGATGGTGCGGGTGTGTTACCTCCCGTTCCATCATGTGATGTCCAATATCCGTTATTTTCTAACCATGCTACTGCTTCAACAACACCAGTAAATGTATGTGCTGTTAATGGTAAACCATTTACCATAGCTAAAAATGAATCATTATCTAAACTTGTACTTCTACTAAAAGCCACTTTAGCCTCAGTATTTAAAGGGTTTGGTTGTCCTCCATCAGGTACGGGTTTAGCTATGACATAACCAACTTCTTCATCTGGTCCCATCCACCAAGTAACACCTCCAATATTAGACGAATAATCTTGTGCTGTAATCCCAACTGCTAAGTTACCATATTGTTCAGTTCCATTTATAGTTGATCCAGTATTATATGCAAACGGTCTATTTAAACTCATACTACTTTTACTTATAAATACAATAAAATAAAAAAAAGGTGGAGATAATTCTCCACCTGTTAGGGTCGACTTGGAAGTCTGACTCCACCACTTGTCATAAGACAAGAATTAATTAACCCCCTCAGTAATCTTATTTACTGCATATTCACCGAGAGTCATCTTGGACGTGCCTCCTACAATCACACAGTCCTTAAGAATAGTATAAGGGATGTGAATCATATTGTCAACACCATTGAACATAGTCAAAGGATTTTTCAAAGACAAAGCAGAGTGAATAGCGTTCAGGTAAATCTTGTGTTGGTCTTGCTCATTATCAAACTGTTGGTTGAGGAGTTGACCGAACTGCGGGTGGATAATTACAACGTTTTTCATATCACAAATATAAGTACTTTTTTTCAGAATAACAAATATTTATATAGAAATATTGGTTATGAGTAAAAAATCTATTATACAAAAAGTTTTAAAAGAATACACTGAGGATGAATTATTCGATTACAAACCAAATTTTTCTGCAGAAGACTTAATTAAGTATATAGATTCTGAGTGGGATATAGAGATGTTAAATATGATTAATTCAAAAATATCCGACCGTGTAGATTACTTAAATCAAGTAATAGGTATGGGTAACAGAGTTAGAGTCAAAGGTTTTGGTCAAGATTAATTCATACAAGCCAATAGTTCATCCCTTACATCAATAAGTTCCTCTTCTGTACACTCCCCAAAAAGATATTCATATTCTTCAGGTACATCATCAACCATAAGAGAATGAATTGGGTTGTACTTAATAAAATTGTTGATATGCTTGAGGAAGAAAAGATTTCCTTCGATGTCACACTCCAATGACTGCCAACGCATGGGCTCGGTGTGAATCATGTTGTCGAATACTGAGAAGTTGATGTGGTTTTCCATACCACAAATATAAAGTATTTTATTTAATATCCAAACCCTTCGACGGATAAAATATGTAAAACCTGTTTTTCTTTCCATGACGGCATTATCGTCACAATATCAGGCTCAAGTCCTGTTTCATCGAGAACTTTTTGTTTGAAGTACTCTTTCATGTCTTCATTTTGTTCGAATCCATAGTACATTAAGTTTGATGATGTGGGTAATAACTCAGCGTCAACCATAGTCATTATATTATATCCCATAGTAAATAAAGGTTTACCATCTTTGTGAAATAAAACTGTATCGTATGTAAACCCTGGTGTATCGACAGCAGTTTGTTTGATGTCAATAAACATATCATCAATAATTCTTTTTACAGGTTCAAGTAGTTCGTTCATAATTCACTAGGTTTGCTGTAAAATGTAAATATGTTTTTGGTACCATCATAATCTTGTCTGTATGCTCTTTGTGTATTAGGGAATATATATGACTTGTCTTCGTCTTCAATGTAAAAAACCAAGAACTTAACTTGACTCTTACCTTTATAACTAAACAACTTTGTTCCATCTATCTCCACTCTATATACATTTCTTTCTTTACTTACAGGGTATACTCTACTAGCATTTTTTATTTGTGCCCCACTCCCATTGATTATCATATCAACACCGCTGAACTTATCTTTTTTAGTTCCAGGTTCTCCACTGTAAACTACTTTACCCTTATACTTTTCAACCGAACTTATCTTATTAAAGAAAGCGAGTTCTGCCATAATACCTTTTCTTATTGTATTCCAAACTGTACTTAAATATGTGTTTAACTTTGATTGGTCTGACAATACTATTCTTAATGCTTTGTCAATATCACCATCAAATTCCATCTTATTTAAACCTCGTATGTCATTTATGACTTTTCTCTTGAGGGTTCTGTTTGTATCAAAAAAGTTAACTATAGACCAATCTACTTTGTCTCCTGCCTTTTCACCTATCGTATGTATGCCAACAATACCATCAACTTTAATATCGTCACCCTTAACAAAATGGTCTGAAAAAACATCAAATACTGCCGATTGCATCTGATCTGCCGTGTAGTCAATTTTAGACGCGTAATAAGCTTCGTCCAATGCTTTTTTAATTAAATCTTTCATCAAATATAAATATCACGGATAAAAAAAAACCTCACGACTAAGTGAGGTTAAATATCTTTAACAAGATAGTAAAGGTATTAAGGACGCTGAGATTACACGTTTGACAACTCGTCTTTTGTGGGATTATAGTTAGAAGGTTCCCCACGTATCCACTCCATTGACAGGAGTATCGAGTCAGTGTCGGTCGCTTACGGCTACCATTCGT
>Ga0181568_10002471_pt1 | contig 16833 bp, 8 predicted proteins | sample 101ome_20_FD_133758 | JGI IMG/M metagenome (GOLD analysis project Ga0181568, IMG submission 133758) | Coastal salt marsh microbial communities from the Groves Creek Marsh, Skidaway Island, Georgia - 101404AT metaG (megahit assembly) | ecosystem: Environmental > Aquatic > Marine > Intertidal zone... | reverse complement strand
GGTGCCTCCAAACGGAATCCCCTGACAGGCATGTGTTCATACCATGCCTGGTAGGCCGCAGCCCGCACCGGGTAAAGGGACGGATCGTTATCCTCAATGGCATCATGATTGTCGACGATGACATAGAAGGGCAGGGATTTGTGCGCGTTGCGCAGTGCGGAGTCCGACTTGTAGTGTGCATGACGCCTGCGGAATTCGAGCAGCGTCTGTGGCGCTGCTTCCATTTCGTGTTGTCGAAATGTTTCACCGAATGATGTTTCGTAGATGTAGTCACCGAGGTGGATCACGAAATCCGGATTGTCTCGGACCAGGTGATCATAGGCGACGAAATAGCCGTGGGAATAGTTCTGGCACGATGCCGTAGCGAATCTGGCGGATTCAACATCGCCAGCGGGCAGGGTGCGGGTTTTGCCGGTTTCTGAAGCCTGCCCCTCGATGTAAAACCGATACCAGTAGTCGGTCGCTGGCTTTAGATTCGAGACATCGATGTGAACCGAGTGAGCGAGTGCCGGCACCGCTGCTTGTTCACCACGCTGTACCACGCGCTTCATGGCTGGGTCTTCTGCCAGCTCCCACTGCACGGGGACAACAACATTGCCGACGCCACCGTCGGATGCCATTGGCTCGGGCGCTATGCGCGTCCACAAGATAACAGATCGACTGGTCGCGTCACCGGACGCGATACCCAGGCTAAAAGCATCGCCGTCAACGCTGTGTCTTACGGCAAGTAATCGTGCCGGAAGCATAGAGAACCCAAGCGCCAGGCTCTGCGCAATAAAGTCTCTTCTTCGTATCAAGGGGCCACATCCGACGATTGACAGTTGATATTAGATTCTCCGACTTTCTGTGAGAAAAGGCATCGGTTGGCGAAGTAATAGTTGATCCGAAACCGGATATTGAATCAGGTGAGGAAGACCGGCACAGCAATCAGGCGATCACTGTGCCGGTTGACATCAAATCTGAACCGATCTGCGGCCTAGAAGTTCATCCTGAACTCTGCACCCCAGATCCTGGGCTCATTGACGTATCCCGTGTTGTTGGCGAAATCGATACCACCAATAGGGTTGTCTTCGTCAGTGATGTTGCGTGCGAAGACACCAAGTTCCCAGTCATTGCTGAGGTTGCGATAACCCATTCTCAGGCCGCCTTCATGCTGGGTATCGAAGGTGTATTCCTCACTTTCGTACAGGAAGTCTTGTGTCTCGCCTTTGAATCTCCAGTCGGTGAAGAGGTAGAACTCTGCGTCGTCCGAGAGTGCGCGGGTGTAGTCCAGTTCTATGTTTGCTGTCCATTCAGGCGCGTGCTGAAAGGGGTTGCCATCGATCAGCGCAAACCCGTTGGCATCCAGCGGGTCACGCAGGGTGACCAGGGGTCCACCCGGGATGGAGAGAGAACTGTCATTAATTTCAGTCTTGTTGTAGCCGTAGCCACCTGAAATGATCAGGTTGTCGGTCACCAGGTACTCGAACTCGAATTCAATACCCGAGCCAACGCCTTCCTTTGCATTCAAGAGCGCTGTGCTGTTAGAGGTACCACCAACGGCAACGAGCTGCATGTCGTCGATTTCGTAGTGGAAAGCCGCGATATTAATTCGGGCGCGCTGGAAGGTGGCCTTGTACCCGATTTCGAAGGACTGAATCGTTTCTGAATCCGCTGTCGTGACCTCTACGTCGTCCTGGATCCGATCCTGGATCGTTGGTGCCCTGAATCCGGACGCTGCGCGACCGTAGACCTGTGACTGCTCATCCAGAAAGTATGAGAACGCGATATCCCAGCTGATGTTATCGTCGTCAAGGCTGATGGGGACTGTCGCAATATTACCCGTGAAGTCGATATGGTCGGCATCCTTCTCATCGTCCGTGTAACGGATACCCGCCGTGATGGTCAGTGAATCTGAGATCTGATAACTGCCCTGACCGAACACAGCCCAGGTCGTATTGTCGATCTTGGAGCTGGAGCTCGGCGTGAATTCGGCCGCACCGGCGTTCTTGGAAGAAGAAATGCCGTATAGCTCGTCTTCGAAGAAGAAAGCGCCAACCTGGTAGTTAAAGGCACCGTCAAAATTGCTGGCGAGTCTAATCTCCTGTGTGAACTGCTCAATCTCTTGTCTGCCGCCAGTGTCGATATCAACAATAAAAGGGGAGTTAAAAGGCGAGAAAGGCGTGCTGGCAGGACCAGACGGTATGCCGCCACAAGTGAACAGGCATCCATAACCCCCATCGATGTCACCACGACCGAAGCGGTCAGGGATTTCGTAGTAAGCCGTGATCGAGGTGAGGGTATAGTCACCGATGTTCCAGTCGAGTTTGACGGTTGTGCCATGAGCCTCGTTCTCGCCGTGGTTGCCATCACCACCATCGAACCAGACAGTATCCCTGTCATAGTTTGAGTTCAGGCTGTTGCTGCCCTTGTCGAAAACATTGGCGCGAAAGAAGGAGGTCGTACTTTCGCCATCTGTGCGCTGATGCATGACCCATGCGGTAAAGTTTTCCGTCGGCGTCCACAGCAACTGAACTCTGCCGGCGAAAATATTATGTGCGCCCATGGCATCCTTCTCACCGGTATAGGCGTTGTCTACCCAGTCAGAACGGTTCTGTGACATGAAGGAGACTCTGCCCAGGAGCTTGCCTTCGATCAGCGTGCCGCCAATGGCCGCCTCAGCATTGGTGGTACCGAGGCTGCCGAGCGTGAGGCTGGCATAGCCTTCAGTCTCTTCAGTCGGTCGCTTGGATTTGATGTGGACAATACCTGCTGTCGTGTTACGACCGAACAGCGTGCCCTGTGGCCCCCGGATGACTTCAACATCCGCCATGTCAAAGACCGGAAAGCCCTTGAGAGAGGATTTCTCCATCGGCACCTCGTCGAAAACGAGGGAAACAGGCTGAGAAGCGGCGGCCGTGAAGTCGGCGTTACCCAGTCCACGTAGGTAGAAGCGCGGTGAAAGGCGCCCGTTAGATGATTCCACATGCAGGCCGGGTGCTGCGCTTGCAAGGGCAAGAATATCAGCACCGCCGGCGAATCGCGCATTGAGCCTGTCGCCGGCAAGCTGTGAGATGGAAATCGGCACTTCCTGCAGGTTCTGTTCACGCTTCTGGGCGGTGACGACTATTTCTTCCATGACGGTTTCTGCCAGCGCAGGTGCAATCGCAAGACCGCAGGCGGCGATCCCCAGCGACAGGTGTCGGGTGAATTGGCTAATGGTAGTGTTTGGCATCAGTTATTCCTCTTGAATGGGCGGATGCAATGTGAAAATTGAGTTCCGTAGAGACGGGTCCGGGACGTGAATACGGGGCATAGCAACCCACTCCCGAGGCCGACAAAGCGTAATGCAGGTCTGCGCCAGAATCAATGTCAAAACTGATCCCGGGCGTTTTCCGCTCAGTCGCGATCGTGAATAGTCAGACTCACTGCCCGGGCGATTTCGCGGGCCTTTCGCTTGATGGCTACCTCGTTGAGAGTGAGCACCTGGCGCTCTTCCATGATGACCTGCCCGTCAACGATCACCGTACGGACGTCCTGGCTGTCTGCAGCGTAAACAAGATGTGAAACGGCGTCATATCGGGGTGTCAGGTGCGCGGCGTCCAGCGACAGCTGGATCACGTCCGCACGCTTCCCGACTTCCAGTGAGCCGACCTGATCATCAAGCCCGATGGCTGCCGCCCCGGTGCGCGTCGCGATCTCGAGTGCGGAGATTGCGGGCATGACCTTTGGATCCAGCAAGCGGCCTTTATGGATCAATGCCGCCAGTTTGATTTCCTCCCACATATCGAGGTCATTGTTTGAGGCTGCCCCATCCGTGCCGAGTCCCACATTCACGCCGGCTGCCAGCATCTCGGGGACGGGTGAAATGCCCACGGCGATCTTGAGGTTAGACGTGGGATTGTGAATGGCGCCCACCCGCCTGCGCTGCAGGATCTGTACTTCGCTGGGCGTCGGTACCACGACGTGGGCGGCAATCGTCGGGCCACTCAGGAAACCGATCTGCTCCAGCAGGTTGATAGAAGTCTCACCGTAACGCTCGCTGACAATAGCGAGCTCCGCTGCCGACTCTGACAGGTGAATGGAAACCCCGACACCAAGTGCCGTGGCCCTCTCCCTGATGATCCGGAGATTCGGTGGCGAAATCGTGTACGGCGCGTGTGCGGCTATCGCCGGTGTGATACGAGGGTTTCTGCCCTTCCATTCGCTGATGAAACTCTCTGCTTTCTGCATGGCATCATCAAAGTTCTGCGCGTAGCCACTTTGCTGTTCGATGACGGCTGCAGCAATCACGGCGCGCATGCCGCAGGCCTCGACCACGCCAGCGATTTCTTTGGGATGAAAATACATGTCGACGAAGGTAGTGGTGCCGGTCTTGATCATCTCCAGGCAGGCCAGTTGCGTGCCCACCCTGACGAAGCTTTCGTTCACAAAGCGGATTTCGGCCGGAAAGATATAGTCGTTCAGCCATTCCATGAGATCCAGGTCGTCTGCAATACCTCGGAAAAGGACCATAGCAGAGTGGGTATGGCCGTTGATCAGACCCGGCATCAGCAGGCGATTTTCCCCTGCGATCGTTCTTCGTGCCGAGTAGCGCGCGCTGACAATGTCCTTATGATCAATGGCAACGATGACCCCATCATCGATCGCCAGTGCACCCTGGTCGAGCTGCCGATGCTGGCTGTCCATCGTGATGACATGGTCCGCGGAGACAATCAGGTCGATCTCAGACGCCTGGCTGGTGACGGCACCGATTGCTGAAGTGATGAGCAACAGCATGCCGGGAATGATCTGCATCATCGTTTTCTCTTCATTTCGGACCTTCCACGGGCGCTACTTTATCGGGAAATCCCGCCTCGCTCATGGTTTAGTTTACAGGGAAGGTCAAGGGTAAGCGCGAGCGTTATAAAACCTGAAGTATACTCGCCTCGCTGATAGACTCGCATATCTGAACGCCAGCCAAGGCTTTCAGTTGAAAATCATCAAATAATTTGTCAAAAAGGCAGGCGCTTAGTCAGAGTATCGCCCATGCAGGAACAGGAACAGGAACTGATCGAACGAATTGGTGAACTCGCACCGATGGTTGAGGCACACGCGGCCGAAGCCGAAAGCCAGCGCAGACCTGTCGATGCGGTGATGACAGCCATCGAAGAGACTCAGGCCTATCGCTGGTTTGTGCCGAAAAAATATAACGGTTTTGAGTTCAGTCTCGAGGGTTTCATGGAAGTGGGCATGACACTCGGCGCTGCAGACATCTCTACGGCCTGGGTCGTGACTTTTTGCATGGAACACAACTGGCTGGTCGGGCTCTTCAATGCCGAGGGCCAGGAGAGAATATTCGGCCAACACCCTTACATTATTGCGCCTGGTGCGCTGGCCCCCAAGGGTTTCGCAACACCGGTTGATGGCGGTTTCAGGCTCACAGGCCGCTGGGAATGGGGCACCGGCGTGATGCATTCAAACTATGTCATGGTTGGTGCTCTAACAGAGGGCGCAGACAGGCCGGAACTCTGCATGTATATTCTCCCCAGGGAAGATGCAGAAGTGATCGATACCTGGCAGATGTCCGGCATGGTGGCCACCGGCAGTAATGACATCGCCGTCGAAGACAAATTTGTGCCCGCCTGTCTGAGACAGCCCCTGGCTGACCTGCGCGCAGGGGACAGTCCCGGTGCAGCCGTTCACAAAACGCCGACTTACAAGATGCCCATGCTGCCGGTGCTGGGGCTGACTGCTGCCTGCCCGGCGGTTGGCTGCGCCCGGCGAACGCTTGAGCGTTTCAAGGAACGCATCCTGTCGCGAACCATTTACGGCACACAGGACAAACAATCAGAAAGAGCACTTGGGCAGTCTCGCCTCGCACACCTGACAGCACGTATGACCACTCTGGAAAACACCTTGTTGAAAGTGGCAAGCGACGTTTCTGCCTGGGGTGAATCCGGTGAGATCTGTCCTGACATTGAACGTGCCGCGCTTCGGGTCAGAATCGGGCATATTGTCCGGGAGGCCAGAGACATTGTTCGCACAGTTGTTGAAGCCAGCGGCGCGACAGCCCACAATCTTGGCAACCCGATGCAACGGGCAATGCGTGATCTTGAGACACTGTCAGGTCACACGGTATTTGACCTGGATGTTTCGACAGAGTCCTACGGCAGATTGCTGGTGGGCTTGCCGTCGAACACCCCGATTTAGCATGCGGTATCTCATTGCAGCGGTCCTGCTCGGCATCGTGCCATACCTGCTGTCGAATACGGCACTGGCACGTGATGCAGAACATTGCCCTGGGTTTGTCGATGGTCAAAAACAGGTTTACTGGGGGGATCTGCACGTCCACTCAGCTTATTCACTGGATGCATGGGGTTACGGCACTATCAAGAGCCCGACCGATGCCTACCGCTTTGCGCGTGGACAGGAAATTGATCTGACCGAGGAGCTGAGTGCGCAACTGGAGCGGCCGCTGGATTTCATGGCGGTGACGGAGCACGCGGAATGGTTCAATCTGATGTACCTCTGCACTGACCCTGAGAGGATCGACGACCCGTACTGCAAAGTGCTGGTCGAGAAAGCAGACCGGCTGACCGGCCGCGAAGTGTTTAATGAATATGTGCTGCCCACGATTACCAAAGCAGAACCCCAACCAACGCCTTTGTGCGAAGCAAACCCTGAACGCTGTCAGCAAGCCCATCTCTCTCAGTGGCGACGCATACAGCAGGAAACCAACGCAGCCAACGACCCTTGCCACTTCACGGCGCTGAATGCTTATGAGTGGTCTGCCACACCTGACTTTAGTCATAACCACCGCAATGTCATCTTTAGGGATGAGAACGTTTCTGCTGACGCGATAGATTACCTGCGCTACCCGACGCCACTTGCACTCTGGCAGGCCCTGGATGCACAGTGTAAAGCGGAAGATGGCTGCCAGGCCGTCGCCATTCCACACAACACGAACATGGGCGATGGCAAATCGTTTGATGTTGAAACCGAAGCAGCGGATGTTCTGGCGCTTCGTGCCAGATACGAGCGCCTGATCGAAGTTCACCAAGAGAAAGGCTCGAGCGAATGCCTCTATGCCTTTGGCCAGCCCGATGAAGATTGTAATTATGAGCTGTACCTGACGCATAACAGTCAGCCTAAGACTGAAGACGAATATAGGGCGGAAGACTGGGCGAAAATGCGCAGCAGCTACGCGCGGGCCTTGTTAACCCGCGGCCTCGGGGTTTACGCCAGCCAAGGGGTCAATCCCCTGCAACTTGGCATGATTGGCGCCAGTGACAATCACGCTGCAACCGGCGGCTTTGTCGAAGAAGATAAATGGCTGGGCTCGGTGTTTGGTATGGGTGATTTAGATCGCAACATGATCAGGGTGCATTGGAATCCTGGTGGGCTTGCGGCAGTTTGGGCTGAGGAAAATACAAGGCACGCCATCTTTGACGCTCTGGCCCGAAGGGAGGTCTACGCAACCAGTGGTCCAAGGATACAACTGAAGCTCGAAGCATCAGATAGACCTCTGAACTGTAAAGACCCAGACACAAAGGGTACGCCAATGGGCGGCGAGTTGAACGGTCTGCAGACAGCGCCCTTTTTCAAAATCCAGGCACGTTATGATAGAACACCCTTGCAGGCTATTGAGATTATCAAGGGTGAATACCGGGATGGCGAGCTCAAAGAGGTACGCATTCCAGTCTGGCGGCAGGACTCCGGAGGGTTGCATGTCTGCGAGACATGGCAGGATGACGACTTTGACAAGTCAGCGCCTGCATTCTGGTACGTCCGTGTGCTGGAAGCGCCGAGTCTTCGCTGGTCTGCACACCGATGTCGTGCCGCAGGTCGTTGCGCTGACTATCCCGGGGCCGAGGTTACGATGCAGGAGCGAGCCTGGAGCTCGCCGGTCTGGTACCTGCCCTGAGCGGGCTGTTTACGCCTCTTACTGCAGACAGACTCGAAAATTAACGGGTTAGTTTTGAGTTAAAATCCTCAAGCAATAACTTATAATTGAGCGGTGGGAAAGTTTTGAAGGCGGGGTTGCTGGTAGCACTGACGTTAGTTTGCAGTCCTACAAGAGATTTAAGACGGATTTAGGCTGGCGACAAACAACATGGACACCTCAGAACACCTCCACGAAGCTCGTGCCTGGCTGGCAAACTATTACATTAACTTTGTTGCGATTATTGGCCCGCCAATTGGGGCGCTAACGCTGTATCGGGTCCTCTTCACTGAGGACATCACAATATCACTGCTTCCATTGAGTCTCGTCTTAATTCTTTGGCCGATTACGGCATGGTTCAAGAATCAGATAGCCTTATCACACCGCATGATTCTCGTCGTTGGCGTATTCATGTTAGCTTCTGTACTAGTAACCGTTCACAGAGGGTTACACAGCCATATTATGCTGACTGGCCCAATAGCTGCATTTACCCTCACTCTGTTCTACGGCAAAAGAGGTTTCTGGATAGCCACGTGCCTGATGTTAGTGCTGATTACGTATGCAACGGTGACCGGCATGATATTCGGGCATGTTGATGCTGTCAGTCTGGAGAATCCTATTCTCATTTTGTACCGCGGCACAACGATGGGGCTGCTAGCAATTATTTCCGTTTACTCAATCTACGGTGTTACCTCTATTCTCTCCAAACAGGCTAATGTTATTGCTGATCAGGAAGTAACCATCTTGCACACATCGAAAGAGGCGGAACGGGCGTCGACTAATCTGGCATTGCTCGAGGACACTGTCGATTGCATCATCCTGACGGTACAGGAGGATGGCCTCGTCAGTTATCAAAACGATTATGCGAGAGAACAATTGGGCTCAGTTCACAACGAGATGCGCCTCGAGCAAATCACAGCCACTAAAGAAGACGCCGAGAAATTTCTGCAAGTGCTAAGAAATAGCCGAGCTGATCAGGATTCGAAAAGATTCAGTTGTCAGTTGGTGTCTTCCGACCGAACGCCAATAACAGTTGAAGTGAATTGTAAAGCGCGCCGGCAGGGAACAGGCGATGTAGATCTGGTTTGCGTCGCCCAGGACGTAACCGAATTGCTTGATCAACGAGATAGGTTGAGGCAGGCGGAAAAATTCGAAGCTTTGGGCGAGGCCTGTGCGAGGATCTCGCACGATTACGCCAATCTCTTAACGATCATGTCGGGAAACCTGAGTTTCTTGCAAGAGAGTGAAGTCGGTAAGGAATATCGCGAAGCGCTTGCTGACATAAACAGCGCGGTTACTGACAGTAAGGCTTTGACACAACAGATTGGCCAGTACTCAGCCAGGCAGCGCATCGATTTAACACCTGTGGATTTAGACGACTTCATGTCTAAATTGTCGACCATGGGGCAATCACTCTGCCCGGAGGGAATCGTAGTCAGTCTCGAGACATCTTTTGCTGGCGATTCCGGCTGGCTCGATGAAACATTAGTTACCTCGATAGTTCTGAATATTGTTTCGAATGCGAGAGACGCTATCGACGGCGAAGGTGCTATCTCGATCAAAGGCGAGTACGTCAAAAAGCGTGACGATGCGACCGATGTGATGATGATCAGTATTGAAGACAACGGGTGCGGGATTGCTGCAGAGCATTTGAACAAGGTGACTGATCCATTTTTCAGCACCAAGAAATCGAGTGCGGGCCTGGGCCTTGGGCTGAGCACCGTAGCGCGACAAATCGAAGCTATGGGTGGGCACTTAAAAATAGCCAGTGAAGTCGGTGTAGGGACAACCATGGTCATCGAGTTACCTGTGGCGGCGACAGATACAGTGAAGCCCGTTTACCGGGCACGTGGTTTTTAGATCACGGAGCCAGATCAGCACCAAAGAAATGAAACGCTTTGGTCGTCATGCGGTCGCCGTTGGCTACATCAATGAGGTGTCTGGTGAGCTTTAGATATATGCGGCTACCCACGAGACTTCAGCGATTGTATGTTTCGAGCTTGTTGAAGCTGATCATCGAGCGGATCTCTTCAACGTAGGCCTCCCTGCGCTCTGAATAGTTGATCAGACCGGCCGCAAGGGCGCTACCGCTGGGTGGTTTGCCGTTGGCGCGGCGCCGGTCGCGAATGTCCCGCAGTAGCTGATAAGCCGGATGGGAATTCAGTGTCAGCAGGTAGTACTCAACGCCAGCCCTGACTGAACTGAAGGCGGCTACCTCATGCTGTGCCCCCTCATTGCGCTGCTCAGGCACAAGGCCGCAATCGCGAGCCCAGCACCAGATGCCAAAGAAGTTATTGCCCTTGCGGGCGAAACGGGCGGTGCCCCAGCCTGACTCGTTCGCGGCCTGTGCCAATACCAGCGAAGCTGGAATAGGGCGGACGCGTTTGTTTAACTGTCGGAGTTGTGCAGGGTCTGTGACCGGGTCGCCCTCGACGCGGTAACGCAGGGCGAGAGCGCTGAGCCAGGTTGCATCGGCTCTGGATAGTTCCTGGCCGGCGTCGATCCGCGCCGTTATGGCGACAAGCCTGCGCTGCTCCTCGCGTATGCCGTCGTTAGCCGACCTGATCAGTGGCTGCATAAAGTCAAAAAACGCCTGCTTTTTTTTCTTCACGTCTGCCATAGCGGCAAAGTCAGGCAGAGGCGGCTCAACGGGTTCAGGCGAAGGACCCGGCTCTTTGCTGAAAACGAATAAGAGTCCGCTTCCCACCAGCAACATGGCAACAGGAATCAGTATGAGTTCGGACAATGAGTACTTCATATTCGCAGTTCGCTGGATCGATGGTGGTCTTTTTTGAGCAGTTTGGTATGTCCATTTTCGTTTGCAGAAACGGCCATTGTCGACTAAATTGGCGCAACTTTGGCGAAATCCCGAGCGAGTGATTCTCGTAGAATCCGTATCAACATGAATAGAATTCACCCTGTCAGCGTATTTCTGATCACGCTCCTCCTGGTTCAGGCGGGCAGTGTGTCGGGTTTATGTTGCCTGGAGATGCAGGGTTCTCCACATCACGCGGAAGGCTCTCAACATCACGCGGAAGGCTCTCAACATCACGCTGAAGGCTCTCAACATCACGCTGAAGGCTCTCCACATCACGCTGAAGGCTCTCCACATCACACCTCTGAGCACCATATGGCGGGGCATCATGCAGGGCATGACAGGCCGGCAACGGTCACCCAATCCGACGACAATTCGGGTTGCGAAAGCCTCACCTGCAGTCTGCAGGGGTGCAGCAGCAGCGCGCCAGCACTGGCGCCCCTGATTCTGGCGACCGACAGGTTCAACGACAGCACGACAGCGGTCACTGCCCGATTCGATCTATATCAGACAGGCGTCGATTCTCTTTACCGCCCACCAAAATCCTAACGCTCCCACAGGATAGTTGCGCCCGTTGATTGGGCCACTCTCTGGTGCATACGAAGGTATGCGCCGGTCTCAACTCATGAGCTATGGATTTTGTCATCATGAAATCGCTGTTTTTATTTGCTGCGCTGCTATGTTCAAGCAGCATCGTGCTGTCTGCCGAACAGCTCTCGCTGGAAGCTGCTGTGCAGCGCGCCCTCAACAATGATGTCTGGCTGCAGGGCAGTGAACTGCGTCAGGCTGCCCTCGGTGCCCGAAGTATCGCCGCTGGCGAATTGCCCGATCCCGTCGTTAATCTTGGGTTGCGCAATCTGCCCATGGACTCCTTCTCATTGTCCCGGGAACCCATGACACAGGTATCGCTGGGTATTACCCAGCACTTCCCCAGGGGCGAAACCCGAAGGTTGCGGCAGGAACGCTTGATGCAACTGAGCCAGGCCGAACCTCATCTGCGCGCTGACCGCTCGCTGAAGGTTGCGCTGCAGGTGACAGAAATCTGGTTGCAGGCTTACCTCGCAGAGAAAACCGCACGACTGATCGAGGCCGACCGGGGGCTGTTTGAGCACCTGGTCGACGTGGCTGAGTCCTCTTATTCGACTACGGTTGGCAAAACCCGGCAGCAGGATCTGATCCGAGCGCAACTCGAGTTGACCCGGCTGGACGAGAAACTCATCAGCCTGAGGGAACGCTTCGATGCGCATCGGGCACGACTATCCCAGTGGGTTGGATTTGTCGAACAGTCAGCCGTTATGACGCTGATGCCCATCCTGGACATTGATCAACTGCCTGATGTGGCGTCGACGTCGGTCCGGCGGGTCTTAGAGAGCGGTGACAGCGGATCCATCATTGACTCGCAACTGTTGCAGCACCCGCAGGTAGTTGCCATCGATCAAAAGGTTGCGGCTGCGGCAACGGATGTTGATCTGGCACAGCAGGGATATAAACCTCAGTGGGGTTTGTCGACCGCTTATGCTTATCGCAGCGATGAGCGGGTTGATCGTGATGATTTCCTTTCTGTGGGTTTCAGTTTTGATCTGCCGATATTCACCGGCAGGCGTCAGGACCAGCAAGTGGCTGCAGCGACCCGGGAACTTGAATCCATGCGGCTCGAACGAGTCCTGGTGCTGCGTGCCTTGCGTGCGGACTTTGCAGCTGTTCTGGCAGAACATCAGCGCCTGCAGGAGCGCCTTGAACTCTATAGCAGCCGCCTGTTGCGAGAGATGGATGAGCAGGCTGAAGCGTCACTCCAGGCCTATACCAATGACGATGGGGACTTTGCCGAAGCGGTGCGGGCACGCATCGCTGATCTCAATGCACGAATCGATGTGTTCAGCATCGAAGTGTCTCTATTGAGCCTGCAGGCCAGGGCCAACTATCTGCTCGCAGGTGAACGGCCCGCAACCGAAACACTGGGAGCAAGCAACCATGAATAAACAACTGTTAACGGGACTCATTGTCGGCATTGTGGTCGGTGTGCTCGCGGTGATGGGCCTGACCGGACTTATCGGCAGCGGTGATGAAAGTGACGTGTCAGGTAGCCAAAAGCAGCCACTCTACTGGGTCGCGCCAATGGACCCGAGTTACCGGCGCGATGGGCCGGGTAAATCCCCGATGGGAATGGACCTGGTGCCGGTATACGACGAAAACGGCTCTGCTGCAGATGATTCGGCGATTCGAATCTCGCCTGTCGTGGTTAACAACCTGGGTGTGCGTACCGCGGAGGTCAGGCGCGGCCAGATGGATACAGAGATACGAACGGTGGGTTATGTGAAATATGACGAGGACCGCCTGTTGCATGTCCACCCTCGGGTGTCGGGCTGGATTGAAAAGCTGCACGTGAAGACCTCGGGTGACCCGGTCGTCGCAGGTGAGCCGCTTTATGAGCTCTACTCACCGGCACTGGTTAATGCCCAGGAAGAACTTCTGCTGGCGTTATCGCGCAGCAACGCGCGACTGCTCGCCGCAGCGGAAGAGCGCCTGCTTGCGCTGCAGTTCTCAGCAGCACAGATCGAGACGCTGAAACAACGTCGCAGGGTCAGCCAGGTTGTGACCTTCTCCGCACCGCAATCCGGTGTGGTTGATCATCTGCAGATTCGGGAGGGATTTTACGTTCAACCCGGTAATACCCTGATGTCGATTGCAAAGCTTGAAGAAGTCTGGGTCGAAGCTGAAGTCTTCGAGCGCCAGGCGGCACTAGTGAGTCCGGATGCGGCTGTCATCATGTCTCTTGATTATTTCCCCGGCAGGCAGTGGCAGGGCAACGTCGACTACATATACCCGACGCTTGACCCGGAGACGCGGACAGTGCGAGTCCGTCTGCGCTTTTCTAACGTCGACGCTGCGCTTAAACCCAACATGTTTGCAGGGATTACGATCACTTCGACGACGACGGCAGATGCCCTCCTCATTCCTGCTGAAGCACTGATCAGGACAGGTCGGCAGGATCGAGTCGTGCTGGCGTTGGGAGAGGGTCGATTCAAATCTGTTGAAGTAAAGACGGGTCGCAGTACCGCAGAAAGTGTGGAGGTCATAGAAGGGCTGCAGGCCGGGGATGAAGTCGTGACCTCTGCCCAGTTTCTGCTGGACTCGGAATCCAGCAAGACGTCAGACTTCAGGCGCTTCTCTGATTCTGCGGAACACGCCCATCATCACATGCATGAACCGGAAGTGCCTGCGGAGGAGATGACTGAGCCTCACCACATGCATGAACCGGAAGTGCCTGCCGAGGAGATGACAGACCCTCATCACATGCATCACCACCACGAGGAGCATGGCTCATGATCGGCGCGGTGATTCGCTGGTCCGTCCAGAACCGTTTCCTGGTGTTGCTCGCAACAGTGCTGTTGATCCTCTCGGGTGCCTATGCATTGCGCAATACGCCGGTTGATGCCATCCCGGACCTCTCTGATGTCCAGGTCATCATCAAGACGAGCTACCCGGGCCAGGCACCCCAGGTCGTTGAAGATCAGGTGACTTACCCTTTGACGACAGCCATGCTGTCGGTGCCGGGGGCTGAGGTAGTCCGTGGCTTCTCGTTTTTTGGCGACTCCTATGTCTATGTCATCTTCGGTGACGATACGGATCTCTACTGGGCGCGCAGCCGGGTGCTCGAGTACCTGAGCCAGGTGGCGCCGACACTGCCGGCAATGGCCAGGCCGCAATTGGGTCCGGATGCGACGGGTGTCGGCTGGATTTACATCTATGCGTTGGTCGACAGAACGGGCCAGCACGATATCAGTGAATTGCGCAGCCTGCAGGACTGGTTCCTGAGTTACGAACTGAAATCTCTTCCTGGGGTTTCGGAAGTTGCGGCCGTTGGCGGCATGGTGAAGCAATACCAGGTCACGGTCGACCCCGCCCGGTTGCGAGCTTATGGCATACCCCTTGCTCACATCCGTCTAGCCATCCAGCGCGCGAACCAGGAAATTGGCGCCAGCGTGGTTGAGCTTGCGGAAGCAGAGTACATGGTGCGGGCAACCGGCTACATCCAGAGTGTCCAGGACCTGCAGGCTGTGCCGCTCGGTGTGAACGAGACGGGGACGCCGCTGCTACTGCGGGATGTCGCCGAGGTCAGTGTCGGCCCCCAGATGCGTCGTGGCGTCTCAGACCTGGATGGGCAGGGAGAAGCAGCTGGCGGTATCGTGCTGATGCGCTACGGGGAAAATGCGCAGAAGACAATTGCCGGGGTGAAGGCGAAACTTAAGGAACTCAAGAAAGGTCTGCCGCCTGGTGTGGAAATTGTACCGGTTTATGATCGATCGGCGCTGATCGAGCGTGCCGTCGACAACCTCTTATCGAAGCTGCTGCAGGAGTTCCTGGTGGTAGCACTGGTCTGCCTGGTGTTTCTTTATCATCTTCGCTCATCACTGGTAGCGATGCTGAGCTTGCCGGTCGGCATCCTGTGCGCATACGCCGTTATGCACTTGCAGGGTGTCAACGCCAACATCATGTCCCTCGGTGGTATTGCGATCGCGATTGGGACCATGGTCGATGGAGCCATCGTGATGATCGAGAACCTGCACAAACACATGGAGCGTGCCGAGGTAACAGATGACAATCGCTGGCAGGTGGTTACCGAGGCTGCAACCGAGGTCGGGCCGGCATTATTCTTCAGTCTGCTGATTATCACGTTCAGCTTTCTGCCGGTATTCACGTTGGAAGCCCAGGAAGGCCGAATGTTCTCACCCCTGGCGTATACCAAGACTTATGCTATGGCTGCTGCAGCAGGGCTATCGATCACACTGATCCCGGTACTCATGGGCTATCTCATTCGCGGCCGGGTCCGCAGGGAACAGGAGAATCCGCTGAATCGCTGGTTGATCGGGCTGTACTCGCCAGTGCTGGCCTGGGTGCTGCGCCATCCCTGGCCGGTCTTCGCTCTGGTTGCGCTGGTATTGCTGAGCACACTTTGGCCCCTCAATAAAATTGGCAGCGAATTTATGCCGCCACTGGATGAGGGCGATCTGATGTACATGCCGACAACCTTTTCGGGGATCTCAATCGGCAAAGCCAGGGAACTGTTGCAGCAGACCGACAAACTCATCGCCACGGTGCCCGAAGTCGAGCGGGTTTTTGGCAAGGTGGGGCGTGCAGAGACGGCCACGGATCCTGCGCCACTGACGATGATCGAAACTTTCATCCAGCTCAAGCCTCGCAGTGAGTGGCGCGAAGGCATGACCACGGAGGGGCTCAAGCAGGAACTGGACTCGCTGGTGAGGTTTCCTGGGCTGACCAATGCCTGGGTCATGCCGATAAAAACCCGTATCGATATGCTGGCAACCGGCATCAAGACGCCGGTGGGGATCAAGGTTGCCGGACCGGACCTGGCGGTTATCGAGGAGATCGGGATACAGCTGGAGTCGATCCTGGGAGATGTTGAAGGCACCGCCTCCGTCTATTCTGAACGGGTGGCAGGTGGGCGCTATATCAAGGTGGATATTGATCGTGAGCGAGCGGCCCGACATGGCCTGAACATTGCTGATGTGCAGGAAGTCGTCGCCTCTGCGATCGGCGGAATGAACGTCACTCATACCGTTGAGGGGCTTGAGCGTTACCCTGTTAACGTCCGGTATCCTCAGGATTACCGTAATTCACCGGAGCAGCTGGGATTGCTGCCGATTGTGACCGAGATGGGTCACACAATTGCCCTGGCGGATGTGTCAACTATCGCGGTGGAAGATGGCCCGCCCGGCATCAAAAGTGAGAACGCCAGATTGAACGGCTGGACCTATATCGATATCGAGGGCGTTGATGTCGGTACCTATGTTGAGGCTGCGCAAGCCGTTGTCGCAGAGCGATTAACTTTGCCGGCCGGCTACTCTGTAACCTGGTCCGGTCAGTATGAGTATATGGAGCGGGCGAAAGCGAGGCTCTACTACATCGTGCCGCTAACGCTGCTGATCATCGCGACACTGCTTTACCTGAGCTTCCGTAATGTCACTGAGGTCGTGATCCTGATGGGCACGCTGCCTTTTGCACTGGTGGGCAGCATCTGGCTCATGTACTTCATGGACTTTAACTTCTCCATTGCCGTTGGTGCGGGGTTCATCGCGCTCGCCGGTGTGGCGGT
>Ga0181568_10002470_pt1 | contig 16841 bp, 13 predicted proteins | sample 101ome_20_FD_133758 | JGI IMG/M metagenome (GOLD analysis project Ga0181568, IMG submission 133758) | Coastal salt marsh microbial communities from the Groves Creek Marsh, Skidaway Island, Georgia - 101404AT metaG (megahit assembly) | ecosystem: Environmental > Aquatic > Marine > Intertidal... | reverse complement strand
GTCTAAGGTTTCAATTAAGTTGTTGGTATATTTGGCCTGATTTTCAGTATACAGGGCAACGGCAACAGCGAGCCGATCACGCATAATCGTTGTCATCGTATAGTAATGGGCCCATGTTAAATACTGTAAAACGTATTCCAATCGAAAGGATTCATCGGATTCAGCCTGGATAATGGCCTGATAGCGCAGGTTGTTTTTTGCCAATTTATAGTGGCGTTCAGATTGCGTGCCCCATCGATTTTGCAACAGGGGTTGCCGATACGATACACCCGCCGAACGGGTGTACAATGGATTGGGTTGAAGGGGCTGTTGGGAGCCGCCTAGAGAAACGAGGGGTTGGGATTGATCCATTCGTCGCAATTCATGGGATAGGGCAATCTGTCCGCCCGTTTGCCAAATGGGTTTATGTAACTGGGTGGCTATACCGGTGTACGTGGTTCTGGATTGGGACATAAATAAGCGATTGGGTGGGTTGGGGTCTTGCTGATCCCAGTACGACTTACCCGATACAACCCAGCCTGCTTTTCGGCGTTCTGTTTCTACGTGATCGCGCTGTTGTTCGACCGATTGCTGGGTGCTTTTTAAATAAGCGCTATGCTGATCAACGTGCGCCAAATACGCATCCAAGGATAGGGATTGACCCCATACAGAGACGCTGAATCCAAGAATACACAAACTGAATCGGAAATTCATAATATTAAAAATAATACCATGCCTGCGTAATTTTTAATAAGCCCAAAAAATTTAAATTAAATATTTTTAACAATTATATTGACGTTAACTATTTTTTGTGGTTAAGTAAATATCTCAAATGGGTAGTTTAATTCATAATAAATGGGTGTCCCACGGTAAAAATGCCAGCAAGCAGTCTTTATATGCCTATTTAAATCAATTGGATTCAACGACAGCCAATAGCGGGACACAATCCAAGGGCCTTGTGTTTGTGGGCAGCGATTATGCCAAACGGGTGGGTGGCTTAATCCAATTTAACACGCATAAAATGCGCGCGGTCTCTCATTTTTTTAAATACGAACAGTGGTTTGTCTGGACACCCTTGGGCTGGTGTTTTTTTTCACCCAGCCAACAGTGGGTTCGGCCAAAATTAAAGCGGGTCTTAGCCAGTATAGCTGTACTGGGTATCGCATTGTTTGCGGGATGGTCTCAGTGGCTTGTGTACACAACGAGGGGTGTATCCGAGTCGCAGATTCAGGGGGGCTATTCCTATCCGATTGCGTATCAAAACTGGGTGGATCGTTGGAATGCAGAACCCATTGATATCACCTACCTAGCCATTGATTCAGATGCCAGCTATAGTGTCATTGGCGTGTTAACCCATTCCGACGCAATGCTCACTGTATCCGATGCGGACCATGTCCAGTATGCAACTCGGCAGGGTAAAAAATGGGCAAAAGTATCGGGTCGTTTATGACGGCGGCAATTCGATATATTCGGTGGGGATGCTTGATTTTAGCGGTGGTTAAGTGGGGCCTTTGGGATTCAATACTGCGTATGGAAAATTCTTTGAATGCGCTGCAATCACTCGCATCGTCCGAGACAAACCCATCTGTTTTTCTGCGCGCTCAAACATGGGAAGGGATCCACCAGCAGCTCAACCAGATTCACAGTCAATGTCCTGAGCCAGCGATTCGCATTGAGTTAACGCAATCCGGCTATGAGGCAACCGTAACATGCGAACCCGTGTAGTCCGATACAGCGGCATTCTGTGGCTAATATTGGGCTGTGTTGGGTACGCAAACACAACCTATTTTCATGAATTGTTTGTGGAGCCTCTGCCCAGTCAACGCAAACAGACTTATCGCGTGGATATTGCCTATGCCAATGTGGGGGTGGTTCAGCGAGCCATTGATTCGGTGATGAACGTACCGCTGTCGATTGACCCGAGTCAAACGATGATTGTGTATCAAGCAACCCCGGATGAACACGATCGTATCCAAGCGTTAATTAATCAAATTGATCAGCCCCCCAAACAGGTTGTGTTTCATGTGATGATTGTTGAGATTAACACCCAACATATTGAAACCTATCAATCGATTTTTTCATCACTAATGGATGGCATTCAGGTCAACTATAATTATACGGACAATCAAATCGTACCTGCGGATGCGATTGCTGGGCTGATTCAAGCGAGCATTCAAAATGGGACAGCGACCCTAGTTGCCAATCCCAGCATTGTGGGTGTGCACAATCAAACCGCTGAGTTTCATGTCGGGGATCGCATTCCCTATGAAACTGTCCAATACAATGGGCAAACACCCATCAATCACATTGACTATGTTCAGACGGGTCTTGAGTTTTCAATTCACCCCCTAATTTCAGAGAACAATCCATTAATGCTAACGATTGATTTAAGCATGTCCAGTGTTAAACTTTGGCAGTCGATGCAAAGTGGCCGAGTGCCCATTATTGCGAAACGACAAGCGCATACTCAGGTTGTGATGCAGCCCGACGAAACATTGATTATGGCTGGATTATTGGATAATGCTCAGCAAGTGGTTACCAAGCGAGTCCCGTTTTTAGGCCGAATTCCGATACTGGGTCGATTGTTTCGGCATAAAGTAAGTAGAAACAATCAAACCGATATTGTGTTTGTAATAACACCTAAAATAATTTAATTAAATACAAATAGTATGATTTTAATTTGACATTTTTAAAGTTATCGTTTATATTTATATTAAGTTCAAACAAAATAAAATCAAAAAAATTTTTTAGTCCGTATTGTTGTAATCGATGAATGAACCGGGGTTAATATGTCTGCAAAAACAAAGAAATTTATGAAATCATTGCCATCACTGTCCTTGGCTGGCCTGGAATCGATTGCTCAGGAGCGAGCTATCGCCTTTGGCGTTAATCTGGACCGAAACCAATTGATTGAAAAAATTATTGAAAGTTATGTGGTATCCGACGATGCCCTATTTTCGAGTGGGGTCTTGGAGGTTGAAGAATCGGATGAGGGCGATGGTGTTATTCGGGTTCACAATTGCTTTCCCAGTGCCCACGATTGTTTTGTGCCAAACAGTGTGATTAAAAAGTACGGTTTATTGCATGGAGATGGTTTGTGTTTTAGTTATACGGAGAAAAAAAATAAAGAGTATGCGCGAACGGTTGATATTATTCACTCAGTCAATGAATTGTTGCCCAACCAAATTAAGGACAGACCCCAATTCTCAGATTTAACGCCGGTGTATCCCAGCAAGCAGTTGAAGTTAGAGACCGATGAAGAAAATTTGAGTGGCCGAATGTTGGATATTTTTGCCCCCATTGGGTATGGGCAGCGGGCCTTAATTGTTTCGCCACCCAAAGCAGGAAAAACCAGCATTATGAAAGGGATTGCCAATAGTATTGCCGCGAATCACCCAGAAAGCATTATTAAAGTTTTATTAATTGATGAGCGTCCGGAAGAAGTGACGGATATGAAACGCTCGGTTCGGGGGTCTGTGGTGTATTCTACGTTCGATGAGGCGCCTCATCGGCATGTACGCATTGCGGAGTTGTTGTTTGAAAATGCCAAGCGCTTGGTGGAGTCCGGCAAGGATGTGGTTATTTTGTTGGATAGTATCACACGGCTTGCGCGAGCGTATAACTTGGTGGTGTCGCCATCGGGCCGAACGTTATCGGGGGGGCTGGACCCCAATTCGCTGCATAAGCCCAAACGGTTTTTTGGGGGGGCTCGTCAGATTGAATCGGGGGGTAGTTTGACGATTATTGCAACGGCTTTGGTCAATACAGGCTCACGCATGGATGATATTATTTATGAAGAATTTAAAGGCACGGGGAACATGGAATTGCATTTGGATCGGAATTTAGCCAATCGGTTAATTTTCCCAGCGATTGATATTTTGCAGTCGAGTACACGAAAGTCCGAGTTGTTATTGGCTCCGGATTTAATTAATAAAATTCAAGTGTTGCGCAAAAACCTTCGAGAAGATTCCATCGAAGAGTTAATTAAATTATTGAAGCAAAGTGAATCCAATGATGGGTTTTTTAACTCGCCATTGTTTCGATAACCTGATACACTAAGACTATGTCCGATTGTGGTGATGTTAAAAAAGTTTTTGTGAAGCCGGATGAGCCAGTGAAGCCCGATGCGGGTGTCATTAAAGGCATTCAGATTGAACCGGTGGCCGCTGAGAAAATCAAAGCATTTTTGTCACAAGACAACAAAGATCCAGAGACGCACGGGTTATACGTTAAAGTAGTAAACGACGGCTGTTCGGGTAAATCGTATGTGATGGATCTAAAGGCATTGGCCGATGCGCAATCCGATGGGGATCGAGTATTTCAATCCGATGGTGCTAACGTATTTGTGGATAAAGGCAGCTATTTGTTTGTTGTGGGGTCTATTTTAGATTACAAAGAGGCCCTGACTGGCTCTGGGTTTAGCTTATACAACCCCAACGTGAAACGCAGTTGCTCGTGCGGAAGCTCGTTTAGTACGTAATAGCAGCGTTGCGTTTACGCAAAGAGATGCGCGTCAATGGGCGAATAACCATTGGGTTATATGTCTGACACGAGTCTAGACAAATCCCCCCGGTTGGGTTTGCTGAAGGAGCAGTCACGGGGCCATGGGTAGTATGCAATTGGGCGTTGGTAGGGGTGCAGATGCTGAGTGGCCCAAGCCTCAATATCCGGTACTACCGGGTCAATAAAAGCCACTGGCCGGTGCCCATACTGCGCACACGGTTTGGGCACCACGCAGCATGCCTGAATAGCCGGATGGCTTAACACTACCGACTCAATTGCTTCAGGCTGAATATTTTCACCCCCTGAAATAAACATGGCGTCTACCCGGCCCGTCACACTGAGCTGCCCATCATGAAGCACGCCCAAATCACGCGTCGCTAAGCCGCCCTCAGCATGGGTCTGCAAGACAATTCCCGCCGCTGTCCAATACCCCAAACACCGGCATCGCCCCGATACATAAATCTGCCCATCGTCAGTATAGACTGTCCGATAGGGCAACACCGTCCCGGTTCGCACATTGCCCACACTGGTGGCAACTTGCCCCCCCATTTCGGTTAGGCCATAGCTAACCGCCACCGGAATCCCACCCGCACGGGCATCCTCAATTACCGTGTCTGGGCAGCCACTACCGCCCAACAAGACGTATTTTAAGTGTGTGTAATCCCCCCCTTGCTCAATCATGCGTCGCAGTTGAGGCCTTACTACCGAGACATGCGTCACGCGATGCACATCCGCTAAAAAATCACGGGCGGTTTCGGCAATCACCAACCGGGCTCCCCGCAACAAACACCGAAATACAATACCCAGTCCGCTCACATGATGCAGGGGTAAATTGAGCAACCAAGCATCGCTATGTAAAAAATGGTTGGTCTGAATTGCCCCCAAAGCTGCCCAAATATGGTGCTCCAAGCTATGCACCACACCCTTGGGTGTGGCACTGGACCCCGACGTATAAATAACCGTGCTTGGGGCTGTAATGGTCCACGTATTTGGTTGGGTCGTTTTGGCGTGCCAGTGTGCGGGGATATGGGGTACCGAGTGCCGAGATTGTGGGTCCAGAAGTTGAACGCAATACCCAGCCCGAAAGGCCGCCACAAGTTGAATAATGCTTGCGAGTGGATCTGTGCAGACTAACCGAGACTCTGGGGTAGCCTGCTGAACCCGTTGGTGCAGCTCCGCATAGGTGATACGCACGGTGTTTGTCTCAATGGCAAGATGGGTTGGGGTTAGTTGGGCCCAAAAATAAACTGGGCAGGTAATCATCCCACTGCCCAACGCACTAAGTTGGGTGGAAGATCATAGTGCGTGGGTAGATCATAGCGATTTAAATCCACCGACGGCGTGTCATACATGGGGTGTTTGGGGTATAGCTGAGCATCCAAACCAATGGATTGCGTTGAAAATGCTGCGCACAATTGGGCATAGTAATAATAATGCGTAATGGGGGAATCGTAGCTGGAGCTAATCACCAACTGCGTGGGCGTGTTTTGCGTGGCCGTGTATAGATCAACAATGGTATTTAATCCCACACACATGGGTTTAATAATTAAATGCGAGGCCCCGGTTAAGTTCCAAGATTCTGGGTTTTCAATCAAGGTTTCATCCAAACCAATGGTCATGCCAGTAGCCGCATAAAACTGGGGCAATTCATCGCTGCGTTCAATGGGTTCTTCAATGTATTCAATCGGCAAATCCCGAACGCTGACACCGAAGTTAATGGCTGTTTGGAGTGGCCATTGCCGATTGGCATCCAGCCAAAATCGATGCTCTGGATCGGTGTGTTTAAAAAACTCCACCAATTGACTCCGCGTGTCCCGTTCGTTGAGATGCCCCACCTTGATTTTAAATCGCGTGTAGCCCAATTTGCTCTGGCTTCGGTATCGCTCTAATAGGGTTTCAAATGTGCCATTGAGTAAGCAATGTCGGGGAATAATGGGCTGAAAATTGGGGTTGAGTAAGTGTGCAATCAAGCAGTTTTTTTGACGCGACATTAGCATTAACAATGCCATTTCTAGGCCGTGCTGCAAGGCAATGGGAAGTGTGTGGGCATCGTTCAGTGTTTTAATGCCTGCAAGCAGATCGGGGAGGGTTTTGGGGGGTTTTATGAAATACACAGCTGGGATGATTCGTAAAAAAGCGGCTTCACATTCCGCCAGTGTGTCAATACTCATCCCCGGGAGTGGCGCCACTTCCCCAAAGCCCACATGACCCGAATCCGACACTAGCCCAATGATAAACCCGGAGCGACTCTCAGACTCAGCCCCCCGAATCAGCACGGGTGGGGATAGCGGAATTGTATAACGCCAAGCTTTAATATTAATGATGGTCATACAAATAGTATACCAAAGCCTAGCGATCATAAAAAACAAGCTACTTAAGCACTCTGTACCATTTTGACAGGGTGTCTGAGAGTTCTTGGCCGCAACTGATTCAAATCCGGATTGACAACAGAGCGTATTGATTTTAAATTCATTATTAAAATTTATTTTTATTATTTTTAACAGTAAATATTTAAAAATTTTTTATTTTTTAATTAAAAAAAGGGGGTAAATTATGAATAATCTATCAGTACCGTCTTCATCACTGACGGGGTTAGGGTCACGGCCGTCATCAGGAGGTGATTTGGAACTCAAAAAACTATCCAAGGGTTCAGATAGCCAAGATCCAAACTCAAATACGCAAATGCAGCAGGAAACAAGCGCTTCAGAAACAAAAACAGTATTTAATAACGTATTCGAGATTGATACGTTGACATATAATAAAAAAAATTGTGATCAACAAGATAAGTACATAAAGGAAAAGCTGCAAGACTTTAACAATAAAATTATTGTTTTTGACAACGCTTTTCTCTATTTTGAAGATTTTAAAAACTTTATTAAAAACTTTGTTAACGAGGAGTCTCAACAGAGTTATTCGATAAGATGGGAGTCTATCAATACAGTCAAAAGAGATGCCTTAAAGGAAGTGTGTGAGAACGGTCTGGCGTTGGAGTATGCGAGTGAGGAATTGCGTGGTGATCGTGATGTTGTGATGGCAGCGGTGAAGCAGAATGGGCGTGCGTTGGAGTTTGCGAGTGAGGGATTGAAGGCTGATCGTGCTTTTATGCAGAAAGCGGTGAAGCAGAATGGGGATGCGTTGCAGTATGCGAGTGAGGAATTGGAGCGTGATCGTGGATTTAGGCGTGATGCTTTATGTCAGAATGTTAATAATAATAATTTTAATAACAAAGATGTGATTATGGCTGATGTGAGAAGGGCGAGCGAGGAATTGCGTGGTGATCGTACTTTTATGCTGGAAGCGGTTAGGCAGGATGGGCGTGCGTTGCGGTATGTGAGTCGTGAGGTGGTGCTGGAAGCGGTGAGGCAGAATTCGTCGGCGTTCCTGTATGCGAGTGAAGAATTGAAGAGTGATCATGCTTTTATGCTGGAAGCGGTGAGGCAGAATTCGTGGGCGTTGCGGTATGTGAGTCGTAAGGTGGTGCTGGAAGCGGTGAGGCAGAATGGGCGTATGTTGGAGTATGCGAGTGAGAAATTGAAGGGTGATCATGAGGTGGTGATGGAAGCGGTGAAGAAGTATGGGCATGCGTTGAGGTTTGCAAGTGAGGAATTGCGTGGTAATCGTGAGGTGGTACTGGAAGCGGTGAAGCAGAATGTGTATGCGTTGCAGTATGCGAGTGAGGAATTGCGCAATAATCGTGATTTTATGATGATAGCGTTGAAGCAGGATTGGAAGGTGTTAGAGGTTGAGGGTGCGGAATTGAAGGTGTTAGAGTTTGCGAGTGCGGAATTGAAAGGTGATCGTGATTTTGTGATGGAGGCGGTGAAAAAGAACATTCTGGTGTTGCAGTATGCGAGTGAGGAATTTCGTGGTGATCGTACTTTTATGCTGGAAGCGGTTAGGCAGGATGGGCGTGCGTTGGAGTATGCGAGTGAGGAATTGCGTGGTGATCGTACTTTTATGCTGGAAGCGGTGAAGCAGAATGGGCGTGCGTTGCAGTTTGCGAGTGAGGAATTGAAAGCTGATCGTGATGTAGTGCTGGAGGCAGTGGGGCTGAGCGTGGAAGCGTTACAGTTTGCGAGTGCTGGCTTGAAGGGTGATCATGAGTTTATTTTGGCAGCGGTGAAGCAGAATGGGAATGCGTTACGGTATGCGAGTGCGGAATTGAAGGGTGATTTTGAGGTGGTTATAGCTGCTTTATGTCAGAATGTTAATGCTTTTCTATGGGCTTCTAGTCCGGCATTGGCTAACTTGCAAGATATTATAGAACTTATTAATAATAATTTTAATTTAAATGGATCATCTGAAGAATTAAGAAATAACAAAAAAGTGGTTCTGGCTGCGGTGAGAAGGGATGGGAATAATTTGGCGTATGCGAGTGAGGAATTGCGTGGTGATCGTGAGGTAGTGCTGGAATCGGTGCGGCAGAATGGAGATGCCTTGCTGTTTGCGGGTGAGTTGCGTGCTGATCGTGAGGTAGTGCTGGAAGCGGTGCAGCAGAATGGAACTGTGTTATGTTATGCGAGTGAGGAATTGCAGGGTGATCGTGATGTGGTGATGGCAGCTCAAGGTCCAAGATTTTACCCATATCCAGTTGTTGGTTGGGTACGTTTTTATCCCAGTGCAACATGATACCGACTACTGGGTATAATTTTTCGTGGCAATTTCGATAAACTGCTGAAGCGTTCCGGATTGACAACAGAGCGTATTTATTTTAAATTCATTATTGAGATTTATTTTCATTATTTTTAACAGTAAATATTTAAAAATTTTTTATTTTTTAATTAAAAAAAGGGGGGGGGTAGATTATGACTATTCAATCAGCAATACAACGAATCTTCAATCTCAAAACGCGAGCAGCAGCACAACCAGCAGTATCATGGTCAGATCTGTCTACTAAACAATCAGCATCGTTTTCACCACGGCCAAGGTCAGGAAAAAGTCTCGCTATTACTATTTATAAATTAAGTGGAAAAGCTACTAGTATACAAGTTACGCCTGGTGATAATAATGTGTGGAATTTAAAAATAAAAATTCGAGAGGCAATTAAGATTCCAGTTGAACAACAACGGTTATTTCTGGGCAATACAATTCTGTCTGATGATGAAATTATTTCAATTAATTCTCAGATCGAGCTAACAGTATTGGTTAGACCTAACAAAGTTGTGGAAGCGATTGAAGCCGTGAGTGAGTGTGGGTGGATATTGGCGCGTTTGAGTGATGCATTGCGTGAAGATCGTGAGGTGGTGATGGCAGCTGTGAAGGAGAATGGGCGTGCGCTGCAGTATGCGAGTGAGGAATTGCGTGATGATCGTGAGTTCATACTGAAAGCGTTGAAAAAGAACATTCTGGCGTTCGAGTATGCGAGTGAGCGATTGCGTGGTGATCGTACTTTTATGCTGGAAGCGGTTAGGCAGAATGGGTGTGCGTTGGCGTATGCGAGTGATGCATTGCGTGGAGATCGTGAGGTGGTGCTGGAAGCGGTTAGGCAGAATGGGTGTGCGTTGGCGTATGCGAGTGATGCATTGCGTGGAGATCGTGAGGTGGTGATGGAAGGGGTGCAGCAGAATGGGGAAGCGTTGCAGTATGCGAGTGAGGAATTGCGTGGTGATCGTGGTGTGGTGATGGAAGCGGTGAATCAGAATGGGCGTGCGCTGCAGTATGCGAGTGAGGAATTGCGTGGTGATCGTGGTGTGGTGATGGCAGCGGTAAAGCAGAATAGGGAAGCGTTGGAGTTTGCGAGTGATGCATTGCGTGGAGATCGTGAGGTGGTGCTGGCATCGGTGAAGCAAAATAATAGGGAATTTCTTTTGCATAGGTGTGCGTTGGAGTATGTGAGTGATGCATTGCGTGGAGATCGTGAGGTGGTACTGGAAGTGGTGAGGCAGGATGGGCGTGCGTTGGAGTTTGCGAGTAAGAAATTGAAGGGTGATAGAGAGATTGTCATGGAAGCGGTGAGGCATAATGGGCTTGCGTTGCAGCATAACGGGCTTGCGTTGCAGTATGCGAGTAAGGAATTGCGTGGTGACCGTAGCGTGGTGCTGGCAGTTGTGAAGCAGAATGGTAGAGCGTTGCGGTTTGCGAGTGAGGAATTGCGTGGTGATCGTGAGGTGGTGATAGAAGCGGTGAAGCAGAATGGGTATGCGTTGGAGTATGCGAGTGAGGAATTAAGGCGTGATCGTGAGTTAGTGCTGGAAGCGGTGAAACAGGATGGGGATGCGTTGGAGTATGCGAGTAAGGCATTGCGTGGTGATCGTGAGATAGTGATGGAAGCGGTGCAGCAGAATGGGGATGCGTTGCAGTATGCGAGTGAGGAATTGCGTGGTGATCGTGAGGTGGTGATGGCAGCGGTGAAGCAGGGTGGATATGCGTTGCGGTTTGCAAGTGAGGAATTAAGGCGTGATCGTAAACTCGTTCTGGAAGTGGTGAAGCAGAATGGGGATGCGTTGATGTGTGCGAGTAAGCGATTGCGTGGTGATTTTGAGGTGGTTATAGCTGCTATATGTCAGAATCGTAAGGCTTCTCGATGGGCTTTGGGTCCGGCATTGGCTAACTTGCAAGACATTATAGAGCTTATTAATACTAATTTTAATTTAAATGAATTATCTGAAAGATTAAGAAATAGCAAAGATGTGGTTCTGGCTGCGGTGAGAAGGGGTGCGAATAATTTGGCGTATGCGAGTGATGCATTGCGTGGTGATCGTGAGTTTGTTCTGGAAGCGGTGCGGCAGAATGGAGAAGCCTTGCTGTTTGCGGGTGAGTTGCGTGCTGATCGTGAGGTTGTGCTGGCAGCGGTGAAGCAGAATGGGGATGCGTTGATGTATGCAAGTGAGGAATTAAGGCGTGATCGTAAACTCGTTCTGGAAGCGGTGAAGCAGAATGGGCATGCGTTGATGTATGCGAGTGAGGAATTACAACAGAGCATATTTATTTTAAATTCATTATTAAAATTTATTTTTATTATTTTTAACAGTAAATATTTAAGAACTTTTTATTTTTTAATTAAAAAAAGGAGTGCATTGTAATGACGGGATCAGTATCATCGGGATCAGCAACACAACAACTAGCGGTATCACCAGCAACACAACAACTAGGCCCATTAGCAGAAGCAATAACGACCGATACAGCTGAAGGTTTTGTGTGTGGAAAAGCAGTGCCCCCCCTCCTACAATTCCAGATTCTGTGGGTAGAAAAGCAGAAGCGATTGAACAGGTGAAGGGCGATGGGCGTGCGTTGCAGTTTGCAAGTGAGGTATTGAAGAATGACCATGAGGTTGCTTTGGCAGCGGTGAAGCAGCATCGTCATGCGTTGGATGATGTGAGTCGTGAATTGCAGCGTGATCGTGGATTTAGGCGTGCGTTAAAGGGACTCGAAATTAAATAAATCAGCTAGCTGTAAGCTGGCTGAGTAATCCTTCTGGGTTTAAATCCATCTGCCCACGGGACGTCTTTGGCGATAAGGCCTACTGCTTGAAAGCGGCTACGGATGAGATGGCCCGTCGAGGTGTTACCTGCGGGGCTATTTTGAGGCAAAACATGAAACGAAAAAATAACGATTTAGATCGATGGGGTTCATCTGTTCGTGCACCGTTTGAGGGCGTTTTTTCAAAATTTGAAAAACGCGCGCGTTATCGGGGGCATGCCAAGGTTCAATTTAAGTTCTCCATGGACGCTATCGTTCATAATGTTAAGCGGCTTGTAGCCATACACGCACCGCCCTTGTTTCAGGGCGCCTAGCGGCGCCCAACGGGTGGATTGTGCCTAAAATTGACATAATTATCAAAAAATCATCAAAATTAACCAAATTACCCACTGCTTTTTGACAATTAGCACTTGTTTTTAAGCTTTTTGAAAATTTTTCAATTTAAATCACCGGTTTCGCAACAGTCCCATTTTGACAGGGTGTCTGAGAGTTATTGGCGGCAACTGATTCAAATCCGGATTGACAACAGAGCGTATTTATTTTAAATTCATTATTAAGATTTATTTTCATTATTTTTAACAGTAAATATTTAAAATTTTTTTATTTTTTAATTAAAAAAAGGAGTGCATTGTAATGACGGGATTAGTATCATCGGAATCAGCAACACAACAACTAGCGGTATCACCAAGACAGCCAGCGGGATCACCAGCAACACAACAACCAGGCACATTAGCAGAACCAATAACGCCTGATACAGCAGGTTTTGTGTGTGGAAAAGCAGTGTCCAATCCTACAATTCCAGATTCTGTGGGTAGAAAAGCAGAAGCGATTGAACAGGTGAAGGGCGATGGGCTTTCGTTGCAGAATATGGAAAATTACTTAAAGGGTGATCGTGAGGTGGTGCTGGCAGCTGTGAAGCAGAATGGGCGTGCGCTGCAGTATGCGAGTGAGGACTTGAAGGGTGATCATGAGGTGGTGCTGGAAGCGGTGAAGCAGGATGGGGATGCGTTGGAGTATGCGAGTGAGGAATTGAAGAATAATCGTGAGGTGGTGCTGGAAGCGGTGAAGAAGCATGGGGATGCGTTGAGGTTTGCAAGTGAGGAATTGCGTGGTCATCGTTTGGTGGTGCTGGAAGCGGTGAAGCAGCATGGGCGTGCGTTGCAGTTTGCAGGTGAGGAATTGAAGAATGACCATGAGGTTGCTGTGGCAGCGGTGAAGCAGCATCGTCGTGCGTGGGATGATGTGAGTCGTGAATTGAAGAGTGATCGTAGATTTAAGCGTGCGTTAAAGCATGCGAGTAAGGAATTGCGTGGTGATCGTGAGGTTGTGATGGAGGCGGTGAAGCAGGATGGGGGTAGGTTGCAGTATGCGAGTGAGGAATTTCGTGGTGATCGTGAGGTTGTGATGGAGGCGGTGAAGCAGAATGGATATGCGTTAATGCATGCGAGTGAGGCATTGCGTGGTGATCGTGATGTGGTGCTGGCAGCGGTGAAGCAGAATGGATATGCGTTGGGGTATGCGAGTGAGGCATTGCGTGGTGATCGTGATGTGGTGATGGAAGCGGTGAAGCAGGATGGGGGTGCGTTGCAGTATGCGAGTGAGGCATTGCGTGGTGATCGTGATGTGGTGATGGAAGCGGTGAAGCAGAATGGGCTTGCGTTGGAGTTTGCGAGTGAGCAATTGAAGGGTGATCGTGAGGTTGTGATGGAAGCGGTGACTAAGGATGGGCTTGCGTTGGAGTATGCGAGTGAGGCATTGCGTGGTGATCGTGAAGTTGTGATGGAGGTGGTGAAGCAGAATGTGCGTGCGTTGGAGCATGCGAGTGAGGCATTGCGTGGTAATCGTGATTTTGTGATGGAGGCGGTGAGGCAGAGTGGATATGCGTTAATGCATGCGAGTGAGGAATTGAAGGGTGATCGTGATGTGGTGATGGAAGCGGTGAAGCAGAATGAAGGATGGGCGTTGGTGCATGCGAGTGAGGCATTGCGTGGTGATCGTGATGTGGTGATGGAAGCGGTTAGGCAGAATGGGCTTGCGTTGGCGTATGCGAGTACTGACTTGAAGCGTGATCCTGAGGTGGTGATGGAAGCGGTGAAGCAGAATGGAGGATGGGCGTTGGTGCATGCGAGTGAGGCATTGCGTGGTGATCGTACTTTTATGCTGGAAGCGGTTAGGCAGAATGGGCTTGCGTTGGCGTATGCGAGTACTGACTTGAAGCGTGATAAAGAGGTTGTGATGGAAGCGGTGAAGCAGAATGGGGAAGCGTTGAAGTATGCGAGTGAGGAATTGCGTGGTGATCGTGAGGTTGTGATGGAGGTGGTGAAGCAGAATGTGCGTGCGTTAATGCATGATCGTGAGGTTGTGATGGAAGCGGTGAAGCAGGATGGGGGTGAGTTGCAGTATGCGAGTGAGGAATTGCGTGGTGATCGTGAGGTTGTGATGGAGGCGGTGAAGCAGAATGGGCGTGCGTTAATGCATGCGAGTGAGGAATTGCGTGGTGATCGTGAATTCGTTTTGGAAGTGGTGAAACAGAATGGGCTTGCGTTGAAGTATGCGAGTGAGGCATTGCGTGGTGATCATGAGGTGGTGATGGAGGTGGTGAAAAAGAACAACATTCTGGCGTTGGAGTATGCGAGTGAGGCATTGCGTGGTGATCGTGATTTTGTGATGGAGGCGGTGAAGCAGAATGGGGATGCGTTGAGCTTAGCAAGTGAGGCATTGCGCGGTGATCGTGAGGCGGTGATGGCAGCGGTGAAGCAGAATGGGGATGCGTTGAGGTTTGCAAGTGAGGAATTAAGGCGTGATCGTGAATTCGTTTTGGAAGTGGTGAAGCAGAATGGAAATCCGTTGAGGTTTGCAAGTGAGGGATTGAAGGGTGATCGTGAGGTGGTGATGGAAGCGGTGAAGCAGAATGGGCTTGCATTGGAGTTTGCGAGTGAGAAATTGCGTGGTGATCGTGAGGTGGTGATGGAAGCGGTTAGGCAGAATGGGCTTGCGTTGAAGTATGCGAGTACTGACTTGAAGCGTGATCCTGAGGTGGTGATGGAAGCGGTTAGGCAGAGTGGTAGAGCGTTGCAGTTTGCGAGTGAGGAATTGAAGGGTGATCGTGATGTGGTGATGGAAGCGGTTAGGCAGAATGGTAGAGCGTTGCAGTTTGCGAGTGAGGAATTGCGTGGTGATCCTGAGGTAGTGGAGACTGCTCAATAAGCAGTTACAATCAATACAATACCAATCCCAATGTTTTAGGGCGAAACGTCGTCAGTTAAAGCAGAAATCAATTCGAGCGCAAGTTTTTTAGAATTAGAAACGGCATTATTTATTGTGGTATAATTTATTTTATAACAATGTGTTGAAGGTCGTGTCAAAAAAAGTTAAGCTTTTAATTAGTTTGATATTTTTTATATTAAAAGCAAATAAGTTAGAATAAATAAGGGGGAATATTTAAAGTTTGTGATAGAGATGATGTCCTGGCAGTGGTGCGGCAGAATGGCTTGGCAAAAATAAAATCAAAAAGCCTGTTTTTAAATTAAAAATTAGTTTATATTTATTTTTTCTTCAAAAATAAATATTTATTTATATGCAAAATATAGTTTTGTTTACAATTGTAGCAAAAATAAAGTATACTAAAGATAATTATAACTTATTAGAGTGATAGTTTTTAATTATAAAAAAAAAGGGCAAGTATAATGAGCACATCGCAAATGAGAATGTCGGCATCAGTCTATCGATTTCATAGTGATGCCCGTAGTTCGTGTGTTAAAAAAGAGTTCGGTAGTGGCAGAAATATCGTGTATTTGGATGATTTATCGCATGCTACGATAGCAGGTAAATCGGGTCCAAAGCGGTTTGATGAATCAGATAAAAAATTATCACGAATATTAAAAGAAGGCGGAATCGTTGTGATTAATGTCGATAGGTGTGAGCCTAAACAACTGTTAACATTTAATTCGGTAGAATCGGGGGGTGCTGATGCAACCCTGCATGGCATTGGTGATGGGCCTATTTCAGTGCACCCAGAGTGCAAATTTATATTTGTGGGAGAAACTATAAATCAGCAGCAGTTGGATTTTAAATCCCGTGGAAATTGGGTCACACAGAATCAGTTGAGCCGTCTCATTGGGGAGATAAAGCCATTTACGTATCGCCCCCCCGAAGTAATAATAGACGATAGCTATTCGACCCAAACGATTGAGGAGGAGAATTTTGCGGCGGTGGATGTTCAGAACCGACCGCCGGAGGAATGGAAGGGCTGGTTGAAACAAGGGTTCATTAAAGATGGGACTGTTGCGAAATTAAATAAATCAGCCAGCTGTAAGCTGGCTGAGTAATCCTTTATACTTATGTAATTATCATGAAAAGCATAAGGAGGACACAAATGGCATTTTACGACATTGATTTAGAAAAGAAAATAGAGAGTGATCATGAGTTGCGAAAAATTAATGAATGCATCAATTTTTCAAGTGTAGCCTATCGAGTAAATTCTGGAAAATCTGAAGTGGGGCGGCATGGATATGGACTCGATTGTGGGTTAAAGTGTTTGTTTTTGCAGTTTATGTATGATCATTCGGATCGAGAAATGGAAAAGCAGCTAAGGTACAACATGGCCTATCAGTGGTTTTGTGGGTTTACTGCATTTGAGCAAACGCCCGATCATAGCTTTTTTAGTCGATTTCGGAAACAGATCGGAACCAAGCGACTGGCTAAAGTATTCCAAGTAATCGTCGATAAAGCGAAAGATCAGCACTTGATTCGGTCTGTGTTTCATTTTGTAGATGCAACCAGTATTGTCACAAAAAACACAACATGGGCAGAACGAGATGCGGCCATTCAAGCGGGCGAATCAGCATTAAATAACCGAACTGTAAAACAATACAGTGCGGATAAACAAGCCCGATTTGGCTGTAAAGGAAAGCAAAAGTTTTGGTTTGGATACAAGGGCC
>Ga0181568_10002469_pt1 | contig 16844 bp, 18 predicted proteins | sample 101ome_20_FD_133758 | JGI IMG/M metagenome (GOLD analysis project Ga0181568, IMG submission 133758) | Coastal salt marsh microbial communities from the Groves Creek Marsh, Skidaway Island, Georgia - 101404AT metaG (megahit assembly) | ecosystem: Environmental > Aquatic > Marine > Intertidal... | reverse complement strand
CGCCCGGACAAGCCGCCTCTCGCATGGGCATTTCTCGCGACGAGCTCATCCGCCTCGAACAGAGCGCGCTCACAAAGCTCCGCGCTGCGCTGGCGACCTGGCACCAAAGCCCTTAATGGGATCGGACACGTTAGATCGATTTGGACCGCTCGCACTCGGCGCACTCTCGGGCCTTCTCTACGCGCTGAGCATACCCAAGGCGGGCCTGTTTTACCTGGCCTGGATCGCGTTTGTTCCCCTGCTTTGGGCCCTTAGTTTTTCGTGGAACAAAAAGCAGCTCCTTACAGCCGGTCTCATAGCCGGTCTCCTATCGGCAACGGCTCGGACTTATTGGATCAGCGAAACGCTGCAGCTGTACGGCAACCTTCCGCTCGCCGTTGCCGTGCCCACCAACGTGCTGCTGATCGCCTATATGGCCCTGTACAGCGCGGCTTTTATTGTATGCTCTAGCCGCATCTCCTTTCAGCGGCCGTACTTCAGTTGGTATGCCGCAGCGGTCTGGACCCTGCTTGAGTGGATGCAAAACTGGATGATCAGCGGATTTCCCTGGCAGCTTGTGGGCTATTCGCAGTATCCTAACCTCCCCTTTTTACAGTGGGCCTCCATCTTTGGCATCTACGGCCTAAGCTTTGTGATCGCCCTTTTTAACGCTGCGCTCGCACAGGCTCTGCACTATCGCAGCGTGCGGAGCTATCTATTGATCCCCAGCGCCTTGCTCCTACTCATCATTGCCTGGGGCAACAGTCGACTCGACCGATTGGACAGTGCGCAGGCGCCGAGTATACGGATCGGCGTGGTACAGGGAAATATCTCACAAGACCGCAAGTGGAAAGTCAATCGACTAGAGTGGACTACAGAGCACTATGCCCAATTGACGCGCCTCTTAGTCCGTCACGATCCGGCGCTGATCATCTTCCCAGAAACGGCGCTTCCCTACTATTTCAATGACCCCTTCTATGCTCCGTACCGCCAGCGCATCGGGGAACTTGCGCGAGAAACCGGCATCCCCTTACTCGTCGGCAGCTTGGAGGGAGAAATAGGCAAAGGGAGCGCGCCCATTTACAACCGAGCGTTTATGCTCGACGGGGAGGGAAAAGTTACGGGGACGGCCGACAAAGTGCATCTGGTACCCTTCGGCGAGTATCTGCCGATGCCCTACCTCTTCCAGTATTTAGAGGGGCTTACCGCAGAGAGCGGACAGTTTGCACACGGGCAATCTCATCGTACGATCGCACTCCCCGGGCGAGACATTTCAGTCGGACCCTTCATATGCTACGAATCGATCTTTCCCGAGATAACGCGCGAACTAACTCTGTTGGGCGCAGACATATTGGTCAACACGACCAACGACGCCTGGTTTGGACAGACGGCAGCGCCGTATCAGCACTTCGCCATGTCTATCATACGCGCGGTTGAGACAGGTCGCGCGGTTGTCCGAGCGGCCAACACCGGCATATCGGGCGTAATACAGCCCAGCGGTCGGATTCAATACATGACCGGCCTCGAGGAAACGACGACCTTTGTCGAAGAGGTGCCTCTTAACCGAGAAGACACACTCTACACGCGCTTTGGCAATAGCATACTAGCGCTCTGTGTCCTACTACTAGCACTCGGAGAATGGAAGAGACGCTCGGATGCTTAAACCGTCTCCTGAACCCTATCTCCTGCGGGCAGGGCCGGTTGGCGTGCTGCTTATTCACGGCTTTACAGCTTCTCCAACCGAGCTAAGACCGGTGGGAACTCGTTTGCATGAGCAGGGGTTCACAGTCTTAGGCGCTCGGCTAGCGGGCCATGGAACGGACCTAGGAGATCTGCGCACTACCCGGTGGGGCGACTGGATAGAGTCTGCCCACTCCGCGTTGGAGCAGCTAACGACACTGTGTGAGCGAGTATACGTAGTGGGCCTATCCATGGGGGGCGTCATCGCGGCGCGGCTTGCCGCAGACCACCCCTCTTCCGTGGCCGGCATCGCCCTATTAGCACCAGCATTCCGCGTTCAAACGCGCTTTCTCTGGCTGGCCCCCCTGCTCCATCCACTGCTGCCCGACCTGCCCAAAGGGGCCCGCAGCATGCAGTATTTTTCCGAACACGGCCTCTTTACCTACGACGCCATGCCCGCCTGTGCGCTGGCCCAGCTTGAAAAACTTATTCGCTCTACGAGACCCCGCGTAAACGCCATCAAGCAGCCGGCCTGCATTTTTATGGGGATGAAGGAACATACGGTATGGCCCCACTCGGCGTTTGACCTTTGGCGGGCCCTGCCATCAGACCACAAACGCCTCTACTTTCTGCCCTCTTCAGGACATATACTCAGCGTGGAGCCAGATGCGCCCTATGTGATTCAAGCCCTCGGATCATTTATTGAAGACTGCGAACATCGGGCAGTGCTCCATCAAGACAAAACTTGATGCGTTAGCCTCAGGCCCTATAAATGACGGGACAGCGATCTTCGTCTTGAATAAACTGCGTTAGCCCTTCGCAGCGCCCCCCCTCGGGTCTCGATTTATTTGTCCGCAAATGCACGGCAAAGCTTCGACGCGCCTCTCCTGAGGTATTGACGCCACTCGCGTGAAAGGTCAGCGCATCGTGAAAGCTTGCTCCTCCAGCCGACATGTGCGCTTCCACTTCTCTCCACTCCGCTCCCTCAGGCATCGAGATCCCCCTTTGCTGAGCTGCGAGATCTTGGTCAAAAAAGTCTCCACCCGACAGCTGACCCCATTTATGCGAGCCCGGTACAAAGCACATAGGCCCAGAAGAGGGTCCAACATCAGAGAGCGCGACCCAGGCTGTAAAGAGTTCGCTCCCCTCCTCCCAAGCACCCCAATAGTGTCGATCCTGATGCCACCCGACGTGGACATTAGATGCATTTTCATCGCTTGAAGGCTTGTAAAGCAGCTGCACCCACCACACTTGTACCCACTCGGCCCCGGTTATCTTTGCGGCCCATTCACCCAGCGCTTCGTGTCCGACCAACTCGCGAATTGCGCGATTGGCCTGCTGAGGCATTTCAATTTTACAAAGCACGCCTTCATCATCACCCGGATTCCAGGGAGACGGCTGGGGCGGCTTCCCCGTATCGTATTCACCGCAGCGAACGGCGTCCATGCCGGCGCGCGCGCGCTGGACGAGGTCTGGAGGCAGCAGGGGTTCGGAGTGTATGTAGTATCCTTGGCCGTCGTAGGCCTTTGCCGCTTCGCTCATGCGCTTACCTCCGGGACGTCCACCCATCGCCGCTCCTCAGCGGCCTGTAAAATCGCATCGGCGACGGCCTGGGCGCGCATGCCGTGATAGAAGGAAGGTCTGCAGTCGCGCCCCTCGCGTATGGCGCTGACAAACTCCCAGGCCTGATCGTAGCGAAACGTGCGAACGGGTTCACCCTCATTGGGATCGCGCGGTGAATGAGCCCGTTTGAGAAACTCTTCTGGAACGGGACGCACTTCGTAGGGGGCTCCTCTGCGGCCAAATAATATTTCGTGGGGGGCGTGCAGTCGGTAGACGACCGAACCCTCTGTTCCATTGAGTTCGGCCTGGTCGTGATCCCCTTCGGGACCGAATCCCTTAGAGAGCTTACCCATCTCAAAAACGCCCGTCGTGCCGCCGGCAAAATCGACAATCCAGGCAATCCAATCCTCGACGTCCTGAGGCCGACAGGAGTCATCGTCTGGCGTCAGGTCGCGCGGAACCAGCTGTTTGGACGATGCGCAAAGGGAAACGATCGGCCCGAGTAAATCCTCCGCAAAGTCAATTCGGTGAATGCCCATATCCCCGAGCTCACCCGACCCGGCTTGATCTTTGTATTGGCGCCATCCGATAGCCCTTTCGCCCCAGTCTTGCAGCCGCTGAAAACGCGCGTGGCGAATTTGACCAAGTTCACCGCTGTGAACGAGATGGCGAATGTAGTTGAGCGCTGGAACAAAGCGATAGGTAAATGCCGTCATGTGGCGCAGGCCCGAGCTTTTTGCCGCCTCGTAGATCAGGCGCGTCTCCGCATAGTCCATGCCCAGCGGCTTTTCGCACATCACGTGGCACCCCGCTTCGAGCGCCTGAAGGATCAGTTCGCGATGATATACGTTGGGCGTTGCGATGGCCACGGCGTCGGGTTTGACTTCGGCTAGCATTTCTCCCAGTTCAGCATAGCAGGCATCAATGCCCCATTCGGCCTTCCGCGCAGCGCGCAGCGCGTCGCTGGGTTCGCATATTCCCGCAATTTCAACGCCTGGTATGCGGCTAAAGCCCGGGTAGTGCACCGCATCACATACGCCGCCTACGCCCACTAAGCCTAAGCGCAAAACATCGTTGCTCATACATCCTCTCCCTATTGTGCAATAAGTGACTTTTCTACGACCATTACTCTATCAATCATCTCGTTTAGACGGGCCAGATCGGACTCGGCTACGTCCTCTGCAAAGGGCACTACCGGTCCGCCTGCCAGATTCGCTCGCATCATAGCAGCGTGGAGCGCCGAACCGCTGTAGCGCGCTGCCCGCTCACCGCGCAGATCTTCAAAGGGGACCATCACTTCGCGCAGCGCCTCGGCACCGCTGCGATCTCCCCCTGCAAAGCGATGCAGGATCGCCAAACTTGTGCGGGGGGCGAAATTAGCCATTCCCGAACTAAAACCCACCGCCCCAGCAGCTAAATATTCGATGGCCGGGTCTTCGGCCATACCGCAGATCATAGCGGCCTGCGTTCCACAGCCATCGTTAATCCGACTAAACGCATCTAGATCATCAACGGCATACTTTAATCCAACAACCTCCTCCATGGAGCACAGGCGAATCACTCCGTCGACGGGCATGATGTCCAAACGGCGCTGATACAAAATGATGGGCAGCTGCGCCCCCTGCGCGATCTGCCGCATGCCCTCTTCAACCCCATTGGCCGAGGCCGGCCCAACGACGGGCATCACCATCGCCCCCGCCACACCTAGTCCTCGAGCGATATGGGCCATTTCTAGGGAGCGACCAAATCCTGGCCCGATCCCAGGCACAATCAGCGCCTGGCCGCCTGCCGCATCGACAAAGGCGCCAACGGTAGTTTCGTATTCCTCAAGGGTCGCATCATAGACCAAGCCCGTTCCGCACATCGGCATAATAAAATCCGCCCCCGCATCTATTAGATAGCGAACGTTCCGGGCGGCGCCCTCAACGTCGACTGCACCCCCTTCAAGACGAGGCGTTATGGCCACAATCAAAACACTAGCGCAGTCAGACTTCGTCAGTTCTCTCATATACATGCTCATTTCTTTTTTCTAATTCAGCGCTCATTTCCAGACTGTGTCCTCCCCCGTCTTGGCATGGCGATTATACCGTTCGACATAATCCTCACGCGGAGGGGAGAAAATATCCAGCACTTTTGCGGGCCCCTCTTCGACCACGCCCCAGTGCACCACGTTGGGAGGAATAATAAAGGCCTCGCCGGGACCGGCAACCTTCTCCTCCTGCCCAATGCGAAAACGCAGTTTACCGGCAAGGACCAATCCCGCCTGTTCGTGGGGATGGCTGTGCTCTGCCACTTCTGCTCCTTGCTCCATCTCCAAAAAAGAAAGCATCAGATTATCTCCGCTAGCCAGTGCACTTACGATGCCCGGAAAAAGCTCCAGTTGGGGAAGGTCCCCCGGATTCACAAATGGCATATACACTCCTTTATCGAACAAAGGTTTTTAGCCATACGCTGCCGCGATAGCGAGGCCAAAGCGTTGCGAAACGGCCCACCATAAGCCCGTTATAGGCCAACCATGCTCCCTCCATTTCCCAGCCCAAATAATAGACAAAGAGAACGGCCAGAGGGAGAAAGAAAAGAAACGAGGCCGCCGCCATGGCCGCGAATAGATAGCCCATATCATTGGCGCCAATAAATATACCGTCTAGGACAAAAACAACGGCATTCAACGGTTGGACTAGCGCTACAACCCAGCGAAGCTGACCCACCGCCCTCACCACTTCAGCGTGCTCCGTAAACAACCCTGCAAGAGCCTCGAGGGCAAAGAGAAAGACCAGGCCAAAAGAGGCGCCAATAGCCATCCCCCAGCGGATAATCCGTCCCGCCATTTGCCTGGCTTCGGCATAGCGGCGTTCGCCTAGCAGGTTGCCGACCAGCGTTTCGGCCGCGTGCGCAAACCCATCGACGGCAAAGCTGCTCAACCCCCACATCTGCCAGAGCACAGCATTGGCAGCCAGCGGCACATCTCCAAGCCGTGAAACAATAGCCAGCATGGTAAACTGCGCAAACTGAAGACAGAGCGTGCGCCCAAAGAGATTGGCGTTGGTGCGCAAGATAAGGGTGAACTGACCGCGCTGCCACAGTCCTTCCAAAGAGCGTCGCCAAAAGTCGGTATACTGTATGAGAAAGACGACCAGTCCCACACAGAAAGCCGCCAAGTTGCCCAAGACGGAGGCCCAAGCAGCGCCCACTATGCCCATTTCCGGCGCACCCCAATGACCGTATATCAGGGCATAATCTCCGAGGACGTTAACAATATTGGCGGTAAACGTCACAAAGAGCGGAGCTATGGCGTTGGCCGTACCGAGAAAGAACCCGTTGAGCGTTAAGACAGCGAGGACGAGAGGCGCCTCGTAAAGGCGAATAGAGAAGTACTGCATGCCCCAGTGCTGCACGGAATCGCTCCCGCCAGCTAGGCGAAAGCCCAGGGGAGCCGCCACATCTCCCAGAGCGACCATACCGGCGGATAGGACCATCGCAATAATGAGCGATCTGTAAAGGATATGTACGCAGGCGCGCCTTTTATCCGCCCCGTAAAACTGCGAGACCATGGACGTCGTGCCCATACGTAGAAAACCCATGCTCCAATAGAGTATGCTAAAGAGCACGCCGGCCGTTGAGACCGCGCCCAAATACGCGACCTCGGATAGATGGCCGATCATCGCCGTATCTGCTATCCCTATAAGCGGAGCTGAAAGGGCCGACATGACGCTGGGAACGGCCAAACGAAAGATGCGTCGGTCGAGGCTGTTCACGCCTCGTTTCCTCCAGGCATCCAGCGGAAGTCCCGTAACTCAATGCGTCCGCCTCTAAAAGGCACCCCTTCTGCAACTAGCATGTCTCGCTGCATGCGATGGAATTCACTTGCCGTGCGCGGAGAGACTTGGCCCTGTGCGTTAATTACGCGATGCCAGGGAAGGTCCATCTCTTCGGGCATACCCGCCAAAGCGTATCCCACTTGCCGTGCTCTTCCCGGGTATCCCGCCAGTTCGGCTACCTGTCCATACGTTGCGACCTTACCCCGTGGAATTTGCGCGATGATGGAATAGAACGCCCGCCTCATTTCGTTTTTAACAGTTGGGCGCACCGCTCTCGTCTCGCCCTTCGAGAAAATCTAACGCTTTGGTGTAGCTGCGGCGTTCGATGTAGTGACGCAGCATGGGAGGTGCCTGCTCTAGCACGGCCTGTCCGCGCTGGTCTACATTGCGCACCAAGTCTGCAATATTATCTCCCCCCCCTTCAATGGCCGAGAGCATCTCTTTTAATGCTTTGCGCAACTGTTCTGCAGATTCACTATACGTCGATTCCAACGGATTCTCCTTAGGCGCTCATGATGAGGTAGGACATCCACGTTTCCCCCTCGTTGACTACGTGATACGCATGCTCGGCCGGAACGTGCACCATATCTCCCTCGACAAAGGATTGTCGACCGTCGGCATCAACCAACACCGCTCCGTTTTCCAATCCGTAGAAAACCTGCTCATATGGTTGGCAGCGCTCTGCGGACCGACCACCCGGCTGCACGCTTTCCCGTTCGATACCCCGCATCGAACGGAGGAGCCCAATACCCCCTTCCCCAAGCTGGCCAAACTGACGCCATCGCACGGCGCCGCTACCGTCACTCTCCGGCCGAACGTCAGACCAGTGAGAGATCGCAAAATCTCCTCCGGGGCCTTCTACCTCTTGGCTAATAACGTGGTGCACCAGCCAATCATCGTTCATATCGTTAAACATCTGATGGTAAATACCCGCGGGTAGGTAGACCGCATCGCCCTCGCGCACGGGAAAGCGCTGCTCATCAAAGAGCACTTCTCCCGCTCCTGAGAGGATATAATACACCTGCTCTAAATTTTCGTGCTTGTGATGATCAGACGTCTTTCGACCCTGTAGAGCATGACGAGCAAAGCCCCCTAAGGCTACCAGGCGATTGCGTCCATCGGGATCGTCATCGCGCTGCTTGTCGCGCAGGCCGCCCCAGTGAACAGCGCTTAGATGAGCGATCTTCGGCTGCACGTCCCGCCAATTTATACTGTATGCCATTTCTAACTCCGTTCTTCTGTAAGCGAACCAACTGCGCGCGCCGACTTAGCACTATTCGCTAATACTGTATTCTCTACACGCTGTAAATCACCGGCGAACCGTGGCCAGACTACGGGATCAAAAACTACGTCAGTCCTAGGCCTACGTCCAGAAAGGGCGGACTCCACTGCCCCGTCGTATGGAGATACAGCATAATCGGCAGGCCTCCGTTAAATGCTACGCCGATCAGAGCTCGCCAGACGACGACGCCAAAGTAATAAAGGCCTCGAAACACGGCGCGTGCACTGTGGAACATACCCACAGCAGCAAGAGCCAAGAGAAGGGGTGAAGGCCACATAAAAAAGAGAGCGCAGCCGGCCAACCCCAGCACTAGACCGTAATTAGCTCCATAGCCTCTGCCTTTTACTCTACGCGTCCCATCAGCTGCGCTCTCTCCAGTCGATGCCGTTTTCGCTGATCCCGTGGTTACCTCGTCGGGCAATGCCATAAGCCGCGCAACCCATACAAAAGTCCATACCAGCACGATAAAACCCACTGCTAACACAACGAAACTCAGCGCTGAATCCATCGCAATTCCCCGTTTTCTTCCAGCGGCAAATACGCTTCTTGCGTTTGTATATATCCCAACTCGACCCTATCTTGAGAGCGTCTATAGAACAAACCCTACAGAGGAGATCTACTATGGCAAAACGCACATCTTCCGCCAAGAAAAAGGACTTCAAAATAGGCGTTGTCGGCGTCGGTCGCATGGGCGCCAATATGGCCCGAAACCTCGCGGACAAACGCTTTACCATCAGTGCTGTATACGACACTTATCCACGCTCTGCCAAGGCCCTTGCAAAAGAGCTCAACTGCCAGGCAGCCAAGACCCTAGCCGAAGTTACGGCTCAATCAGACGTCGTGCTAACGGTTGTGACGGACGATGCGGCCATGCGGTCTATCTTCTCGACGCGCGGTGACTCTCTGCTGAGCGAGGCAAAGGGCACGGTCTTTATCAACTGCGCCACCATCTCCCCTGCCACGCACGTAGAGGTTGAGAAACGAGCCGAAAAAGTCGGAGCATCTTCGCTGGAAGGTTGTATGGCTTCGAGCATAACGCAGGCTCGCAAAGGCACCCTCTATTTGATGTGCGGTGGCAAGCGCAGCGTGTTCAACAAGGTGCGCCCGATTCTCGATGCACTCAGCGTAGACCTCCGCTATATTGGCACGGCCGGTCAGGCCGCTCAGGTCAAGGCCTTGGTAAACATGGTAATGAATATCAACACGGCTGGACTAGCCGAGGGCTTGGGCCTGGGCGAGGCGCTGGGTCTCGACCTCAAAGTGCTCATGAAGGTCTTCTCGCAAACGGGAGCCAATTCGCGGGTTCTCGAAACGGACGGCGACGATATGGTCGCACGCGATCACGAGTGCTATTTCTCCGCTGACCACGCGGCCAAGGACTCCGGCATTGCCCTCGGCTTGGCGAAGGATGCGGGCGTAAATGCCCCCTTGGCTACGGCCGCTAAGGGTCAGTTTGACCGCATGAAAAAAATTGGGCTGGGAGAATTAGACAAATCCGGTGTGGCAGAACTGACGTTTCCCGGCCGCAAAGGCGCCAAGAAAAAATCGTAGCGCGTTTCTTGCAGTGGATGGGTTGGGCGCGACCGTTCGCGTCCAACCCATGCTCCTAACCGTTACCTGCCCCACAAAGACCGTATTCGCCCTCCGTTAGATTGCCCCACTCGCCTATGCGGCGTGCTTGGCGCTTGCAATACCAACTCCCTCATAGCCCAGCGCGTCCAAAAGGCCACCCCCAAAAAAAGCAGGGCCGTCGCAAAGAACACGCTGCGGAATCCCGTAGTCGATCCAAGGTATCCGCCCATAGAAGGGCCCAGGGCCCAGCCGAGTGCCGATGCGCTGGTCATAATGCCAAACGCCTTGCCGCGATCTTCTTCTGGTACGACATAGGTCGTAATCGTATTGGCAACTGGACGCACCGCGCCCGTTGCCAATCCTCCCATAACTTGAAGAACGGCAAAAGTCAGTACGCTTTGAGCACTTCCCTGAAAGGCCAAAAAGACCGCGGTCGAAAGGAGCCCCCAAAAGAGCATGCGCTTGACGCCTATCCGCTCAGTCCACCCACCCATCAGAGCGGATGACAGCGCACCCGTAAGGCTCATAAGTGAAAATATAAAGCCTGCCTCTGTTATTATTTCGGCGTGTCCGGCTAGTTGCTGCAAGAAAAGGGGCACTACGGGCATGATAACGCCGTAGGCAAATTGAATAAGCACTAGGCTCAAAACGGTAATAAAAAAGGGCTTGAGCTGGAGCAAGCGTTTCGTATCAGCCATAAATCCATCCAGGCTGCCACCGGAGGCCGATGCGTCTTTCTCCTCCGGCTGGCTCTTGGTAAACTCCTCGCTCACCAAAAGTTGAACAGCGAAGCCGGCTGCTACGACCATTGCACCAGACACGAGAAAAATAGCCTGGTAACCATAAGCTTCAATAAAGGGCCCACCGGCGAGAGGTCCCAAGGCGGCTCCAAGCAGGAACGCCCCCTGCATCATTCCCATCGCATAGCCCAAGTGTTGCTTAGGGGTCGTTGTCGACACCATAGTAATGCATGCCGTTACCGTTCCTGCCAAGGCCCCCTGCAGCATCCGCGCAATGAGCAGTTCAGTCACGGTATCGGCGTAGGCCATAAAAAAAACCGTCAACCCGCCCCCCACCATGGAGCGCACGACCATGCTCTTTCGACCGAAGCGATCGGCCACAGCGCCCCAAATAGGGGCCGAAAGAGCCATGGCAAACCCAGCCACCGAACCCATATATCCAGACCACAGGAGGGCTTCTTCGAGGTTTTCTACGTCAAATTCTTGTATGTAATAGGCGAGAAAAGGCTGCACGGCGTGGAAGCCGATAATGGCAAAGAGTTCGGCACACCACAGCGTGTAAAAGTTTCTCTTCCAAGAGGTTTCCATGGGGTACAAAGAACGGTCCTAATGCGGACGGAGCCAAGCGCCCGCTGTGCAAGGCACAAAAAAGCCGGAGACGCGACGTGCGCCTCCGGCCTGTTGGTCCGCCCACGATAGGCGGTTCATATATCTCTATTCGGTTAGCCACGCGACCGCAGCCGCGCGGCGAGCAGCGGGAGTGTCAGCTGAAGGGGGAAGTTTGAGCAGTTCCCACGCAATTGGGTGCTCTAGGGTTTCCCCAACTTCCAGGTATACCCAGGGACTGAGTAGCTCGAGCTCCGTATAGTCTGGGCAAGTGTATACCTCTGCGCTCAGCCCGCCATCTGGGTAGCGCTGGGTCGCATCGCGGCGAAAAAACTCAGCCATGACGACGTCGCCCACAATGCCAGCTAGCCAGCGATCAGAGTCCGCCCCCGTTTTCTGATTTTCCTCCGCGTCTGGGACAAAGATCCCTATGTCCCCCTGGATCGTGAAGTTGCGCACTGCAGCACTCTGGGCAAAGCCAAAGGGGAAGTAGCGCATATCGAAATGACTGTGCGGATTGAGCGGATACAGCGTCTGCTCTGGCGGATTAATTTGCGTGACGTTCCAAATCGTGTAGCGCAGCGGTTCTAATTCCTCACGCTGTGCCAGCTGAATTTTCTCGATTTTCTGATGGATGTCAACGCGCGTGCCCTCTGCTGCAAGGCGAATACTGCGGATGCTACGCGCACCGTTGTAAAGACTGACGGGGCTGGTGATCACCACGCCGTCCTCGAGCAACTCTACCTCGTGCACCCCTCCGTCAAAAGCGTGATCTGGAGGCCAGGCGTGCCCATTGATATCCGCAAACTCACTCTGCTGGTTGGGCCACACTTTGTCCCCGCCAAAATTGGTCCACGTATAGGCCCCGTCCTCATTTACAAACGGGTTCCCATCGGGCAAGACGACGCCGTGCGTTTCAGGGTCCGACCAGAGGATATTTTCGTCTCCGACAAACCCGTAGTGCATAATCCGCCCGATTTGCGGAACGACGACGAGCTCGACCTCGCCGTTGCTAAGGTGTAGCGCGTCCGCCCACCCCTTGTATTCTACTCGCTCAGTTGAAACCGAGGCTAGAGCAGGCGCAGCGCAATAGCTGCAAACGAGGAGAAGTGCAATGATCTTTGTGCGTACATTCATGATCTTTTGCTCCTAGCGCAGCGCCGAAACGCCGCCACCTTTAATAGCACGTGCGACCTCTTTTTCGACATCTCCCTGTTTGACCATAGAGGTATCACCGATCGTCTCTTGGACGAGAATACCATGAGCAGCACCCCACTGCACGGCTTCGGCAGGATCTTTGCCTTTCAACAGCGCCGCCACAATGCCGGAGGCAAAAGAATCACCGCCGCCGGTGCGGTCGGCAATTTCGATATTCTCGCGCACCGCCGCCTGATGGATCACGTCTGTCTCGACGTCGTATAGAACGGCTCCCCAGTTGATCCGATCCGCGCTCAGAGCACCGCGCAGCTGCGTGCCAATGTATTTGAGGTTGGGGTAATCCTGCGCAACCTGACGCAGCATCTTTGTGTAAATTTCCAACCAGACGTCAAACGAAGCATCCTTGGGCACTTTCTCCGTCTCGTAGCCCAGGGCATCGTCGAAATCGTCCTGATTCCCGACGAGGAATTCCACGTGGGGAACGATCGACTTATTGATCTCGCGCGCGCGATCCTTACTCGGTTCTACCTTGGATCGATAGTTCAAATCAAAGGAGCGACCCGCCCCGTACTCGCCGGCTTTCTTCATCGCTTCCAAAGCTAGATCTGCCGTCTTCGGTGAGAGTAAGGTGTAGATACCGCCTGTGCTAAACCAGCGGGTACCCATTTCGCCGAAGAGAACATCCCAGTCGACATCGCCGGGTCCTACTTCCCGGACGGGCGTGTGCGCGCGATAGTATTCCGTAACGGAAGGGAGGAGGCCCTTACCCGCCCATGTAAAGTTGATTCCATTGTGCAGCGTACCCTTACCATCGGTGCTGAAATCGCCCTTCCCCCCGTTGTCAAACCAAACGATATGCGATGTATCTAACCCCGCTTCGCGCAGTTGATTTTCAATATTACGACCGATTCCATCGTCGACGAGAGCCGTTACAACCGCGCCGCGCAACCCAAAGCAATAGCTCAGTCCCTCCGCTACGTTCGTCTCGCCTCCCCCGTGCCAAATTCGCGCGTTCCGAGCCCGTGCAGTAGGCACCTGTCCAGGGTCGATCCGCATCATTACCTCACCCAGTGCAATGGCGTCATAGCGAGTTTCAGAAGCCGATTTTAAATTGAGCGACATGTCTTTCCTTTCTCTGTTCGTATCGTGCTGAGTTAAACCGTGGGTAATTCGGACAAGGCCTGCATATTTTCCCGCAGCATCTCGTCGGTAAATTCATGCCGCTCTAGCTGCCCGGCAAAGTAGGCTTGGTAGGCCGCCATATCGAAGTGACCGTGCCCACACAAGTTGAATGCAATACACTTAGACTCGCCGCTTTCCTTACAGCGAAGCGCCTCGTCTATGGCTCCTTTCACTACGTGATTGGCCTCCGGCGCCGGCACAATCCCCTCCGTGCGTGCAAACTCTACGCCCGCATCAAAACACTCGAGCTGATGGTACGCCCGGGCTTCGATATCGCCCTCGCGCAGCGCGTGGCTAACCAACGGAGCAGCCCCGTGGTAGCGCAGACCGCCGGCGTGTATTTTAGCCGGCACGAAATTGTGGCCTAAGGTGTGCATTGGCATCAGCGGAGTCATGCCAATGGCATCGCCAAAATCATAGCGATACTCGCCCTTGGTCAACGTGGGACAGGATGCAGGTTCACAGGCCACAACGCGCATAGCATGTTGGTCACCAGTGATCTTGTGACGCAAAAATGGGAAGGCAAAACCGGCAAAATTTGACCCCCCTCCAAAGCAGCCCACAACGACATCCGGCAGCGATTCCCCGGCTCGCTCTAGCTGCTTTTCAGCTTCTAAGCCGATTACGGTCTGGTGTAACAAAACGTGGTTGAGCACCGAACCCAGCGCGTAGTGCGTATCTTCGCGCATGGCCGCATCTTCGACCGCTTCCGAAATGGCAATACCCAGCGAGCCCGGCGAGTCCGGATCGTCTGCTAATATTTTTCGGCCCGCTTCCGTAAGCTCGCTAGGACTGGGCACGACGTTGCCCCCGTAGGTCTCGATCACGGCTTTGCGGTAGGGTTTTTGGCCAAAGCTTATGCGCACCATGTACACTTGACACTCGAGTTCAAAGAGCTGGCAGGCATACGACAAAGCGGTGCCCCACTGCCCTGCACCCGTCTCGGTAGTGATTCGCTTTATACCCTCTTCGCGGTTGTAAAAAGCCTGGGCAACGGCTGTATTGGGCTTATGGCTACCCGAAGGACTCACGCCTTCCCACTTGTAGTATATGCGGGCCGGCGTATCGAGCGCCTTTTCTAGGCGCCGCGCGCGGTACAGCGGCGACGGCCGCCACTGCGCCAGCACTTGACGCACCTCATCGGGAATCTCAATCCAGCGCTCCTGTGAAACTTCTTGCTGGATAAGCGCCATTGGAAAGAGCGGAGCCAAGGCTTCTGGTCCGACCGGTTCTCCGGTCCCAGGATGGAGCGGGGGCAGCATAGGGGTTTTGAAATCTGATGCGATATTGTACCAATTCTTGGGAATATCGCCGTCCTCAAGCTGGATTTTTATCGTATCCATAACACTACTCCTATAAAGTAATTTTTACTCTTTTACCCTTAGCGATTGATTTTTCCAACGCCTCAAGCGCCGCCACGGGACCGAGCATAGACTCAGCCGTCTCACTTGTCTTACCCGTTTTAAACATGCGGCAAAAGGTGCGGGTGCCCGTCAGATATGTATTCTCATCAAACGAGATGTATTCATCCAGACGGCCCTTCTCCCCTATCGCGCTCAGATGAAAGCGGGCCGCGCCCTCTCCTACCAAGTTCATCGAAGCCACAGCACCGCTTTTATACGTGATGATCCCCGTGTGGTTTTTTCCTGTCCCACGCACTACTTCGCCGTAGGCCATATCGTATCCCAAGAGGTTGAGAACCATATCGACCTGGTGAATACCGTAAAAGAACACGCCTCCGTGCTTGGATTTAATATCGCAAGGGCCCGTTGAAACAAGCGAGTAAATCGTCCCCAGAGAACGCATCTTGCGCTTGAAATCAATAAAAGACTGCTGCTTGGGCAGCACCGAATACGAACAGACGGGAACACTCAACTCTGCAGCGCGCGCCAGAAAGCGCTTGCCCTCAGCCTTGCGATAGCAAAAGGGCTTGTCGACAAAGAGCGGCACCTTGGCTTCCAAGAGCGGCTTAACTGCCGGAAGGTGATACTTACCGTGCCGGTGGTCTACACAGGCTGCATCGACCTGCCCCACCATCTGGTCGGGCGTGTCTACGACATGGGGAATCTGCGCAACTTCAGCAGCTTTCCGCGCTAGTGCTTTGGTCTCTCCCCAAACGTGGGTCACCTTCACACCGGGGATTCTCTTCTCTACGTTTATGAGCTTTCCAATAGCGGCGGTATGGCTGTTTTCCGCCCCTACAATCCCAATGCATATAGGCATGTTATTTCTCTCCAAAGTTCCACAGCGTTAGCGCCGTTTTACCCAAGACCCATTCTAAATCTTCGGGGCTAAAGAATTTCATCTCGTCCCGCACCGCCGAGAGCGTTTGGCCATACTCAGCCTTGCCTAGGCAAACGGGCCAATCCGTTCCCCACGATATCCGCTGAGCGCCAAAATTCTGATAGACTTCCTGGACGAGATCATGCGTATCGGCCCAGGGATAGCCATTCCTAGAAATAGACCAGGTGTGACTGATTTTTACGTACACGCGCGGGTAGCGCGCCATGTCCGCAAGCAGCTTCCTTCCCTCGGCGTCGTCGGGATGCACGTCGGCCATATGGTCGATAACGGTGTCTAGTTCCGGATACTTATCCAAGAGACGAGCAAGGTCCGGCAAGCGCTTGGGGCCGGTTAAGATAAGCATGGGAATGCCGAGGTCCTGTGCGCGAGCAAATATGGGATCCATCGCAGAGCTGGTAAACCAGTCTTCGCTAGCATCTCTTGCCGGACTCAGGCGCACTCCGTGCAGTCCATGTTCTTCTGTCCACATGCTCACGTGGTCAGCGGCTGCTGGATCTTCAGGATTGACGCGGCCCACGCCCATAAACTTGTCCGGGTAGCGCTTGATAACGTCAGCGACGTAGCTATTGTCCCATCGGTAGTGTATGACCTGCACCAAGACGGTTTTTTCAACGCCGTGCGCATCCATCAGAGCGAGCAGGTCTTCGGCCGTCCGATCTTCACTTGGAGGCTTGGCGTTCTCCGCTGGCCAAGGAAACGCCGGATCGTTTTTCCATACGTGGACGTGTGGATCTATGATGCGCAATGGAGACCCCTTTCTCTATGGGATAATCACTATAATTTTGCACCAAGGATAAAAAGGTGGACAAGTCCACACCGCGTGTCAATATACCTGCAAACTCAGCGTCAGCGGAATGAGCGAATATAGCGCGCTGCGTACGAGCGCACCTCCTTGCTGTTGAGAACGTGAAATCGGCGCAGCCGATCCACCATCGCAGAGGAAAACCTCCCCAGGGGGAT
>Ga0181568_10002467_pt1 | contig 16854 bp, 13 predicted proteins | sample 101ome_20_FD_133758 | JGI IMG/M metagenome (GOLD analysis project Ga0181568, IMG submission 133758) | Coastal salt marsh microbial communities from the Groves Creek Marsh, Skidaway Island, Georgia - 101404AT metaG (megahit assembly) | ecosystem: Environmental > Aquatic > Marine > Intertidal... | reverse complement strand
GTATTGTTAAACGTAGTGGTAAAAAGAAAAGTAGTAGTCGTAATAAACGTATTGTTAAACGTATTGTTAAACGTAGTGGTAAAAAGAAAAGTAGTAGTCGTAATAAACGTATTGTTAAACGTAGTGGTAAAAAGAAACTAAGTGCTAAAAATATTGTTAAACGACGTAGTGGTGAAAAAATAAGTGGTAAGGGTAGTAAGAAATATAGGGGAGATAAGAAACGTAGTGATTACCAAATGTATCATTTCGTAAAACGACAAAGAGGCCCAACAGTTGCAGTTAAAAATGAAGAAACAGCTCCTATTAGTGACCTTAAGGAATTAGTAACCAATCCAAATTCAGAAGACGACAATGTCAGCACATTTATAGGTATAAAAAAAATATCTATTTCTTTAAAAAATAGAATAATTCAAATTCCGAAAACGAGACAAGAATTTGAGGAAAATTTTCAAATATTATCTGAAGGAGTTGAAAAAAAACCCCCAATAAGGGTATTTCGAGAGTCTACACAAAAACCACATTTTTTAAGATATCCTAAAAGAGTACACAATAAAGCTGGTCCTCCTATTTTATCTTTCAAGTTTGATTGGAAATATTTTATGCCAATGTTTCAAGATAGTTGGATTACAACGTTACATAGTATAAATATTTTTGAAAAAATAAAAGATTTATATGAAAATTTTAGAACGTTGAAGTCGGATAATTTTTTTAGTTTGTTAGAAGAAATGTCCGGTGATCAAGATATTGTACCTTGGTCTGACTATATTATGGTTCGAATTGGAGAATTATTCAACGACATTGACGATAAAATAGGTGAAATATACCAGAAGTCTGTAAGAGGACCAGATATACATTTAGAATTAAAACTTTCAGTTTTACAAACAAAAATAGAATATATAGAAAAAGTAAAAAAATTTGTATTTTTAAGATCGAAGAAACCTGAACTAACAAGTTCAGAATTACGTGAAAAAAAATATTTAGAAGTAGAATTAAAAATATTAGAAAAAGAATTTGAGGAAAACTTAAGATATCACCAAGAACGTGTAGGTCGGTTGGAATGGGCATATCAAAAAGAAGTTAAATACATGGAATCATTGGTGGATAAAAAACTTTATCCCCCCAAATATATTACTGATCAAATTCTATTAGATATCCAGAAAGAAATAGTAAAAACTAAATGGGAGATAAGCGAAATAGAAAAAGGAATAAATGATGAAAATATAATTATAAATTTGTTAAAGAATTTATTATTTAAACAAGAAGAAAAACTACTATATGAGATAGAAACTTACGAATTGCAAAAAAAAAACGCAATAACCCTAGGAGAACGTAAACAAGAACAACACTTAGAAAGAATGTTATCTCATTCTATAAGAAGTTTAAAACAGATAGAAGGTCTAATTTTTCAAGAATTAGAAGGATTAGAAGAATTTAAACAACAATTAACAGAAGAACACCAACAACAAGTATACGAAGTTGATTATTTTAACCAAAAAATACTAGAACAATTAGATTATTTAATTAATTCTGGTATTGTAATAAGTCAAATAATTAAAAGAATTAAAGAATCAGGTGAAGTTGATTTATTTTTTTTAAATGAGAGATTAAAGTATTTTGAAGAATTGTTTGAAGAATTTTCAGATATAGATAAATTTATAAAACAAACTGCAGACTGTTTAGAAAACAGTCCGCAATTTTTAAGGTATACAGATCTATTAGAATCTTCCAGTGATAAAACAGGTCCTCCAATATTCATAAAAGGTCTTCAATTCTTTTTTGAATTAGCTAGATATTATTCACCTGTCTTAGATAGTAATCTTGATGTCGACGATTTTACAGATATTGAAAGTATCATGACCAAGGATCCTGGCAACTTTATAACTATGTTCGGAGAAACTAATATACCAATAAGTTCTTTCCAAGGCGAAAAATACACGGAAATTAAACATTTTTTATTTAATTCAACTGAAATTAAACCTGCTGTAGAGATGAGTCAAGTGTTAATTAATGAGATTATCTATTTATTAAATAAATATAAGGAGTTAGATACGAACCTGAACCCCCCCTCCAGTCCTGAGGAACAGTCGTTTAATTTAGATTTAAAAAATAATATTTTAATATTTTTTCGTATACTTGATAGTATACATGATTTTGGAAAATCAAGAGGAAAATATAATCCTATTGAAATATATAAAAGAGACATAAACAATACCATGTTAATTATTTTAATAAATCATTTAAATGCCCAATTTCATGTTATTTATCGTATGATTAATAAAATAGATGGTGTACCTTTTTATAGAGTAAAATATCCTGTTTATAGTAAAATATTACCATGTATAAATACTTACATTGAACTAAACAGACATACTGTTGAATTAAAAAAATCAGATAAATTTGCATCACATTTAGAACAGATGGGTAAAATAATAAAAGAAAGTGTAAATTTTAGAACAACTGTATTTCCAGAGGCATCACCACCTCTATCTCTGACTGATTATGAAATATTTGCTTTAGAATTAAAAGGATTAGGAGATTTAGCACAACTTTTTGAAACAAAAGAAAAAAATATACCAATGTTTACACAAGATGGTTTACAATTCATATTAGGATCTTTAATAGGAGCACCTGTTATTAAAATTGTTCAGAGAGGAATTCAAAAATGTTTTGTTTCATATAAATTGTTGGATCATCTACTAGTTGCAAGAGTAGAAAGTAGCTTTAATATATCGAACCCTCCTCCTCCTGAATTATTTAAAGAAAAATATTTTGGATATAGATGGGAAACACAATTAGTAGAAAGTTTGTGTACATTAGGAGAAAACACAACATTCAGACAGATGTCTTCAAAATTATTTGAAGAAATTCTCGGTAATATTACAGAATATACACATGATACAATTGGACTAGGTGAAAACCAAAAAATAAGAAAAATTAGAAATAGACTTAGACGTCCACCACGAAAATTAGTAACATCTATTTTTGATGGATATAAAGAGGTTTTTCCTGTATATAGAACAGGAGATGAGAGTTTGAAATTAGATTTTGAGGATGGCAATTTTCAATTTCAAATACCTCTTCTTATTGGTTTTCGTAAATATATAGTATATACATACGAAGAAGGTACACTTAGAAGAATATTTATATTTGATGATCATATACCACAATTTCTTCAACTTCAAAATGGTAATGATGAAATAATAAAGAGTTGTGAAGGTCAAGAAAGTGAAAGTAAATTAGGTTAAGGTGAAGAAGAATTTATTAAATATTTATGTAAAATCATAATTTAGTAAATTTACTTTAACATTTAGACAAATATAATTTTTCTAAAGTTTTATCCCATTCGTGAACACTATCTATGTCATTATATAATTTATATTTGTTAATAGAAATCATATTTTCAACCTCTTGTTTATATTTTTTATTATTAACAAATTGTTCTACTTTTTGTACATATTCATTAACATTATTAACTATACAATCATTAATATTCATTTTTTTATAAAAACCTTGTGTAAATCTTCCTCTTAAATACTTAGAAGGTTTTGTAATAATTATTTTATTGTAATAAAAACATTCTAAAGAAGTATTACAACCTCCATGTGGAAAAGAATCAAGTATTAAATATGATTTTTGTATTAAATCGTACAAATTACCTGTACGCAATTTAGGTAAAATAATAATGTGTTTACTATATTCTCCAAGTCTGTCTATTAATTGTTGTTCATGTGTAGAAGAACTATTTCCATTTACAAATACAATCTTTATATTTTTTATTTTTTTTAAGATATTAATAAAAATATTAATATCTGTATCAGATATTTTATGTAAATACTGACAATAAGTTAAGTATATTTGTTGTTCTTTTAAAGGTAATTTAAAATTTTTATCTTTTGATGAATATATTAAATCGTAATATTGATCATAATAATAGGTACATAATGATTGATGTAAAATTATTTTTTCACTATAATATTGTTGTGCTATTTCTTCATTTTCTTCGTATAAAATACTTGATATATAATAATCAATAGTGTTTATTCCGGTAGTTTCAGAATGTCCCCATGTTGTTATTTGTATAGGAACAATTCTACAATGTGCCAGTAAATATGTTTCTTGTTGCATACCAATATCACAATAGACTAAAATATCAAGTTTTTCATTTTCTATTTGTTTTATACAATTATTAAAATTACCTTGTAAAAATATGTTTTTATTACCAGAATTTACTAATTTATTAAAATAAAAATCATTAAATTTGTTAAAGTAAAAAATAGTAATATCAAATTTATTTTTATCTAAATTTACTATTATCCCTGTTCTATCTCTCGCAACTGAATGTAATCTAAAATTAGTTGAAATAAAACCAATTTTTATTTTCCGATTTTTATTAAAATTATAATTATTAATATTTTTATTAACATAATTAATAGAAGGAAATAATAATCTATGTAATTTACTAATTTTTTTTTTAATTTCAACATTATTATAATTATTAAAACATATATAATAAAACATGTTCAAATATATAGGATATGAAAAAGTAGGAATTTTTTTTTGATTTGCTAATAAATAATCTAATGTTGCATTTAGAAGATTTATATTTTTTAAATTTGAAAAATTAATAAATTTTAATAAAAAAAAATTTGTAGTAAAATTATTAATTAATAATTTTTCAAACATGTCTAAACTTATTTTATTATTTGAACTCAAAGAATATAATAAATAAAATAAGTATTTTTTTTTTATGTATTTTAAAAATAATTTTATATTATTTTCATTAAGATAATTTGCAAGAATAACAATAGTCTCATCATTTTCTATATTTTCACAACTCATATCAATAAAAAGTGATAGAATTTTTTGATGATTTTTAACAAGAATATAATATATCAAACATCTATTTAAAAAAAAAGTATTATTATTTTTTACATAAATTTTTAATTGATATAAATTGTTTTTTAATATTCCCAAATTTTTAACATTAATAACATTGGTTAGACTTATACTCACATTATTATTGATGTTATTTACATAATATCCAGTAACAACATCAATAGTTTTTTTATAAAAAAATCTTAATTTATGCCATTCTTCTTTTATTTCTTCATTTTTTTGTATTAAAAAATCAGAAATAAAATAATCTTCTTTGTATTCATTTGTTTCATTAAAATAAATTAAACTAGATAAATACAACTCATCATTTGTTAAATTATTTTTTTTCAATAAATTATAATTTTTATGAGTTTTTATTATGTTATATTTATTATATATATCAACAAAAATTGATTGGTCATCATCGATAATTTTTTCTCGTAAATAAGATTTAACCGTTTTATGAAATATGTTATTGAATTCTATCATTTTAATCATATTTCCTATAAAAAATCCTCCTGGTATGAATACTTTTTCATTTTGAATTAAATTTTGTCTATTTTGATTATATATATTATTTTTAAAATCAAAACTAACAAAGTGAACAAAGTTTTCATCTAAAGATCTTATTTTAATTATATTATCTTCCGGGATAAATTTTGTATCTTTAATAAATCCGAAATCAATCCATCCATAATAATCAGTATTAAATAATTTTTTATCAATAGTTAATTTAATAAAATCTATTTTTGAAAACGTGACACACAAATATTCAGCATTATAAGTTTCAATATCATTCTTAGATCTTTTTTCTGTTAATTTTTTAAATTTTTCACATTTTAAAATATTATTAATATCTTCATAATATTTCCAAGATTCTATATTATTTTTGTCATATAATATTATCTTAATATTTGAAGACGTATTAGTTGTTTGAATATTTTCTATTAAATATTCATAATTTTCTTTTTCAATAAATACTACTAAATTCAAATTAATTATTTCAATTAATTTTTTAAATCTTTCAAAATATTTTTCTTTTGTTCGTGAATTATATCTATTAATATCAGTAAATGCTGTTACCAAACAAATATTACTATTTATAGTATTATGAGCATTCATATTGATCATATTCGTTTGATCAAAATATGAATATAATGGATAATTTAAATTTTTATAAATATATTTAGGTGAGGATAGTTGATTAATTGTAATTTTAGATAAAGTTCTGTGAAGAAAAGCATAATCTCCGTTTATTGGATTTCTTTGAATTAACATGTTTACTTTAGTGAATTGTTCACCTTCATTTCCTATACCATGAGGATAATATTTATTTTGATAAAATAATGTATTTGTTTTTTCAAAAGCAATATAATATAGATCTTTGTCACCAAAAAAGATTTTATAAAAAAAATTATAGTGATAATTAAAAAAATATGAAAGACATATTGCTTTCCAACATTTTTTTTTATTTATTAAAATTTGTCCTGACTCTGTAGGACTATAATTATAATGTTTATATTCTTTAATACCAAAATTTTCATAAAAATTATACTTATTATCATATATTTTTTTATTTATTTTTTTTGATAAAAAAAGAACATCCTTCCAGAAAATATTTCCATGTTTTAAATATTCTTTACAATTAAATAATTCTAAAACATTACATAAAGGTATGTTATCACCATCTAATAACAATATATCTTCAAAATTAGACATCATTAAAGCAAAAGGTTTTATCATAAAACCTTTTAAATTATGTACATCTATTTTCTCGTTAAACCAAGAAGGTAAAATATCTAAACAATTTATTAATTTAATATTTGTTTTTGATAACAAATATTGTTTTTGTATTTCGATTAATTCATCTCCAACATAATACCATTCTATTTGAATATTTTCATTTTGTTTAATTAACATTTCGATAGTAATAATTGATGAAACAAAATGTACACAACCGGCACATATTACAATACCCTTACCTTCATTTAAGGCATTTATTTCTGTATAATTAGGTATCCCCGATATAAAATTATCTATTTTATTATTCCATAATTCTATTGTTTCAGTATTCATTTATAATTTTACTTTTTTTTTTAAATTTACGTCTAATACAGGTTTTGATTTACGTCTAACAGGTTTTGATTTACGTCTAACAGGTTTTGATTTACGTCTAACAGGTTTTGATTTACGTCTAACAGGTTTTGATTTACGTCTAACAGGTTTTGATTTACGTCTAACAGGTTTTGATTTACGAATAGGATTTTTTTTTTTAATAGAACATTTTTTTTTAATTTCTGAATTAGATAATTCATGATATGTTACAGGTGTCAATTTTGTAATTTTTTTACTAGGTCTACAATAAGGATAATTTTTTTTCCAATTAGATAATTTAATTTCAGGTCTGCCACATTTTACTTTTTTTGGTAATTCACATATATTGATCCATTCTTCCTTATACCATCTATTTAACCCTGAATTATATGTTTTATTTCCCGAGTATTTTCCGCCTTGTTTTTTGTATTGTTGAACTATCCATGACGAAGCATAAATACTTGGAAAAACTTTAAATTTTTTTTTAGCTTGTTTTTTAATTTTATTGTAAAGTATAGTATCTAAAGGTTTGTTATTTTTCATTTATTATAAATTTATATTTAAAAATTTATAATAAATAAAAAATGGAAGAAGAATATAGTATTGATAAAAACCAACAATTACGTATAAAACTTTGTATAAAAAAATTATGTCGTAATAAATTACCAATTATATATGATGAATTAGATAATTGGACAAAAAAATATAAAAAATTAAAAAAAGATAATAAAAATGTAAATATTTTAAAATATAAAATTTTATTACTTGAGGAAGAAATAGAAAAAATAGAAAATAAAATAGATAATACTGAATTATTTGAATAATATTATTTAGATAAAATAAGAATTGTTTTATCTATCCAAATAGAATTTTTTATTTTATCATCTTCTGTTAAATTATCATAATTAAAAAAAGTTGTAGATTTTATATTATTCCAATAATTATTAATATTAATTTCTGCATAATACATGTGTTTATAAATATATTTTTTTGAAATTAATATATGAAATTTTGAAGGTATTTGTTTCTCTAAAAAAAATTTATATGAAAAATATAAATACATGACAATATTTTGAATTTTTTGATTATTAATTTTATTATTAATTAATGTTAATGTATTTTCAATTTCAAATTCAAATCCATCTTTCAGATGATTCCATTTTCCATGTTTCCACCATCCTTTTTCAATTTCAATTTCAGTTAAAATTTTTTGTACATTTTTTAAACCTAATTCATAAATAATTACATCGTAAGGATTAGTATTATTTATATAAATAACATCTTGTAAACTATAAATATTAGATTTATTATTTTCTAAAACCCAAACATTCTTTTGATATGTTCTAATTCTTAAATTACAATAGTCTAACCATTTTTCAAATATATTTGAAGTATTAATATCAGTATTCATTTATAAATAATAAAATTATAAATGAAAAATCATTTTGTAAATTTTAAAAATATTATAATACTTACAAATATTATAATAACTAAAATAATAAAATAAATTAAATATGGAAATACATATGTAATTGTATATCCAGGTTCTACAGATTTTTCCAAATTAAGAAATTTCAATAGAAAATTCTTAATTTGGAAAATATCTTCCCATTCTTTTTTATTATCTGTTTCCGGAAATTTTTGAAAAACTAATGGTTTAAAATATCTAAATTGTTCTACATTTATACCAGTGTTGTCAATATGTAAAGTATTATCATCGTGTTTATCATAAAAATCAATATATTTAGACATATATGTTTCATTGTAAAATACAGCATGTGCCAAAAACATTTTATAAGTTTTAACATGTCTTGAAAATAAATGTAATAATGATGGTAAACCGAAATTTCCTAACCCATAAATACACGGATTATTTTTTTTTATAAAATTAATAATATTTGTAGCATCTTTTTTAGATATTTCATCCTTTAATTCAAAATCATCTTCTAACCATAAAATTCTTTTATATTTTTTTTTTAACGCATCTTTAAAAATAAAATATTGTATACTGGCTAAATCAATATTAGGTTTATCTGTCAGAGGACAATATTTATAACCCATATTAAATATTAATTTAATATTACGAGTAGGTTTTAGTTTAAAAAGTTGTGTTTTAACATTTTCAAATCTTTTGTAATTATTTTTACAACATAATATGACATATGTCATATCTGCAATTTCATCAAAAATAGTATTATTTAATTTAAGTTCGTCTATTTTTTCTATACAAATTTCCATTTATTAATAGAATTAATTTAATTTGCAGAATATATTGATATATTCTGTAAGGTTGTGTTTGTATTGTGATCATCAAAAAAACAACAGTTTGAAATTAAAGATTTTATATTTGAAAAATCTTTAATAGAAAAATTCAATTGTTGTTGTATATTCATATCGATAATAATTTGTTCTAATTTTGAACAGACATTTAATGTAGATAAATCAATACTATGAGAGTCTATATGTAATTTTTTTAATTTGGGAAATTTTGACCAATTTATTTTTACATTTTTTGTAGGTTTATACATATGTCTATCAAAATTATATATATAAAGTTCTTCCGTATCAGTTTCTTCATAGGGATTTAAAATATAATTAGATGATAAACAATTTATAAGTGATATTTTTTTTGGCCATTTAATCGGAATCCAAATATTAGGATCTTTTAAGTTATAAATTTTTAAATAAAAAAGAGATATTTTATGTTGCAAACAATTTTTAATGAATTTCATAATTTCATCATTTCCATTATTTAAATATTTTCCGTTAGTTAAATATTTTAAATAACCATATCTTTTACCTATTTCATATATATATTTTGAAGATATTAAAAAAGAAATAGTATCTTTATTATTTGAAATAAAATTCCAAAAATAAATAATTATGTCAGAAGGTAGATTATGAAACATTTTAATACATTTTTAAATTAAAGAAAAAAATCATTTTATAATTTAAAAATGTTATTTTTTTTTGGAAGATCTAAATTTAGATAAACATTTAGATTTAGATCTTTCACACTTTTCCAAACTTAAATTAATTTTAAATAAATCATGCTTTTTACAAAAATATAAAAATATTATGAAGAATATAATTGATAATATAACTGAAAATGTAATAATATAATACTTTTTATTAGTAGGTAACCAACATTTGAAACAATCTGTTTGTATACTACTATCTTTATTCATTAATTGGTCAGCTACACTAAAAGCTTCTATACTTATTTTTCCTCTATTATTTATATTATTAATATACGTATCAGTCTGAACATCAATTGGTAAAGAATATTTATATAATTCTTCTGCCGCACCTTTTGTTAATATCTGAAAATGTGTAAGAAACATATACTGAGAACCATTTTCAAAAATATCTGTACTATTAAAATAACCATTTGGTTTTTTTAAAACATTAGTTATTCTTACAATATCTTGTTCTGATAAGGGCTTTTTAAAATGTACATCTTCTTCAACTATTGTTATATATGGTAAATTTTTATCTACACAAAGTTTCCATAAACTTCTATGACTTAATGTACAACCTATACCACCTAGTGTAGGCATTCCACTATGTTGTTCTCTTCCGTAAATTAAATCATTATATGTTCTTATTGTAATCATATTTTTTTCAAGTAATTCTAATGGTTTAAATTTTCTTCCATCTATTGCCTGAAAATGATTGATATTTTTAAAACCATTCTCTTTAAGATGGTTTTCTATTGAAGTATTTTTTTTAAAACTTATATAATATAAGGGTATATTGAATATATCTATCATTTATTATACAAAAATAAATTTATTATTTTAAATTGAATATAAAGCAAAAAAAATAAATAAAGAAAATATGACAACGATTAATACTATGTATTGGAATGTAGGAGCTCATTTATCATTTAATAAAAGTATACAACAATTATTATTAGATGGTGTAAGAAAAGGTATGTATTCAACACAATTTTTTATGGGCAATCCGAAATCATATAACAGACAAAATATAGATGAACAAGATATAGAAATGTCTAAATTAATATTATTAAGATTTCCAATGAATATATATTCTCATTTCCCTTATATTTCAAATTTATGTGGGTCAGTTAATTCTATTGCATGGGAAGATGATGAAATAGTTAATAAAAAAACAAAATTACTTCTAAAAGGTATAGAACATGAACTTAAAGTAATGGCGAATTTTAATAATGAAAATAATAAAGCGGGAGTTGTAATTCATCCTGGATCTTTTCCAGACAGAAATAAAGGATTAAATACCGTTATAAAATCTATAAATCATATAAATTTTCCAGAAAATTCATTATTACTTTTAGAAAATAGTGCTGGTGAAGGTAATAAATTATGTAAAAATTTGGAGGAAATTAAGTATGTAATAAATGGTTTATTAGAAGATAAAAGAAAACATATAGGGGTATGTATTGATACTGCACATATATGGGGTGAAGGATGTTATGATTTATCAAAAACAGAAGAAATAGACAGGTTATTTAATGAATTTGATGAACAAATCGGTCTAGAATATTTTAATTTACTTCATTTAAATGATAGTAAAGTAGAAATAGGGACTAAAAAAGATAGACATGAAAGTATAGGTAAGGGGTGCATATGGTCATCTAATTTTGACTCTCTTATTTTATTATTAAATAAATGTAAGGAATACAATATACCCATAGTTTTAGAAACTGTTTATGAGGACATGTTTATTTTAGCTGAAATACAATCTAAATTAAATTTAAAATTTTAAAATATATTGTAATAATTGATGAAAATAAATATAGAAATAACTAGAAAAGATGTAGATTTATTACCTGAACCATTAATACAAAATTATTTTCCGGGAATAGAATTATATCCTAATAAAATCAAAAAAAGAAATATTATAATATCAAATTTGAAAAAATTTCAAAAAAAAATAATAAAAAAGAAAATTATTATTCCGGAAAATATTCCAAAAAAAACATTTATTAGATTGCAAAATTCTACTTTAACTTTAAAAGCATTTTTAGAATGGAATAATATGATGAAAAATATGGAGAATATGACTAAAATAAAAGCTGCTCGTATTGCTTTAAAAAATAAAAAATTATGTGAACAAGATTTAGAATATATATCTATATTTTTAAAATGGAAAGAAGAAAAAAAAATAAAAGTATAACTTTAGAAGAAGCATAATTAAGAAATATAAAAATGAAAAATATTTTTTGTTTAAATTTTAAATTAAAATGGGGATTAAAAATTTAAACAAATTTTTAAAAAAACATTGTAATAATATATACGAAGAAATTAATTTATCAGAATATAAATATAAAAAAGTTGCTATTGATATTAGTTTATATTTATGTAAATATAAAATAATAGCTGGACCAAATTGGTTATCTAGTTTCATAAATTTAATTTCATGTTTAAGAAGAAACGAAATACACTGTATTTTTATATATGATAATGGTTGTCCTCCTGAAAAGGAAGAAGAAAAAAAGAAAAGACAACAAACACAAGAAAATTTAGATCATAAAATTTATATTTTAGAAGAAGCATTATCAAAATATTATAATACAGGTGAAATAGAACCTGTATTGTCAGAATTATATAATAAAAACATTAATAAAGAAAATAATAAAAGATTATTAGTAAAAAATAAGTTTGATATAAATATAGTTGAAAGTAAGATTGAAAAAATAAAAAGTCAAAGATTAAATTTAAATTCTCAAGATTATGAAATAACAAAAGAATTATTTAATATATTAAATGTGCCATGGATGGTTGCCTCATTGGAAGCTGAAACAACATGTGTAGATTTATGTAAGAGAGGTATTGTAGATGCTGTATTGTCAGAAGATAGTGATGTAATAGCATATGGTTGTCCCTTATTTTTATGTAAAATAAATACAATGAAAGATACATGTATAGAAATAAAATATGAAGAGGTTTTAGAAAGTTTAGAATTATCTTCTGAATCTATGTTAGATTTTTGTATAATGTGTGGTACAGACTACAATAAAAATATTCCGAAAATAGGTCCTGAAAATGCATATAAATACATCTTAAAATATAATAATATAGAAAATATACAACTTAATACAAATTTAGACATAACAATACTTAATCATAAAAGAACACGTGATATATTCTTGAATTATGAAAAAAAGGATATTGACAAAATTAATTATTGTGGAAAACCAGATTTTAATATGTTAGAAAAATTTGTATTTAAACATAATCTCAGAATTAATCTTGAATTTTTAGTAGGTTCATTTCAAAATAATATCGAATTTGAATAGTTATTTAATTTTATATTCTGTATTTTCCAAATAATTCGAATCATTTTTAAAATTTAAATTTTCACCATCTAATGAAAAATCTGATGGTGTTAAAATACTCCAATCTGTATCATATTTTAAAATACCTGTGATTGTATAAATGTAACCTACTAATGCACTACACCAAAATCTATCTGTTTTTCTAGGTTCAGAATCTATTTTAAATAATGCTTCAATCCAATCTTTCGGAACTATATCATATGGTTTACAATAAACTTTATTATGTATAAATTTCAAAATTTTATCATTAAAAGTATTTTCAGAACAACAAATTTTACGTACATATACATCTCTATTTTCTAAATTTAAAACTTCATGTAAAGGTGTTATCTGAACACCTAATTTTACTTTATTATCTTGAGGATCTTTTTTACCATTATATGTCGATTCCCACAAATATAAACCCTTTAATGAAATATCAATAAATGTTGGATCTTTAAGTACCATTCCAACATGAGTATAATTAGAATGTGTACCCCATTTAATCAAACTTGTAAAATATCCAAACCAATTTTCTGAATGATTATTAAATAATAATAAATCTCCTGTTTTTAAATTATCCATTTATTTACTACAAAGAGATTTATTATTTAAACTATTATATTTATGTATAATAAATAATGTCTTATAAAATAGCAGATGATTTATATGATACAGAAAATGAACTTTTATCAACTTGTTCTAAATATGTTGATGTACAAGAAAAATATGACTTTTACAAACAACCTGAAAATTATCAACAAAATACAAATCAAATAAAAAAAAATACTAATTTACAAAATCCTAGAGTATGGGGACCTGGGTTATGGTTAACATTACATGTTGGTTCATTAAATTATCCTTTAAAAGCAAGTCAAATAGTTGTTGAACGAATGAAAAATTTTATATTAGGTTTGCCTTATATATTACCCTGTAATACATGTTCTGAACATTCTAATACATATATACTTTCTCGTGAATGTAATTTAGAAACAATATGCAGTGGAAGAAATACTTTATTTAAATTTTTTGTAGATTTACATAATTATGTAAATAAGAAACTAAATAAACCTATTATAACTTTAGAAGAAGCTTATCATATATATACATAATTTAAATTTATAAAACAATACTTGTTGTTTTATAAATTTAAATAATTGAAAACCTAATCATTTACATGAATATATTGTTTATAAATTTAAAGAACTGGGAAACCTAAGGCTCCACCACTTACACGAATAATATTGTTATTAACAGCAGTTACAACAAATTCAAATTGTTGGACAAAATCGACACCTGCTTCTTGGGTACCGGTTCCAGCAGCACCAGTTAAAGCTCCTTGAGAAGCTTCAGGAACCATTGATACGTTAGTAAGTTTGCCATAGTTAGTAGAGCCCATAGGGTCAAGGCATACAAAATCGAGAGAATACGAATACATGTGATATCCAGTATCAAAAGGAATAACTGGTGCATGATAGTAGGGATTTACAAGAGAGAAGTAATCAGATCCCATTTGAGCAAGACGGTTGGTATTCTCATAAATGAGAGAAGTTTGGGAAATAGGATCAACTGCTCCAGAAGGAGTAAAATCAACTGTTCCAGTACCGCCACCTCCTGCAGTAAAAACAGGGGATGCACTAGTGTAATTAGACCATTCAGATTTCCAAGTGGTATTACGTACAGCAAATAATAATACTTTAATAGCATGAGAAAATCGAACATCGTAACTAGGAGTTGGATTAGTTAGAGGAGAAAAAGTCTGACGAGGAGCAGTTTGAACTTGTTCAATTAAAATATCACGAGGAGCACAAGCCATACGTTTTCTTTCATTGTTAGAAACAATAGCATAGTTAGCCCATACATTAGTAGTTCCTAGTACAGGGGCAGATTGTAAATGTTGTCCCACTAACAACTCAAATCGACTGTCTGTACCTGCTACAGGAGCAGCATCCAGATGTCCTATAAGAAGTTCATTCCAATCACGGAATGAAAAGTTAATTCTCATTTCATTATACGGAAGGGCGGCAGTGGGTAATGCAACACCTGAATCACGACTGTAGAATAATGGTAGAGGAAGATTCAATGTAGCAGCGGGAAGAGTAGCGGCAGGAGTGGTAAGAGCTGGAACATTTCCGATCATATTGTTATAACCATTTCTTTTACCGGCAGGAACAGTAAAAGCAGCCCAGAAATCTAGATGGTAGTTATCAAAACGAGCAGCAACTAAATCATTAAATGTAATACAGCATTCTTTTACAAGATTATGCATTAAATTGCGAGTCCAACGAGCAAGTCTTGCTGGACCCCCGGCAACAGGAGGATTTCCAATAAGCTGCTGAACTAAAACAATTTCTGGAATATTTACACGAAGCCAAGTGTGAAGTAAATAATCTCCAGCACGAGATATAGATACAGACCATTCCTGTCCAAAAGCGGGACTGCCAGCAGCACGAGAAAGAACAACAGGTACTTGAGTGAACCAAGTAGCTTTTTGAGTTTGTCTTACGAAATATGCAGTAGCTTTTTTACCGCCATAAAGATATTTTTCGATTTCATCGAAAGTAGCCAAATCAATAAAACCGGATGTAACATTAGAAGTACAAAGAGATGCCATTATTTATTAATACAAATAAAAAAAAATTTTTTTATAAATTATAAAAAAATTATAAATAATATATAAAATATATTTAAAGAACTGGGAAACCTAAGGCTCCACCACTTACACGAATAATATTGTTATTAACAGCAGTTACAACAAATTCAAATTGCTGGACAAAATCAGCACCTGTATTTTCGGCACCGGTTCCAGCAGCAGCAGTTAAAGCTCCGGGAGAAGCTTCAGGAACCATTGATACGTTAGTAAGTTTGCCATAGTTAGTAGAGCCCATAGGGTCAAGGCATACAAAATCGAGAGAATACGAATACATGTGATATCCAGTATCAAGAGGAATAACTGGTGCATGATAGTAGGGATTTACAAGAGAGAAGTAATCAGATCCCATTTGAGCAAGACGGTTGGTATTCTCATAAATAAGAGAAGTTTGGGAAACAGGATCAACTGCTCCAGAAGGAGTAAAATCAAGAACTCCTAAAGCACTTAAAACAGGGGATGCACTAGTGTAATTAGACCATTCAGACTTCCAAGTGTTATTACGTACAGAAAAGAATAATACTTTAATAGCATGAGAAAATCTAACATCATAACTAGGAGTTGGATTAGTTACAGGAGCAAAAGTCTGACGAGGAGCAGTTTGAACTTGTTCAATTAAAATATCACGAGGAGCGCAAGCCATACGTTTTCTTTCATTGTTAGAAACAATAGCATAGTTAGCCCATACATTAGTAGTTCCTAGTACAGGAGCAGATTGTAAATCTGTTCCTACAACTAATGGTTGCCGAGTTTCAGCCTGCACGCCTACTAGTGCAGGATCATGTTTAATAAGAAGTTCATTCCAATCACGGAATGAAAAGTTAATTCTCATTTCATTGTAGGGAAGGGCAGCAGTGGGTAATGCAACACCAGAATCACGACTGTAGAATAATGGTAGAGGAAGATTCAATGTAGCAGCGGGAAGAGTAGCGGC
>Ga0181568_10002461_pt1 | contig 16870 bp, 4 predicted proteins | sample 101ome_20_FD_133758 | JGI IMG/M metagenome (GOLD analysis project Ga0181568, IMG submission 133758) | Coastal salt marsh microbial communities from the Groves Creek Marsh, Skidaway Island, Georgia - 101404AT metaG (megahit assembly) | ecosystem: Environmental > Aquatic > Marine > Intertidal zone... | reverse complement strand
GCACACGACATGCTCCGTGGGTTCAACGAGAACAATGTCTCGACCGCCTCGTGCAAAAACACCCTGTACCCGCCCGTGCGCAACTTGGGCGCAACCGGCAAGTGGACCGTCGACGCGCACACAATGACCGGTGATTGGGTCAATCACGGCGAAATCGGATCCCAGGGCTTCTCAGCGCACATTTCCCTCACGCTCGAGAAACTCAAGCAGTGTATGACTCGCAAGGGAGAATCCGTCGTCGTCACGACCATGGAACCCGAAACCGCACAAACCAAGTACACGTTCAAAGTCTCCACCACCACCGCAACCGCCAAGCGTAAGGCAGACCTCGACTACGACTCCTTCAGTGTGACCTGCACCGAGCAGACCTACAACCTGCGCATCGGCACCAAGCTCTACGCGCTGTCCGGTATGAACACAGACACCACCGACAACGTCTACATTGACAGCGCCAAATACGCCAGCAGCGACCACAACAACGCACTGTGCTACAACCCGCAAGCAACCGCCCCAACCCCAAAAATTAACTGTGTCGACTCACCCAGCGGCAAGGCCGGTCCCGGGCACAAATGTATCACCGACGGTGATCTCGCAACCGAGGGCGCCGAAAACGCAAACCTCGTCAAGGCACTCGAGTTCGAGGTCTACGCAGACATGCAGGTCATTGCCAACACAAACGCCGGGTTCGGCACCACGCGCAAGTCCTACTACGGAGTTCACGACATCAACGAGGTTCTCGCCACGAGTGCCAACGGCAAAGCCGAGAACTGCTACGGGGTCGAAGCGTACGCTGTGGAACACGCCACCGCAAATGCTGTCGTCGACGCTGCTCAAGGCAATCACGGTGGTGCTATCGAAAAGGGCCTGGTGGCTCAACAGGACCAGATCACGCGCACGATCATCAAATTCAGATCCAACTGCTTGTACACACGACCCTACGACGCAACAACACAAACCTGGCAGACAGCAATCCAGGACACTTTTGCCAAGTGCGCAGACACCGCGCTCGACCCCACCAATTTCAACTTTGAAATGCGCCTGTGGGAATGCAAAGATGTCACACACCTCAAGAACCCGGTGAACTCGCCTCTGTGCCAACTCATGCCCGACTTCAAGAAAATCTCGCTGTCCCTGGCGTTTGTCGAAAACCCTGTCGACGTCGACTACACTGTCGACTACAGCAAGTTGCTCCGTATGTACGTCTCCGGGGGGATGCGTCACGATAACGCAATCAGCGGCCCGGCTGTCGCCACGTACAACAACTTTGACACCTGGAGAAAGAGCGTCACCGCCAGTGTTGACACCGCCAAGTACACCACAAACGGTATGCTCGTCGTCTCGTTTGGCCTGCAAGACGGGTCCGCACTCGAGGCCACAATGATCAGCGCAATCGACAACGTGCGCATGTGCAACATCAAAAAGCAGTGCTACATGGACTTTGACCCGAGTCAAAACCCTTGGTTCGGTGCCGAGCCCTACGTCAAGGACACAGTCAATCAAGAAAAATGCACGTTCAAAAACGTCATCTCCGATGCTACCCACTCGCCAATGGCGCTCTGGGCTACCAACAAAGCCAACTGTGTCGAAAGCTCTACCAACAAGTGCAAGGCGCTCACTCGCAAGACAATGGGATCCACCCCTCCCACGTCCAGGCCACACCTCACATGCGACAAGGTCCAATGGGAAGACTTTGCGCTTGCCGAGGCCGAACAGTACACCACCGGTGAGATGGGCACAATCGCCACTGTGCTCGCCAGTGGTGGCATCGCCATCACAAAACGCTCACTCGCCACAATGCTCAACCCCGTCCTCGAATCCATGCTTGTCATCGAAGGAAGCAAGACCACCGCGTATGCGTCGTCGATCCACGGAAACTGCGAAATCGACCCCGAAACTGTCACCGACAACTTCCCGCTCAAGCAAACCGCTGACCGCAGCAGCGGCCTCACCAGCGAAACCGTTGTCAAACATGCTGATGATGGCACAGACGTCTACCTGCAGCACTACTTCCCAAAAAGCGCCGTCAGCTCCGACAAAGGGGCTGGCGCATGCACGTGCAAGGGAATGCTGTCGTACAACTACGTCGACAGCACCAACAACAGACCGTTCCAAGGCCGCACGCAGCGCAAGGTCGTCTACACCGGTGACAACGACTACAGCTACAAACGCCAAGATCTTGCAAACCTTCATCTGTGCAGCTACTACAACACTCCGAGGCACTCCACAAACAACTTACCGCTCACATCAGTCGACGTCTTTATGATCTCGCTCAAGCGGTTCCAAGTCGACACAGAGTACGTCTTCGAGTTTGCTGCTGTCCAGTACGACAAAGACGCAATCACCCAATACGATGAGACAAACAGCGCATACAACCAATTCTCCGCAAGACGACTGCTTGCAGCTACCAACGATCTAGACATCCTCACCAAGGCAAAACTCAGCAAGCAAATCGAGGCGCATGGCGCTCCAAAACGCAAACTGCTCAACGTGCTCACACACGTCGACCCACAGCTCACAAGCAGCGCACTGATGCCTCAAGGCATGGTTGCCGCTATGCCGCTCGAAACCGACGAACGTGAACCACACCCTCATGCAGTCGTCAGCAACGATATGGTCACCGTCACCGTATCAGACCCCACAGGCACCGTCTTCAAAGACTATGACGACTTCTTCGAAGACGACCTTATTGGTGACGATTGCAAAGGCAAATGGGGCGTTGCGCTCGACAGATGCTACTTCCGATCACACTGGGCTTTTGGAGGAGACGAACAAGCAGGAAAAATCCTGTTCCTTCTTGTCACAATCCTTACGCTCCTGTGGTTCTCTGCTATCTGCCTTGCTACATGCAAACCAAATATCATGTGCACTGTACGCGGCAGTAAATGCGATAGCACAAACTGCTGCCTGCAATTCATGCAGTGCAGTGTCACTGTCTTGTCTATGCTAATGCACCTAAACGTCAGCAGATGGATGGAATTATGCTCCGGCTCAATCTCAGATGCACAATCTACCGTCTACATGTTTGTCGAATTTGTCATCTTCAACGTGGGTGTGTACATGTTCTCGCCAATTTGGTTCGCGTGCCATGCACTCATGCTTGTGCTCAACATCGCAGTATGGACACATGCAGCAGCAAGACATTTATTCCCGCCTGCTGCCAAATACCAAAGCCTTGACAAAGCGTCGCAAAACAAAGGGCTCACTGTGTAATGTGCCAGTACACTGACAAACTTGTCATGAAATAAAACATAATACTTTGGCCAAATTACAATAAAAACACGCGATGTATAATTTTAAACGTTTGAGTTTATTCTCATCACGTACACTAATCACGTGCGCACTCTCGAGTGCTGTGTGCATTTGTAAGTTACAACAAACTTACACTGACAAACTGTTCAGCAGTTCGTCCAAAGCTAACACCTGTTGCTGTATGTTTGTCTCAGTCGCTCGAATCTGTTGCTTCACATCGTATGTGGCTTCCTGCTCTCTCAGACCCTCCAACCATAACTGCTTGTGTCGAATCTGTGCACACAATCTCGTGCAATTCCGGCGAACGCACTGCTGTTGGAAATCTGTAAATTTTGATTGCTGAGAGGACGGTCTGGCAGTGTTTGCAGATTGCGTAGAATTTGACAATGAAAGTGGCGGAAATTCATTCGAATATGTTGGTATTTTTTCATAACGCCGTAACTGCTCGTATTTTTCTCTAACTGCCGGTGCAAATGCATCATCCCAATTTTTACAAAGTTTCTGAAGATTTAATTCGCTGAGTCGTGCCTCAACATCTTTTTGGTTTTTTAAATCCAATAAGTGGAAAGCCTCAAGCAAAATTTCGAGTTGTCTTTGCTTGTATTCTTGTTGTGCAACTTTATAAGATTTCAGAGCATTATCCTTGTGACTTGCCTTGTTACTATCTCCGTCGCTTTTCTTGTTGCTTTCTTCATTGTTTTGCTCAATGCTTTGTGTGTCGTTATTCTCGTTGTTTGTTCCATTGATTAGCAAAATCATATCAAGTTCTTTTGAATATTGTTTCTTCTGTTGTTGAAATGACTCAATAAGCTTGTTGTTTTCATCTACTAAATTTGTTATTTCATTCAACTCTGTCATACCAGCATCGTGCGTGATAGAATCTATCGCTTCTTGCACTTGGTCTTCAACTGTCAACACTAATCTGTCTAAAGCCTCTACTTCTGAAACACTTGCTACGTTATTTTCTTTACCGTGCGCAACAAGCTCGGAAATTTCATTATGCAAGTTTTGAAGCAGATAATACTGATCTTGAAGAGCTTGCCGTGTAGTTTCTTTCGAAATAGGATCCTCCAGTTGCACGTCGCTATACTTTTCCAACAAATCTTGTGTGCGTGCCGAAAGAAGAGCATCTTTTGTGTCGTGTGTTGGTAAAGGTTCAATTCCAGGCACCCCTGCTACTTGCCTGTTTTCCGTAACACTTTCGCCTGCTGCTCCTGTGTCTACGGCTGCTTCATCTGCTGCTGCTGTTAGTTCTGCCTCATCATCTGCCTCATCATTTGCTGCTGCTGTTAGTGCTGCCTCATCATCTGTCTCATCATCTGTCTCATCATCTGCCTCATCATCTGTCTCATCATCTGTCTCATCATCTGTCTCATCATCTGTCTCATCATCTGTCTCATCATCTGTCTCATCATCTGTCTCATCATCTGTCTCATCATCTGCCTCGGCTTTCGAGGCAGAATCTGCTTTGTTGTTTGCGTCATTTTTGCGGACACTGGACACAACTGCATTAAGCATGTCTTTTTGCGTCTTTTTTTCGCCCTTAAACGATTGTATCAATTCGCGCAGTGTATTGCAACAACCCGGAGATTTATGATCGTCTTCAAATTTCTTCAAATTTTTTGTTGAAAATGCCATTTGTGTAATTTCATCCAATTTGACCCCTTTGATGTCCAGCAATGAGCTATAAATTAGCTCGCGGTGCCACGTGTACTCTTTGTCTGTAATACATCCCAACAAAATTGCTGTGCCTGTTTCGTACGCTATGTGCTTCAATATACGTGTCAGCTGCTGTTGCGTGACCAATTTTTGATCGTTGGTAAAGTTTGTTGTGTCTACTTTAAATTTGCTTTTTTTGGACTGTGTTGTTTCTGCCGCATCTTTTTTATCTGTTAATTCTGCCTTATTTACTTCATCTGCTGTTTCTTTTTTTGGTGGTATGTCATCGATTGCAGCTTCCCAATCCTCTGGCACAGCTGATTTTTGAGTGTCATCATCTGTACCCGTGTTTGGTAACTCTTGCAAATTGCTTGAGTTATTTGGTTGGCTTGTTTTGTTTGCTTCTTTTTGTTCTTTAACCAAACTTTCAAAAATTGTCTTTGGCACAAATTGTAATAACAAGCTGTATGCATCCAATTCATGTTTGTTCAAAAAGTGGGCCTGTACTTGAGGGTCATTCATCATGTTGAAAGCATATTCTTTCCCCTGCTTTATGTTTGTGTTTATAGTTTGAATGTTTCTACTGTACTTCTCTTTATTGTCATTCTGTTCACGTTTGTACTCTTCAATGAGATTCTGCCGCCTTTGTGCCTTAGCTGTGTTCTCTTTTGCTTTACGTAGCTCTTCATTAGAAAGTTTCGACCCAGTTTCTTGCCTTATTGTTGCAACTTCATTTGTTATCTTCTGCTGCTTTTCTTTTGCCGTTTGTAATACTGTTAAATTATTAGATGTCGCACCAGTACTTGTTTCTGACACAGACATTAACGTAAATTTGTTGTATCCTTCTGTTTCCTGTTTAAGAATTTCTGTTTGTTTTGCAATCTCTTGTTTGAGCACCTTTACCTCACTGCTAAGTGTGGTGGTATCAGAGATGTCTGCCATGGTTTCGCTATTCCGTTTGTAATCAGCTTCCAAGCATACGAGTTGATCTTGAATGCGTTCTAATTCCAATCTGTACTTTTTTCTTGATTTTGGGACCAGCTTTGCCCTAAATTCGACGGTGTTATTGGTAGTATTTTTGTTTCTTAATGTGAGCTCAAAGCTTTCTTTTTTTTGTTTTCCAGAAAACGCAACTCGCAATTTAGGCTCTAGCAACTCTCCAGCCAAGACTAGATTGTTTTTTTTCTCCTGATCTGTTACAAAGTCAAGTATGCTGTCGCCTATCTGAATCTCCAATGCTTCGAATGCCCTTGTGCTGCATGTAGCAATTTTGAAATCAGTGTTTACCTCAATACTCAAATCGTTGTCATTTGCATCCTTACTTTGTATAACAACGCCAAGGATTTCGTCCTCGTTGGTTTTATTTTTTCGGTTGTTAGCCTCTGCAAGCAGATCATTGATTTCTGCTCGTTTATGACGTAACATGCGCAGTAAATCGCGTATTTCCGTTTGCTTAGTTTCCAGGTCATTACGCTGTTTCAGTTTGGTTTCAAGCTGCGTGGCCTTCTGCTCTGCAGTTGCTTCCTTTTTTGTAAGTTCTTTTTGTGCATTTTCAAGGTATTTTTTACTCAATGTTTTGAGTTGTGCTTCAAAAATAGGACCCAATCGATTCATATTATCGACTTTTACATTATTTACCGATGTCAGTCTCCATTCTGTTCCAGAATTAATTTTTTTCACCTCCTCATCTGTGACACTTGTGATACCGGGGTTCAAGTGTGCGCTAGCAACGACTACTCCGGCACTTTGTTCTTCAAAGGTTTCTTTCTGCTTTTGTAGCTCTGTGATCGATTGATCGTCATCCGCAGCTTGTATCTGCCGCATGAGTACCTTGTAAGCATCTGTCAATTCTTTTGTGTTGAACGCGTAATCAAAATTCATACCAAATTGCTTTGTCACGGCATCAACAATGTTTGTATCTTGTACGTCTAAAGCTTTGTACACCTTTATTTCCATTGCTTCAAATGACAAATTAAGTTTGGTTTTTGGCAGTTGTGATATGCGAATTAGGTCTTTCTGTTGTGACGTAAGTAGCTGTGCCACCTCCTCCCAAGCCTTTTCCGTCATACAGTTACGCAATTCCACCTGTGCAGACACTTTGAAGTTGTTTTCAGGTACCATATAATCCAAAACTGCTTTGATATCTTTGGCAGGCATGTATTTCAAAGCAATTTTGCGGCGCTCTTGTTCCATTTCGAGAAGTGCACGACTTTGTTTCTCGGGAGGTTCTAATGCAGAGATTATCAACTCCTTGTTTTCTTCATGCAGTTGGAGTATGACAGCAGACTGTGTCTCAGCATCGAGGTATTTCAACAGTGTGACTATATCTGCCTCGTTTGACAGGTTATCTGCCATGTGCATAATTTCCTCCACAGATTTTGATTTCAGACCTGCAATGGCGTCCTCTGCAGACATAGTTGTTAGTGTGTTTGCTGTGACTGCTGTGGTCATCTCATCTGATTCTATCTCATGTGGTTCCGTCTCAGTCGATTCTTTTGGTTTGAGCAATTTGTAACATTCTCGAAGCAACTCTTGGCTTTTAGAAGTTTGTTGCATAGAAATTGTGCTGTTGTCAAACTTGTGCAATGTTATCTGCTGACCAACGGGCACATCTGCTATATCTTTCAAGTTGTCAACAAAGTGTTGCTTTTTGTCTGGAGAAATTTGCTTCTCGTTGTCATCGAACCAGTCGTCTTCCATTATTTGATTGTATGTAGCTTTTACGTAATCCATTAACTGTTTGGAAGTTTCATTGGTGGCGTTTTTGGCGTCCTCTTTTGCAAACTGTTCAAAATATGCTATTCGCTCATCATCAGTGGAATTAAAGCCTTCTGCTGCCTCAAGCTCTGTCGTTTTTGTTGCATCACCTGCCACCCTGCCATATGCAATGGCTTGTCTCAGACGCTCTTTTTGATCATTAAATGCTATGTTGTTATCAAGTTCATCAAGCGTGTCTAACACACTGCACCATTCTTCGAATTTTAATTTGCTTTCTTCTGTTTGAATCATCCACATTTCCCCGTAGTCTAATTCCGAACTACACGGGCGAGTAACAACATTTCCTATGTCCGTGGTACACATTTTGTTCAAAGTTAACCTTAGTTGGTTCTTTGCCATTGTCTGATCCAAGGTTTGATCAAGTGGATCACCGTTCATCACTGTATCACAGCTGATTTCAACACATTCGAGCATAGTTTTTGGACAAAACGCGTTATAATGCACTTGGTTGATGTAATACAAGAAAATTGGCTGCGTAGTGTCTAACTTCTCAAGTTCAGCAAGGGCATTCTTTTTTTCTTCGTCTGTGGCTTCGGGCTTGTTGTGCGAGGCAGCAATTGCGGCATATTCTTTGGCACGCGCATCTGAGTTTGAAAACATTTCAAACTGATAGTCAACATTTGGATTTCCTATGTTATTAGCTGTGGTTATGTCTGTGGCAGATGCAGAAAAGGCACAAATTTGTCTTTTGATCAACCAGGACACGGCATATATCAGGACAATGTCGGCAAACGTGCGGTAATTGTTAAGGTAATTGTACCACTCAGCATTGCCTTCAAACGGCTGTCCCAAATCATTAGTGCGGTACACATTGTAACCAATGTTCTGCTGCATGTGGTCATACCGAATGTGGTCAAAAAAGGTTTTACTTTCTTCGTTGGGGTTGTTACCGGTTTTGATAACCTCGACTGCATCACGACGTAACGCTGCACTAAATTCTTGTCGAAGCGAATTTTCGGATGTGATAAACACATTGGAGTTTGTGCGCAATGCTATTTTGACGTCGTCATCGTATGTTGAATACGATGTGGCCAAAGCAGCCAGCACTGAGTGAAAAAAACAGCTTCCGTCACCTGGAACTACGACAGTGTTCAGATTGTGCAGCTCTGCAATTTGGTCACATTTGTTTCTGGTGTCGTTGATCTCTGTTTGATTTTTCTGCTGAATCTGTTCAAGTAATGCTTTTTGTGTTTGAATGTCATATTTGTCTAACGTCATGTATTTGTGCAGCAAATTCATTGTATCTGCATTTAATTCTGTAACATTGAGTGCCATGTGCGGCGTCATGTCGACATAGTCGTCGAAGTTCGCACGTACAATAGCTTTTTCTGTGGCATTGTCTTGAATGTTGTGTTCGGCGTTGTGTTCGGCGTCTATGGCCTTCTGAACAGCTTTTTTTGAACTTTGACGGGTTGAGACTGTTTCGTCGGATGTAATCACATCAAAGGACTTGTTGGACTCGACGTTGTTCAAAAACAACCCCAGCTCATTTAGCTTGGTTGACAACAACGCATGCATTTCATCGTCGACGTGCATAGTGTCTACAGAGAATACAATTAACTTACGATTTGCATCAATGCCATTGGTCGGCAACTCAAACACATTGGTCAGAGCGCCAGTTGCGTTTTTTTTGTTGGAAACAAATTGAAAAATCAACGGCGCAAAGTCTGCCGCCAATTGCTCGATGTAAGCTGTCTGTAACAGTGCAAACTTGGTGATGAACATTTGTAAGAGGGCATTTTTTATCTCCCTGGTTGTATCGTCTTGTGATTTGAGTTTCGAATAATTTATGATTTGCTTTGCAAGCGCCACATACTCGTTACTTTGCACAGATGGTTGATTCAGCTCCTCGTTTATACTTTCAATTATTTGCGTGAGACACGTAGAGACACAATTTTGAAGTTGGGCGCACATGGTACCAAGTTGTTTAGCCTCTGAGCCATTGTGCAACACGGTGGTTTGGTCGAATTCTATTTGAGCGTTGATTTTGTCGTCTGACGTGACTATCATATAAATGCCAAGTTTGTGCACTGTGGTCCGCACAACCCGTTGTACACCAAACGCGTCCCAGAACGCCATTGTTGGACGTATGCACACAGTACTGTCTGCACACAACGTTTGGCAAAACAGTCTCATCCGAGAAATTGCCTGCAGACTCGCATTGCGGTCCAGTTGTATACTGTAGTTGTCTTGAGCGTTGCGAAACGTCAGATACAAAAACGGTTCGATGAGTTTGGTTTTTGAGTCAGCAGCAAATTGCAAAGTCTGTTGTTTCACAAGTTCGACTTCAAGCTCTGACAGTACGTCATCAAGAAGTGTGTCACTTTGCACGGTTCTGTTTGGAAAGGCAACGTGTATTTGCTGGGCGCTGTCGCTGCTCGGATCGAACATACACGGGGTGATTGACAGCAAATTTACCGGTGCGGCATAGCTTGCGTCTGTGACGTGTGCGTTCGTTTTGAGGGGGATGGCAGTGAACGCGGCAAGCAGTTGGTCTTTGGTCACGTCACGGTGGACAGGTTGCACAATATCAAGCGAGGACAGCACGGTCCAAAGTTGTTGCTTGGCCAGGTTCATTGTACGATAGTCAAAACACGAGTTGATACATTGTTCCAACGTCTTGAATTTTTGCCTGTGCGCGCGCCTGCATATCGCCTCACAATGATACTTGAGCAACGTGTGTTTGTCGTCAGACACAACCAGCATAGAAAGCATTGCAAGTGTGTGCAGCGCGCCAAATTCGACGTACGCTTGAATGGTCGACTGGAGTGTGCTCATGCGGTTCAAAAGCGCATAGGTCCTGGGAATGGCTTGTGTTACGTCGGTTTTGGTTTCGGACAAAGGTTGCAATTTTTGGTCAAGATAGGAAAGCAGTTTTGAATCAAGACTCAGGAACTCAGACAAGTTCGTGTTGTCGGCAGTGTAGACGGCAGCAAGTTCTGTTGTTGCCTTGTGCACTTGCAGCGCGAATTGATTGGAGCCGACCGCATCCTCGTACGCTGTTTGCACAAACACAACAAAATCATCTTGTGGCGTCAAGCACGTGCCGTCGGACTTGCCGATTCGATGCGTGATAGGTTTTATGTACTGAGCGAAACATTGGACTGCATTCTTGCGCACGGTGTTGATAAACGCAGAGTACACGTTCCCGCGGCCAATCCCCGAGGCTGCTGAGTTGTCGTAGATGCTCGCAAACATAGCACTTGCCAATTTGATGTCCTCGTAATAGAGTTGCATCTGTGGTAGGTTTGCCCAGTAGTTGAGAATCGCAAGTGTATTCGAAATGCACGTTCTGATCTGCAAAAGTTGTTTGGCGCTGGTCTGTGGCTCGTTATGCACCTGGCGCATGGCAAACTTGATCTGAGGGTGCATCAGTGGACTGACGTAATCCACTGGCACGTGCTGAAAGTGCGGCGATGCAAACGCGTACGTAGTTTTCTGCGCTTGTAGTGTGCTGATGGTATCTCGGACTGTTTTCACGACACTATTTCCGGAATCAGCGTCAGCACGGGTGACGGAAAGTGTGCTCAATGCTTGGTAATCCAAATTGACCGTGCCTATGCACATCCAGTTGTTGTATGCGTCATTGTCAACGTCCGAGTACAGCCGCAGATACTGTGCTGCTTGGTCGGGGTTGTACTGCTGAAAACACCAGAAAAAGTAGGCCGCCGTAGCGTTCTGCACCCGCCTGCTGAACAAATAGGACGGGTGACACTCTTTGGATCGTACACTGCTAGTGTGTACAAGGTCCAAGATTGAGCGTGACGCAAAATGGCACATTTTGTTCTCCGTGATTTCTTCCGCGTTCAAGTGAACAAATCTGAGCAGGTTCAGATCATGCAGCACATTTTCGTGGTTGTTGTCCGTGTACACCCGATTCGGGTTTTTCAGAGCCACGGCGTACTCGATAGTTTCGTCAAGATCTGTCACAGTGAGCACAAACCCATAACTGTGCGCTAGATCGACTATTTTGGGCGCGTGCTCACGTAACTGTGAAACAAGTACAATGTTTGTGAATTTGGCTTTCCATTGCATTATGACCTCGTCCCATGTCCACAATTCTGGGTCCGATAACCTGAGCTCATGTGTCGCTATGTGATCCCGTGATACATTGTCGCAAAGCTTTGGGATCAATTCAGTGGATATTGTCTGTACCCACTCCCTTTTGAAATTGAACGTCTGTTTTTCGCATTTGAATTTTTTGTACATCACTTTGTGGCTGGCGAGCAAACCGTACACATTTAGCAGACTTTCGCTTTGATGTGTCAGCTGGCGCAATTGCTGCGCAAACCGCTCGCGATAATCGGGTGACTGCAAACACAGCACGGCGAATTGCTGCCGTTCGAGATGATAAAGTCGTTTGTGGCAGTCCGATTGGCCAATGCATGGCCCATATACCTGCTCTTTGTACAAGCGCATTTTGTCTATGTTGTGACGTGTCGTCGTCTTTTTACTCGTGGTCACAGAGTGCAACCCTTGCAAAGCCAGATTCACAATGGTTTCATGACTGGACAGCAACAATGCCTTGTCCCATATCACAAATCGATTCGACTCCAACAAAGAAGACAAGGCATCGAGATCTTGCACATGAGGCGGTGTGCGTATTGTACAGGATGCACAGCCTAACATATCGTCCAATGCATTGGTGCAAAGCCCCAGCAGAAAGTTGTTAAAGTTGATAAAAGAATACCCCTCTGCTGATTGCGACAAGGTAAAAATGCACATCATCACAAAGTAGTAGATACTGACGCGGTTTGTCAGAATCTTGCCCTCCATGTTAAGAACGTCTTCTTTTATTTGCACCGAGAATTGCGTCACTGCGTCGAACGCAACGTCTGCACGATGCAAGCTCTGTTCGAACAACGATTTGAACTCGGTGTAGTCAAGTCCTGTGCCGTGCCAACATCTGTTTTGAACCTCCACCGGTAGCAAGGTGTAAAACTGAACAAACGAACTCACGTCAAATGCAAACGGATAAATTGTAGTCAGCAGCTCTACCACGGCACTCTGGCCAGCGTCCATTGTCTGCCTGTTTGGGATCAAGCTGGTTTGTACAATTGCATCTTCAAACTCAGTCAGTGGTTTGTACAATTGCATCTTCAAACTCAGCTCTTCGAGCTCTTCAAATGGCCGCGAGAGCGCATTCTGTGCCTCAAGCAACACTTTTTGGATCCCGTTGTAAGCGGATTCAATCGACATATTCTTCTCGCAGAATTCGTTTACCAGAGTCTGTACATGTTGGCAAAGCAAGGACGACACGTCATCACCAGCGCGTTGGGTACGCGTGTCTGCTGAAACCAATTCCTTCAGAGCCTTTTGTTCTTTGTTGGATGTGACTGCCAACATGGCCATTTGCTGCTGTGCTGACATTTTTGCCAGTAGTGCTTGTTTCTCCTCTTTGGTGGAACAATTTTCAATTTCTGCTGCACTTTTGATATCTTTCAGCAACGAGAACAAATGATCAATCAAAATTGCGTACTTTACCTTTGTGCAGTGATTGGCTGATAACGTGGCGTGCAACAAGTTCATGTAAATTGACAAATCACCATTGCTTGCTACTGCGTTATCACGTTCCTGCTGTACCACCCAGCACACTGTCTGCACAAAACTCTCGTCAATGACAAAGTGGTCTTGTTCGCCGATGTACAAACTGTGCAACGTGTCAATGTACAGCGCTGCTACGAGTTTTTGACACGACAGCAGCAACATGTGCATTTTCTGCTCGTTCGTATAGCAAATGCCTTGGCGGTTGCTGTAAATGGCGTATATGGTGTTTTGCAGGTAATCTGCATGCTTCTGAGTTGCAAACTGACTGGCAAGCCGTTCGGTAAAAATGGTCGTATCGTGCGTCGCGTCCGTGTCCATGTCACACATCAAAGCAAACACCACGCTTTCGTGCATTGGGTCAGCGTTCAGTAATTCGTCCGCAAACAGGTCCACAAGGGCCTTGTTGCCGTGCTCCAATAGCGTCGTGCATTGAGAGCGTAAAGTGGATATGTACAACCCAATTTGGTTCACAAAGGCGTTGTTTTCCAAATGCTTTGCAAGGCTGTCGTGCACCACAAGCTTTGTCTCTACGAGTTGACCCAACCGCCAAATATCAGCATAGGTTTTGCTCTCAGCACCACTGCCTTGCAGTTGAATATGCAGGTTCAATGACAAGCTTTGCAAATACGCCATTTCAGAGTTCTGCATCGATGTATCAAACAGAAAAAAGGGCTCGGGTGTGCGCTGCAGAGGCTGCACTTGTTTGTTCGTGGCAAACAAATCCAACTCTCTGTTCGCTATTACTGTTGCTGCTTCCGCAGTCTTCTTGTCTGCTGCTTCCGCAGTCTCCTTGTCTGCTGCTTCCGCAGTCTCCTTGTCTGCTGCTTCCGCAGTCTGCTTGTCTGCTGCTTTTTGGCCTGTAATCTTGACATAGCTGACGCTAATAAGATCGAGCCACTCCCCATCAGAAAATTTCAACTCTTCTACCGTTTTGTTTCTGTCCAATTTACTGGAAGGTACTGCTGGGATATCTTTCCGATCCTGCACAGCTTGTTTTTTCTGACCGATTCGTACATGCTGTTTCGACTCATAGTCCCAAAACATGGCCTCACCCGGGACATCACCGTCGTTGCCCTTTGTGTACCAATCATTGTCATTTTGAATATTTCGTGAATACCACTGCCTGTGCAACTCAAGCTTAGAAACATCCACAGAAATCAGCTGCGCCAGCAAATAGGCCGCGACTTTTTCTAGCACAGTTTCAACCGTGTCGTTGTGATACACCAATACTTGCGGTGGCGCAACGTTTGGTAGCATTGTGACGTTTATGTACAGCGTCACACCGCGCTCCGAAAGGTCAAATTGCAACACCTGCGTCACTGTTTTGTTTAGTGACATCAATTTGCTTTGTAACTGGGTGACAGATTTGTCTATGCTATTTGCAAGCTGCTGCTCGCAGTCAAAATAGACTCGAGGCACAGGATCTCCCACAGTGTTCAAATACAACAAAAAATCAGCAAAATGTTTAGGGTCGTCATTGACACCAGGAGTGCGTTTGCATAACATCAACATACATCCGCGTAGCCGAGGGTCGTGCTTGGCCTTTTCCAAGTACTGTAAACAAGCCGACATAAGCAGGTCAGCAGTGTACGCGTAGCCGTTCAGTTGGCCGTTGTTTTCGATAAAATTGGACACGTAAATTGCTTTGTGAGACATTTGCCTGCTGTGAACATGAGTTTCGCGTTGTTGTTTGTAGAGCGCAAGTTCTTCTAAACCATCAAACAAATGCTTGTTTTGGGCCTCAAACATCCTCACATTTTCAATTTGCTCTCCAAAGATGCACAGTATTTGTGCTTGCTGGCTGCGTGTTAGACGCGCGTACAGTTGTACTGCTGCTTTGTACCGATCATCTGCTGCAAGTGATTGTATCGTCGTGTTGTTTTGCTCAGACAACAAAAATGCACCGATGGTCGTTTCGGCAGTATAGTAGTTTTTAGCGTTTTCCAGTAACGTTTTGATGTTTGCCAATGTTGAAGACTCAAACGATTGCATTTCGCCAAACATAAATTGCGCAGGATGAACATCAGAAAAATCTTGAAATATTGATTGCAAACTGCCAAGAGACTCGTCCGATTGCACCGATGTTGCTTTGCCAAACATCGACTGCGTGGCAAGACCATCAGAAGATTCTTCAAATATTGACTGCAAATTGTCAACCGTTTCAATAAGCTCAGTGTGTTTATCATAAACGTATGCTATCAACGATTGTATTCCTGAATCAAACACATCCTGCTGGTGCTGCTCATCCTGCAGTTGCTGCTGCCAAGTCTCCAGCAAAGTGTTAAATGTATTGTCACGCATAGTCTTCTTGACGTGCTCTATGATTTCCAAATTTGTGGCCTTGCTCAGCCTTAAGACAGTGGAATACAATTGATGCACGTGTTGCACCTTGTCGACAAACATAGACAAATCCTTTAAACCCTTGCCGGTGCCCTTGCCGGTGCCCTTGCCGGTCGTATTGGTCTCTATTATTGTATTCACCTGTGTACAGACGTCTTTGAAACACCACTTGATACAGTGTTCGGTGATCGATGTGTATTCAAAATCGGGTTTCTCAAACAAATCGCACAACATGTCCAAAGTGCACAAACTGATAAGTTGTCGAACTAATGAGTCCTGACGTGCCTGTAGCAAACATGCAAGTATGTACCCGCGTACGTTTGTTTCACGTACGAGTGTTTGTACGTGTGTTTCACGCCTGGTGCTCTTTGTGGTAGTTTTGTCAAAAAACTTGTTCAGTAACTGAAAAGTATACGTTTTGTTGATCTCGCAACATTTGCCGATAATTGATGTGTTTACATTGCAATTTGCGCTGCTGATCAGATACAGCGACTCTTTCATATCGCCGGTTTCATTTGCATTAATGTAATCGTTCCAATACCCGATCAACTTTTTCAATGGTTTGAACGTATTGTCTTCTGTAGTCGCCGTATAGTTGTGATTCTGCAACGTCTTGTATTGTTGCAATAATTTGTTTACTGTTGTATGTTCGCTGGTTTCACAAACGCCATATAATATGCCTGCTGGACCATTACATCCTGTAATAGTAATGCACTTATAATCACACAGCATTTTAATGCAATCGTCGAAAGAATGCGTGTAAAATGTATCACAAGATGTATTTTGCAGCACAAAGGAGGTAGTTATGTCAAAAGCTTGCACTGCAAAAAATTCGTTTATCAGGTATTTCAATTGAGAGGACAAACATGCTTCCAAATGCTTGCGATTCACCCGCTTTTTCTTCATCTCAGCAGCACTCTTTAGCAGCGCATTTGCCTCAACAGTATTGCCCTCTACTTGAAGCCTGGCTGCTTCAGCATCTGCTTCTGCTATTACCACATCCAAGTCGTCAACTGACATGGCTTTCAATGCTACTTCACACTCAGCAGCTGACATTGCTGCAATCTTTTTGGCATCGGGCTTTTGCAGTAGGTTCATCAGTGATTGCAAATGCACACATCCATCCTTTACACCTTGCTTTTCCTTCATCTCAGCAGCACTCTTCAGCAGCACATCTGCCTCAGCAGCACTCTTCAGCAGCACATCTGCCTCAGCATCCTTGCCCTCTACTCGAAGCCTGGCTGCTTCAGCATCTGCTGCTGCTATTACCACATCCAAGTCGTCAACTGACATGGCT
>Ga0181568_10002456_pt1 | contig 16877 bp, 15 predicted proteins | sample 101ome_20_FD_133758 | JGI IMG/M metagenome (GOLD analysis project Ga0181568, IMG submission 133758) | Coastal salt marsh microbial communities from the Groves Creek Marsh, Skidaway Island, Georgia - 101404AT metaG (megahit assembly) | ecosystem: Environmental > Aquatic > Marine > Intertidal... | reverse complement strand
TTTTATGGCAAAGGTTTATACTATCAACAAAATAAAGCCTACAAGCAGGCTATAAAAACTTATCAAGATCTACTATCCATTAATCATCAGAGTGAAAAAGCCTATTACAATTTAGGCTATGTATACTTATTAATGGATTCTTTGGATAGATCCTACAAACATTTCAATGCAGCTTGCAGAGTAGCACCGGCCTATGATAATGCCTATTATAATAGAGGTTTAGTGGCTGAAAGGTTAGCTAGATATCAATCCGCGATGCAAGATTTTAGACAAACCTTAAGTTTAAATCCTGATCATATACTTGCAAATGAGGGACTAGAAAGGGTTAAGCTTATTTTGAAAGACAAATAATAAATAAAAAAGATTACTTTTGTGCCTTATTATAAATTGTGATGTTAGAAGGAATTAAAGAAAATACAATCGAACAAACGCTGGATATGATTAAAGTTACATTTCCTGATGGTTCTGTAAAGGAGTTTAAGCAGGGAACTACTAGTCTTGAAATTGTAAAAGGAATTAGTAATAGTTTAGCCAAAAAGGTTTTGGTAGCAAAAGTAAATGGAAACTTAAGAGAGCTTAACAGAAAAATTGAAACCGATTGTACAATTGAATTTTTGAAATGGGAAGATACAGAAGGTAAAGAAGCTTTTTGGCATTCGTCTGCCCATCTTCTCGCAGAAGCTATGGAAGCTTTATATCCTGGAGTAAAATTTGGTATCGGTCCAGCTATATCCAATGGTTTTTATTATGATGTTGATCTTGGAGATACCATACTAACGGATAAAGATTTACCTAAGATTGAAAAGAAAATGAAACATTTGGCAAAGGCCAATTCCGCTTTCTTATTAAGACCTATTTCCAAGCAAGAAGCCATTGAATATTTCAAATCAAAAGGTGATGAATACAAACTAGAATTAATTGATGGTTTAGAAGATGGAGAAATCACTTTTTGTGATCAAGGAAATTTCACCGACTTATGCCGAGGTGGACACATACCCCATACAGGCTACATCAAAGCTGTAAAGCTACTCAGCATTGCAGGAGCTTATTGGAGAGGAGATGAAAATAACAAACAATTAACCAGAATCTATGGTGTTTCGTTCCCTAATCAAAATGATTTAGAGGAACATTTAAAAATGCTTGAAGAAGCTAAAAAAAGAGATCATAGGAAATTAGGTAAGGAATTAGAGATTTTTATGTTCTCACAAAGCGTTGGTTCTGGATTGCCAATGTGGTTACCAAAAGGAACAATAATTAGAACAGAATTAGAGAACTTTTTAAAGAAAGAGCAAACCAAAAGGGGTTATCAATCTGTTATCACACCTCACATTGGTAATATTGAATTATATAAGACTTCAGGCCATTATGATAAATATGGTGAAGATTCGTTTCAATCTATTGAAACACCCAACGAGGGAGAAGAATATTTGCTCAAACCGATGAATTGTCCTCATCATTGTGAAATCTATAACAATAGGCCTTACTCATATAAAGAGCTCCCTGTTAGATTTGCTGAGTTTGGTAATGTATATCGATATGAGCAATCAGGAGAACTTAATGGCTTAACCAGGGTAAGAGGATTTACACAAGATGATGCTCACATTTTCTGCAGACCTGATCAAGTTAAAGAAGAATTTAAAGATGTTATTGATCTAGTTCAATATGTATTTAATAAAGTTGGATTTACAGACGTAGTAGCCCAAATTTCTTTAAGACACAAAACAGATAGATCTAAATACATAGGATCAGAACAAAACTGGGATAAAGCTGAACAGGCCATCATTGAAGCAGTTGCAGAAATGGGAATTGAAACAGTTGTTGAGTATGATGAAGCTGCCTTTTACGGACCCAAATTAGACTTTATGGTCAAAGATGCACTAGGTAGATCATGGCAGCTTGGAACTATTCAAGTAGATTATAACCTTCCAGAAAGATTTGATCTTACTTATATAGATAGTGAAAATAATAAACAAAGACCTGTAATGATACATAGAGCACCTTTTGGTTCTATGGAAAGATTCATCGCAATATTGATAGAACACGTAGCAGGAAACTTTCCACTTTGGCTAGCGCCAGTGCAAGTGCAAATAATACCTGTAACGGATAAATTTATTGATTACTGCCAAAAAGTAGAGGAATATTTAAAGAAATCCGATATTCGTTGTAACATCGATTACAGAAATGAACGAATTGGTAAGAAAATAAGAGATGCAGAAGTGGCTAAAACACCACTTAGTATAATACTTGGTCAAAAAGAAGTAGAGACCAATACGTTAACACTAAGAAAACATGGTGAAGGTGATCTAGGCTCAATGAGTTGGGATGAATTCACCACATTTTATAACAAAACATTAAACAACGAAACTAAATAGTACATGGCGATTAGACGTAGAAAAAACTTCCAACCGAGAAGAAGAGGTCCAGAGCACAATTTGAACACTTATATCAAACATCCTGAAGTAAGAATTACAGGAGATGGTGTTGAATCAAAAGTTTGTTCCATTCAAGAAGCACTTCAGATAGCTAGAGATATGGAAATGGATTTAGTAGAAATTGCTGCTCAAGCAAAGCCACCAGTTTGTAGGATCGTTGATTACAAGAAATTCCTTTACGATAAAAAGAAAAAGGAAAAAGAAATTAAAGCAAAAGCACAAAAAACGGTAATCAAAGAAATCAGGTTTACTCCAAACACAGATACACATGATTTTGAGTTTAAAGCTAAACATGCAGAAGGTTTCTTATCTGATGGAGCAAAACTTAAAGTATATGTTCAGTTTAGAGGTAGATCAATTGTTTTCAAAGATCAAGGATTTGAACTAATGAATAAGTTCATTGATAGAATGGGAGAAGATATTAAAGTAGACCAAGCTCCAAAAATGGAAGGACGAAGAATCGTTATGTTTTTGAGTTCAAACAAAGCAAAAAAATAAATTCAATTTTTAAGTTGGGGAAACAAAATGATTTAACTACCTTTGTCTTCCCAAAAATTTTAGAAAGATGCCTAAACAAAAGACAAATTCGAGTGCGAAGAAGAGATTTAAGTTAAGTGGTACAGGAAAGCTAATGAGAAAAAAAGCATTCCATTCACATATCTTAACGAAGAAGTCTAAGGATAGAAAAAAGAGATTAGTTGAGATCACTACTGTTCATCAGTCAGATGAAAACAACATCAAAAAATTATTAAGATTAAAATAAACCTATTAACCACTCCCCAATTAGGATTGAAGGAGTTTTAAATTAAAGAGTTATGCCAAGGTCAGTAAACGCAGTAGCTTCAAGAGCTAGAAGAAAAAAGGTTCTTAAATTAGCCAAAGGATATTTTGGTAGAAGAAAGAACGTATGGACAGTTGCAAAGAATGCAGTTGAAAGAGGATTACAATACTCTTACAGAGATAGAAGAAATAAAAAGAGAACTTTCAGAAGATTATGGATTGCAAGAATAAATGCAGCCGTAAGACCTGAAGGAATGAATTATTCTACTTTCATTAATAAATTAAGTACAAACAACGTTTCTATCAATAGAAAAGTTTTAGCTGATTTAGCGGTGAATAATCCAGAAGACTTTAAAGCAATTGTTGATGCTGTAAAGTAAGACTTTTACTCAACAAATGATAAAAAAGCCTCAAACTTACGTTTGAGGCTTTTTCTTTTATTGAACAATCAGAAACATTTAATACTGTAAACAATAGCAATATTAAATAGTATTGTGTAACTTCGAACAATTATTAATAATTATTATTTATGAAAACTGGACAAGTAAAATTTTTCAACGATGAAAAGGGATTTGGATTCATCGTTGACAACGAAGATCAAAAAGAATATTTCGTTCACGTAAGTGGATGTAATGATGAGATCGAAAAAGAAGACGAAGTAAGCTTTGAACTAGCAGAAGGTAGAAAAGGGCTAAACGCAGTAAACGTTTCAAAAGCTTAAGCTATAAATAAACGAATACTAAAAGCCCCGATTAATTAATCGGGGCTTTTTTTATGTCTTAATTATTAGAACCACCTGCAGCTTTCCAAGCCGCCCTTTTTTGATTGAGTTCTTTGATATAAGTAGCTTCATCTATTGGCATGCTATTCTTAAAGTAAGTAACTGCCTTAGTTCTAAAATTCATTTTCTTCTCATATATATCATCCATCTCTCTTGTTTTTACAAAAGTTTTAGTGACTTTATTCTTACCATCAGCAAAGTTCACATCTCGCAACTCTACTATTTCTTGAGCCTTAGCTAATTGGGAATTTATTCTTGAACTAGCTTTTTGAGCATTTTCGGATTGAACTTTAGCGGCCAATGCCTTAGCAGCCTGCTCTTGCTCTTGCTTTTTAGCAGTTTCTTCTTCTAATCGCTTAGCCTTTGCAGCAGCTTCTTGTTTGGCTAAACTAATAGCTTGTTTGGTTATAGCGGATTGTTGAGCAAGTTGGGATTCTATTTCATTTACTTTGGTCAAGGAATCCTCATATTTTTGCTTTAAAGTTTTGTCTTTGGATTTCAGATTAATTATTTTATTTTTAATATCATCGTTTGCTTGTCCTTGATTATTGTCTAATCGATTTTGCAATTCAAATCTGGCTAATTGAACTTGAGCACGTTCAATTTCTTTAGCATTTTTAGTTTTATTTAAAGACAATAGTTCTAGACTTTTATTTGCTCTTAAGAGTTGACCTTTAACAATTTGCTCTTCTCTTACAGATTTTTTCACTCCCACCAAACTGCCCAATTGATTTTTGTACTGATTTATATTTTCATTTAAAGAATCAATTTGTAATTGAATATCTCCCATTTGATTGTTTATAGTGGAAACAGAAGCAGATAAGCTAGTTTCGGTATTTAATTTTTGAGCAATTTCGGTTTTCATTCTATTGACTTCGGCAGCTTTCTCAGCAGCAGCTTCGTCGTCTAATTTCTTTTTGGTAGCACTTAATAAATTACTCTTGTTGAGTCTTTCATTTTCTATATTTTCAAGATTTAATTTCAACTCGCTTAAATTATTCTGAGCTTCTGAGAATTTATCATTATAACTTTCAAATGTAGCAGATAATTCTGCTTTTATATTATCTACATCTAACACTGCATCTACATCTATTAATTGTTTGTTGATTACCAATAAATCTTGTTCAATTTCATTTTTCTGCATTTTCTTATCCCATAGTTGCTTTCGTAATCCTTCTAATTCAATTTTATTTTTGATTTCACTAACCTGTACATCAATCAAATCTAATTGTTGCTCTAATTTTGTCAATTCGTCTGCATTTACAGACACAGAATTGGTCATTGAATCTACCTTAGCCTTAAGATTATTGGCCTTTGTAATTAAATCAGATTCTTGATTTTCCAGGACGGAAATATGATTTTCGATAGAAATTATTTCATCAGACTTAATCTTCATTTCAGCAAGCAAGCTCGCTTTCTTTTCCCTTATAATTTGCTCTTTTTCTGCTTTAGCAATCTCTTGAGCTAACCTTTCTTTTTCAGCTAATTCAACTTGCCTTAAACGCTCGGCTTCTGCTTCTGCCTCCATTCTTTTAATTGCTGCTGATATCTCACTATTTTTTGCCAATAATGACGCCTGAAGATTATTAATCTTATTTTTTGTTGATGTTAAACTATCTGATACTTTTACTTTCTGGCTATCCAATTCAGCTACAAGAAGATTTGAAGCTTCTAGAGCAAACTCAAATGTTCCAATTTCTTGTTCCTTAGCAATAGTCAATTGCTTTTTTAAAATTTCGGTTTCTATATTATTAACTTTAATTTGATCATTTATTTTCTCCTGTTCCTTTAATTCAAGAGATTTTTTGGCATTAAGAGATTCAAGCTCTAATTCGATTAGACTACTTTCCATTTTTAAAGCTTCTAAACCGTTTTTATTGAGTATGCTATTTCTTGCAGAGTCAACATTTAATAGGCTTTGTTTCCAATTCAGATTTAAATTATCGATACCAGCATTAATTGACTCTATATTGGCTTTAAAAACATTTTGATTATTTCTTAATTGGCTAATCTCATTATTAACACCTTCTATCCTTAGTGCTTCAGAAGCTTCAGCTTCTTGCCTTAATTTGAGTGCTTCAGCTTCGGCGGCTAACTCATCAGCTAATGCATTTTGAGCTTCTTGTAAAGATTTTGAAAGCACAACTTGCTCAGCAGTGAGTGAATCAAGTGTATTACTAATTTGACTTGAAATAACCTTTGAAGATTCAATCTGACTTTGTTTTAATAATTTCAATGAATCAATTTTATCTATTTCTTTATCAATTATATTTTTTTCATTCTCTGATTCTTTTAACTCTTTTTCAAGTCCTTTTTTCTCTGTTTTTAAATTCATACTATTGAGTTCATGATCATACAAAGAAGACAAATCAGATTGCTTTTTTAGCTCAAGTGTCTTGCGATCATATTCTACTTTATTGACTTCTAGTAATTGTTTAATAGAATCTACCTTAGTTAAATCTTCTATACCTAACAATAAAGATTCTAAAATTTGTTGCTTATCATTTATTCTTAAAATATGCTGATCATTTTGAGCTTTAAGACGAGCTATTTGAGAAGCCTCATTTAGTATTTGATTTTGTTTTTCTTGAATCTGCTTTTGCAACATTTCTTGTTGTTGTCTGGCAGCAAGTTCTTGAGCTAATCGAAGTGCCTCAGCTTCTTTAGCTAGTTTTTCTTGTTGAACTTGTCTTTGACGTTTGGCTGCCAATAAAGCCTCCTGTTCTGCCTCCTGTTGAGTTGCAATTGCCTCAGACAAGGCCAAATTGTTAGATTGAATCTCATTAGAGATGCGCTCTATGGAATCCTCAGAATTAGTTAATGCTTGACCTAATTCAATTACTTTAGGCTTAATATCTGATAGTATTAATTTTTGATTGTTAATTGAATTTTCAATAAACTCTTTTTCTTTTTCTGGAGCTATTTCTTGTTCCAAACTTAATCTAGTAAGTGTTTCTAAAGTAAGCTCTTCTTTTTTATAGGCTTTTTCAAGTTTTGCTTTTGCCAGTTGCTTATTATTTTTTTGAATCTTTTCATCTATTTCTAGTTTAGCTATTTGTTTTTCTAATTTAACTGTCAATGTTTCCTCCTTAATTGAAGACTCATTCAAAGCATATTCATTTTTAATTTTGTTGGAAGCATTAACAATAGAATCAATACTTAATTCTATTTCATCAATTGTTTTATTAAGGGCTTGTTCTTTCAATTTTATTTGATCTATTTCACCCCTTAATTGATTTGTTCTAGCAATTGCTTCATTAGCTTTAGTTTCTTGCACTATATTTTGAGCCTCCAATAAGTCATTAGCTTTATTAAGTATCGCTTGCCTAGAAGTAGATAAGGCATTATCAATGGAATCACCTATAAGATCCAACTCAGATAGCTTAATATCAAATACAGATAAATCATTAGGAGGAATATTTTGTTGCTCATTGAGCTGAGCCCATATACTTGCCTTTTGATTTTCAAGCGAAGCTTTATTAATTTGGGCTTCAATAAGGTTTTTCTCAGTATTATTTAATTGCTGCTGTTTCTCTAGTATAACAATTTGTTTGTTTAACAATTCCTTCTCTTTTTCTAAAACCTCTATTTTATCTTCTGTTATAGATGTAGTAATATTCCCAGCGGCCACTGCTAAGCAATCTACCTCAACAGATTGATCCTTTATCTCAAGGGCTAGTTCGTTGATACGTTGTTCGGCGATTGAAATCTTTGAATTCACCTCTGATAAAGCATCATTGAGTGCAGTTTTTTGCTCGGTTTTACGTTGCTCTTCCTCGGCTTTGATTTTTTTGGCTGCTTCTTTGGCTGCTTCTTCTTGTTTAGCAATTTGGGCAGCAGCCTCGGCAGCAGCTTCAGCAGCAGCTTCAGCTTCAAGTTGGGCAGCTATTTCTTCTTGTTGTTCTTTGTATTCATTGAGCATCTGATCAAGCATCTGATCAAGTTCCTCTTGCGGGATGTCACTAGGGTTAAAATCTCCAGGATCAAAATCGTATAAATCACCATTCCATTTAATACGAACATAAGGTTTTTTTAATGTCCCTAATGTTGTAGTTCCTTCTACTAACTCGACTTTAAATTTATATTGAGGCCAAAGATCTAGTATGTTCTCTTTGGGTACTGAAGTATTAAAAGATATAATTTTTGCCACATGATCCGGATAACTAACTTTAATTAAATACTCAGAATTAATATCGAGTTTAAAAGATGCTTTACCCTCTCTTGAAGTAACAGCGGCTGTTGGTTCTCCGGCCTTATAAAATTGTATAGTGGCGCCAGAAGTTTTATTTCTTCCATTTTTAACGCCTAAATTTAATTTTATAAAACGAACCTTAGACATTTTAAAAGAATCAGATCGACTAAGGGAATTGTCCTTAGGGCTATCATCATCCCAGTTTTGAGCAACAAGAGGAGTTGTAGCTAAAAAAGTTATTAATATTAATAGAATCTTATACCTCATTTGCTCATTACCTAAACTATTTATACCGAAAAGTAGTAGTATTTGTTTAATTTAAAATTAAACAAAAGAAAGCAGAACATTAAAGAAACTAGTAGCTAGTATTTGGAGTAAAGCAAGGCATAAGTTTTTTTTTAAAATTCAAAAAATTGTCAGCCCAAAATTAAAAATGTAGATTTGCCCATTAATCACCCGGATAAAATCTGTTAAAATCTGTTCTTATGATTAGATATTTCAAATCTGAAAATAGAAAGATCACCGAAATTGATCAGATCGAAAAAGGATGCTGGGTGAATATTCAACCCCCATTTAATCCAGACACACTCAAACAATTTTCTGAGAATAAAAATATTCCTTTTGATTATTTATTGGATTCATTGGACATTGATGAAAGATCCAGATACGAGGTTGAAGATGATATAACACTTATTGTATTAAAGGCGCCTATTTTAAACGAAACAACTTCTAATAACGAACCACTTTATATAACTATACCCATAGGTTTAGTAATCACTCCAGAAAATATCTTTACTATTTCGGCTTATGAAAGTCCAATCATAGAAGATTTCATTGAAAATAGAGTAAGAAATATTGAACCTAGTAATCAGAAGAATTTTGTTCTCAAAACCTTTGAAAGAAGCGTATTTTATTTTCTGCAGTATTTAAATGAAATGAACCGAAAGCGGAGTCTTTTCGAACAAAGGATGATTAAATCTATGAATAATCATAAATTAGTTCAACTAATGAACTTGGAAAAATCCTTGGTATACTTTGCTACATCTCTTAGAACTAACGAAGTTTTAATGATGAAACTCAAGAGAACGAATATCTTAGAATTCAATGAAGACCAAGATGATTTAATAGAAGACATCATTGTAGATAATTCACAAGCATTAGAAATGGCCAATATTTATACCAATATTCTAAGCTCTACAATGGATACATTCGCCTCTATCATTTCGAATAATTTAAATACTGTAATGAGAAGGTTAACTACAGTTACACTTATATTAATGGTGCCTACTCTAATAGCCTCTCTATATGGAATGAATGTTAAATTGCCAATGGCTAATCATGATTTGGCTTTTCCTATGATTGTAGTTGTATCAGTTATTTTTGTAGGAATTACAAGCTTTTACTTCAAGAAACAAAAGTGGTTCTAAATCAATTTTAAATCGATTTTTCTTAAAACTCGTAAATGGAATAATGAAGACTATTCCATTCCTATTTCTTTTTTTGGTTGTAAATGTGCAAGCACAATTATCTGCTAAAGAGGAGAGGATTGTTCAAAAAGCAGAAAAATATTATGAACGAGGAAACCTATACAAAGCTATTGCAGTTTTTGAGCCCGTTCTAGAAAAAAACAAATACGAACACAACCTTTGGGATATAATGCTAAAATATCAAAGAGAAAGACTAGAAAATACAATAGCCATGCAACCTAAAAATATAGAGGAGGAAAAAAATAAAGGCATTGCACTTGATTTGTTTGTAAAAGATTTTGTTTTCACCTTAATGGATGCAATTCATTATTACAAAAACTTAGAAGAGCTTTGCTGTAATGTTCAAACTGTTCTTCAGGCAAAGGCTATGAAAAGCTATGAAAGAGATTTCTCCTCTGCCTACGGTGAAATATTTAAAAAAGAACTAGAAAAACTCAAAACAACCTGCAGATAACTACAACTGCTTAGTTTTTTCCAATTTGTATCCATTTAAGAAATCCTCTACCTTCATTCTTTTCTTTCCTTGAATTTGTATTTCATCTAAAACGAAATAACCACCTTCCACAGCTACTTTTAACGTTTTACCATCTTGAATTAGTGAACCTGCTATCTCTTTTGATTTAGTTGCTTCACGATGTCCTTTAAAAATCCTAAGATTCTTCCCGTCTAATTCTGTCCAAGCTACAGGATATGGACTTAAACCTCGAGTAAAATTGTGTATCTCATCTAAAGATTTAGTCCAATCTATTTTACAATCTTCTTTAAATATTTTAGGAGCATGTCTTAGAACAGAAGACTCATCCTGAGCAATTGGATTAGCCGATCCATCAACAATGGCTTTAACAGTCTTAATTACTAATTCTCCTCCCATCGTCATTAATCTTGCATACAGACTCCCTACGTTCTCCTCAGGGTCAATGAGTGTTTTATCTTGGAAGATAATATTACCTGTATCAATTTCATGCTTCAAAAAGAAAGTAGTAACTCCACTTTCCTTATCTCCATTCATAATCGCCCAATTGATCGGTGCTGCTCCTCTATATTGCGGTAATAAGGAAGAATGTAAATTAAAAGTTCCTTCTTTGGGCATTGACCAAACCACCTCAGGTAACATTCTAAAAGCTACTACAATTTGGAGGTCAGCCTTTAAATCTCTCAACTCAGATAAGAATTCCTCGGACTTCAATTTCTCAGGTTGAAGAATGTTTAAACCTAATTCCTCAGCTGCTACTTTTACATGAGATTTATTCATTTTCAAACCTCTACCTGCAGGCTTATCTGGTGCAGTAACTACGCCAACGACATTATAACCTTCTTCTACTAATCTCTTTAGTGACGGCAATGCAAACTCGGCCGTTCCCATGAATACAATTCTCATACTATTCAAAATCTTTATACAGTAAGTACTTTTTTCTAATGGCTTTGAAGGCCTCTAAATCTTCTTGCCAGGAAGCTTTAATTTCTTCTTCTGTTTTTCCGGCTAAAATTTGTTTTCTTAAATCAGCCGTTCCTGCTAATTTTTCAAAGAATGAGATGAAAAAATCATCTTGATTTAAAAAATTATTTCGTGCCATTAAAATCCATCCCAACTTCAATTCATCAATTTTCTCTCCTTGCTTTAAATCCATACCATTACATTCTTTTCCTTCCAACTTTGGATGTTTTGCTCCTTCATTTGGTGCAGGTGTAAATTTAAAGTCACCTTCTATCTCCGGATGTCCATAAACTTGAAATGGATAATCCGTTCCTCTTCCAACACTAATTCTAGTTCCTTCAAATAAGCACAATGAAGGATACAAATTAATAGACCTATCGTTGGGTAAATTCGGACTGGGTTTTACAGGTAAAGAATAGCTTGTATTATGATCATAGCCAGTACAGGTCACCCAATGCAAATCACATTTCACACCTTTGTCTAACCATCCTTCATGATTCAACATATTAGCATATTCGGCTACCGTCATTCCATATACAATCGGAATGGGCTGCATACCAACAAAACTTTTGAACTCAGGTTTTAAAACTGGTCCATCTACATAATGACCATTTGGATTAGGTCTATCTAATACCAAAACGGAGGTTCCGTGCTCTGCACAGGCCTCCATCACATATTGTAAAGTGGAAATATAAGTATAGAATCTAGCTCCTACATCCTGTAAATCAAATATCACAAAATCTAAATCCTCAACATCTTCTTTATAAGGCTTTTTATGTTTACCATAAAGGGAAACAATTGGCAATCCTGTTTTACTGTCTACCCCATCCTTTACATGTTCACCAGCATCTGCCTTTCCTCTAAATCCATGTTCAGGAGCCATAATTCTTATTATATCTATATTATTTTCAATTAAAACATCTACCAAATGATTTTGCCCCACTAAAGAAGAGGGGTTAACCACTAAAGCAACCTTCTTATTTTGAATTAAAGGTAAATAGGCATCTAATCGCTCTGCACCAACAACAACGTAGCTAAAAGCAGTCATTGAGAGGCAAAGACTTAGAACAAGCATTAAATATTTCATACTTTCGTTTTTGAAAGTTGCTAAATTACTAGATACAAAGTGAAATTCGAATTTTTCATATCAAAAAGGATTGCTAAAAAAACGACAGGTTCGTTTTCAGCTAGTATAATTAAAATTGCTACTGTGGCCGTAGCCCTTTCAACTTTTATAATGATTTTAGCCGCCTGCATAGTCAATGGATTCCAAAATGAATTGGAAAAGAAAATTTTTGGATTTTGGGGGCATATCCAAATCGTAGATTATAACACCAATAATTTTAATGATGCAATTCCAGTAGAACGATCAGATACATTGGAAAATATTTTTAATTTGTTACCCAATATTAAGTCCTATCACCAATTTGCCAGTAAAGCAGGTATTCTAAAATCAAAAACCCAGATAGAAGGTATAGTTCTCAAAGGAATTGGAACAGATTACGATTGGGACTTTTTAAATAGTAAAATCATTGAAGGAAAAGCATTAGAAATTAGGCCTGATGATACTACAAGAAACATAATTATTTCCCAAATTTTAGCTAACCGATTACAGATAAAGGTTGGTGATCAAATTAAGTTCTATTACATCAAAAAATCAACGAGAGGTAAAAAATTACACGTACAAGGAATTTATCATACAGGAATGGAAGAATATGATAAACTCTATTGTTTTGCAGACATTAAACAAATTCAGCATTTAAATAAATGGAACAAAAATTTAATTAGTGGTTACGAGCTGTTTGTAAAAGATTTGAATTATTTAGATAAGACCGATGAAGTACTCTTTAAATCACTACCACTTCAACTAAGAAGTCATACCATCAAAAATTTATTTCCTACAATGTTTGATTGGATTGATCTTACAGTTAGAAATAAATATATAATCTTAACACTAGTTATTATTGTAACTGCATTTAATATGATGACAGTACTTTTAATTCTTGTACTTGAGCGAACTAATATGATCGGTATCTTAAAAGCACTCGGTGCTCAAGATTGGAGTATTCAAAAGATTTTTATAATCAATGTAAGTTATATAACAAGTATAGGCTTACTAATTGGCAATGCCCTAGCCATTGGCTTTGCTTTGATTCAAAAAAATACAGGCTTAATTAAATTACCAGAAAAATCATATTACTTGTCTCAAGTTCCTATTAGTATAGATATTCCAACAATATTACTACTCAACTCTATTGCTATTAGCTCCATTTTACTCATTCTAATTTTGCCTACGCTTGTGGTAAAAAAAATAAACGCTATAAAGGCTATAAGATTTGACTAGGCCAAAATAAAATAATTAATATTTCTGGCGCTTGATTACTTTTCCATTCTCATCATAGGTAATCCATTTACCTACTGGCTCTCCACTAAGATATTCACCTGTCACTTTAACTTTTGCATTAGAATGATAGGAAGTCCATTTACCATGAAGTATATTATTTTCATAATTTACTTCCATTACGATAGTGCCGTCTTTTAAATAAGATCGCTGCAAACCATTTAAAGCACCATTTAAATATTCATAATGAGCTGCTAATATACCCCCTGAAAAAAACCATTTAGCAGCTCCATTTTGTTGTCCATTTCGATACTCAATTTGTTCCACTAAATAGCCATTCTTATCATACTTACTATGTGTACCATCCCTATTATCATTCTTATAAATGATAACAGATGCTAGTTTACCAAATGAATGATAGGTTTTAAACTTTCCATGTTTTAATCCATTTATAAAATAACCCTCAGCTATCAAAAAACCTTTTTCATCAAAAGACAATTCAATACCGTTCTTTTTGCCTGCCTTATATTCAGTTAATTTTCTTGGATGCTGCGCTTTTTTAGTATTCCAATAGAGCGTTTGAACCCCTTCTTTTTTAGGCGACATTATTTTTGGATTAGGCAAAGTATTTTGAGCAGCAATCAACAATACTCCAAACAACATCATTATAATTAGGCCAAGTCGCATATTTTTATATTTAAAACAAATGTCACAAGCCTGTAAGCCGGGTTCTGTATCCTTTTATTCTAGCAAGTAAAATAAAAGACTCCTACCATTTATCTAGGTTTTGGTTCGCACCAAGACTCCATCAGTCTACCCCCTGAAATCAGCCGAGTAAGCTTATGCATAAGCAAGTTCAGTATACATGACTTTTCACCCTACAAGGTTTACCCAATGCCTGTGTCACCACAAACACTTGTGCGCTCTTACCGCACATTTTCACCCTTACCTCAATTAATTGAGGCGGTTATTTTCTGTGGCACTTGCTGTATCCAAACTATTATTAAATAAAAGTTTAGATCCTTCCCGTTAGGAAGTGTAGTACTCTATAGTGCCCGGACTTTCCTCTCCGATTATAATCGCAGCGATAGGACGACTTGTGACATTATGTGAATGATCTTATTTAAATTTCACCTCCATGGCTCCATAACCAAACCTAGGATCATATTTAGTTTGGCAAGATTTAACGTGAGGATGATTTTTAAGTCTAGTAAAAATAGCATTTTTTAATATCCCATTACCAATTCCGTGTATAAAGATAATACTTTGATAATTAGATGCGATAGCTGAGTCCAATTCCTGCTCCATTACTTGCAACTGAAAACTCAAAAATTGATTGGAATCTATGAAAGCTCCGCTTGGATCTAAAACTTCCATATGTAAATCAACTATTTTTTCATGGTACCCGATAATTGATTTTTGAATACTGGCAACTTTAGCTGGTTTTGCCCAAGCGTTCTTAATATCCTTAATTGCATCATTTATATCAATTTCTTCTTGTCTAGAGCGCGCCTTATTTTTTGAACTAAACTCCTTTATAGCAAATAGGTAACCTTCTACCTCAATGATAGGAATAAGAACCATTGCTTTCTTAAACTTAGCTGCTTTAATAGGAATGTTTAAATGTTCTTTATGATCTACAATCAATTTAATTTCAATCTTTCTATTAAATTCCGACAAGGCAAGAATGTCCAAATCTACCATATCATTTGAAGCTATATTACCTTCATAACAAAAGAAATCTATAAGATCACTTGAAGCTTCAATGTGGTAGGAAAATGGCTCATCTGAATGATTCAATAAATACAATTGAAAAGAGTCCAATTGCTTTGACCATTGGTTGTAAATAGGCTTCATTGCCAGATATATTCCTTTTGCAGGCATTATACAAAATTAAGGAGGATCATTAAAACAAACAATTAGTTCTAATTAAACTTACCACTTTCAAAACCTTCGTCAATTAATAAACCAGTTCCTGCGATGGAATTACCTTCGGCCGCTTGCACCGCCAAAGCATCAACTCTCTCATTACCCGGATCGCCATTATGGCCTTTAACCCATTGAAATTGAATGCTATACTTTTGAGCAACGATTAGATATCGCTCCCAAAGGTCTTGATTCTTTTTTCCTTTGAAACCTTTCTTAACCCATCCTTGCAGCCATCCTTTTGTTACAGAATCAATACAATACTTGGAATCTGATATAATCTTTACATCTATACCAGGCTTTGTAATAGACTCTAAAGCTGTAATAATAGCCAATAGTTCCATTCTATTATTGGTGGTTTTCCTGAAACCTTCAGATAATTCTTTAGTGTGTTGACCAAATACCATCAAAACCCCATATCCACCTGGACCTGGATTTCCTTTTGCCGCTCCATCAGTATAAATTATCAAACCCATGATTCGAAATTAAGAAATCTTAACTGCAATTTTGACAGTCTTTATTGAATTGGTACTATATTTGAGGTATTCAACTTGATATTGAAAATTAAATAGTAAATATATGTTTGGTAATCAGAAAAGTTCAAATCCAGTTTTTGGAGAAAAATTATTCAATCAACAAAGTGCAGTTGGTGAAGAAAAAATGACAGTGAATGGAACATTAAACAAAACGTTTATGCTCTCTTTACTAGTCTTTGCAGGAGCAACAATCAGTTGGAATAATTTCTTTGCAGGTCAGAATATTACAGGTTTAATGCTGGGAGGAGCAATCGGTGGATTAATTTTTGCATTAATTACCATTTTTAAAAAAGAATGGGCTCCAATAACGGCTCCAATCTATGCTTTCCTTGAAGGATTATTCTTAGGAGGTATTTCTGCATTCTTTAATGCACAGTTTCCTGGAATAACTCTACAAGCAGTAGCGCTTACTTTTGGTGTCCTAGTTTCAATGATCTTTATTTATAGAAATAATATCATTACGGTAAATGATCGTTTTAGAGGAATAATGATGATGGCAGTTGGTTCTATTTTCTTAGTATATATGGTAAGTTGGATCATGAGCTTTTTTGGTGGAAGCATTCCTTTCATTCATGAAGGTGGAATCATTGGAATTGGATTTAGCTTAGTTGTAGTGGTAATTGCTGGCTTAAGTTTATTGTTAGATTTAGACTTTATTTATAAAGGTTCAGCAGCAGGCCTATCTAAGAAATTGGAATGGTATGGAGCATTCGGATTAATGGTAACTTTGGTATGGTTATACATGGAGATATTAAGATTACTTTCAAAGCTTAGAGACGAATAAAATAGTCTTGTTCTAAATACATAATTGAAGCCTCGATTTATCGGGGCTTTTTTTATATCTCTATTTTTGTTCAAATGAAATAATATCCGTAATTTCGTCAACCTTTTAGGATTTCTGAAAGGATAATTTTCAAACAAATTAAATTACACGATGGACACATTAAGTTACAAAACTGTTAGTGCG
>Ga0181568_10002450_pt1 | contig 16889 bp, 8 predicted proteins | sample 101ome_20_FD_133758 | JGI IMG/M metagenome (GOLD analysis project Ga0181568, IMG submission 133758) | Coastal salt marsh microbial communities from the Groves Creek Marsh, Skidaway Island, Georgia - 101404AT metaG (megahit assembly) | ecosystem: Environmental > Aquatic > Marine > Intertidal zone... | reverse complement strand
TTTGCAGGTAGTTCTTGTGCTTCTTTGAATGTGATCTGACGGGGTTTTGCACCCTTCATTTCAGTTTCCCATACTTTAACTGCACGATCAAACGCTTCAATTGCTAGTCTTGCTTTACGATTTGCTCTGGCTTCGTCAATTTTTTCTTCTGTCAGTTCATCTAGACTGTGTACGATCAAATCATACATAGTGTCTTCATCGTCGTTGAACCAGCAGTAGGTCATTTTTGACTTCTGAATCTCTTGTAAAATGTTTTTATTGTTTAGATAGTTGACTTTCTTTCTTGTTGTGGTCATAAGTTTATCCTATTTTCTACTATACTATACACGATATAGTAGTGCATGTCAACCACTTTGTGACTTTTTTTACACCTAATTTTTCCGACGATAAATACTCGTAGCGGAGAAGAACAATGAAACTAAATCATATTTTAACAGAAGCAACCTCGGATATGAAAATGGTAGTTGTCTACCCTGGTAGATTTCATCCTTTTCATAAAGGTCATCGCAGTGTATATGATTATCTTGTTCGTGAGTATGGTTCCCATGCTGATGTATTTATCGCCACTAGCGGCAAGGTAGAACAGCCTAAATCGCCGTTTACGTTTGACGAAAAACGCAAAATGATGGAACTAACAGGTGTTGAACCAGGTGTTATTGTGCAAACTAAGGTACCTTATGTTGCCAATGAGATCGTGGAAAGATACGATATGGATAAAACCGTTGTTGTCTATGCGGTCAGTGAAAAAGACATGGCAGAAGATCCTCGCTTCCAATTTCCTGCAAGTGGGCCAAATCGTAAGAAAAATGGCGAACTAGCACACATGCAAAAATGGGGTGGGTGGCCAAACGCTGAACCAGTTAGCAAACACAGTTATGTTGTAACAGTACCTACAGTCACGTTTAAGGTAATGGGCGAACCAGCAACCAGCGCAACAGAAATGCGTAAGAAGTTTGCAACACTGCCAGACGACAATGCAAGACAAGTTTTTATTAAAGATTTGTTTGGTGCTTACTCAGATGAAGTACTAAACATCATGAAGGATAAATTAGGTGGCTCAAGTCAAGAAAGCGAAACTACTAACTAAGCCTGGATATAGTGGCGTTGGGTTAGACAGCGGACCTATCAGTCTGCTACAAGATGGCGGACGTAAAGGAATTGTATTTCCCTATACGCCAACCATCAACGTGAACGGAAGTGCAAACTATAATGCACTACAACCTCCTCACACCAACTATCCAGCAAACATATTTGAAAACAGTATGCCACCGCAATTCAACGTTGCATGGATGCTCACTGCTCAAACAACAGAAGAAGCAGACTACATGCTAGGTTGTATACATTTTATGAGAACTATGAGCAAAGCACATTTTGGGGCCAGCGATCCTCGTGCAGGTACTCCTCCTCCAGTGCTTGAATTTAGTGCATATGGTGACTTTCAATTTAGTAATGTTCCTGTGTTAATTCGTTCTTACACTTACGACATGAACTCAGAAGTAGATATGGTTGAAACCAGTTTTAACACACAAGTTCCAGCAGTACTGCAAGGATTTTTAGACCTAGCAGTTCAAGTCAATCCAGACAGAACAAGAAATGAATTTAGTTTGCAAGGCATTGCTAACGGTTCATTGTTGAAAAAAGGTTACATATAATATGGCACAAGTACAGTATAAAGCAAATAGTAATTACAGTCAAACCCCAGTAAGTAAGACAGAACTAGGCACTTACATACCACCGTTTGATGCGGCAGATGCAATACCAGATGCTAGTATGATTATTACTGCAAAATACCACAGACGTCCAGATCTATTAGCCAGTGATCTCTACAACAGTCCAAGACTGTGGTGGGTGTTCTACTATTATAATGTAGATATCCTAAGAGATCCAGTTAACGATTTTACAAGTGGGAAAGAAATTGCTTATCCGTCTAAAGCAACATTAGAAGGAATTATCTAATGGGCATAGATGCGGCAAACAGCCAAGAATATCCAGGATACTATGGTTGGACACGAGATCAATGGAATCAGTACAGTCAACAGTACGGAAACAGTGGTACACCAATATTTCATAATAACAGAGTAGTCGGTGTAAGAAATTCGAACGTTGATATTGAAAGTACATCTGCTGAATTTAATAGCAGAACAACAAGCGGCAGTAGTAGTCCTACTACCAATCCTGTTACAGGAAACCCAACAGTCAACCCACATCCACCAAGCAATGAAGAACCAACCAATAGAGTTCAAGCAAATAACCCAGCATTGACTCCAAACAATGGTGGCGGAACACCTCCTCCTACAGCAGAAGAATTTATTGCACAGAATAGAGAGCGTAACAACGAATTACGAGAACAACTGGATGCAGAACGAGCAGAAACCAGTGCATTTAGAGCACAAGCAACTAACGATATAAACGATCTTGTAAATGGACAAAATGCATTTGAACCCAACCCTCTTAGTGCAGTTGATTCTCCAACATACAATATAAAACTTATTCTAGTAAATCCATTAATGGGTGCGCTAGATGTTGCCAGCCAAGGCGGCGGTGTTATTGTTGCACAAAGCGGAGTAACCACACAGTTTAATATTACAGATTGCAGAATTAACCAACACGTTGGTAACGTAAACGGAAGAACAGATACATTTGGTAGTGAAATTTTTCTAACAATAGAAGAACCTTACGGTTTTACATTGCCTGAAAGAATAGTAGCGGCCTGTCAAGGTATGGGTATACAAAATCATATGGTTGCTGAATATGTTGTAGAAATTAGTTTCAAAGGAACAGATCCAGACCACGGCGGACCTAGCGGAGATCTTGCGGCAATTAAATGGCGCATACCTTGTGTTATTGCACAAATGAAAATGAACATAGGTGCTACTAGTCGATATGATATGGTACTTTATGACACAGGCGATACAGCAACAGGTATCAAACACGGTATTATAAATCACAATATCAGCGTTAGTGGTGCTACGCTAGGTGAATGGTTTGACAACTTTACGATAGCACTAAACGAACAAGAAGAAAAACAAGTTACAGGTGGTGGCGAATCTCGCGGTATTAGCATACCTAATCAATATGAATTTCAAATCGAAGGTAAGCATAGAGCATATGTATTCAGTCAACTTGATCCTATGTTTCTTGACTCAAACAGTAAACATGGTTTTCAATTGGATAACGAAAATGCTATTACTGTTAATATTGCAAAAGGTACAAGCATTGTTGAAATGATTAAAATAGTATTTTTAGCAACAACAGATTACCAACGACGATTGAGATATCCTGGAGGCGACACCGGCGCTCAGCCAGCACAAGTATCATCAGCAGATATTGCAAGTGCTCAAGAAGCAGTTGCTAGAGATCTTAAAAACATCATTCGAATTGATAACTCTAGTGATCCTATTGCATATGATCCAAAGAGAAACGATTATGCAAGACTATTTAAATATGTTCCTTACGAACACACACAGTTAAACAGTGTGCTAAACGCAACTGAATACCTAAACACTAGAGGCGATACACAGCGAGCAAGAACAACAGCAAGGCATAGACTTAGCCAACTGTTTAGTAAAAAGTTATTGAAAAAACGTTACGATCATAGATTTACAGGCGTCAACACAGAAGTGCTTAATGCAGATGTTAATCTAGATAATTTATTTTATAATGCAACAGAAATATTTGCTGGAGTACACAATGATGCAAGCAACTATGTTGTTGGTGATAGATTTAATACCTATCAAGAGCAAGGAGTTCGAGAGTATAATACTACTGGAGAACTTGTAACTGGTGCATCTGGTTCGGGTGCAAATACCGCTGGATCTCCTAGTATTCCTGGTATTAAATATTTAGAAGAAGTAGACTACAGACAAAAAGCCTATACCAGTTTTGCAAATAAAACATTTGCACCAGATAATATTCCTAACGATTCGAGATTTGGTCCTATTAGAACACCAACAGGCGGATTAAATGCAATGGGGCAAATTCACTACAATATAATGACCGGTGATATGCTAGAATTGAGTTTAAGTATTAAAGGTGATCCTTATTGGTTAGGGCAGAATAGATTGGCTAGACGCGGTCAAGGAAACAATCAAGGATCATATGCAGATTATCAAAGCGGATCAAACAGTTTCTTGTTTGTGATGCGTACACCAGAAGGGTACGATGAAAACACAGGCCAAACACCAAACATGGTTGAAGCAGACACAATTGCTGGCATATATATGGTAGTGGGTGTTGAACACATATTTCAAAATGGTATGTTTACACAAACACTTATTGCATACATGGAAGATACAATGAGTTTTGGACTTATTAGGACGTTAGTATAATGGCAAGAGATAATAATAATCCAACTAGAACCCCTAGACGCTATCAAGAGATGAGTGGCACAGGTGCTGTTCCAACAGCGTTTCCGGTTTACGAAGGGTTTATTCACAGCAACAAAGATTATTCTAGAACTGGTAGAATTAAAGTAAGAATACCTGCACTAGAAGACTATCAACGCAGTGAAGATACTAAAGGTGAAGAACCAACAGAAACTGGATCTAAAGGACAAGGCAAACACTTTGTTGATGTTCGTTGGATGAGTCCGTTTTTTGGTTATACAGATTATGATCGTGCGCCAAATGGAGATCCTACAACCTATCAAGGCACAGTAAAAAGTTATGGTATGTGGATGGTTCCGCCCGACAAAGGCGCACCTGTTATTGTATTGTTTATTGGTGGTAACACAAACGATGGTATCGCTATTGGATCTCCTGTAGGTAACCAAAACCATGCAGTTCCAGGCATTGGTGCAAACTATGCCTATCCTGACAAAGAAATTGCCGCAGTAACAGAGAGATCACCTGCAGATCAAAATGCAGACAAAAAAGTAAGACCGGAGCATATGCTCAATAAGTTTCTTGACTTTCAAGGTCTTGCTATGGATGGTATTAGAGGACAAAGTACATCAAGTACAAAGCGTGAAACACCAAGTCGTGTGTTTGGTATTTTAAGTCCAGGACAGCATCAATTTGTAATGGATGATGGTATTCTTACAGACAATGGTGAAACCACTGAAGATGCAAACGATTACACCGCAGTATACGCTGATGAAGGAAATCCAAATGTTAATTCATTTTTGCGTTTGCGTACAGCAAAAGGCGGACAGATTCTAATACATGACACTGCTGAATTAATCTATTTGATTAACCCAAAAGGCAATGCTTGGGTAGAAATGAACGGCCTAGGCAAGATAGATGTTTATGGCGAAGGTGATATCAGTGTTCACAGCGAAGGTGCAATTAACCTTAGAGCCGACAAAGAAGTAAACATTGAAGGTTCGCATATCAATATGCGAGCAACAGAAGGCGAAGTTAAAATACAAAGTGAAATGAGTCACGTTGAAATAACTGCCAAAGAAAACTTTAATGTTACAGCAGATCTAAATGGTAACATTCTAATTGCTGGTCATCTCAAAGAACAAGCAAGCAGAATTGATATGAATGGTCCAGAACCAGAACGTGCTTGTGAACCTACTAGATATCTACATTCAGGAAATAGATCAGTAAAAGACAGTATTGCTAGTAGAGTACCTGAACATGAGCCTTGGGCATATCATGATTATAGAGAAATGCCGGCACCAGTTGAAGCACCATTGATTAGACCTCCTGTACCAGATGTTGATGCACCTAGTGCTTCATCAAACACTACAAATCCAGAAACTGCACCAGCATCTGCAATTAATACAGGAACTACACAAACAATTGTATTACCAGACGGCTCTACAAGAACCATTACACTAAGTGGTACGCCAACAGAATTAGAAGCAGAAGAACTTGGAAACATTCTTCAAGAACAGCAAGGACTAAATGCAGAAATAACTGAACAAAGAATGGAAAGACATAGTATTACTGAATCACTAGCATCGCATCTACTCAGTGATATGACATGGTCACCTTACATAACAACTACCAATGGTGTTCCAACAATTGGTTATTCAACACCTATACAAAGTTTAGGCACATCAGGCACAGCAAGTGGAGTTCGTACTATAGGCGAATCTCTACCAGGATTACCGGTTGCAACAGGAGGACCACAAAAAGGTGCAATTCAAGAGGCACTTGGTTCGCTAGGTACTAGAATAGGAAACTTCTTTAGTCCAGTGGGTAGATCTATTGATGACTTACTTGGATTTACAGGCAACAAAATTTCTGCTAGTCAGTCTGCAATCAATAATTTTTGGAGTACTGCACAAGGTGCGGTTGACAATAGTATATTAAGAATTAACGAAGCCGCGGCTAGAAACTTGCCTGCAGGCACTAAGTTTGGTATTACACATGGAGAAGCATACGGTGCTTGGAGAACTAGACTAAACCACAATAGAAATAGAGTTGTGCAAGTATACAGTCCTAGCACAGTTGTTCCGCAAAGTGTGTTTGACGGACTAGTAGCCGCAGATTATTACTATGGCGACAGTGAAAGATTTGTAACTGCAAGTGGCCGCAGTTTGAATATTAAAAAGTTAGTTCAACAAAGACAATGGGAAGCCGCCGCTAAAATTATTTTAGAAGATCCTCGTAATCCAAAATGGGGTCTTGAAATTTATACTATAATGATGTATGGTCAATACAATCAAGTTGATCTGCTTAAAAAGCAGAGCCAAGGATTAAGACGTGCGGCAGAATTGTATTTCACGCTAGATGAAACTCAACAAATGCAGTTTGAAATACAGTATTTCTTAGCAACAGGCAAGTGGCCTGTGATGATGAATAACAAACGCCGAGGACAACGAATAAGAGATCTTGCAGAAAGATCAAAACTAATTACACCTGGAACAAACGTTGTAAGTTACGAACCTGTAACACTGAATCAATTTGCTACACCAATTCAAAGTATTGTTACTAGCATATTGACAAATAGAAAAACTATTGGACTTGGAACATATCCAGAAGGATATCTATTTGCAGTAGCGGCACTGTTGAGTAACTTTGATCAAAACAAACAAGTACCAGCATCTGGTGCTACAGGACTTTATCAGTTCACAGAAACACAATGGAATGCAATAGTGAATACATTTGATCCTACCGGTACACAGTACGGATTACAAATTGTAGGTAACACAGTTGATCAACGTATTGATATCGACAAGTCAACTATTGCGGCCAGTTTGATTACTAATTCAAATAACGGTGCATTCTTTGATGAGTTGGCAAGAAGTCCAACCCAAGACGAACTGTATGCGGCACATCTATTTGGTATAACTGATGCAAAACTAATTGCTAGTGCAAATACAAATCAAAATCTAAACACAGTTAGAAACTTGTCAACAGGCTTCATTACAAATAATACAGCCTATACAAAAGACCAATTGGGTAACACATTGACTGTAGGCGAGTTCAAGCAAAACTTGAGAAATCAAATTGCAAAAATTTCCTACCAATACAGCCTTACATACGGACAATAGAGTAAATACTAGTGGAGGGTAGAAGATGGCAGATGTGCTACTCTTAAATGCAGATGCACAACCATTAAATATTTCTCCTCTGTCGATTATAACTTGGCAGATGGCTATAAAGGCATACTTTGGTGATAAGGTCTCAATTTTACGGTCATACGAGGACAGATTTATAAGGAGTCAGCGGTTAGCAATGCAAAGGCCCAGCGTGGTTATTGCTAACCGCTACGTCAAGAAGAATCCTAAAGTAAAATTTACCAGACGTAATGTCTTTATTAGAGACAATTATACCTGTCAATACTGTTTTAACTCTTTCCCTTACTCACAATTAACATTTGATCATGTAGTACCTAGATCCCACGGCGGTACTTTGTGTTGGGATAACGTTGTTACAGCATGTATGCCCTGCAACGTTGACAAAGGTGCTAGTCTGATCATGCCCAAAAACATGCCCGTCGAACCAGACTATTGGGGATTGATGGCAAAAGTACGCAAACATGATGTTTATGTGCCTCATGAAAGTTGGTTAGAGTTTGTTCCTTGGGCTCAACTGAAAGATGCCGCCTAGGCAAAAACCACCGTTTTTTCCGTAGATAAATATATTAAAGGAACAACGGATGGCACGATCAGTATTCACATTTCAAGGCTTTTCAACCAAAACAGATGAGTTTTATCCTGCTCGCCTGTATGACATTGACCTTGCTAAACAAGATCTACTCAATGAAATCTATACTCGCAAAGGAGAGCGAGTTATGAATCCACAATTTGGTAGTATTGTCTGGGAAATGTTGTTTGATCCTATGTCCGAACAAGCACATGAAGACATCAAAGCCGATATGATTAAAATTGTTGGCAGAGATCCAAGATGGAATCTTGAAGATGTGCAGAGCAATCAAGCAACAGACTTAAATTCAATTACTGTACAGTTAGACTTAACATATGTACCGACTACAACACCTACACAACTGTTAGCAGTGTTTGACGAACGAACAGCAGAGGCTGAGTAAAAATGGCGCAAGAAATTAGACAAAACAATTTATTTGCGGCGGAAGACTATAAAGCAATTTACGCATCTTTCGCTAATGCAAATTTTAAAGTATACGACTATGATACCATTCGCGAAGCGATGGTTAGTTACATTCAAAAGAATTATCCAGAAGACTTCAATGATTGGATCGAATCCAGTGAATTTGTAGCCATTATTGATTTGATTGCTTTTCTAGGACATAACCTAGCGTTCCGTAACGATGTAAACACACGAGAAAACTTTTTAGACACAGCAGAGCGTAGAGAGTCGGTACTACGCCTTGCTCGTATGCTTTCTTATAACCCAAAGCGTAACAGCACCAGTGAAGGTGTAGCAAAAATTGTAAAAATCAAAACCAACCAAGCAGTATTTGATTCAAACGGAAATAATTTACAAAACAAAGATATCGTCTGGGGCGACACAGTAAACCCAGACAGTTACGAACAGTTTATTAAAGTTATTAACAGTTCATTTTTGAGCAGTAACCAATTTGGTACTCCAACAAGTGTAGCAAATGTTAATAATATTCAAACACAGCGTTATGTGTTTGATAACCCAACTGTACAAAGCATTACATATCCGGTAGGCGTTAATCTAAGTACAGTAAGTACACAACTTGAATTTGTTGGCGCTGAGTTAAAAGCAGATGGTACAATCTACGAAAGCGCACCTGATCCAAATGCTAAATTTGGAATACTTTACCGTAACGACGGCGCAGGATTAAGCAGTGCAAACACTGGCTTCTTTATGCATTTTAAAGAAGGCAATCTAAACTTTTATGATATAACAATTGAAGATCCAATTGAAAACCAAGTTATTGATGTTAACGCAGAAAATGTAAACGAAACTGACGTTTGGGTACAAAACATTGACGAAAATGGTACAGTTGAACAGCATTGGACCAAAGTAGAAAACACTGTTGGCAACAATGTTGCATTTAATAGTATTGCAAACAATATTAGAAAAATCTTTGCAGTTATAACAGGCGATAACGACAGTATTTCTATTAAGTTTGCAGATGGACAATTTGGTGATGCACCAAAAGGAATTATTCGTACTTGGTACAGAACAAGTTCTAATAGAACTATTGTAATTCGTCCTAGCGACATGCAGAATGGTATTATAAGAATGCCATATGTTGGCTATGATGGCAGAGATTATGTGCTTACTGTGACAGTAAGTCTACAAGAAACAATTGCAACAAGTTCAAGAAATCAAAGTATAAGTGAAATCAAACAACTTGCACCAGAAGTATACGCTACACAAAATCGTATGGTAACTGCACAAGATTACACAGTTTATCCATATACAGTAAAAAGTGGCATCAAGAAAATTAAAAGTATTAATAGAACACATAGTGGCCACAGCAGATATATCGACATCAATGATCCAACAGGAAATTATAAAGACTTAGATCTTTTTACTGATGACGGTTATATCTATAAAAGAGATACAACCAAGCGTAACACTCTTGTGATACCAAGTACTAAAACAACAAGAAATATTATTGATACAGAAATATTAACAAAAGTTAGAGATGCAGAAACTATTGGATTCTACTATGACAAGTTTCCTCCAGTGACTGTAAGTACACCAGCAGATATTGTTTGGAAGAGTGTCAACACAGTAAGTGGTATCAATACAGGATATATTGTTGATTCAGCAAGTGACGTACAAAAAATTGGCGTTGCTGGACTTGGCGACTATAGGCAGTTAAAAGAAGGAGCAATTGTTGAGTGGGAAACACCAACAGGGGAATTGTTATTTTCTAGCATTGACTTCATTGATGGAAGCGGCCTAGGCGTTGACAATGGACAGGGCGTTGCGAGTGGGTTAACACAACTTGGCAATGGTACAGTTGGGTTAAGAAAAGATATTCCAACAGATTCAAAAGCCAAACGTATTTGGCCTACATATAATTACAGACTAACAGTCAATGAAATACAAAAGATTATAGACAAACTAAATGACAAAGTAAACTTTGCAATTCGTTACGATTATCTAAATGCAAGTTGGATAATAGTTGACGGTGATGACATAGGCACCGGTGCATTCAGTCTTGCTAATGCAGGTAACAAAACTGCGGCTAATTTGGATAACAGTTGGTTGGTTAGAATTGAGTTTACAAATCAACAATGGGTTTTTGTAAATCGAGCATTAAGAACTTATATTTCGAGCGAAGAAAATCTACGTTTCTTCAATGAGCGTTACAAATTTGAACTAACAGAAGAAACACAAAAGCCTGATAGAGACGAATTTAAAATTTTAGAAATTAATACAAAACCAGGAACAAGTACACCACTAGGAGAAATAATTACATTCAAGAGTGAAGCATATTCAACCAGTGACGATGGATATGTTGATCCTAGAAGAGTTATTGTAACACTAGTAGATCCTGATCTAGACTTTTTACCTGAAGATCCTACAGCATTTGAAAAAATCTGTGGCACAGGAACAATTGATCTTAAGATTGTAACAGTTGACGAATTCGAATTTGAAGAATTAGCCAAAGGTACAGACCCAGTAAATACAACTAATGCAGGTCGTAGTGGATTGCGAATGCAATGGAAACACTTCTCGCCAGATGATCATAGAATTGATCCAGCAGTAGTAAACATTATTGATACATTTGTAATGACAGAAAATTACGATACTACATTTAGAAATTGGTTAGCAACAGATGGTAAAATTTCTACTAAACCGTTAGCACCAACTACAGAAACACTAAAACAAACTTTTGCCGATCTTGAAGATGTTAAAACATCAAGTGATACAATTGTATATCACCCAGGCAAGTATAAAGTATTGTTTGGCGAAGAAGCAGACTCTGAACTAAGAGCAAAATTTAAAGTTGTTAAGACACCCGGTTCTGCACTAACAGACAACGAAGTAAAAGCAAAAGTTGTTGAAGCAATTGAAGAATTCTTCTCAATTGAGAATTGGGATTTTGGCGAAACATTTTACTACACAGAACTTTCAACATACATTCACAACCAAATGCTAGGTGACGTAAGTTCAGTTGTTATTGTTCCACAAAACGATAACAGTAGATTTGGTAACCTATTTCAAGTAACCCCAGACACAGATGAATTGTTTATCAGCAGTGCAAAAGTTACAGATGTACAAATTATTTCACAGATTACTGCAAACAATATTAGAATTAGCGGGAGCAATTAATGGGCATTGAGAACGATAAAGCCAAGTTTTCGAGCAAGGCTAATCCAATAGAAAGTGATCTCACAGTTCCAGGAAGAACCAAGAGAGGCTACGAGCATCGTAAAGGTACTGACTTTTTACCACGCTATCTTCGCAGTGATATTAATAAAAAGTTTTTAGATGCAACTATCGATCAACTTATTTCACATGATAGTACACGAAGGCTCAACAGTTACTTTGGTAGTAAAAGCGGATTGGTTAACAACCCGCAACAAAACTTCTACGAAAAAAGTCCTAATAAACTGAAAGAAGATTATCGTTTTGCTCCGGGTATTGTTTCAAACAATGCCGATGACACTACAGATGTACACATTTCTTATGATGACATTATCAATAGATTAAAGTTTTTAGGTGGTGATGTAGACAATCTTGACCAGTTGTTTCAAGACGTAAACTATATCTGGAGACCAATTCTTAATCCAAACAAGTTGGTTAACTTTGCTGAGTACTATTGGTTTGCACTAGATCTACCATTGTGTGTTGTAGACGGAACATTCAATCCAGCAAGTATTATTGGACAAACAGAATATACATTCCCTGCATTTAACGCAAGACCTGAGTTTACGCTACAAAATGGTATGCTGATCAGTTTTGGTCCCACTGTTCAAGCCGCTTATCCGGGCGTGTATACATTTGTTGATGAAAATGGTATTACACAAAGTAGAAAATATTATGTTGAAGGTGTTGGCGATAGTATTCGATTAGTTGACACAACCAATCTAAGTAAAAAAACTCCATATACTCCAAAAATTCCTGTTCCATGGGACAATGTTGCTTGGGACACAACAGGTTGGGACAGTTCAGTTGATGTGCCAGGACTTAAAGAATACGTTGTTATGGAACGTGGTGCAGTCGACGGAAATGCATGGTCAAGAATTAACAGTTGGTATCACATTAACTGTATTAAAGCAGTTTTTGAATATAACGGACAAGTACTTGTAGAAACAGATCTAAATGATTTACAAGCACAAAGACCAATTATTGAATTCCATAAAGATTACAAACTATACAACTATGGTGACTTTGCAAGATCAAATGTTGTTGCGTTTATAACAGACAGTGTCTGGTTAAATCAGTTTATAGGCTCAAGCACTGTAAACAAACTACCTGATAATGTAACTGTTATTAAAGATGGTGCAAAAATACTTGTCAAGGATACAAACACTATATATGATGACAAGATTTGGGAAATCAATGGCATTGGGTCGAATGTCACTCTAACAGTATTATCCGACACACGAAATGGCGGAAGTGCGCCAATGCTTGGCGACAAAGTTCTTAATATTATTACTGGTTATGAAATGTACTATAATGGTACAGCCTGGGTGTTGGGTCAGCAGAAAGAACATAGAAATCAAGCAGTACTGTTTGATCTGATGGATTATCAAGGTAACTATCTCAGTAACGAATTAACATATCCAAACAGTGATTTTAGAGGAAACAAAGTTTTCTATTATGTTGAAAATAGCAACGGAAGACCTGACAGCGAACTAGGCTTTAGTGTTATGTACAACACAGCAAGCAGTCCTGCAAATACTAATAATGTTTTTGCTAATATGGTATTTAGATTTGATCAAGAATATCAAACATACAGATACAATCTTGAGTCAACAGTTGACTCAATTATTGGCTATTACTATGTTGGTACAAACGCAACGGGTTGGGACGATTTTGGAACGCCAACAACACCAATTAATGTAAGCAACGGTTGGGAAAGATCAACTACAGTTAACAGAACACCGCTTGTAGAAAATATTGTAATTGGTAAAGAAACAAGTTTAACTGTGGATCTAAAAACAGAATCATGGGGTGGTAGTTTAGATAATCAAGTTGAGTATGAAATTTTTGATACCAACGATGGATACAATGTTCGTGCAAAAACCAAATACACAAACTATGTAATGGATGGTAAGAATCCAGATATCTTTATTGCAAGAGATCAAGCAACTAGTATCAGTTATCGCAGTGGTTCGACTAACCCTGTAAGCATTGTTGACACCACCGGCGCAGTGTATTCTGTTAATGGTGTTGTATCAAATCCTAGTCCGATGAGCAACGATGTGTTTACTATATTCCCTACTAGCAGTGATCCAAATTTAATCAAGTATACAGGTAACTTAGGTACAGGAAGAATATACATTGTTGACATGGGAACACAAACACAGTTTCCAGAAGTATACTACAATGGTAAACTAGCACATTACGGTATTGATTGGGATATTCAAAATGATGCAGTGGTGCTTCCGCTTAATAATGGAATTAGACAAAAGCGTATTGTTGAACTAAAAGAAGGTGACGTAATTGATATTGTGTACACCAGTGACGAAGCAGTTACTAATCCAACATACCAACAGAATTCAAGTTTTGTTGCTAACCCTAAAAACGATACAGTTGGTGACATTACATTTACAGATTACTTTGATCACTTTACAACTGTGATCAGCAAATACAACGGATTTAAAGGTGATAGATTTGGTAAGAATAACTTTGAGAATCTAGTACTACAAACAGGTGTATCTGGAAAAATTCAACAGCATGAAAATAATGTTCTGTTGTATGGACCATTGTTTGGAACTATCGAAAACAGTTTGGTCAATGCACTAAGATACACAGGCGATCAAATTGATAGATTCCGTAGAAGATTTAAACAAACCGCAAAAAGTGTGTTCAACTCAACACCTGCGGGAACACCAGCATATACAATTTGTGATGAAGTGTTAAAAGTATTGAATCTAGGTAAAGACAGCGAGTTTCCATATGCATATTCAAACATGGCATTCTCTACAAACTTTACAGAGCAAGATGAAATAGGTGATGGATTAACCTCTGTATTCAATCTAAATACTCCTGTTGAACTAGGAGATTTTGGACAGCATGTTTATGTTTATATAAATGGTGTTCAACAAACACGAGGCTTTGAATACACAATTACAAATACAGCAGTAACATTTTTGCAACCACCAGCAAGCAATGACACTATTAAGTTTCGTGTTGCAAACAAAGATGCGTTAACACTTATTCCGATCACACTTGCAAAACTAGGTCTGGGCGAAACATACGGTCCAGTATTTTATGATGGAAATCCGGTAGGACCATTTGCGGCAAGTGATCCGTTTTTATTATATCATGACGGTAGTTTAGATTTTGATGTAAGTCCATATAATGAAGTTAACCTAGCAGTGCTAGAACTTGAAAAAAGAATCTATAATTATATTGCAGAAGAATTCAAAGAAAATATTCTCATTGATAGAAAAGTATTCAGTGGGCCAAACAAAACTACCTTTGCTGACAATAAAATTATTCGTGCAATGGCTGAAGAGCGTTTTAACAGTTGGTTAAGTTCACAAGATAAGACAGCAACAGACAAGGCACTTTCATACAACAATAAAAACTATTCAGCAAGTAATAAATTTGAATGGAACTATTCAACAACAACGATTGTTCCTACATCACCTGGATACTGGAGAGGCATGTATATGTACTTCTTTGGTGCATATGAACCTGCTATTACTCCATGGAGATGTTTAGGACATGCTGACAAGCCAAGTTGGTGGGATACATACTATCCAAGTTCAGCCAATCTTGCTTGGGGAACAGCAGATCCAAAACGTATTGCATTTATCGAAGCATTGCGTACAGGTAATACAGCAAATCCAGCAACGGGTGTTAATTATAATCCTGAATACGCAAGAGGACAGTATGCACAGTATCTTCCTGTAAGCACAGGCGGTTTAACAATTGATCCTATTGATGCTGGACTAGCAACAACACCTACTCCAAACAACGCCGCGGCGTCATTTACATTTGGTGATCATTATGGACTAGAACTTGATTGGCGTAGAAGTGCAAGATATAGATTTGATCTTGTTGAAATAGAAATGTTGTTAACTCCGGGTACTATTCTTAAAGAATGGAATACAAAATCTCACACACTAGGACTTAAAGGTGAACGCATTAGAATAGATACACTAAAGCGTCCACGTCCGCAGGATTTAGAAATTCACAGACATCTAGTTAACTCAACAATGACTACAAGTTTTGGTCTCAATCATCTGTTGAGTGAAAACTTGATGAGCAAAAACTTAAACGACTTTACAGATCTAAAAACAAAAATTGAAAACTTAGATACTAAGTTAATGTTTAAACTAGAAGGCTTTACAGACAAAAATACTGTAAGACTGGTAACTGACAGTATCAGTCAAACCAGTGATAGGTTTGTACCAGAAGAAGATTTTGATGTAACACTTTATCAGTCACCTCCACTTGTAAATTTTGATATGAGTTCAGTGACGGTTACATGGGACGGTACAGGATATCAAGTAGCAGGTAGAAATAATATTGACCCGTACTTTATTATTGAACCAAGTTTAAAAACAGGTAGAAGTGTTGACATTACAGTAGGTAATACAACTGTAACAAAATACCTGTCAGGTGACGGCACAACACAACAAATTGATTACGGTCATAGATTTCTTAAACGCAGTGATGTATATGACTTCTTTGTAAGTTATGATAGATATTTGAAAAAACAAGGCTGGGTATTAGATAGAACCAGCAACTTTTCATTAGGTGGGGAAAACTTTATTGACTTTAGTAATGTATTGCTTGATGTTGGTGACAACATTGAAATTGCTCCATTTAAAACAGGCATAACATTTGATTATGTCAACAAAGGATTTATTGGTAATACGCAAACATTGATTAACGAAGTATACAACTTAAAAGACGAACTTAATAACGAGATACGTCCTAGTGCAGTTGATATTACAAGACTTGATGATGTTATCACAATTAAACCAGTTGAGGCTCAACAACTATTTTATGTAAGATTATACACTACAGAATATGATCATGTAATCTATATGTCGCAACAAACGGTGTTTAATGATATATTGTATTCACCAATATTAAACATTAAACTTGATCGTATTAAATTTATTGGCCAGCGTACAGCCAATTGGAGCGGTGTTCCAAAAGCAGATGGATATGTTCTTAACAACGAAAAACTAGTAACCAACTTTGAAAAGTCAGTCAATGATGTTGACAGAGGTTACTTTGATGTTGAAGATACTGTACTCAACGAAACAACTATTGATGCGGCAAGACATAACATTGGTTATGTAACACAAGATTATTTAAAGAACAATCTATTCAACAAAGATGTAAGTTTTGAATTTTGGAAAGGCCTAATTCATAAAAAAGGTACAC